>ERZ1673695.2023-NODE-2023-length-17449-cov-14.897148_pt1 | contig 17449 bp, 15 predicted proteins | sample MGYA00580225_ERZ1673695 | MGnify/ENA primary metagenome ERZ1673695 (study PRJEB41218, sample SAMN15661739) | gut metagenome | host: Homo sapiens | place: Canada: London | collected 2015-08-20/2019-03-30 | study: EMG produced TPA metagenomics assembly of...
CCTTTTGTGCGAGGTCGGCTAGTTTGTTTATCATGGCCAGGGAGCCAAATCAGTGTTTTTCTGATTTGTGCGAGTCGGCTAGTTTGTTTGTCAGAGTAGGTCGTTGCCGGAATTAATTTAAGTGGGAGAGGGAAGTCAACTGAGACTTCCCTCTCTTGTCTTGTTTTATGGGAAGTAGTTATGTGGCGTAAGACGCGGGATGTTCGTCTGGTCCCATGCCGAACCTGGCAGTTAAGCGCTCCATCGCCGGTGGTACTACCGTTTGCCGCATTCCTCTTTACCTGTCGCCGAACAGGTCGAGGGCCGCAGCGGAGCGGTTGTTCTCTGCTGCGGCCGGTGTTTGTGTTTGGAAAGATGTGCTCGGGCTCGGTAAGTTATTTAAAAACTACCCCCGAAAAACCCGAGGGCAGCTTTTTGGAGTGGTGTAAAAAGCCCTGCGATATGGGATACGGAATGGCATTTAAAATAAAAGAGGCACCTTTCTCATCTCCGATGGCCGTCAGGGATGTGGAAAAAATACCTCTTTTTATCTTTAATAAAAGCTAACATTTTTATTAAATCTATCTTAAAAATAAATGTTTAAACATCTATTTCCTTGATGCTGGATATAGTACCCTTATATTAAGCTGATGTCAAGCATTTATTTTATGCTTATTTTTCATATAAATATGCTTAATATGGCATATTTATTTTTATATGATTTATATTCAATCGCGTTTTTAATTTATTTATTAACAATAAAAGAATTAATGTGTAATAATCTATGCACGTTATAAAGGCATAAACAACGGCGTCCATAAAAGAGTGGCGGATTCCCTCTTTAGTGGACGCTTTTTGATAGTAAAGGTTTGCGGCTAAGTCCTTATGGCGGCAGGCTATAGGATAGGGGAAAGTGGCGCGCACCGGTATATAGAAAAGCGGGCGATGGAAAGCCGTCGTTCCAGGCGGGAGACCGTCGGCGAAGTCATCGCGAATGAGACGCTTTTCAGTAAATAGTCGGCGTCAGCTCTGGGAGTATATGTATTTTTTCTCGAATTCGTCGGCGGGCATCGGGCGGTCGAAGAAAAAACCCTGAACCGCGTCGCACTTAAATTTTTTCAGTATTTCAAGCTGTTCCTCCGTCTCGACTCCTTCGGCGACCACCGGATAGCCGAGCTTTGAGCAGAGCCCCACCATCGTTTCACATACGGTGTCGGCGGTCTTCTCGCCGTCGCCAAGCTGCGAGATCATGCTCCTATCAAACTTTACCTCCCTGAATTTGAGGGCGCCGAGCAGTGAAACGCAGGAGTATTCCGAGCAGAAATCGTCGAGTGAGAGGCTGAAGCCGCGTGCGGTCAGTATCTTTCCGATCGAAACGAAGGTATCCTTCTCAATGTATCCCGCCGACTCCGTTATCTCTATGAGGATATATTCATGCGGTATGCCGTACCTGTCGACGATCTCCTCGATGCTGTCCGCGATGCGGCTTTCGAGCAGGGTGGTGCGCGAGAAGTTCACCGATACCGGAACGAGAGTCCTTTTTTCGGCGATCCACTTCGCTATGAGTTTGCATACCTCTTCCAGCACAAAGAAATCAATGTGGCGAATCAGTCCCTCTTTTTCAAGGGTGGGGATGAATTTTACCGGCGGAATCACGCCATAGTCCGGGCTGTTGTAGCGTATGAGAGCCTCCGCACCGTAAAGGCCGCTCTCCGCGACGGTGATTTTGGGCTGGACGTAGACGAGGAAACGCCCCTTGGCGATCTCGGCGTTCAGGTTATCAAGTATTTTTTTGCTGTTGTATTTGGATTTTCCCTCTATTGAGTTGTAATAGAGCTTTTTCTTCTCGATCATGTGCAGCTTGGCCTGATGGAGCATCTCGCTGAGCTGGACCTCTTTTTCGGACCAGGTGTAACCGACCGCGATGCCGCATGAGGTCTTTTCGCAGATTTCTTTCTCCGCAGCCTCGACCCTTGCTACGAAGTCGGAGAAGGGGATGTCCTCACAGATAATGATGAATTCGTCGCCCTCGAAGCGGAAGAGCATATCCCCGGAAAAGTGTCTATCCAGATAGGTGGCCGCCACTTTTACGGTGCTGTCGCCGGCCTCTGTGCCGAAGTCACGATTCTGCTGGTCTAGGGCGTTAAGATTGCCCACCGCGACTCCGACGCGGCGCAGCCGTTCCTCAGATATAGTCATCTTATATGTGTTATAACCGTTGCGGTTCGACAGTCCAGTAAGCGTGTCGTGATAGATTCCGTATTCCCGCTGGCAGCGCAGCCGATACTGGCCTATCTGGTTGGCGATAAGCAGAGTCAGCGTCTTGAGCATGAAGAAGTTTTTAAGGTTCAGTTTGGGATTGTCCACGCCGACATAGCTCTTGACCTCGTCTCCCTCCATGTAGGGAACGACGTAAATGGTCTTGACGCCGCGGCTTTTCTGCCGCGCGTACTCCGCCGGATCGCTCTCTTTCAGCGCTTCGATGTCTTTAATTATCATGTTGGTACCCTCTGCGAAGCACCGCTGACGGAAGTTGGAGAGGTTTATGCTGCTCACGGAATTGATCTCGGAGGCGCCCCCCGCGCGGCACCACTCATAGGTGTGGCGCATATCCAGCGACGGGCGCTCAAGCTCCAGCACATAGGCGCGGTCGGCGGAATAGAAATCGGCGATCGCCCGCAGGATGTCGGTGACGGATTTTTCCACGCCGTGGATATTTCCCTGGTCCGCGAGGGCGCTGACGCAGCCCAACAGTGTATTTTCCGTATGTATCTTGGTGGTGATGAGCCGCTCCATCTGCTCCTTTGTCTCGGCCTCTGTGATGGTCTGCAGTCGGAGCGTACGGCCGTTTACCTTTATGAGGCGGTCACGTAGGACGACATGTTTGCCTATGATGTTGTTGAACTGTTCCCAGACATAATATCTGTTTTCCGAGAGCAGCTCCGGCATACAAAAGGAACATGGCGTGCCGCAGCCGTGCAGCACCTCATGGCAGAGGAGCTCTCTGATATCGGCGTTCGGCGCGATGCCGAACATGCGGCGGCCGACGTTGTTCATATATATCAGATGATGGTTTTCGGTATCGCTGATGTAGACGCCATCGGTGTAATCGTCCAGCAGCCAGAAGGAACCATCTTTAAAAAGGTTAGCCGTACTGTTATTCATTACAAGAATGTCCTCCACCGCGCTATATTAAATCCTCAACGACGCGGGTCAAATATCTTCCAGGTATGTGAATTATACACTACATGCTGCAATTACAAAAATAGTCCGAGGGGTAAACATCGAATTTATCTCTGTCGGGGGCCAAGCGGACCGCTGGCGGGTGCGCACCAAGGCAACGGCGGTTGTTATTTAAGGAACCGGCGTGTACAATTATATAATTGTTTCGTAAAAATAAATATTTCAGAGGTGTTGCGGATGGAAAGAGTTCAGGAGACCGCCGGACGTCGGAACGTTACGGGCGGTTTTTCCGCTGGCGCGAAAAAGTCTCTGCCGGTCATCATCGGCATGGTACCGAGCGCGATGGCCTTTGGCATCCTTGCGAAGACCGCCGGACTCAGCATCTGGGAAAGCCTCTTTATGTCGGCGGTCGTTTTTGCGGGAGCCAGCCAGTTTGCCGCGCTCAATATGCTGATGATCGGTGTATCAATGGCCGATATACTCATCACCACCGCGCTTCTCAACGCGCGCCACATCATGATGGGCTCCTCCATCTCCCAGCGTATGGAGAGGGGGATAAACCCATTTGAAAAATTCGCCCTCTTTTTCTTTCTCACCGACGAGAGCTTCAGTATCGCCTCCCTGCAGGAGGCGGAGATCGTCGCGCCCGGTTTTCTCTGGGGTGTGCAGCTGCCGATATTCTTGACCTGGAACGTCCTCACCCTCTGCGGCTATATCGGAACCGCCTTTTTGCCGCGCGATTTGCAGTCGAGCATGGGCATCGCGATCTACGCGCTCTTTCTGGCGATAATCATTCCCGCGGCCCGCAAAAGCCGCGCGGCGCTTATCGTTACGCTCTCCGCGATGACGCTCTCGGCGCTCCTTAAATGGCTGCCCCTCTTTGCGCAGCTTAACCGTGGTTTGGCGATAATAATCTCCGCCGGTGCTGCCGCCGTCATCGGCGCGCTGCTCTTTCCCACCGGGAAGGAGGCGCGCGGATAATGTCGAAGATCGTCTTTCTCTCAATATTGATGATGTGCGTCACCGCGCCCTCGCGCATACTGCCGCCCTTTTTTCTCACGGGACGGCGGCTACCGCCCTTCGTCTCCTCGGTGCTCAGCTATATCCCCTTCGCCGTCATCGGTTCGCTCGTCTTCCCCGACATCCTCTGGGCGACGGGCGATTTCAAAAGCTCCGCCGCCGCTACGGTCGTCGCATTTCTCACCGGCTGGTTCAGCGGCAACATCCTCGTGGTGCTGCCCGCCTCGATCGCCGCGGCCTTTATCGTGACGCAGCTCGGATTTTAAGGATTTAAGATAAAACAGCCGCGGCGGCGCCGGTTTGACCGAGCGCCGCCGCGGCTTCTTATGCTGTGATCTCGCCCTTACAGAGCCGCTATCAGTTCGTCTAGATGCTCCTCTTTCGTAGCCCAGCTGGTGCAGAAGCGCACCGCCGTGTGCGCCGCGTCCGTCGGCTGCCAGAGGGCGAAAGAATAGCGTTCCCCGAGCTTTTCGATGAGGCCGTTGGGCAGGATAGGAAACTGCTGGTTCGTCCGCGAGTCGACGAGGAAAGAATAGCCCTTTGCCGCGCAGGCCGTGCGGAGCTTCATCGCCAGCCGTACGGCATGCTCCGATATCCTGAAGTAGAGGCCGTCTTCGAAGAGCGTCTCAAACTGTATCCCCAGAAGCCGCCCCTTCGCGAGCATTCCGCCGCGCTGTTTCATTATGTAGTGGAAGTCCCTTTTCAGCGTATCGCTGGTGATGACGACCGCCTCGCCGAAGAGCGCGCCGACCTTCGTGCCGCCGATATAGAAGACGTCGCAGAGGGCGGCGATATCGGCGAGTGTATAGTCGCAGAGCTCGCAGGCCAGACCGTAGCCGAGGCGCGCGCCGTCCATAAAGAGCGGCAGCCCGCACTTGCGGCAGACCTTGGCGATCTCCTCAAGCTCCTCCAGCGTGTAGACCGTTCCGATCTCGCTGGGGTTTGAGATATAGACCATCGCCGGTTGGGCGAGGTGTTCATGGGTCGGGTCCTTCCAGTGGCTCTCATAGACGACTCGTATCTCGTCTGCGGTGACCTTGCCCTCCTCGCCGGCCACGGTGATGACCTTGTGTCCCGTCGCCTCGACCGCTCCCGTCTCGTGGACGTTGATATGGCCGCTCTCGGCGGCGATCACGCCCTGGTGGGGGCGCAGCGCGGCGGCTATGACCGCGAGGTTGGCCTGTGTGCCGCCGACGAGGAAATGTACGTCGGCGTCGGGCATGCGGCAGAGCTCCCTTATGTAACCGCGGGCCGCCTCGCAGTGCGGGTCCTCACCGTAACCCGCCGTCTGTTCCATGTTTGTGGCGGCGAGCCGCTCCAATATAAGGGGGTGGGCCCCCTCGCCGTAGTCGCATTCAAAACGGATCATCTTTCACACCTCGATTAGATTGCACCCTTAGGCGCTGTTTTCAATATGTCTTCCTCGGAAAACACGCGCAAACGCGGTATATTCCGCTATTGGCGGCGCTTCCTCCCGCTCATCGCTTCCGGCTCCTGCTCGCAGTAGGCGCGGCGCTGCACGAAATACTGCTCTACCGTTCCCGGTTTTACGGCGAACAAAGTTTCCCAGTATTCTTCTCTTCCCTGCACCCGCCAGTGAACGTCGCGCGTGTAGCTGCCCAGTTCCGATGGGGTGCCGTTTTTCAGTATTTCGACCTGGCGCAGGTGCTCCTGCCAGAAGATCTTTTCCCATTTTAACAGAGGGACCAAATTACGCTGTGGAAAATCATAGATGCGTTCGCGCATTTTGACAAGCTGTTCGACGATACTTCGATTCGGACACTGTTCAAAGACGACCATGTGAAACTCCATATTCAGGTCCTGGACGATAGGCTCGTTGTTTTGAAAACACCTTTCCGCCCTGGCGATAAGTTCGCTGAGCCTGGGGATACATCTCTCACGCGCGTTATAAAAGGCCAGCTCGTAGGCCATGCCCTCAAGAGCGGCTCCGACCTCCTGCGCCTCCATCACCTCGTTGATGGAGAGTTCCCGCACGACGACCCCCTTGCAGGGGATGATTCTCACGAGCCCCTCCGATTCAAGCTGTATCATGCAGTCGCGGTATGGCGTGCGGCTGATGTTCAGCTCCTCAAAAATCTCCTTCTGGTTGATCGGGTCGCCGGGGCGCAGCTCTCCCGAGTTTATTTTTCGCTTTATATAGTCATAAAGTTTTTTCCGCAGCGATTCATTATGGAAAAATGACATAACTATTCTCCCTTTTGAAACTTGACAAAATTTTTTCTCAAGTATAACATAATTGCAGTTACATGCTACATGCAGCATGTAACATAAAATTTCAAAAAACAGTCGGTCATTTTGCTCCAATTGGTTGTGTATTACCTTTGATATTGCTCTGCTTAACTGTCAATGATAGAGAGGAAGCGGTGTATTAAATGTATGACAAGGCTGCTAAATTATTTGAAATACCGGAACCTGCCCTCCCCTTCGCGAATTCTTTCCTGAACGATGAAGAGCGTCGTTTCCTCGGCGCGGCTGACGGCCGGGACTACTCGATTGAAGAGCTCCATTCACTGCTGAAAAAACTAAAGATAACCGGCGATCCTGACGCCTTTATCAGAGAGGCCTATTCGCGCGGCGTCCTCGACAAGGCCGAAAATGGGGGAACCATTTTTTACCGCCCCGCCAATTTTTACCGGCGTCTGGCCTTTTTTGCTCAGTACGAGCCGGAGCTTTGGGCGAAGATTCCCGCGGAGGAGCGCAAAAAGATCGACGAGTGGTATGTGGAACAGTATATGGAAAAGGCGAAGCCCCGCCTCGAAGCCGCGCTGATGGGAGAGGGGCTCATAGAGAACGCCTTTTTCTATACGCTCGAAGAGACGCTTGCGCTGATAGACTCCCTCGGCTTCGAGCCGTACGTGGTCCCCTGCAACTGCAAGAGCGTCGCGATGAACTGCGACAGGCCGCGCGGCGTCTGTATCCTCTTCAACAGGGGGATCAACTCCGAATGGGACCGCGGCCACGGAAGGCCGCTGACAAAAGAGGAGGCGAAGAAGATCATCATTCTCGCCGACAGGAACGGCCTCATGCACACCTCCGAGGAGATGGCGGCGATCTGCAACTGCTGCGGGGACTGCTGCTATCCCATCAGGGCTTCGCGCAGGATCGGCGCGCAGGGCGTATGGCCGAAGCGGAGATACCGTATCCTCTGGGATAAGAAAAAGTGCGTCGGCTGCGGCAAATGCGCGAAGATATGCAACTTCCGGGCCTTCCGGCGCGTCGGCAAACGGGTGATATTTGAAGAAAGGGACTGCTGGGGCTGTACGGTCTGCAAAAGCCACTGCCCCGTCGGCGCCATTTCGATAGAAAAAATCTAAAGGAGCGCCGCTCCGTCGGCCTCCTGAAAAGGGAGTGTTGGATTCATGTTAACTGGCATCGACAACATCGTCATCGTCTTTACCGTCATCGGCGTGCTTGGGATAGGCTACTACTTTTCCAAGTCGATAACCGATATGGAGAGCTATTATCTCGCGAACCGCAGCCTGCCGTGGTCTCTTGTGGTGGGAACGCTCGTCGCCTCATGGTACGGCGGCGTGGGCGTGGTGGGGACGATCGGCTACGCCTCCGTCTTCGGCATGGCCACCTGGTTTATCTGGTCCATCGGCGCTCATGCCGTCCGCTTTCCGCTCGCCCTCTGGGTCGGGCCGCGCATCCACGTGCGCGCCGACGTCACGATACCCGACGTAATCGACCACGCCTACGGCAAGGCCGCGGCGGTGATCGCCTCGATATTCCTCTTTATGTACTGTTCGCAGCTGGGGGAGATAACGGCGACGGGATTCATCGGCGAGGCGGCCTGGGGCGTCAATAAAGTCTACCTCGGCATCTTCGTCGTCGTGCTGACGATCGCCCTGACCTGCCTCGGCGGCCTTATGGGCGTCGCCGTAACGGATATGATCTTTTTCTTTTTCATGATAATGAGCGTCTGCATGGTCTTTCCGCAGATATATGACAGCGTCGGCGGCATGGCCGGCATCAGGGCGGCGACCGCGAGCGACCCCGCCTTTACAAGCCCCGTCGCGGGCATGTCCGTCACGAAGGCGCTGATGCTCGTGCTGCTCTGCATCAACGTCTACGCCGACCCCAGCTTCTACCAGCGTTTTTCGGCAAGCAACACGGCGAAGACCGGCCGCCGCGCGATGCTCACCTGCTTCTGCCTCTGGCTCGTCTTCGACGCGGTCACCAACATGGCAGGCATGGTCGTGCATGTAAAATATCCCGGCGCGCAGCCGGAGCTGGCCTATGTGCAGATGGTGCTTTCGCATCTGCCGGTCGGCATCCGCGCCCTGTTCATAATCGGCCTCTTCGGCGCGATCATCTCGACGCTCGACAGCTACTACCTGATCGGGGGAACGACCCTCGCCAAGGATATCTACGCGAGAATCTTCGCGAAAGAGGAGCTCAGCGACAAAAAGCTCGTCAACCTGAGCAGGCTCGGAGCCTGTATCCTCGGAGTCATCGGGCTCTGCCTGGCCTTCCGCTTCACGCTTGTCTACGACGCCTTCGTCTTCCTCATCAGCCTCTGGATGTCGACGGGCTTCGTCCCCGTGCTGATGGCGCTGATGTACAACGGCAAAAAAACGCAGATGGCGGGGCTGCTCTCCATGGGAGCGGGATGTATCTCCTTCGCCTGGCTCTCGCTCTGCCCGGTGGTCATATCGGAGAGCTTCGGCGCCCTTGAACCGATACTCGTATCCCTGCCGCTCTCCTTTATCTTCTGGATGATAGGCAGCAGGATTGGAAAAGAGACCGGCTTCGACGATCAGAAGACGATCAGATGTTAGGAGGATGGCGAAATGGCAAATAACGAAAAAAACAACGAACTGAAAATATCCTGGATCGGAATAGACGGTGCGCTCTGCCTCTGCTTTGCCCTCGAGGCGGTATTTATCGGTTACTGCATGATGCACGACGTCGATATCGTGCTCGGTAGACTGCTGCCCTACAGCGCGATGCTCGTGACGCTGTGGATATTCCTCAAATACGCGGGACAGGTCTTCGCCTTCTCCCGGGCGGCCGGTAAAAAACGGTGAGCGCGTCGGGCCGCCATTCCAAATAGCCGGTGTCCTGTATGATAATCAGGAACTTTGCCATAAAAAAAAGCCGCGAAGAGGCGAAAAAAGAGGCGTCCCGCAAGGGCTTCATCGCCAGGCTCTTCTCCGGAAAGGGGAGAGAGGACATCGTGATGAAGACCCTCTATATTGAAAACAGGCTCATCACCTTTGAGATAACCTCGCCGCCGCCTCTGTTCGAAAGGCTCTTCCGCCGCGGCGCGACGCCTCGGAAAAGTAAGATAGAGATGATCGCCAACGGCTCCACCTGCGGCGTCTCCTACTACGACCGGCGCGGAGTCGAGACCGTGGAGAGCGAAGTCGGAGAAGAGGAGGTCCAGCTCTCCGATTTCTCCGACGAGACGCTCATAACGCGCGGCAACGCCCTCGCGCGCCGCATCCTGCGCCGCCGCGTCGGAGGGAATCTGTCGCTTGAGGTATTGAAGGTCGAGAGCGTCTTTCGCCCCTATCACGTCGCCTTCTTCGGCGAACCGCGGGAGGGCGAGAAAGTCTACTACCTTCCGGTCGCTGCCGACGGCTGCAGCGTAAAACGGACATTTTAATAAAAACTTTTCAGCGATAAAACAGGGGGAATAATTGTGAACATGGCAACTGCGGAGCCGAGAGATATAAAAGAGGTCGTTCTCGATAAAGAAATAAAGCTTGAAGACCTCATCGCCGTGGCAAGATTCGGCGCGAAAGTCTCCTTCAGCGAAAATTACCGGGAGCGCGTCAACAAATGCCGCGCCCTTGTGGACCGTTTCGTCCGTGAGAAGCGGCGTATGTACGGCATCACGACGGGGCTGGGGGAGAACGTGAAGCGGGCGATCCCCGAAGAGTCGGCGATCCGCTATCAGAAAAATACGATGCTGACCCACTGTACCACCGTCGGCGAACCGATGGAGGAGGAGACCGTGCGCGCGATGCTCTTCATGATGCTCGCCAACGTGGGCAGCGGCGTCTCCGGCGCGCGGTTCGAGGCATTGGAGCTGATCGCGGAGCTGCTCAACAGAGGCATCACCCCGTGGGTGCCGCTGCACGGCTCCGTCGGTTACCTCGACGCGGAGGCACACGCGGCGCTCGTCCTGACAGGAGAGGGGCGGGCCTACTACCGGGGCGAACTGCTCGACGGCGGCGAGGCGCTGCGGCGCGCCGGGATAATCCCCTTCACACCGAGCTACAAAGAGGGACTCTGCTTCGTCAACGGCTGCACCTCGATAACCGCCATGGGGGCCATCGCGGCCTATGACGCGAGAAACCTTGTGGCCTCCGCCGACGTCATCGCCTCGTGCACGCTTGAGGCCCTGTCCGCGAACCTCAAAGCCTTCGACGAACGGGTGATGGCGGTGAAGCCCCACAAAGAGCAGGCCGCCACGGCGGAACATGTGAGAAAAATACTGGCGGACAGCGCCTTCTTAAAAGAGACCGGCGGCAAAAACCTCCAGGACGCACTCTCACTGCGCTGCGTGCCGCAGGCGCACGGAGCGGCGAGAAAGACCGTAAACGACGCCGTCGCGGCGATCGAGACCGAGATGAACTCCTGCGACGACAACCCCATCATCCATCCGAGCGGCGAAGTGCTGAGCGCCTGCAACAGCGACTCCGGTTTCGTCGGCATTGAAAGCGACTCCATCTGCATCGCGATGGGCTACCTCGCGAAAATCTCCGAACGGCGCACCGACCGCATGGTCAACGAGCATGTGAGCGGCCTGCCGCCGTTTCTCGTGGCGAACCCCGGAGAGAACAGCGGCTACATGATCGTCCAATATTCCTCCGCGGGGCTGCTGGGTGAGATCCGCCTCCTCTCACATCCGGCCTCCGTCGACTCCGTCCCAACCTGCGCCTTTCAGGAGGACTACGTGAGCATGGGATACAACGCCGCGATGAAAGCCTGCAAAGTCGTGAGACTCGCGGAATACGTCCTCGGCAACGAACTGCTCACCGCCGTACAGGCCGCCGACCTGCGCGCGCAAAAGGGGCTGCCGCTCTCCGAGGCGACCGCCGCCGTCGGCGCGGCGGTACGCGAGAGGGCGCCCTTCATGGAAAACGATCACTACATCTCTCCCGATATGGAGTGGGCGCGCGAACTTGTGCACTCCGGCAGAATACGGGAGATGGCCGAGCAGCGCATCGGAAAGATGTATTAGGGGAACAAAATGGAAAGGGATTTTAAGGACAAACGGGTACTGGTGACCGCGGGGGCTGACGGCATCGGCGCGGTGATCGCCGAGAGCTTTTACCGGGCCGGGGCCTCCGTCCACATCTGCGCCCGCACCGCGGAGAAGCTCGAACGGCGCGCCGCGGTGCTGCCGGGGCTGACATACACGCGGGCGGACGTCTCCCGCTTTGAAGATGTTAAGCGGCTCTTCGCGGATATAGAGGAGCGGCTTGGTGGCCTTGACTTCCTCATAAACAACGCGGGCATCGCGGGGCCGACGGCGCGCGTTGACGAAGTCGAGCCGGAAGAGTGGCGGCGCACGATGTGTACAAATATCGACAGCCAGTTCTTTTGCGCGAAGCTCGCCGCGCCGATGATGATAAAGGCGGGAGGCGGCGGGATCGTCAACATGGGCTCCACCGCGAGCCTCTTCGCCTATCCGCACCGGTCGCCCTACGCGGCCTCCAAATGGGCCGTCATCGGCTTCACCAAGACGCTCGCCCTCGAACTCGGAGAGTTCGGCATCAGGGCCAACGCCGTCTGCCCCGGCTGTGTCGAGGGTGAGCGGATAGAGGGCGTCATCAGGCGCGAGGCGGCGGCGCTGGGGATTTCGCCGGAGGCGGTACGCTCCGGGTACACCTCCCAGACCGCGCTGCGGACCTTCGTGGGGGCGCAGGACATCGCGGATATGTGCCTCTACCTCTGCTCGCCCTCGGGAGCGAAAATATCGGGACAGGTGATGACCATAGACGGTTTTACCGAGAACTGCCACAGCTAGGAAATCGGCGTTTATACGCACGACTAACTTCATAACCGAGGGTTTGGCAATGCTCACCGCACTCAAGTGCGCCTCCGCTTGCCAAACCCTCGGTTATTTCGTTATTCGCACGTCTGATGAACAAACTAAGCGAATCACACAAAACGCAAAAACTTGCGTTTTGGTTCTCTGCTTATAAACGCCGATTTCCTATGGGTAGGCAAAAAGAGATAAATAGTGGTTTAGCTTTTTCCCTCTCGGGGATAAACCGCTATTTATCTTTTACCCTGCCGCAGATAAATCATCGTTACAATATATTCCCGCGGTCTCGCGGGATTCTTTTTGCTATAATAGATAGACGGATAGACATACTTTTGGTCGAAAGAAGGATCACGCATGATAGATTACGAGGAACTCGCCGAGATGCTTAAGGCCCTTTCCGACCCCAACCGGCTGATGATCGTGGAGATGCTCTCCGGCGGGGAACTCTGTGCCTGCAAGCTGCTGGAGCGTTTCAGAATAACGCAGCCCACCCTCTCGCACCATATGAAGACCCTCCGTCAGGCCGGACTCGTCAAGGGGCACAAAGAGGGGAAGTGGATGCACTACACGCTTGACGGCGAGCGCTTCGCGATGCTGACCGCCGCGATCGGCGAGCTCACGGGAAAAGAAAAATGATGTGCATATGCTCATTGACAAAGTGGGCATATGCACATTAAGATATACCCAGACTTTTGAAGGGGGAAACGCCATGGCCGGAAGCACAAAATGCCGTCGCGTCTGCGGCCGCCCCGCGGCTCTGCGCTTTATGCCGGACGCCCGCGCGGCGGAGATTCTCGACCTCTCGCTTGAGGAGCTCGAGAGCCTTCGCCTCTGCGACCTCGAGGGGCTAGACCAGGAGACGGCGGCCCGCCGTATGGAGGTATCGCGCGGCACTTTGCAGCGCATCATCTATTCCGCGCACGCCAAGGTGGCCGAGGCTCTCTGCACGGGCAAGGGTATCTTTATCAACGGCGGCAACTACGAGATCGCCGGCGAATGGTGCGGCGGAATGGCCAGATGCAGGCGCTGCCCCTTTATCATCGAGAGCGATAGGGCTTTCAGGGAAAGGATGGAGAGGATCATGAGAAACGGAATAATTGCGGTAACGGCTGAGGAAAACGGTGAAATATTTCAGCACTTCGGACATACGCGCTGGTTTGCGCTCTATGAGATAAAGGAGGGCGCGGTGGCTTCGCACCGGCTGATCGACGCGGAGGGCAGCGGTCACTCGGCGCTCGGTGGTTTCCTGAAGGAGAACGGCGTGGACCTTCTCATCTGCGGCGGTATCGGCGGCGGGGCGAAGAACGTTCTCGCGGCGGCGGGCATTGAGCTGGTCTCCGGCGTCAGCGGTTCCATCGACGAGGCGGTGAAGGCCTTTCTCGCGGGAAGGCTGAAGGACGACCCGGCGGCGGAGTGCGACCACCATCACCACGGCGAGATCGAAGGCAGCTGTCACGGCTGCGGCCACGGAGAGGCGCACGGCTGTCATTAAGTTTCAATAACGCATATAAATTATTAAAAGAGCGGCGGCCCGTGCGGAAATCACACGGACGCCGTTCTTTTTTCTAAATGTGGGACTAATACCTCAGTATCTTGACTGGAAGACCCTTACCGTCGAGGAGCCCTTGCCGTCCTTTGTCTTCAGCGTGATGGTCGCCTCGCGGTTGACTCCCGTCGTGTTTTGAGAGACGTCCACATAAATGCCCTGGTCAGCGTCCTCTTTTGTACCTGCTGCCCGGCTCAGCGTGCACCAGGATTCGCTGCTCTCCGCCGTCCAGTCGCGGAAGGTTCCCAGTTCGAGCTTTTTATAACCCGCCGCCTGCGAGAAGTCCAGATTATTGGCGGCGATCAGCGGAGGCATGATATCTTCGAGGGAGACGTAGAACTCCCGTTCCTGCGCCGCATTGTTATGGTGCTCCTCTCCGGCGACTTTGATCCACCAGGCGTAGCCGGCGCTGTAGGAATAGCCGGTCATCCACCTGAATTTGAACTTGAAGCCCTTGATCTTGTCCCTCTCATTGGGGCCGACCGTCCAAGCCCACTGGTTCACCGGCTGAAATAGGCTCCGCGAGGCGAGCGGCGCGTCGTAGAAGTCGTTGCAGGCGGCGAAGTAGGGGCCTCCCTTTAGCAGCGGGCGCGAGAATGTGTATTTCCATTTCGCGTTCTGCTGGGTGATGTTGTTTGACGAGCCCTTCGATTCGTTTTGTACCTGGCAGTCGGGGACGGTCTGGCTTTCGCTGGTGGAATAACTTACGCCGGCGCTGATGCCGCCGGTGCCGGAGAGCCCTGAAAATCCTACGCTGCCGCCAAGTGAGAAGGAGATGCCGCTGGAGAAGCCGCTCGAACCGACGGTGGTGTCCGGCTTTGATTCTTTGAGCACGACGCTGTTGTTTACCGCATTGTCTTTGTTGACCATCCAGTTGTCAAAGCCGTATTCGACCATGTAATTCTGTATGACTGCCGTTGTCGTCCGGTGGTGATCCTTATTGCTGTAGTTTGCCGAAGGGTTCAGCTGTCCCTTCTGTTTGATGAAGAACCAGTCGGAATCCTGTTTATCCGCCTCGTTATATGTGTGGCAGGCGTAAACGTCCACCGTTATCTCGAATGTGTTGTTCCATTGTGATGCGTTATAGGTCTTTTCGTACATGCGGGATACTTGCGTGAGGTCGTTCGTCCCGGAGGCCGCGCTGTTGAGGGCCCTCTGCACCGAGGCCTTGCCGTCGGCGGCCTCTTTGGCCTGCCGCGCGCTCCCGTTCATCCAGTTTACAATGTCTTTGGCCATCGAGAGTTCGTTTGCGGTCGGCTTGCTGTCGAGGGAGGGGTGGTCGAATGATACGGTTTCGTCTCCCGACGTTACAACCGGCTGCCACGGCGGGGTTTTGTCCTGCGATACGAGCAGGTCGCCGGATACGATCTCGTCCGGGAATTCGTTCAGCAGCTCAGGTAAAGACTCGTCGTCGTTGAGCATTACATATGAGAAGATATCCCCGCTTAAGATCTTCACGCCGTAATATTCTACATAGCTGTTGCCGGAGGGCATGACAAAGTCCCCCTTGAGGCCCAGCGTATCAAGGAAGTCGTTTATCTCCCTTTCGTCCGCGTGTTCCAGCCCGACGCTCATTCCCGCATCCAGGAATTTGCGTACGACGGCCGCCGTGTTTTCGTCGGTGCTGAAACCATCTTCACGTGAGATGATCAGCGGCGCGTCGGCGCTGAGGCCGTCATAACTTTCGACGTCGCATATCTCGTTCAGCTCGTCGGCCAAGTCCCCGTGCATACCGCCCATGACGTACAGCTTCTCGCCACCGCCGCTGCCGCCACAGCCGCCCGCCGCCACGGCGCAGAGGGTGATAAGTATAAAGATAACGATGTAGACGTGGTTCCTGCATTCTTTCCGCATATCTGTGTTCCTCCTCTTATAATACAAATGATGCTTTTTTAATTATATATGATGTCTTTTGGAGGCAGGTTACGGTTTAGAAAAAATTAACGTTTGTCCGGCAGCGGTATAGAGACGGTTTCTGTTCGCCGCGCCGCCGTCCGCGCGGCTATAGTTTTGCCTGTTATCTCTATTTTTGTCCTTCGTCTATGATAAATTATCTGTTCCTGTTAAGGATGCGGCGGAGGAGCAGACGATTCTGTTTCTGCCGCCCTCTTTCGCCCTGTATAGGGCCTCGTCGGCGCGCAATATGAGCTCTTTCACCGTCATTTGTTCGTGCGGCTCTTTATGGTGGAGGCCGATGCTGACGGTGATGTGTTTTTCTTCCCCCGCCGACGGCGCGCAGCGCAGCGATTCGACGTCCCGGCGGATCTTCTCCGCCGTCTGGTTTGCCGCCAGAGCCTCTTCGCCGTAGAGGAAGGCGATGAATTCTTCGCCGCCGTAGCGCACGAGATCCGCGCCGCGTCCGCGTAGCTCGCCGCGAAGGTATTCGGAGATATCTATCAGCAATCTGTCTCCCGCGAGGTGTCCGTTGCGGTCGTTGTATAGTTTGAAGTGGTCGATATCGATCATCAGGCAGGCCGCCCGCTCTTTTTCCGGGAAACGTTCGCAGATGACCTTGCGCAGGTATCGGCGGTTGTGGAGCTGCGTCATTGAGTCGGTCATCACCTCGCGGCTGAGAGTTTTGTTGGCCCGCTCAAGCTCTTTATATTGTCTCTCAATAACTATTTCGTCGCGTTTTATCCGCAGCTGGCTCTTGTAGAAATAGTTCGCGAGCGCAAAGGCGATGATGGCGACGAAGAGGCTGTTGGTGAAGTTGTTGAATGTCTGGTTCAGCCCGTTCGGCCAGGGGAAGTATGGCAGCAGCGCGTTCAGCAGGATAAAGTTTCCACCGTAGAGCAGGAGGCTCTTCCAGGGCTCCATCAGGGAGATGGCGGCGCTGATGATGGCGACGTAGGTGTAGACGGAGAGGCCGTTGCCGCCGAGCTGGTCGTTCAGTGTAAGCGCGGTGCTCCAGAGGCAGAGCAGCGCGATGTAGATATGCTCCGTTATGAAATAGCGCCGGTAATTTTTCGGGTCCGTATGAAGCAGGCGGTCCTGTATTAGTGTCACGGCACAGGTAACGGCGATGAGCAGCAGATAGAGGATTAAATACGCCGTCCGCCGCGGTTTGAGAAATGGTCCGCCGTCCTTGGAGGAGATGAGAAAGAGCATAAAAACCTCATAGGCGATGATCAGCAGGTGGAGGACGAGCTGCGGCCGCCTTACGCTTTTATAGAGGCGGAGAAATATTTCGTCTTTGTCCCCGTCGTCCTGCTGGAAACCCAGAAAATGTTTCAGGCGTGAAATCATTTTTCGGCCATTCCTCCCGTATATGCTCCCGCATGGCGGCCAGCCGGAGGATGCATGGGCTGACGCGTATAACTATCTCTCATTATATAGTAAAAATGGAACGGGATATAGTGGCTGAGGAACGTTGTCAGGGCAAACGCATCAAGAAAAATCAGAAAGAAGATAAATGGCGGTTTAGCTTCTGCCCTTGTAGCCTCCCTCTCTGAGGCGGCCAGAGAGCCGAAATCTTTGATTTCGTGCGATTCGGCTGGTAGTTACATCAGAGGTGTCGGCCGCCCGTTTTTGGCGGCTGACGGAAGGAGTGTTGCTCTGTATGGCGCGGAAAGCGCGCCATACAGAGCCCGCGGCGAAAGCCGCGGGAGAACCGAAGGTCAACTCTCCCTCACCCCGCTTCGTGAACAGCATCCCGAAAATCGGACAGCCAAATAAAGCCCCTGGATTATAATAAA
>ERZ1673695.2034-NODE-2034-length-17387-cov-6.507616_pt1 | contig 17387 bp, 15 predicted proteins | sample MGYA00580225_ERZ1673695 | MGnify/ENA primary metagenome ERZ1673695 (study PRJEB41218, sample SAMN15661739) | gut metagenome | host: Homo sapiens | place: Canada: London | collected 2015-08-20/2019-03-30 | study: EMG produced TPA metagenomics assembly of...
TTGGCCTTTTTCGACAGGCTGTGCAGGGGCAGCCTCATTTTTGAGGCTGCCCCTGCTATTTTGACCAAGGGTACTCTAAATGCACAATTAAGGGAAAAGAGATAAGCCCGCCCGCGGCGCTGCCCTCAAAAGGCCGCCAGCACCGCCCGTACCGCCTCCTCCGGCACAGCGGGAAAGGGCCGGACCGGCTCCGGGGCGCCGCCGTAGGGCCCGAGGGCTTTCTCGAACCAGGCCACGTCGTGCCAGGCGCCGCATTTATAGCCGGTATTCCGGTAAACGCCCAGCTGCCGGAACCCCAGAGCCCGGTGGAGGCCCTCGCTTTTTTCATTGGGCAGGGTCACGCAGCCGTAGGCCGTCCGCACGCCCTGAAGCCGCAGCAGTTCCATCAGAACGCGGTAGAGCCGCCCGCCCAGTCCCCGGGACGTAAACGCCCGGTCCAGATAGACCGAAAGCTCCGCGTTCCACTGGTAGGCCTCCCGCTCCATCTGCCGGTGGGCGTAGGCGTAGCCTACGGTCCGCTCCCCTTCCCGGCAGAGCAGATAGGGGTATGCCCGGCCAATGCCCTCGATCCGCCGGGCAAACTCCGCCCGGGAGGGCAGGGCGCATTCAAATGTGATGGGGGTATCGATATACTGCCCGTAAAGTCCCAGCAGGTCCTGGGCATCCGCCGCCCCGGCAAAGCGAATTTCCATGTTCGTCTCTCCAAAACCAAGAAAGCCGCCCCGCCGCAGACGGCGGGGCGGCTCAGCCGGTCAGTTGTAAAGGGGATATTTCCCGGTGAGCTGGGCCACCTGGGCGCGGATCTCGCCGGCCTGGGTCTCAAACGCGGTGGCGGTCTGCCACATGAGCCGGGCGATCACCTTCATGTCTTCCTCCCGGAAGCCGCGGGTGGTGGCGGCAGGCGTGCCCACCCGGATGCCGCTGGTGACAAAGGGCTTCTCCGGGTCGTTGGGAATGGCGTTTTTGTTGACGGTGATGTTCACCTCGTCCAGACGCTTCTCCATCTCCTTGCCGGTCAGATGGGCCGGACGCAGATCCACCAGCATCAGGTGGTTGTCGGTCCCGCCGGAGACCAGATCGAAGCCCTCCTGCATCAGGGCCTGGGCCAGGGCGGCGGCGTTCTTCACGATCTGCTCCTGATAGCGCTTGAACTCCGGCTTCATCGCCTCGCCCAGCGCCACGGCCTTGGCGGCGATGATGTGCTCCAGCGGACCGCCCTGGCTGCCGGGGAAGATGGCGGAATCGATCTTCTTGGCCAGCGCTTCCTTGCACAGGATCATGCCGCCCCGGGGACCGCGGAGCGTCTTGTGGGTGGTGGTGGAGACCACGTCGGCATAGGGCACGGGAGAGGGGTGCAGCCCTGCGGCGACCAGGCCGGCGATGTGGGCCATATCCACAAACAGGTAGGCGCCCACTTCATGGGCGATCTCGGCAAAGGTCTTAAAGTCGATGACGCGGGGATAGGCGGAGGCGCCGGCCAGGATCATTTTCGGCTTATGCTTCTTCGCCAGGTCCCGCACCTGGTCATAGTCGATATAGCCCTGATCGTTGACGCCGTAGGCCACGATATGGTAGTTCTTTCCGGAAAAGTTCACGGGGGAGCCGTGGGTCAGATGCCCGCCGTTGGCCAGATCCATGCCCAGCACGGTGTCCCCGTGCTCGCACAGGGCCTGATAGACGGCGTAGTTGGCATTGGCGCCGCAATGGGGCTGCACGTTGGCATGGTCGGCCCCGAACAGCCTGCAGGCCCGGTCGCGGGCCAGGTCTTCCACCACGTCCACGCACTGGCAGCCGCCGTAGTACCGCTTGCCGGGGTAGCCCTCGGCATACTTGTTGGTGAGCACCGTGCCCGCTGCGGCCAGCACCGCCTCGCTGACAAAGTTCTCCGACGCGATCAGCTCGATATTGCGCCGCTGGCGGTCATACTCGGCCCGGATGGCCGCGCCCACCTCCGGATCGCGGGATGCGATGAAGTCCATGATATCGTTGACCAATTCCCCTGTCGCCACCTTTCCAAATGTTACGCGTTAGCTTAGTATATTATACAAAATACGCCTCTGAAATACAATTGTCACCATTCGAAAAACTCTCTCGTTTTTTTGCGGATTCTGTGCTATATTGTCCAATGAGGTGATCCGAATGAAAAAACAAGCGGATGTGCTACGCATCGTGGAAGCTTTGAAGGCGGCTTACCCCGACGCTCTGTGCTCTCTGGACTACCGCAAGGACTACGAGCTGCTCTTCTCCACCCGTCTGGCCGCCCAGTGTACCGACGAGCGGGTGAACCAGGTCACGCCCGCCCTCTTCGCCCGCTACCCTACCTTGGAAGACCTGGCCGGCGCCGACGTGTCCGAGGTGGAGGCGTACATCCACTCCACCGGCTTTTTCCGGGCCAAGGCGCGGGATATCGTGGCCGCCGCCCGGATGCTGGTGGAGCAGTACGGCGGCCGGGTACCCGCTACCATGGAAGAACTGCTCAGGCTGCCCGGCGTGGGGCGCAAGACCGCCAATCTGGTCCTGGGAGATATCCACAAGGCCCCCGGCGTGGTGGTGGCGGACACCCACTGTATCCGCATCTCCGGCCGCTTAGGCCTCACCGACGGCACCAAGGACCCCTCCAAGGTGGAAACACAGCTGCGCGCCATCCTGCCGCCGGAGGAATCCAACGACTTCTGCCACCGGCTGGTGCTTCACGGCCGGGCGGTGTGCATGGCCCGCAGACCGGACTGTCCGAACTGCACCCTTCGGCCCTGGTGCGACTTCTTTACGCAGTCCGAGGCGCCATAGCCCGTCCCAGACATCCAAGAGCAGAGGCGGGCCCGCCTCCGCTCAGCTCCCGCACAGGAGGGCCGCGATGCGGCGCAGCAGATCCCCCTCCCCCACCCGGTAGCCGCTGGCGGCGTAGGCCGCCCGTCCGTCCCGGGTGCATACCACCGTCAGCGGCGGACGCTCCGGGTCGCAGTCCAGGCAGCGGGCCAGGCTCTCCACCTGATCGTCCCAGTCCTCCGGGTACTCCAGCCGGGCCCCCGGCCAGCCCGCCAAAAGGGCGCGCAGCGTACGCTGACGCTCCGCCCCGCGCCTGCGCAGGAAAAACACCGGCTCCGCCGGCAGGGCGCGCAGCGCGGTCCCGGCTGCCGTGAGTTCGTTGAGCAGGTGCTCGGTGGGCTCCGCCCCCTCCTCCAGCCAGAAGAGCAGCGCGCAGCGCCCCGCCCGGGGCCGCCCATCCACCAGGGGCAGCGCCCGCGGGGCGATCAGGTCCGCCGTCTCGCAGCCGCGCAGGTACAGAGCGATCTCTTTTTCTTCCCCCGGCGCCAGTAAGAACGTCCGCCGGGCGGCAAACTGGTCCCCGGAGGGCAGGCGCAGGGCCGTCAGGATGCGATACCGCCCCGCGGTCAGCTGCGCGGGCAGGAACGCCCCCTGCCACTCCCCGTCGGAAAACAGCAGGTCCTGCCAGCCGTCTCCCGCCCAGCGGGAGAGCGACCAGTTCCGGCGGTACAGCGGCTCTTCGCCGGCCCGGCGCAGGAAGACGGCTTGTCCGGTCTGCTCCGCCCGGAAGGGCGTAAAGGCCCCCTCCCGCCATATCTCCACCACGCCGTCCCGCGGGCGCAGACGGGACGGCACGCCGCGCCCGCGCAGGCGGGCCACCGCGCCCACCGCTCCGGGCAGGGGCATCGACCAGTCGGTGAGCCGTTCCAGGGCGACCCGTGGATTGAGCAGCGCGCTGACGTAGACCTCCTGCGGAAACCGTCCGGCCCAGGGGGCCGCCCGGCGGAGATGATGCTCCAGCAGCTCCGCCGGGGCGTCCCGCAGGTCCTTGGCGGACAGCGCCCGCAGCAGGGCCTCCCGCAGGGGGTCGGCGTCCCGGGTCAGAAAGGCATGGATCTGTGCAAAGTTGCCCCGCGCCTCCCGCAGCAGGTCTTCACAGCCGGGACAGCGCCCGGCCTGCTCCGGGTCGTAGAAACCCGCCAGCCGTTTCTGCCGCAGCCGGTCGCCCCGGGCGCGGACCCGGGCGCGCGCCTGCTTCTGCGCCCCGGTCAGCGGGACGGGAGGGACGGGCGCTGGGGCGCGGAAGGTAAATTCCGTCCAGCCCTGCGCCGGGTCCTCCGGCGGGGCCAGCGCCAGAACGGCCCCGTCCTCCGACGCGCCGCGGCAGAGCGTTTCGGCATACCATCCGTCCCGGACGGCGGAGGCGTGCACGTCCCCGATCCCCAGCTCCACCTGTACGCGCCCGCCCGCATCCGCCTCCAGTTGGGCGATGGGGATCAGGCGGGACTCGTTCAGGATCTCCAGGGACACCTTCGCACCGGGCTGGGTGCGGAAGGTGTAGGTCTTCACCGGGGCGTAGCGGGCGGTCTGATTATGCCGCACCGCCTGCCCCTGCCGGTCCAGCGCCGGGCCGTGGAGCTTTGTGTCCTCCGCCGGGCCGAAGGTGCGGCTGTGCACCAGCATGGCCCGGGAGGCGGCGGTGTTGAACCAGCCCCGGTCCAGCACCGGCTCCGGCTCGCAGGCGCCCAGAAAACGCCAGCGGCCATGGCACAGCACCTCTACCCAGGCGTGGTTGTCGTCGCAGTGGGACCAGCGGGGGGCGTACACCTGCCGGGCGGGCAGGCCCACGCTGCGCAGCGCGGCCACCAGAAAGGCCGATTCCTCCCCGCAGCGTCCGCTTCCGCAGCGGAACACGGTCAGCGGAGAGGCGGTCCGCCCGTCCTGTGCCTGGTAAGAAGCGTGCTCCTGGCACCAGCAGTTGACCTGCTGCACCGCCTCCTCCTCGTCCAGGCCCCTGACCCGCTCCCACAGCAGGGAATGGAACAGGGCGCGGTGGTCGGACAGATCCTCGTCATTGACCCGGGGACAGAGGACATATTGTTGATACGCCTCCTCGCTCAGCGCGGCGCACCAGGGCACGGTGCGCCGCAGGCGGGCGGCGTGCTGTGCCAACGCCTCCATCAGGGCGCGGGGATAGGCCGCCCAATCCTCCGGCAGGGCCGTCTGCAGGAAGGACAATTCATCCATGGTATCACTCCTTATATCCGTGCTATGATATCACAAAATACTGTGGTAGAATAGAGGAAACCTCAGACGATCCGGAGGGAAGTCTATGGACGAGATCAAGATCGAGATCTGCTGCGGCTCTGCGGGAGACGTCCTGGCAGCCGCCGGAGCCGGCGCCGACCGGGTGGAGCTGAATTCCGCCCTGTTCCTGGGCGGGCTGACCCCAAGCCTGGGCGCGCTGGAGCTGGCCCGGACGGCGCAGGTGGAGCTCATGGCCATGGTGCGCCCCCGGGAAGGCGGCTTCTGTTATACGCAGGAGGAATTCTGCACCATGCTGCTGGACGCCCGACGCCTGCTGGACGCGGGCGCGGACGGCATCGTCTTCGGCTTTCTTCATGAGGACGGCACGGTGGACGTGCGCCGCTGTCAGGCCATGCTGGAAGTGATCGGCACGCGGCAAAGCGTGTTCAGCCGCGCCATCGACGTGGTCCCGGACTGGAGGGCCGGGCTGGAGGCCCTGTGCGCGCTGGGCGTGACGCGGGTGCTCACCAGCGGGCAGGCCCCCACCGCCCCGGAGGGGGCGGACACCATACGCGCCATGCGGGAATACGCGGCCGGACGGATCGAGATCCTGCCCGGCTGCGGCGTGCGGCTGAACAACGCCGCCTGGCTGCTGGAGCGCACCGGCTGCCGTCAGCTCCATGCCTCCCTGAAGACCGCCCGGCTGGACCGCTCGGCCACGCATAATCCCTGCGTCCATTTCAGCGGCGGGGCCTGTCCGCCGGAGGAAGAATATCCCGCCACCGACGCCGGCGCCGTACGGCGTCTGGCCGCTCTGGCCCGGGAGTGAGACTCTGTTTCGGCCCCCTGCCGCCGCTCCGGCCGGAGCCGCCGCCCGGCCGGGCTTTGCGGGGCGCCGCGTCCCCGCCGGGACTCCTCTGCAGGGGATTGACAAGCTGCGATTTTATGATAAAATAATTGAGGCTTTGACGAGAAGAGCTTGGTTTTGCAGCCCAAAGCGAGAGGGAGACGGTGGAAGCCCCTCGGCCACGCGAACCCTGCGGCCGCCTCCGAGCCGCCTGCGACGAGCAGGCCGTCCCATCCCCGTTATCGGATGCAATGAGGCGCGCCCGGCGATTGGGGCGCGAATCAGGGTGGTACCGCGGAGTAATCAATGCTTCGCCCCTGAACCGGGGGCGGAGCTTTATTTTTAGAAAAAGAGGAGTTTGATCTACCCATGCCCAAAAAATTCGGCCTGAACGAGCTGCGCGAGATGTTCCTTTCCTTTTTCGAGACCAAGGGCCATCTGCGCCTGCCCAGCTTTTCCCTCATTCCCCAGAACGACGCCTCCCTGCTGCTCATCAACTCCGGCATGGCGCCCATGAAGCCCTGGTTCACCGGGGAGCAGGAGCCTCCCCGCCGCCGCGTGACCACCTGCCAGAAGTGCATCCGCACCGGCGACATCGAGAACATCGGCCATACCGCCCGCCACGGCACCTATTTTGAGATGCTGGGCAACTTCTCCTTTGGGGATTATTTCAAGCGGGAGGCCATCCACTGGGCCTGGGAGTTTTTGACCAGCCCCGAGTGGGTGGGTCTGGAACCCGACCGGCTCTACCCTTCCGTCTTCGCCGGCAACGAGACCACCCCCGCCGACGACGAGGCCTTCCGCATCTGGAACGAGGAGATCGGCATACCCGCCCAGCGCATTTTCAAGTTCGGCAAGGAGGACAACTTCTGGGAGCACGGAAGCGGCCCCTGCGGCCCCTGTTCGGAGATCTACTACGACCGGGGCGAGCAGTGGGGCTGCGGCAGGCCCGGCTGCACCGTAGGCTGCGACTGCGACCGGTATATCGAGGTATGGAACGTGGTGTTCTCTCAGTTCAACAACGACGGGGAGTGCCACTACACCGAGCTTAAGCAGAAGAACATCGACACCGGCATGGGCCTGGAGCGGCTGGCCTGCGTATGCCAGGAGGTGGCCTCCCTCTTTGACGTGGACACGGTGATGAACATCACCAACAAGGTCAGTCAGATCACCCACGCCCATTATGGAGAGACCGCCGCCAAGGACGTGTCCCTGCGGGTCATCACCGACCACATCCGCTCCGCCACCTTCCTGATCTGCGACGGCGTGCTCCCCTCCAACGAAGGCCGGGGCTACGTGCTGCGCCGCCTGCTCCGGCGGGCCGCCCGCCACGGCAAGCTGCTGGGCGTCAACGAGCCCTTCCTGTACGAGGTGTGCGATACCGTCATCCAGGAGAACGAGGGCCACTACCCCGAGCTGCGGGAGCGGCAGGACTATATCACCAAGGTCATCCGCACCGAGGAAGAAAACTTTGCCCGCACCATCGACGGCGGCATGCGCATTTTCAGCGATCTGCTGGCGGGGCACAAGGAGAAGGGCGAAGGCGTCTTCTCCGGCGCCGACGCCTTCAAGCTGTACGACACCTACGGCTTCCCCATCGACCTGACCCGCGAGATGGTGGAGGAGCAGGGCATGACGGTGGACGAGGACGGCTTTCAGACGCTGATGCAGGAGCAGAAGGAACGGGCCCGCAAGGCCCGGGAGGCCCTGGGCGATCTGGGCTGGGCCGGCGTGGAGTTCGGCAAGGACGTGCCCGAGACCGAATTTGTAGGCTATGAACACTCCACATTCCCCGGAGCCAAGGTCGTGGCCCTGGCGGTGGAAAACGAACCGGCCGAAGAACTGATGCCCGGCGTGGAGGGCATCGTGGTCCTGGACAAGACCCCCTTCTACGCCGAGATGGGCGGCCAGGTGGCCGACCACGGGCAGATCGTCATTGCCGGCGACCGGGGCGTCTGCTTTGAAGTGACCGACGTGCAGAAGAACAAGGGCGGCAAGTATATGCACTACGGCAAGCTGGTGGAGGGCGTTTTGAAGGTCGGCGACGCCGTCCGCGCCCAGATCGACGGCCAGCGCCGCCGAGCCGTCATGCGCGCCCACTCCGCCACCCACCTGTTGGACAAGGCCCTGCGCACCGTGCTGGGCGACCACGTGCAGCAGGCCGGCAGCCTGGTGGAGCCCGACCGTCTGCGCTTCGACTTTACCCACTTCTCCGCCATGACGGCCGAGGAGCTTCAACAGGTGGAGGCCATGGTGAACGACGCGGTTTTGGAGGGCTATCCCATCCGTACGGACGTGCTTCCCATCGAAGCGGCCAGGCAGCGGGGCGCCATCGCCCTGTTCGGTGAGAAGTACGGCGATACGGTCCGGGTCGTCGACATGGGGGACGGCTATTCTGTGGAGTTCTGCGGAGGCACTCACCTGGACAACACGGCAAAGGTCGGGCCGTTCCACATTGAAAGCGAGTTCTCCGTGGCCAGCGGCGTCCGCCGGATCGAGGCCATCACCGGCCGGGCCACGCTGGAGTGCATGCGCGGCAATTGCTGTACGATCAACGCCGTGGCAGAGGCGCTGAAAGCCAAGCCTGCCGATATCGTTTCCAAGGCCATGCAGGAGATCCAGGAGATCCGCGAGCTGCGCCACATGGTGGACGCCTTCCGCGCCAAGGACGCCATGGGCGAAGCGGGGCGCTTCCTGATGGGCGCCAAGGACGTGGACGGCCTGAAGGTGCTCACCGCGACCCTCAACGATGCCGGCGCCGACCAGCTGCGCAAGATGGGCGATTTCCTGAAGGACAAGGATGCAAACGTGGTGGCCGTCCTGTCCAGCGTAACGGACGGGAAGATCACCTTCCTGGCCGTCTGCGGCAAGCAGGCCGTGGCCCGGGGCGTCAAAGCCGGGGAGATCATCCGCTCTGTTACCGCAGTCTGCGGCGGCAAGGGCGGCGGGAAGCCGGACTCCGCCATGGGCGGCGGTTCCGACGTGATGAAGCTGGACGATGCGCTGGCCACGGTGGACGATCTCGTCCACGCCAAGCTGGGACGGTAAGCCGCCCCTCGCCGCAGGTGCGGCGCGCAAGGGCTTGCCCCGGGCAAACCCTTGGTGCAGAGCGGATCCCTTCGCCCGAGCAGCGGTAATCAAAGGGTCCCCATCCCGGCCGGGCCGGGATGGGGACGCAGGTAATTTCAGAGAGGAGGTCTTATCGTGTCCGATTGTCTGTTCTGTAAGATCATTGCCGGGGAAATCCCCTCCAAGAAGGTGTATGAGGATGCGCTGTGCTATGCCTTCTATGACATCGACCCCCAGGCGCCCACCCACTTTCTGGTGGTGCCCAAAGCCCACATCCCGTCCGCCGCCCACATCAGCACGGAAAACGAGGCTGTGGTGGGCCACATCTTCTCCGTCATTGCCGCACTGACCAAGGAGCTCGGCTTTGCGGAGCAGGGCTACCGGGTCGTTTCCAACATTGGAGAACAGGGGCAGCAGACCGTTCCCCACCTGCACTTTCACGTGCTGGCGGGCCGGGACATGACTTGGCCTCCGGGCTGATCCGATGCAATGCGGGGACGCGGGCATTCCGCGTCCCTTTTTTGTACAAAGAAACCAGCCGCGAGCCCAGCCAAGCGGGTCGCGGCTGAAGAGGAGAAGCGGCAGGATTCCCCGGCGGCAGCCGGTGAGTGTTATTGCACCAGGCTGTTTCAACTGGAGCGGTCACTCATGGAGCTGACGCCGGAGGAACGGTACGGAAGGCGGCTGGAACGGAAGAAACCGGTTTAGGGCGCTCTGTTGGCGTGGGCAAATGCGGCCAGTGCCACAACGGCGCCCGAACCCGCCCTGGGGAAAGCGCTGCACTATCCGCCGGAGCAGTGGCCGTATCTGTTGCGCTGTCTGGAGGGCGGCAGGCCGGAACTGAGCAACAACCGTGCCGGGCGCAGCCTAAAGCCCTTTGTGACGGCCCGGAAGAATGGGCCCTTGCAACACGCCGGCCGGCGCCCGGTTCAGCGCTGTGATCTACAGCCTGATTGAGAGCGCAAAAGGAAACAATCCGGTTCCCTACCGCTGCCCGGCTTGGCGCCTGCACAACGCGCCTGTGCCGTGCCAGACGGATAAAGCATGGGCGCAGCCCTTCCTCCCCAAGAGCGCTCCCCAAGAATGCGGGATTCCCAAAACATAATTGACCGCCGTCTCAATACCTACACACTGAGATGGCGGCCTTTTTGCGCGCCGTGCGATTTGACGTTTACGAGCTGTCGTTTGAAGGAGTGGAAGAATAGGTAAAATATCTTCAGCAGTAGGCCCCAGGGCCCTCCCTGAGACCTCGTTATTTCACCTACACCAAATATTTGGTCGCTGTACTTCTCCGCGTATTTTATCGCAAGGTCGTCATTGCAGACCCGACACTGGATATGGGGCAGTGAAGGTGTTATTCGCTCCGCTCTGCCAAATGGTATCCGTGTTGGGTCCTTTCTTTAACGCTTCCCATTCGATCATCTGTTCGGCAGGAACATTGATGAAGACTGTCCATGCGGGGTAGCTCGGGCAGAGAGCGGGACCTTCGGCCATGTCTGTGCTCCAATTACCCAACTCAGCAACGCTCCCTACGATATAAATATTCGCCCCAAGAGGTCATGATACATATTTCCGCGGTTTTGTTCGGTCCCCTGGAATACGACGGGGACGCCGCGCACAGTAAACAAGAAGGTCAGCGCATTTTGAAGCTTCTCCACGTTGCCGCCGGCTTCCGTTAGGAAACGGTTCCGGGCGTGGTTGTCGAGGAAGACGACCATCTCATTGGCATTGTCGCCGTACAGAGGTAATCTCCTGGTAGCGGAGCACCTCGCCTGTGGCATTATTGGTGGGATCGCCGTCATAAAAACGGTCCGTCATGATTTGGTAGATCCGTTCTCCCGGAAGAGTCAAGGCGTCATCTGTGGTGTTTGACAGGGCGGTCCCGTCTGCGTCAACAGCGAACGCTGGTACAGCCTGAGACCCGGCAGAAACGAGAACAGTGAGAAGCAGGAAAACTGATAATGCTTTTTTCTTCTGAGCCTTCATGATTTCACCCTCCTGCCCGCCTGATCGATCATACCTTGTCCCACCTTGAGATCGGCTGCTTCATGGGCGACACCTTCTTCTAGCTGATGGCATCACTGTGTCCAAACCGCATATCCAAAGGGAGCAAGCCGGCCCGCTTCAAAGCCATCCGACATCATCGGATCTGTCAGCGGATCCATATCCTCCAGTTTTGCAGTATGATTACGTGCGTTGAGGGCTATAGTCACGGTGTGCTCCTTTAGCTGACGCCTGTAGATATACAGCCCATCCTCGTCCATGAAGAGGGCCCTATACGAACCATAGATCAGAGCTTTGTTTTCGCGCCGCAGAGTCACCAATGTGCGGAAAAATTCACGTTCATCATGGAAGGGAGCATCCCATGGCATGGGGCCGCGAAGCGTTTCTTCGTGGTCACCGTCCATTCCAAGTTCATCCCCATAGAATACACAGGGCGTACCCGGTGCCGTGAAGAGAAATACCTCTGCCAACCGCAATCTGCGGATGTCTTTTTGGCAATAGGAGAAGAATCGGTTCACATCATGGCTGTCCAGCAGATTGAGCTGGCCCTGCAAAATACCTGTGGGATAGCGATAATTCATTTTGGTCACACGTGCGTTGAATTCGGTCGCATTGATGGCTTCTGTTCCAAAAAAGTCTCTGCAATTTTTCCTGAAATCATAGTTCATGGTGGAGTCGAACATATCGCCCTGTAGCCAGGTCTCGGAACTCTCCCAGATCTCACCGATCATGACGCTCTCCGGGTTTATCGCACGGCTCCTTTGCCTGAAGGCCCTCCAAAACGTGCGATCCACCTCGTTAGCCACATCGAGCCTCCAGCCGTCTACGCCATAGTCTCGAATCCAATGTTCGCAGACTTCCATGAAGTATTCCCGGACCTCTGGATTAGAAGTGTTGAGTTTGGGCATCTTCCTCTCGTACGCGAAAGAGCTATATGTAGGACGGATGCTCTCGTTTTCAGGGCGAATAACAGGAAACCGCAGGTCGTAAAACCAATCCTTGTATTTGGAACGTTCGCCATTGCGAGCGACATCGTCGAACGCGAAGAAGTACCAGCTGCAATGGTTGAAGACCCCGTCGATGATTACACGTATGCCGCGAGAATGGGCTTGGGAGACGAGTTCATGGAAATCCTCGTTGGTGCCCATGTTGGGGGAGACATTGAAGTAGTCCAGGACGTCATACTTGTGATATTCTCCCGCTGCGAATATCGGATTGATATAGAGACAGGTAAATCCCAGGTCTGCGATATAGTCTAAATTCGCAGTGATCCCTCTGATCGTCCCGCCCAGTTTGGATTTGAGGACCACATCGCTCCCCCACCCTGTTTCGGATGGAGTCCCCCGGATAAAGCGCCACTCCGAAGCGAAGCTATCCGGAAAGATATTGTAGACAACCGCCTGCTTGAGCCAGTCGGGGACTGTGCTGATCTCTTCTCTCCGCATGAATGGATACTGGTAGAATTCACTGCGTTCCTGCGGGAGAACTTTTGAGAGGATATCCGCAAACAGATAGAGCCTCTCATCGGAATCGCACAATTCAAAATAGTAGCATACCCGAGTATAGGGGCTATCGAATGTGATCTCATAATAGTCGAAGTCGAGATCTGTGGCGACCTTTTCCATTTCTAGAGATGAGAAAATGACGGGATCGCTGGGGCAGACCCTGTCGCCAAAGTGAAGTACACATCGCGTAAGGCCGTCTCTCGCAACGCGAATCCGAAGAGTAATACTGATCTCGCTATTGATAAATGCATATTGAGACAAAGGAATATGAAGTACAGCCTGACGATCGATCATAATGATTTCCTTTCATTCTGTATTGAGCTGATCTAGCCCTTCACACCTCCAGCGGTAAGTCCAGAAACCATGTACTTTTGAATTTTGAAGAAAATCAACAACAGGGGCGCCGAAGCCAAAACAGACGCTGCTGTGAACATGGGCCAACTCCGGCTGTAATCATTTGACTGCAGCTGATAAAGGCCGCCTGCCAAAGAATAGGAATCGCTGTCGAGCAAAAAGGTAGTTGCAAACAGATATTCGTTCCAGACTGTGATAAGGACCATGACACAGGTGACGGTGATCGCCGGCTTTGCCAAGGGCAGGACGATCCTTAGGATCATCTGCGTATTGTTGGCACCATCTATTTTTGACGCCTCCTCAATATCGACTGGGATGGTGTCAAAGTAGCCTTTCATGTTCCAGATAGCAAAAACACACATCGAACCGGCATAAATCATCATCAAACCGATATGAGAATTCAAGAGTCCGAGCGTCTTTAGCACGCGGAACAATGCGAACATAGACAACACCTGTGGGAATGCGTTTAGAACGAGAAGCGCCTTTAGTATCCCGCACCGGCCGGGAAACCGCCATCGAGATACCGCATAGGCGGCAGGCACGGCGCAGATCATCGAGATGGTGATCGTGCCAACGCTCAAAATCAGGGAGTTTTTCAACCACAAGAGAAATGGCTCATCCAGGAGGATGGCACGATAGTTTTCGAGCGTAGGGTTCTCTGGCAGGAAGGATAGACTCCCGGATAATGCGGCGCCTTGGCCGCTGAAGGAAACGGACAGCGTATAAAAAATGGGGATCAAAGTCACGAAGCACAGGATAATGAAGATAAAATTCAAAGTGACGAGTCTTATCTTCTCGCGGTGTTTCCTTTTGGATATCCTTCTCATGGCTCAATCCTCCTGCAGGCTGCGATTGGTCAGGAGCGAAAACAATATGATGACGATGAAAAGCAACATACTGACTGCGCCGGAAAGTCCATAGTTATTCGATACGAATGCGTTCTGATGGGCATACGTAATCACTGTATTGAGCGTCGCACCCGTCATATATCCGCGCTGCTGTGTCAGCAGATAGATGATATCGAACTGTTTGAATGTAATGAAGGTCGTCATGACTGCTGCGGGGGCGATGATCGGCTTGATACCTGGTATTGTGATATACCGGATCCTGCCCCAAAATCCGGCGCCGTCCAGGGTAGCGCTCTCATATAGCCCCCGGTCGATGCTTTGCAACGCTCCGTCAATGGTGGCGATCATAAAGGGAAGCGCCATCCACAGGTTCAAGGCCATACAGGAACAAAAGGCGATAACATTGTTGGAAAGAAAATCAACTTTCCCGAAGCCCATAAGTGTCAGCAGTTTGTTCAACACACCAAATTCTATGTTGAACATCCCAACCCGCCACAGAAGGATCGAGATATAGGCGGGAACTGCCCAAGGAACCATCAAGAGTGTCTTATAGACGCGCTTGAGCCGGAGTTTCGGTGTATTTAGCCCGAGCGCGATGAGGAATCCAACGCCAAGCTGGATGACCATGTTAAGAGCGGTCCATAAAACTGTGGTGAGCAATGCACTGAGAAAGACAGAATCGAATTTAAATAGCGCTCTAGCATAGTTGTCCAGCCCAATGACCTTATAGTCACTCCAATGGTACAGGCTCATATTGGTAACAGAGATATAGCCTGTATAAAGAATCGGGAACACGATCACGATAAAAATGATCAATAGCGCAGGCGTAAGGTAGAGCCACGCCTTCGTCTTGAATCTATGTCTCATCACAGCACCTCGCTAAGAAAAAGTGGGGACGACGTCTCCCGTCGTCCCCACAGGAAAAGACTATTGCATATCTGCAATTGCCTGCTCTGCGGCGGCTTGGGCATCTGCTGCAGCTTTTGCCACATCCTCACCATTCTTGTTGATCGCCACGAACATAGACTCAGCGGGCGACCACATCACGTTCATCTCAGGAATATTGGGCATCGGACGTGCGGTAGATGCTGTTTTTTGGATAGCCGCGATCATCTCGTTCGACGCGACCTGCTCATCCTCATAGGACTTGCTATTGGCTGGAGCACAGCCGGATTTGGTGGCAAGGGCGACGCCCACTTCGGGAGAGGCCATGGCAGTCAGAACTTTCGCGATGGCCTCTTTTTTATCGGGCAACGCGATCTTTAGGACGCCAGCGCCCTGGATGCCGGAAAAAGGAGCCATACCGTTTCCGTTCGGCAGCTTGATGTCAGCGAGAGAAACGATGCCATAATCAATGCCAGCGGCCTCAATGCCAGAAGTCAGCCACGGTCCCCCGATGATAGCAGCGGCTTTCCCCTCGTTGAACAGCGTGGTCACGGTGTTGTAGTCTCCGTCAGACTCAAGCGCGGCAAATTTCTTGTTGTATTCAGCCGCCTCGATGGTCTTCGGGTCATTCAGGCCTGGCATGCCGTCCTCACTGATCACATACCCGCCGAAACCGTTGATAAACGGGGAGACATTGTAGGCATTTGTGTGTTGGTTGACCACCGCGTAAGTACCTGCCGCTGTATCCGTGTGAGCTGCCATGTAGTCGTAGAGGTCCTCGGTCGTTGTGGGGATATCTCCCTCCCAGAGGTCTTTGTTGTAGATAAAGACCAGAGTTTCGAAGTAGACGGGGAGCAGATACTGGGTCTCGTCCAGCTGGCCAGCTTCGACCGTGAGCGAAAGCGCTTTGGCCAAAACGGAATCGGTATCGATCACATCTGTCAGAGGTGCCAAAATGTCCATCGCAACAAAAGTGCCGAGGACATCATGCGCGTAGAAATACATATCGGGACCGTTTGCCGGGTCGTTCCCATAGAGTTTGAGCTGGCTGGGCATATCGGTCTTTTTTTCAAAGGTGACCGTGATACCGTCTTCTTCCAGCTGAGAATTGACTTGGTCGGCGATGGTCTGCATGATGGCCTCATCGCCATCGTGCCAAATCTTGACTTCGACGGGGGCAGACCCGCCGACTGGCTGAGTCGCTGTGGGAGGGGTGTCGCCCGGCTCGTTTTGAGCAGTAGAGCTGCAGCCTGAAAAGAGTCCGATACATAGAGTGAGAGACAGCAAGAGCGCAATACCTTTTTTCATCTTTTAGTTCTCCTTTCAAATCAATTATATTTGATTGTTCTGGCTCAGCAAAGGAAAGCGTTTTACTATATATAAAGGCTAATCCATTAAATAATTTTTGCTTTTTAAATCAAAAACTTTGACAGCATAGCCGTTATGTTATATAATCTAACCAAAGAATAGCATTGTGCAGCTAGGGTGTCAATATTGAACTCTGTATCTTTTTGTACAAATTAGTAAATCGCTTTATCCTTTTGTGAAAGGCGGAACTGTTTTATGACGATTACCATAAAAGACATTGCAAAAGCAGCCGACGTGTCTACCGCCACCGTCAGTAAAGTAATCAACGGGAAGATGTATGTGTCTCCCGCAACCCGAGAGAACGTCTTGCGGATCATGAAAGAGTTGAACTATGTGCCTAACGCTTCAGCGGCGAATTTGGCACGGCGGTCCAACAAAACGATACTATATGCGGATAACTTCTATAAAGGGGCGCCCTATAAGAATCCGCATATGTTCGATATCATATGTGGGGTCAGTCACGAATTGAGCCGCAAAGGGTATCATCTGTCCTTGCTGAACCTGGATTCCTGTGGGAAACATCCAAAAGAGCTTTTTGAAGAAGCCATCTTGAGTCATAGTGCTGACGGGATCATATTGAGCGGAGTATTTGCTACACCACAAATAGAGCGGCTTATGTTGCGATACGACTTCCCTCAAATCTGTATCGGAAAGCCAGACTTTGATACGCTTCTATCCTGGATAGACATCAATAATATGCTGTCCGCAAATCTTGCCGTTGAGCACCTTTTTTCTTGTGGCAGCCGAAAAATAGCGTTTATGGGCGATCATGAAACAGATAAAATATTTATGGACCGTCTTCGCGGCTTCCGAGCCGCGATGGAAACCGTAGGTTTAGAAGTACGTGATGAATATATCGCCTACAACGATCCGGATATCAATGCGATCTATGAGGCCGCAACAAGGATATTAGAGTTATCTGATCCGCCCGATGGGATCATATGCACGAACGGCCTGATGGCAGTTGGTACGATGCGAGCTATCGAGGTCAAGGGGCTATCGGTGCCAGAAGAAATCGAGCTCGTGGCATTTGATGATTACCCATATTCGCCGGCCGTGTCGGTCCCGCCTACCGTGATCGATATCGACCTGTTTAGCCTGGGTGTCCAGGCCGGGAATCTTTTGCTAAAAAGAGTGCGTGACCCAGCGATGCTGATACAAACCTATACCGCATTGCCCCGCATATTAGAGAGGGATACTACACGGACAAAGAGCAAGATTACTTGATGATAGGCCTCTCTCGCAACACACATATTCCATTTTCTTGCGCTCCTCCCTATTTTCTGATCCCTGCTCAATTTTTCCTCTAATAAAAAACATCCGAGGTCATTAATCCTCATATACGTGCAATCGGCAGATCCGTCGTTGATATAAATATCAAATTGCCCCCAAGGGGACAACGAACTCGCCTATCGGGCTTATAAACATAGGGCATTACCGCATCATTCAACGCGTGCGGATTGGCGCGAAAATTTGTGCCGCAAAAAGGCGCAA
>ERZ1673695.2050-NODE-2050-length-17221-cov-11.316265_pt1 | contig 17221 bp, 10 predicted proteins | sample MGYA00580225_ERZ1673695 | MGnify/ENA primary metagenome ERZ1673695 (study PRJEB41218, sample SAMN15661739) | gut metagenome | host: Homo sapiens | place: Canada: London | collected 2015-08-20/2019-03-30 | study: EMG produced TPA metagenomics assembly of...
AGGGCCACTGCTCGAAGCAACGGTCATGAGGCGCGTAGGGTCGAAACGGTGGCAATATTCGCGCATCGTGGCAGCAATGCGTGTACCGCTTTCTTTCCACTCGATGCCCCACTCCTCGTTGCCTACGCTCCAAAGGATGATGCACGGATGGTTGCGGTCGCGGTCTATCATGCGTTTCAGCAGGCGAGTATGTTCCTCGTTGACACCCGTCAGACGGTTTTCTTCTATCACAAGGATGCCGAGGCTGTCGCAGGCATCGAGCATTTCGGGAGTCATCGGGTTATGGGAAGAACGGTAGGCATTGCAGCCGAACTTCTTCAGTTCCTTCAGTCGGTACACTTGCAGGGCATCGGGAATGCCGGCACCTACTCCGGGGTGGTCTTGGTGCATGTTCACACCTTTCAGTTTCAGAGGCTGTCCGTTCAAGAGGAAGCCCTTGTCGGCATCGAAGCGGATGTCACGAATACCCGTAGTAGTGGTATAAGCATCCACCAGCTTGCCATGCTGATAGACTTCCGTAAGCAGTGTATATAAATAAGGTGTATCCACACTCCAAAGATGAGGTTTGTCCAGCGCTATTTCACCGACGGTGAGCTGGCGGTCTTTCGGCAGTACCGGCTGACCGGCCGTTTCGTAGCGTGCCACTTCCTTGCCGTCGGCATCCCGGAGGATGTGGCAGAGGCGGTAGTCCTCCGTTTGCAGGCCGGAGTTTTCAACAGTGGTCTCTATCGTCAGCTTGGCCTTGTCAAAAGGTGCAGCCAGCGTGCTGTGCACAAAGGTTCCGAAAGGAGCCACATGCAACGGCGCCGTCTTGTTCAGCCATACATGGCGGTAGATGCCCGCACCCTCGTAAAACCAGCCCTCCTCGAGCGTGGCATCCGCACGGACGCAGATAAGATTCTCTTCTCCGTAATTCAAGTATTCCGTAATGTCATACACCTGCGTGGCATAGCCGCTCGGTTCGTGTCCCAGGTAGAAACCGTTTATCCAGATACGGGCATCACGGAAGATACCGTCGAACTGAAGATAAAGATGTTTGCCGAGGTCCTCTTGTGGCACGGTGATGGTCTTTCGGTACCATCCCACAGAGTTTTCGGGGAATTTATAGCCGACGGCTTTATAGCCATGACTGTGGCTCGCCTCTTTGGCATAAGGCAAATCAACCACCCAGTCATGCGGAAGGTTGACCGTCTTCCAGCCCACACCCCACTTCTCCGGATTGAACTTAGGGGAGTAAGGACCCTCATTATGGATAGAGGCTGCTTTAGTCAGATAGTTGAAGTACTCCGTTCCGCAGCCGAAGTCTTTCTCCGGTGAGGAAGCATTGCCAAAAGCAAACTGCCAGCCGTCGTCCAGCAAAATACGTTCGCGGACGGATTGGGCAGAAAGAGAAAAGGTAATTCCAAGAAGGAACAGAAATGCGAATAAGTGTTTCATATCGGTTAATCATAAAATGTGTTTACAAAGATAGAGCGAAAAAGATTCGTGCGGTGATACTTTTGTATCATTTTCCGGTACTTCATGTTTCCGAGGGGAAAAAACACGCCGGGCAAACAAGGGTGATAGGAGAAAAGTTTTTAAATTTGAAGCGTGCTTCCGGGAAAATGGCCGGATGGCACAACTAATGAAGAATGTATCAAACTAAATACAAGAAATAATATGCAAGACAAAAGATTCGGATATTTCGATGACGACAACCGCGAATACGTCATTACCGACCCCAAGACACCTTGGCCATGGATTAACTACCTGGGCAATGAAGATTTCTTCTCACTCATCTCCAATACTGCCGGAGGCTATTCCTTCTACAAGGACGCCAAGTTCCGCCGCATCACCCGCTACCGCTACAACAACGTGCCGATGGACAACGGGGGACGCTACTTCTACATCAATGAAGGCGGCAACGTATGGTCTCCCACCTGGAAGCCCTGCAAGACTGCACTCGACAGTTACGAGTGTCGCCACGGCATGAGCTACACCCGCATCACCGGATCCAAAGACGGCATCGAAGCCAGCCTGCTCTTCTTCGTCCCACTGAAGACCTGGGGAGAGGTGCAGAAGCTGACCTTGCGGAATACTTCTGCCAAAGTGAGAAAACTCAAACTATTCTCCTTTGCCGAATGGTGCTTGTGGAATGCCGCTACGGACATGGAGAACTTCCAGCGTAACTTCTCCACGGGAGAGGTGGAAGTGGACGGGTCTGTCATCTACCACAAGACGGAATACAAGGAACGCCGCAATCATTACGCCTTCTACAGTGTCAATACACCCGTAGACGGTTTCGATACCGACCGCGAAACATTCGTGGGACTCTACAACGAGTTTGCCGACCCGGAACGGGTAGTAGAAGGCAGACCGGGCAACAGCATTGCCCACGGTTGGAGTCCCATCGCCTCGCACTATCTGGAAGTAGAACTGCAACCCGGCGAAAGCCGCGACTTCATCTTCCTGCTGGGCTATGTGGAAAACAAGCAGGAGGCAAAGTTCGAGGAACGTGAAGAATCTCTGCATGAAGCGTTCAAGCAGAGTGTACCCTCTTCACCTATTATAAATAAGGTAAAGGCTAAGGCGATGATTTCGGCCTTCGACACTACCGCCAAAGTAGATGCTGCCTTTGCCGAACTGAAAGCCTACTGGGACCGCCTGCTGGACATCTACGTCGTGAAGACCGACGAAGAAAAACTGGACCGCATGGTGAACATCTGGAACCAGTATCAGTGCATGATTACCTTCAACATGTCCCGTTCCGCCTCTTTCTTCGAGAGCGGCATCGGTCGTGGAATGGGTTTCCGCGACTCCAACCAGGACCTCGTGGGCTTCGTGCATCAGATACCGGAACGAGCCCGCGAACGAATCATCGACATAGCTTCTACCCAATTCCCCGACGGAGGATGCTACCACCAATACCAACCGCTGACCAAACGCGGCAACAACGACATCGGCGGCGGCTTCAACGACGACCCCATGTGGCTTATCTTCGGTACGGTGGCATACATCAAGGAATCGGGAGACTTCAGTATCCTGGATGAGCCCGTCCCCTTCGACAACAAGAAGGGTTCGGAGGTTTCTCTGTTCGAGCACCTGCGCGTCTCCTTCAACCACGTCATCGAGAACCTCGGCCCCCACATGTTGCCCCTCATCGGCCGTGCCGACTGGAACGACTGCCTGAACCTGAACTGCTTCTCCTGGGATCCGAATGAATCCTTCCAGACCACGGAAAACCAGACGGAAGGCAGCCAGGCAGAATCGCTGATGATTGCCGGCTTGTTCGTGGTATGCGGACGCGACTACGTGGAGCTGTGCCGCCGCCTGGGTAAAGACGACGAAGCAAACAGAGCGCAAACCTACATAGACAATATGGTGGAAGCCGTAAAAAAACACGGCTGGGACGGAGACTGGTATCTGCGCGCCTACGATTACTTCGGCCACAAGGTAGGCTCCAAAGAGAACGAAGAAGGACAAATCTTCATCGAATCGCAAGGCTGGTGCACCATGGCAGGCATCGGACTGGAAGAAGGCATGGTAAAAAAAGCGCTGGACTCCGTAAAGGAACGCCTGGACTGCGAGCACGGTATTGTACTCAACAATCCACCCTTCACCCGCTATGTTGTGGAGTATGGAGAAATCTCCACCTATCCCGCCGGCTACAAGGAGAACGCAGGTATCTTCTGCCACAACAACCCGTGGGTCATCATCGGAGAAACCGTACTGGGACGGGGTGACCGTTCCTGGGAGTATTTCCGCAAGATATGCCCGTCGTACACCGAAGAGCACAGTGCCCTGCATAAAGTAGAACCTTACGTATGCTGCCAGATGGTGGCCGGCAAGGACGCCGCCCGCCCTGGTGAAGGCAAGAACAGCTGGCTGACTGGAACGGCTGCCTGGATGTGGTATGCCATCACGCAATTCATACTCGGCATCAAGCCTTCGTATGAAGGTCTGGAAATCAATCCTTGTATCCCGGCAGGCTGGAAAGGCTTCAACGTGAAGCGTAGGTTCCGCGGGGCAGAATATCATATTACCGTGAAGAATCCCGATGGTGTGTGCAAAGGCATCAAGTCCGTCACAGTAGACGGCCAGCCGATAGAAGGCAATGTGGTGAACCATCTGCCGGGCACGCATACAGTAGAAGTAATAATGGGGTAACCCACAAAATACAATATCATGATAAACCCTATTTATTCTCCAGCGCCCGAACGCTATGACAACGGCATGAAATTCCGCCGTTGCGGGCAAAGCGGCATCCTGCTGCCGGAAATATCACTCGGATTGTGGCACAACTTCGGCGACATGAACACATTTGCCAATTCCCAGGCCATGGCGCACTATGCCTTCGACCGTGGAATCACGCATTTCGACCTCGCCAACAATTACGGTCCTTCCTACGGTTCCGCCGAAGAGACTTTCGGAATGATTATGAAGAAATCCTTCATGCCCTATCGGGACGAACTATTCATCTCCACCAAGGCCGGACACGACATGTGGCCCGGCCCCTACGGGGAGTGGGGCTCACGCAAGTACCTGATGAGCAGCCTCAACCAAAGTCTGAAACGGATGAACCTGGAGTATGTGGACATCTTCTACTCCCACCGCTACGACCCGGATACTCCGCTTGAAGAGACCCTGCAAGCACTGGTTGATATCGTACGGCAAGGTAAAGCACTCTATGTAGGAATCTCCAAATATCCCAAAGAGGCGGCCGAGTTTGCCTACAAATACCTGGAAGAACGGGATGTACACTGCCTGCTCTATCAAGGCAGATACAATCTCTTCAACCGCGAACCGGAAGAAGAAGGTATCCTGCAGCAAGCCAAAGGGAACGGAACCGGCTTCATCGCCTTCTCCCCGCTGGCGCAGGGCCTGCTGACCAACCGCTACCTAAATGGTATTCCCGAAGATTCGCGCATGGCAAAGGGGGCTTTCCTGAAGAAAGAAGCACTGACCGACGAGACGCTGCAAAAAATCAAGGCACTCAACGAAGTTGCTGCCTCACGCGGGCAAACCCTTGCCGAGATGTCACTTGCCTGGCTGTTGAAGGACGACCTGGTGACAAGCGTCATCATCGGAGCGAGCTCCGTTGCCCAACTGGCAGATAACCTGAAAGCGACTGAAAATACAGACTTCTCTGCCGAGGAACTGGAGAAGATAAAGAAAATCATTCAAAAATAAATCAACATGAAAAGCCTCCTTATTCAAACCTTTTGTTTATTATTCCTTTGCTTGGGCACGGTCCGTGCACAGCAATACCAACTTGCATCACCCAACGGAAAACTATCCGTTACGGTAGATGCCGGAGAAGCCCTCACCTGGCAGATAGCACACGACGGAACCACGGTGCTGCAACCCTCTGCCATCGCCCTGCAAGGCAGAGATGAAAAATCAGCCAAGAAAGCAATAACTTTCGGTAAAAATGTAAAAGTAATCCGTGCAGAACGCAAGTCCGTGGAGTCCTCCTTCCCCACTCCCCTCTATAAAAAAGCAAGTGTGAAGGATGTCTACAACCAGCTGACACTGAAATGCCGCGGAGGCTACAGCGTACAGTTCCGCGCATACGATGACGGCGCTGCCTATCGCTTCATTTCCGAACAGAACAAGCCGTTTATCGTCCTCAACGAAACTGCGGACTTCAATTTCGACAAGGATTACCAGGCATTTGTACCTTACATAAACGACAACCGCAACGGTGAGCGCTATTGCTTCTCTTTCGAGTCTTACTACGACGAAGCCCCGTTGTCCAAAATGCACACCGACTCACTCTCCATCACCCCACTGATGGTTTGCCTGGACGGAGGAAAGAAAGCCGTTATCATGGAAGCCGGATTGGAAAACTATCCCGGCATGTTCCTCACTGCAAATCCCCAGACACGTCAAGGACTGCAGGCAGCATTTGCCCCCTATCCGCTGGAGGAAATAATCGGCGGACACAACCGGCTGAACCTGATACCGACCAAGCGTGCAGACTACATCGCCCGTTGTGCCAAGCAGGAGCTCCCCTGGCGTGTGGTGCTCGTCACCGAAAAGGACACGCAGCTTGCCGACAATGACATGGCACAGCGTCTTGCCCCCGCCTGCCGCATCAAAGACATTTCCTGGATTAAACCCGGCAAAGTGGCTTGGGACTGGTGGAACACCTGCAACCTGACTGGCGTAGACTTCAAAGCCGGCATGAACACCCCGACTTATAAGGCATTCATCGACTTTGCCGCCGACAACAACCTGGAATATATCATCATCGATGACGGCTGGAGCGGAAACGAATCCTTATTGAAAGACCTGAATCCGGATATCGACTTAAAGGAACTGGTAGCCTACGGAAACCAGAAGGGCGTCGGCATCATTCTCTGGGCAAGCTGGCGAAATTCTGCCAAAGATACGGAAGCCGCATTCAGCCACTATGCACAGATGGGTATCAAGGGCTTCAAGATAGACTTCTTCGACCGTGACGACCAGCCACTGGTACAGTCTGTAGAACGCATTGTAGCCTGCGCCGCCGAGCACCGCCTGGTATTGGACCTGCATGGCCTCAAGCCATACGGTATACAGCGCACCTATCCCAACGTCCTGAACTTTGAAGGTGTAAAGGGATTGGAGAACGCCAAATGGGAACCGATAGTGAACGGAGCCCCCCTCCACAACTTCCCACGCTATGACGTGACTGCTCCCTACCTGCGCATGCTTGTCGGCCCGATGGACTACACACCGGGAGCCATGATGAACGCAACCCGCGAAACCTTCCGTGCCGTCAACGACCATCCGATGAGCCAGGGTACGCGCGTCCACCAGATGGCGATATACACCCTCTTCGAAGCCCCGCTGCAAATGCTTGCCGACAGCCCCAGCAAATATATGAAGGAGCAGGAATGCACGGACTTCATTGCCAAAGTGCCTACCGTTTTCGACGAGACCGTGGCACTGGACGGTGAAGTAGGTGAATACCTTACACTGGCACGCCGCAAGGGAGACGTCTGGTACGTCGCCTCCATGACCGACTGGACACCACGCGACTGTACCATCGACCTTTCCTTCCTCGGAGAAGGAAGTTACGAAGCCGAAATCTTTTCCGACGGCATCAATGCCGACCGGGAAGCAACCGACTACAAGAAAGAAGTACGCACCGTGACCTCGGGGGACAAGCTGAACATACACATGGCACCCGGAGGAGGATGGACAGCACGGATATGGAAAAGATGATAGGGTGATAAAGTAATGACATGATAAGTGCAATAGGGTGACAGTTACGTTAAAAGTGCTGTCACCCTATTCCTTTATCACTTTTAACATACCTCTACGTGAACCTTTTATATCCTATCTTGTTTTTTCTCACAAAAGCCTAAGGTACCATAGGGCAGGAATTTATATTAAACCTAAACAATTATAAAAGTATGAAGAAATTTATTCCCCTATTATTAGCGGTCTTTGCAGTGACGCTTGCATCTTGCGAAAAAGACCCTGACATGGATAAGCTGGACAATAATTATCTGGTTTATACCAACTATGACAAGAAGGCGGATTTCAAAACCTTCGAAACTTATTACTTGCCGGACAGCATTCTGGTCATCGGTGATAAGGAAAACGCCGAATACTGGAAAGATGAGAATGCCCAGGAAATTCTCAGCGCTTATGTTGCTAACATGAACAGCCGCGGCTACATCCGTGTGGATGACCGGGAAGAAGCCGACCTTGGCTTGCAGGTAAGCTATGTCAGAAGTACCTATTACTTCACCGACTACGGACGTCCCGAATGGTGGTGGAACTATCCAGGCTACTGGGATGCTCCTTACTGGGGCAACTGGGGCGGATGGTATTATCCCTATGCCGTGAACTATTCCTACAGCACCGGTTCCTTTATCAGCGAATTGTTGAATCTGGAGGCGCCGCAAGGCCAGAGCGAGAAACTTCCTGTTCTGTGGACCAGCTATATGAGCGGCTTGCTGAGTGGTTCTACTTCTGTCAATACCAAACTTGCCGTGCAAGGTGTGAACCAAGCTTTCACTCAATCAACTTACCTGACTAACAAGTAGTGACAAGCTACGAGCTATAAGTGACAAATGACGGGTTACCCAATATTAAGGTAACAAGAATAATACGGCAGCATCCTTTCCGGACTGGGAAGTTGCCATTGAACCAAAAAACAAGAACAAAGTATGAAAACAATAAAATATCTTTCCTTGAGAGTATTTGCGGTTACCGCTCTTGCTCTCGTCTTCGCCCTACCGACGAAGGCACAGATGACCGATAACGGTTATGCCAATATCGACTGGCAATATAACTTTCCTCTCAGCAACAACTTCGCCGACAAATCAAGCGGCTGGGGTATGAATTTTGAAGGCGGTTACTTCCTGACAGACAATTTTGCATTGGGAGCTTTCTTGAACTACCATAGCAACCATGAGTATTTCGGTCGCCAGACACTTCCCGTAGGCGAAGGCGGCAGTCTGAATACCGACCAGCAGCACACTGCATTCCAGTTGCCTTTCGGTCTGGCCTCCCGCTATGTATGGAACCGTGGAGGTGCATTCCAGCCGTATGCCGGTGTAAAACTGGGTGCTGAATATGCACAGTTGAAGTCAACTTTCAACGTATTCGAAGCCAACAAAGACACATGGGGCTTCTATGTATCTCCTGAAATTGGTTTCAATGTGTATCCTTGGGCTTATGGACCGGGCTTGCATTTCGCAGCCTATTACAGCTACGGTACGAACAAAGGTGACCTCTTTACGTACAGCGTAGACGGTTTGAGCAATTTCGGTCTGCGCGTAGGTATTGCGTTCTGATAAGACACACACTTAAAGCTTAACAGATAGAATTTAATTGTTTCAAAATTGAAGAAGAAAAGAGCCTTTCCTGCGTGAGCAAGGGAGGCTCTTTTTAATTTGTACCAATTATTTTTTTCCTCTCAGCATCGCCTTATATACCGCCTCCTGAATCCTCATCCTTATATCCAGCCTCATCAACTTGTTATTCCACACATCCGGATAGGTGCGGTTGCTCAAAAAGACATAAACCAAGCCGTTCTCCGGGTCTGTCCAGGCGCAAGTACCCGTGAAACCGGTATGACCGTAGACAGAAGCAGGGGCAGACTCTGCGCAGGGACTCTTCTGGGGATTACGCCGGTCGGGCTTATCAAATCCCAGCCCCCGGCGGCTTATCCTTGAGACGGTGGTAGTAAATACCCTGCAAGTCTCCTTGCTCAAATAGCGCTTACCGTCCAGTTCACCCCCATTCAGCAACATCTGATAGACTTTTGCCACTTCTTCGGCAGTGGAAAACAGCCCGGCATTACCGGAAACGCCGCCCTGAAAAGCTGCGGATTCATCATGTACAAATCCTTGCAAGGTAGTCTTACGCAAGAAAGGATCTGTTGATGAAGGTACAATATCTTCCTTCTTCAAGAAGCGCAGAGGAAGATACCCCGTACGCTCCAATCCCATCGGAGTATAGAATTCCTTGGCCAGATATTCGTCCATAGACATGCCGGTGCGCGCCTCGACCAACTGCTGCAACAAGATAAAGCCCACACAACTATAACGGTAACGTTTATCTCTAAGCGAAGTATCCACAATCTTCTGCAAGTACTCTTGCTTGAAGGAACGGTTCAGCCAAAGGCTGTCGGACACTTGCATCGTATATTCCGGTGTCTGCACCTTCGACGTCAGTCCCTGACGGAAGCGGAACTTAGGGTTCGCCCAAGTCTGCCGTCCGATGCGTGCGGAATGCCGGGCATCGGGACGCGCCTTGAACAAAGTGCCGGTGTAGCTCTCTTCATCAATCGCTTCCTGATAGAATAGCAAGGTAGAAGGTAGACCGGATTCATGCATCAGCAGTTCGCGTACCGTAATATTCTTCTTGTCCGTATCCTGCAGGAAAGGCAGATAGGTTGACACCCGGTCTGTAAGGCTGAGACGTCCGCCATCGTACAACTTCATCACAGCAAGCAGCGTGGCTGTGGTCTTTGTCAGCGAAGCGATGTCGTATACATCCGTCTTCTTTACGGGAAGCGCCTTGCTTCCGGCCTCGTTCCAGACGTGGGTACCGAAAGCTTTATTATACATCTCCCTACCATCCTTCAGCACCACCACCTGGCAGCCGGGGTAAGCCCCTTCACGAATGCCTTCTTCAGCTATCTTGTCTATTTCAGCCAGCAGACGGGAATTCATACCATGCTCTTCGGGTACAAAGCGGGGGGCGCTTTGAGGAGTCAGCGTCACTCCCGCACCGGCAGCAAACCGACTACCGATACTGGCAGACAAGCGTCCCTCTGAACAAGCGCTGCCATAAACAATCCGGGCAACCTGCCGCTGTACCTCCTCGTTGGAGGAGTGTGCCAAAATCACCGCTTCAGCAGCAGCGTCCCCTTGTTTTATCTGCAATACCTGCTTGCCAGGAATAAAGAACAGATAAACCACCGGTACGTCAGGAGCGAACTTTGCAAAGAAATTCTGATAGGGCGTCAAACGGTGTTCGGTGACACAGACCAGAATACGTTTGTACTTGGCCAGCGCATTTCTCAAACGGTTCCCGTCAGCCTCCGGCAGATTCTTGCCCAAACGGAACTCCACAGGACGGGTATACTGCGACAGTTCCTTGAGGAACGGCTGGATTTCCTGCGCTTCTCCCACATTGAGCACGGCAACTTCACCGATGGAAGGGTCCAGCGGAAGTACCTCGTCCCGGTTATCCAGCACAGTGATGGCCGCCAAGTTCAGCCGGCGCATCAAATCACGCGTTTTCGGAGTATTGATGCGGGTCCCCAAACCTGAAAGCTGTACATGGGGTTTCTTTTCCAACCCAAGGGCATATTTATATTTCAGTACTTTACGGCATTTCGCCTCTATCTCTTTCTCTGTCAGCTCCCCTTTTTTCACAGCGGCAAGCACAGCCTCCACTTCTTCCTTAATACGCCGGGGGACAAGCAGCAAATCATTGCCGGCTTTCAGCGCCTGCAAACAGATGCTTTCATTGCCCGATACCCCTTTCATGGCAAGGGCATCTGTAAAGACAAGCCCCTGAAAGCCGAGGTCATTCACCAACAGACCGGAAACTACCTTACGCGAAAGCGAAGACGGGAGCCCCTTTTGCGGCTCTATGGTAGGCACCTCCAAGTGCCCCACCATCATTCCTCCCAATCCGGCACGAATGGCTTTTCTGAAAGGATAAAGCTCTATACTGTCCAGACGGGCACGGGTAAAAGGCAGCACGGGCAACGCCTTATGAGAATCCACATCCGTATCCCCATGCCCCGGAAAGTGCTTGCTGACAGAAAGTACACCACCATCCTCCAACCCTTTGGAGTAGGCAACAACCTTGTTCGCCACATTGAACGGACTTTCACCGAAGGAACGGGTATTGATAACCGGATTCTTGGGATTGATATTCACATCCGCTACGGGAGCAAAATTCACTTGCACCCCCAGTTCACGGCATTGGCGGGCCACCTCGCGCCCATATTCATAAATCAGTGTATCGTTCTGTATGCAGCCCAGCACCATGTTTCGCGGAAAGTTCGGAGTACCGCGAAGGCGCATAGCCAGCCCCCATTCACCGTCAAAGGTAATCATCAGCGGAACTTCCGCCATCCGCTGCGCCTCATTGGTCAACATCACCTGGTTCTGCATCAATCCGCCGGAGAATAACAGACCGCCTACCTTATAGTCCTCCACCACCTTACGCAGCAGTTCCTTGTTGGCCTTGTCCTGCTGGGGGGCAATCGTATAGATGAACAGTTGTCCGATGCGTTCTTTCAGAGTCAGACGCTGCATGACGGAATCCACCCACTGCCTGCACCGCACGTCACTGTTCAAGAGACGTACAAGCGAAGGGTCGTTCGGCGGCACCGGAGTAAACGGCATCGGGCCAAGCTGCGCTTTCAGAAGCGGACAAAGACAACACAATATAGTGATATAGGCAAGCAGGTATATTCTCTTCATTCCTTATAGATAGATTGTTTTTAGGGGATTTGCGGAATAATACTTTTATAAATCAATTCCTGGATATCTCTTCTTATATTCATGTCACCCAGTTTCGTGTTCCATACATTGGGGCACAAGCGGTTGCTGAGGAATACATACACCGTCTTGTTTTCCGGGTCCACCCAAGCACAAGTACCGGTAAATCCGGTATGTCCATATACCGCTTCCGGAGCGGAAGGAGCACAAGGGCTGCGCTTCACAATGGATACATCCGGCTTGTCGAATCCCAGACCGCGACGGCTGATGGCGGATTTCTCCGTCGTAAACAAACGGCAAGTTGCCTCACTCAAGAAACGCTTGCCATTGAATTCACCGCCGTTCAGCAACATTTGATAAACCTTTGCCACCTCTTCGGCCGTAGAGAAAAGTCCTGCATTACCGGACACCCCACCCATGCAGGCAGCAGTCTCGTCATGCACATATCCGCATATATCCTGGCGACGCAGGAAGTCATTGGATGCCGTGGGCATGATTTCCGCTTTGGTGAACTTCGTCAAAGGCAGAAACATAGTACGTTGCAATCCCATCGGGGCATAGAACTCACGGGCAAGGTACAAATCCATCGGCAGCTCCGTCACCTTCTCCACTACCTGCTGCAACAGCACGAAGCCGAGGTCGCTGTAAACATAACGTTTGCCATCCAACTCGCACTTGGCTATCCGCTGAAGGATAGAATTCTTGAAACTCTTGTTCAGCCACATGCCATCTGCCATGTGCAGAGTATAGGCCGGTGTATTCTTGTCGGACACCATCCCTTTCCGGAACTTAAAATCGGAACAATAATAGCTATGCTCGCTTACCTGCGTACGATGCCACTCGTCCACCCAACTCTGGGAGTACGGACCGTGTACCGAATTCGGGTCTATGATGTCCAGGTAGAAGCGGATATAGGGAGGAAGCCCCGATTCGTGGAACAAAAGTTCGCGGATGGTAATGTTCCGCTTGTTGCCATTGCGCAAGAAGGGCAGATAAGCGGAAACCTTGTCATCCAGTTTTATCTTGCCCTCATCATACAGTTTCATGACGGCAAGCAACGTAGCCGTAGTCTTGGTCAGCGAAGCCAAATCAAAAAGGTCCGAAGAACGGACAGTAGTGGTATCCTTATCAGAGTGGGTTCCGAAGCCTTTGTCATATACCGGCAGTCCGTCTTTCCACACCAGCACGCGGCAACCGGGATAAGCTCCCGCTTCCAGTCCCTTCCGGGCAACGGCATCGATACTTTGCAGCACATACGATTTCATGCCGTAATCTTCCGGAACAGTCTTCCCCGGTTTCATGCCCGGTTCAATCATACAGCCCGTTCCCGCTGGAAACAGTTTACCGATACTCATCGACATTCTGCCACTGGCCGGCTTTTTGGCAAAAAGAACATCAACCACGTATTGCTGCAAATCCGTCTCTGCCGAATGTGCCAGCACCACAGCGCTAGATTTGGCAAGTGCGGGCATCAGAGGTTGCAATGTACGGTAAGAGGTAAAAAAAGTATAGACCAGCGGAGCACGCAGGTTCAAGCCTTCCAGAAAGGCCACATCACGGTCGCTGACATAAGCCGAACCGGTGATGCTGATAACCACGCGACGGAAAGCAGCCAACTGCCCCTGCACTTCCTGCCAGAGAGCCTCATCGGCATTCCAAGGCAAGTGGAAATGGCTGATGCCTGCATTCTTTTTCATAGCTTCCACAAAGGGAGCATCTGCCTCCTTCTCTCCGATGCTGAGCACGGCAATATCACCTTCCACCGGTGCCAGCGGGAGGACATCGAAATAATTGTTCAATACAGTCACTGCCGAACGGCGCAACTTGGCAGCCAACGCCTGCGCTTCCTCCGTATTGATGCGATAGCTCATTCCGCTGACCCGAAGTTGCGGCTGGCGGTTTCTCAAGCCAAGCATATACTTGTACATCAATACCTTGCGGCACTTGGCATCAAGTTCGTCCTTACTCAGTTGTCCCGACTCCACTGCATCTACCAGCTCCTGCACCGCATTCTTCGTATTGAACTGTACCAGCACCATATCATTTCCCGCCAGCAGCGCTTTGGTAGTTACCTGCGGAATGGCAGACACACCCTTCATGTCCAAGGCATCGGTAAACACCAGCCCTTTAAAGCCGAGTTCATCCTTCAACAGCCCGGTCACCACATTCCGCGACAAGGAAGAAGGAGTCACCCCGTCCGGGTCCAGCGCCTGCACTTGCAGATGGCCTACCATGACACCCCCCAATCCGGCACGTACCATTTCCTTGAAGGGATAAAGTTCCACACTGTCCAGGCGTGCACGGTCGTAGTGCAAGGCAGGAAGCGCCTTATGAGAATCCACATCCGTATCGCCATGCCCGGGGAAATGCTTGCAAACGGAAAGTATGCCCCCGCTTTCGAGCCCACGGCTGTATGCCACCACCTTTTCCGCCACCCGCTGCGGGTTCTCGCCAAAGGAGCGTACGTGTATCACCGGGTTCAGCGGATTCGTATTGACATCCGCATCGGGTGCAAAATTGACGTGTACCCCCAATTCGCGGAACTGGCGGGCCACCTCACGTCCATATTCTTCAATCAGGCCATTGTCCTCGATACATCCCAAGGCGGCATTACGGGGATAGTCCGGAGCGCCTTTCAGCCTCATTGACAGTCCCCACTCTCCATCGAAAGTAACCATAACGGGAATCTTGGCATCCTTCCGGGCCATATTGGTCAAGATAGCCTGCTCTTCCGGAGTACCTTCGGAAAACAGCAAGCCACCGACCTTGTATTTCTTTACCAGCTCGCGCATCTGCTTTTTCGTGGCCTTGTCTGCTCTGGCCGGAATGGTGGCAACGATGAGCTGCCCCACTTTTTCGTGTACATTCAGACCTGACAACACGGAGTCCACCCATTGCCGGCACCGGTTGTCTGCAGCCGAAGGAAGAAACGGGCCCCCCGTCTGGGCGTGAAGTGAAGATAATCCCAATATAAACAATCCTGCAACCCATAAAAGGAGGGTGAGTCTTTTCATCATGCTATTTTTCAGTTAAAGTAAGTACCATTTCTCCTACGTAGATGCCACTCTTTCCGGTGTGCAGCACGGGAACGCTCTTGCCGTCCGCATTCAGATAAACGGCAGGCTTTTCCATAAAAGTATGCGAATGTCCTCCCAAAATGACATCAATGCCACGCGTCTTGCCTACCAGGTTCTCGTCGGAAGCGCCTTCGGGATTTGCACTGCGGATACCCAAATGAGACATGCAAATCACAACCTCGCAATTCTCCTTCTCCCTGAGAAGGTCTGTCATTTCCTGGGCCACCTTTATCGGGTCGTTGTAGACAATGCCTACGCATTTATCCGCCTGCACCAGCCCTTCCATCTTGGGGGCCAGGCCGAAGATACCGATTTTCACCCCTTCGCGCACCAAGGTGATATAAGGCTTCACCAGCCCTTCGAGTACCGTACCCGTCACGTCATAATTGGAACAGACCACGGGAAAATCCGCCATACGGAACAATTCCGCCATATTCTCAAGTCCGAAATCAAATTCATGATTACCTATCGTCATGGCATCATAGCCCATGAGGTTCATCATCTTGACCTCCAGCTCGCCTTTGAAAAAGTTATAATAAGGGGTGCCTTGCGAGATGTCTCCGCAATCCAGCAGCAACATATCCGGATGCTTGCCGCGAAACTGCTTTACAAAACCGGCACGGCGCACCACACCGCCCATCCCGGCATACTCGTCGGCAGCCTCGGCGCTGATGGGTTCTATACGGCTGTGCGTATCGCTGGTGTGCAGGATAAACAGTTGTTTTCCGGATTGGCCGGACGATACAGAATCGGCGGACACCAGGCAAAGGGGTTCTTCAGTAATGACACGCCCCTCTTGCTGTGCCGATGCGGGGAGCATGAAAAGCAGCAGGGCTGCCAAGGAATACATATGTTTCATAGAACTTCTGTTTTTTTAATGCTTACTCTTTAACGACCACTCTTCCCTCCATGCGCGAAGTCACCTTCTTGCCGGCTGCCGTCTGCTTCTCCACATACTTCATGAACAGACCACGCAGTGTAGCCCCATCCGGGCACTCCCTTTTATCCGCCTGCAGGAAAGCCGTCATTCCATCGTTTCCATCAGCCAGATAATCAATCGTGGCAACCGTATAGTCACGGTCATCCTCCACCGGCTTGCCGGCAATGGAAGCCTGGAGCAGCTTGCCATCCTTGCTGATTTCCAACTGTATACCACTCACCCCTTCACCAAGTCTCACCGCAATGTTTTCAAACAAGTGCTTCATGGCAGAGCCTTTCATCGTCAGCACACAGAGCGAATTCTCAAAAGGCAATATCTCATAGATGTTTTCGGTAGTGATGTCTCCTTCCGTCAGGGAGTTCCGGATTCCACCGATATTGATTAGCCCCATATCGGCCGGTTTGCCCAGCACTTCCACCGCAGCCTCACGCAGTACATCTGCAATCAGATTGGATAAAAGGCTTTCGGGCCGGAATCTGTCCATCGACATTTCTGCGGTTCCCACCACATGATACATAACGCTGTCCATCCGGGCCTTGTAAGGCGCCAGCAGAGCCACGGCTTCGGCATCCGGCTCGGCATCCCAGACAGAGTTCATGGGAATTCTGCCTCCCTCTACCTTGGTTACTTCGTAGGAAGAATGGCAGGAAACCAATAGAAGCGCAACCGCCAACACTGCCCCCGAAAGGAGACTGAAAGTTTGTTTCTTCATATTCATTTAGTTTTAAATTGCTACAAATATACTTTTCTTTTGCGACTGAGCCACACAATTAACCGATTATTTAGACTTGCGTTTAGCAGAATGAAACGCTCAAAAATCATCCCAACTGGCGAAAAAAAGCTTGAAGCACTTGTGTATCTGGCAAATAATTCGTTCCTTTGCACCGCTTTCGCGCAATCGCTGTCAGGACACCAAGAGAGAAGCCTGGTATGTTGCGTTGTAACGATGAAACAATTTAATAATAAAAACAATGGATTTAATTAAAATTGCAGAAGAAGCATTTGCTACCGGAAAACAGCACCCGAGCTTCAAGGCAGGTGACACTGTAACAGTAGCATATCGTATTGTCGAGGGTAACAAGGAACGTGTACAGCTGTACCGTGGTGTTGTTATCAAGATTGCCGGACATGGAGACAAGAAGCGTTTTACAGTACGTAAGATGTCAGGAACCATAGGCGTAGAACGTATTTTCCCGATTGAATCACCGGCTATCGACAGCATCGAAGTGAACAAAGTGGGTAAAGTTCGTCGCGCTAAA
>ERZ1673695.2061-NODE-2061-length-17147-cov-97.120056_pt1 | contig 17147 bp, 16 predicted proteins | sample MGYA00580225_ERZ1673695 | MGnify/ENA primary metagenome ERZ1673695 (study PRJEB41218, sample SAMN15661739) | gut metagenome | host: Homo sapiens | place: Canada: London | collected 2015-08-20/2019-03-30 | study: EMG produced TPA metagenomics assembly of...
CTATCTCTTATCTGGAGATACAGCTACTGTCCGGTGTTTCAGGGGGCTACATCAGAACCAGAGCAGTTGTATCGCAGCCATACCCGGCAGATGAACTGTTATAGCTGATATGAAAGCGCTCAAATCCGCGAGTCATATTGGGCGCTGGGGTATTGATCACAGGAACAACATCTGAGGAAAAACCCAGCTTAGCTAATTGAGGGATAGTTGACATGAACGCCTCCTTAGGCAGTTAATGGGCGGCTCCGTAGCCTTCCCTTTCAAACAAATTGTACCTGATTTTAGGTACGCAGCAACCCCTTTTATAAAACGACTGTGTTTTCGAAAGGTAAAAGTCGATACTCCCCCACCACCGGTCTAGATCCGACCGTATCTTTCCCTGGTTCCAAGATTTTAAGAATGTCCGTATGATAGGTGGGATTAGAATGCACAGGACCAGTTTGAATGTTTAATAGCCTTTCTGATTATCTACAGCAACAACGAGATCGCGAGGAGGCTCTGAAACGAAAACTAAGCCAGTTGAAGCCAACTGTTAGGAATGGCGAGGCAGGAGAGATAATCGCAGCGCTGATTGACCTCGGCTCAGTGGGGGGCGATTTTAAAAAAACAACGTACGATTATATCTATGAGTATTTTGCATCCGCCCGCTGTATTGATGTGTTGGTGGTAATGTTATTCCTCAATATGAAGCATCCACTCTCCGATGGAGCAATAAAAAAAGCCTATGCAAGACAGTCCGACAGTGAAGATTCGAGGTCTGCTTACATAAGCTTGATAGTTGACACTATTGATAAACGCCGGTAATCCCACAGCCCGCCGCTAACTGGCGTCTCCTTTTTTCCTACGAACGGCCATACTGACCTCCTCACGCAAAACAGAAATGGCCATAAGCTCAGCCTTTAGTCTGGAGGCAGCGAGATCAAGCTCTTTCCCATACCAGGCCAGGGCCTCAAGATCAATGAGTTTTGTGTCGATGGTCGGAGGTAATTCAAGTAGTTCGGGTGGGGTGCTGCTTTAACAAGAACAAATTAATTTCATCAATAGTATTGAACTCCCCAATGATGCTTTCTTCGTAATCTGGTCGCTGGGACTGAACCACTAGCCTGAAGGGCGGTTCGTTAGAGTACATGAAGATAGGTTTCAGACGGGTATTGACCCATTTTGCCTGGGCGTCGTGAGCCAGGAGACAAGCCTCTTCGTAAGTTCTTACCTTTCCAAGCACCGATGAGCGGTCCCTCGCTCCACCGTTAAGACATCTGTCAGTAAATGAGCCGTCTGGTTTAGTGATCCCATAAGGATGATCCCACCATTCATCTAGCTGTTCTTTGCTTCGTTCACTATTAGGGGTGTCATCAAAATTGGCCGGAAGTTTTGGGTCAAGGGGGAGCTGAGATGGTATGCGTTTATCCGTTTTTACCATGTTGAGGCATTAAGCCAGATAGACGCGATACAATTACTGGTAGATGCATCAGACCAGGTAATGTCTATAATTGAAAAACCATGTATAACAGGGAATGGGAACAATGCAAAAAAAAATGCTTACAGTGTTGATCTGTGCCACAGTCTTTCTTTCTGGCTGTAAGGAAGAAGGTATAACCCCAACTGGCAAAGCATGTATGGGCACCGATAATGACTCATTGATTGAAGGCCTGAAGGGGAAGTGCCAGAAAGGCGATACTATAGCGACAAAGAACCCTGCATATTTTTGTGATTTCAAAAGTCAAATTGCTTTTAATAATTACAATAGTGCTATATGTATCTATACCGGAATGCAAGCTGAGGAACGGATTAAAGAAGCCGACATCAGTCCAAGAAAAGACAGCAAACCTCAATCCTGATAAGCCTCCCGGTGTGCCAAAAAATAAGAAAGCTGGGGTTCAAGTTCTTTTGAGGCATCGTACGCCTCAAACCAGAAAACCACAGGTTTCTCAATAACCGTTACCAGCCCAAATCGTTGGGCTGTGCGGAAATTGACTGAGTATGCTTGAGCACGCTCAGGCTGGTGGGCAATCTGTTCCCTGAACCCTTCGATCGAATATGTCGCTTTGAAAAGGTTGCATGCTGAACACGCAGGGAAAAGATTATCTAAATCATGGCGATCAGGATGAAATACTCGTCCATTGCTTCGTGCGACGTGACTCACCCTACTCCCCTGGGGCGCGCGAACTATATCGAAATCTCTACGAACTGGCTCTACATGATCGGCATGCCAGCCCTTTTCTTTCAGTTCACAGCCGCAGTAGGCACACCTGCACGCAAATTTTAATCTGAGCTCTTCTCTTTGCGCTTTGGTGATTTTCGTTTTGGGTTTTTCTGTCCTGGTCTGCATCTCGGTTTTTACGGCATTGTTGTTGTGAGAGGGCAACTCTATGAGCTCCCCCCCCCTTTTGAATATCTTTTCAGACATAGATCCCCCAGAAAGTAACTTTCTGCAATTTGATAATTGAAAATTAATGAATGGACATCAATCCTTTTTACTTTCAAAACTTTTAAGGTTAACAACTGCCTATTTTTTTGATTTTGACGCTATTTTCTTTCCTAAGCAGTCTATTCAGTTGGCATTCTTGGCTAACAGCCCAATATTTAATGTCGAGAATTGGTACTATTATCTTGCCATGGTCAATAAAGTCTTCAGTGTGCACATTTTTGAGTACATCAATGAATGATGTATCTGATCGGTACTTCAAAATTTGACGGTCAAGTAAATCAATCCAGCTTTTAGGAAGATCCAAATAGAACCATACAGAAAGTACTGTAAAAATCCCAAATCCGTATATCAGCAATGCTGTCAAAGGTGAACATTGCGGGGATAGCTTAAGATATGCCAGCAATGGTATCCCAGATAACCAAAGTAGGGCTAGTACAATAGGTTCTAGATATTTCTTTTCGATGTAATTGCACGTCCAAAATATTTTGGACGCCTTCTTTCTTTTTGCCTTTATTTCTTTTTTAACTTTATTGTTAATCAACATGTTTAATCCTGTCTAATGGGTATCGCTGGTCAATTCCCGATACTCGTTATTAACCCGGTAACGTACAACAGTCTGACCCCTTAACGGGGACACCTGTACCTGTTGCCACTTCACAAGAAAAGGTCAGCGGTATGGCTTTGTGGGTAGAACAATTCATGCAGGCTCTTTTAACCAAAGAGGTCGGAAGGATGTTAGGTACGCGCTCTCCATACGTTGAAATACACATATCCCATCCCGATGAGCAAAGGCGCATAAACCATCTGATACTCAATGAAACTTGCCCTGCTATACCTGGCATCGATATAGAGTTGGATGAGTGAAAGAATGGTAAAAACAAGGTGGTGTGAGATGATGGACAAAACCAGAAATCGTAAATTTTTATATTGAGGCCGCAGGGTAAATAAGCGAACCGCCATAGCCATAGTCACGAGGAACAGGAAAATGGGCTGAGAATGAGGGAACAGAACAATCTGACCACAAGCAATGATTGTGAAATAGACGACCGCCAAAACATTAAATTTTTTCGTCAGATGAGTTGCATGCATATACATCCCGCTTGAATAATCTGGAAGTTAAACTGAATTTTCAGAAGCTACCGCCACTCCCTTTTACCAGACAGGGCACTGGTTTAGTTCTGGCCTACTAAAACAGATAATAATCTAACATAGAAAATTTTGGTTTTTCCCGACTTAAAGGTACTTTAAGGCCGTGGAGTGTGTTTTTTTACGTTCGTCGTTAAGTTCCTTTTCTGAATGCTTCCTGATACATCACGTCGTCGGATATCTGATCAAACATTCTGCTGTTAATCTAGCTGTCATCAGTGATGTGAATGAGCCTCCCTCTCCTTCTATGTCGTTTTCTTCTTGCTGCACATTCTGTTTTCACATTTCCCGCGCTGCATACTGGCGTCATTTGAACATCTCGGGATGGAATAGTTAATAGACGATATCAAAAAAAGCGATCCTGAAAGACCCTTTTTGTCCCGCATTTCTTTCCTCTCTGGATTTTTTTTGTCCTGTTATTCAGGAATTTCTGAAACAAATTTTGATATAACTGGATTATTGGCGTTAGGACTGTTCATACGGAAAACGGAACTATGATGAGCTCGAAACACGTGGTCATTAGCACGAAGCATCCGGTTGCCGGATACCTGTACCTGGAAATGATCCCCGATAGCGAGGTCGGGTTTTCAGATATCTATCAGATAACAGACAGTCTTTTTCGTGCAGACGTTCTGCCCTGTGACTGGCGAGAGCATAAGCGGCAGTGGGGTAAGGACTTTTTGGGCCATGGCTCATGGGATGTGTACTACATCAAACAGCATGTGAACCGAATTAACTGGTTTGGCAATGACAGCATTAAGAAAATTAAGGTCAGATACAGCCTGTCCATTAAAGAGCTGATTGACTGGGTATCCGACCCCGACCATTGGATAGATATTGCCGTAGAGGTAGATGATACCAGTGGTTCCAGACCAATGGCCGTAGCCATGTTTAATCAGAACCAGCACGTTTAGTCAGTATTTGCGCCGTAAAAAGTCACTTTTACCGGGTGGCGGGAGTGTACATAGGCCCAAAAGTTACTTTTGGGCTGCTGGTGGTGATTAAGTTGATATTTAGTCCAACCTGTTTTTTCGGGAGAGAATAATGCTCAGTTCCAAAACCAGAATTGCCCTGATTGATTATGAAAATATCGGAAGCCTTGAGGGGGTTTCCCTTCATGACTTTGACAAAGTGCTTTTCTTCACGGGCGCTAAACAGGAAAACATTAAAATTCCCGTTACGTCCCTGAGCTCTGCAATTTCTGTATGCATTATTCCGGCGACTGAGGTATCCAAAAACAATGTTGATTTCCATCTGGTTCTGGAACTCGGCCAGCTGACCGCATTGTCCGGGGATACGTCACACTTCTCTGTTATCTCCCGTGACAAGGGCTATGACGGCATTATTGCCCGTCTTAAAGCAGCAGGGATCAGCTGTACAAGGTTCTCTCCAGCCCTGCCCGCTCCGCAGCCGGTTAAAGACACGGCTTCAACAATGAAAGTGATGAAAGCCAAAGAGCATGACATGGGGTACTGGATTAACAGACTGAAGCTTTCCTGCGCATCCTCCCCTAAATCGCTCCCGGCCACGCCAATGGGCTTACAAAATTACCTTTCAAATGTGACAGGGCAAAAATCCTGCTCATTGCTGAACGAGCGGATTAAGCAGGAGCTAATTCGTCTTGGTTTCATCACGATTTACGAAAAAACGCTGGTCTGGAATCGCTCATTACATTCGCCAGCCCAGAAGAGCAGGCGTGCTGATCTCGAGCAGGTGAAATAAGCCGTAGGCCAGGTGAGCAGAATCATAAACATGCGTTGTTTTTGCAACGGAGAAGGAAAGTAACTTTTTTGGCATGTATCGCTCCGTCAGTGGTTAAGAGCGACTCACAATGCGACCTTTTAACCATGATTTAGACTGGTACTGATATGAAATTCAAACTCAAACTTCTGGCGGCATTAATCCTCGGCACCCTTTCATTGCCGGGCCATTCCCGTGTTTATGAGTACACAATAAAAGATATCTACGGTGTGGAGAAATCCGTTAGCGCCGATTCAGCGAAGCTGAACACCACGGAGAAAATCCAGCTTAGCCTGATTTCAGGGCTGGACAGGAAAATCCGTGTGACGGTGAAAAAAGGCGACGCGAATGTCTACAACACGACGACAGAAAGCGTGAAAGTTGCCGATCGCATCAAATCATCATCAGATGAAGAGTTTTACGGGAAAGTTATAACCATGCCACCGTTAAGTGAAGGGCTGTATACCATTACCTCGGAAATATTGAATACCCAGGATGCCCTTATTGATTCGACAACTCAATCATTCCTGATTGATACGTCTGGCCCCACAGCCGATAACATGAGGATTGACCAGCGTCCGGGATATGACATGGTGCTTACCGGAAACCTCTGGGAACTGGGGTTGGGGGCAGAAGCAAAACTATATGTCACCGTCAAAAATGTGAAAGCGACGGCCGGTTTTGATAAAGCTACTATCCAGATCTTAAATCCCGATAATACCGTCTATTCCAAAATGGACATGGTTTACGACAGCGGTTCTACATCGCTTTCTGTTCCGTGGACTAAGGGGAGCGCGGTTAAAGCCGACTGGATGCCGGTGTCCAATGCGGATACAGAATATCGCTTTCGTGTCACGCTATACGACAAGGCAGGTACCCGAAAAGTCCTGCCGGATCAGAAGTTCCTCTTTGACTCGGATTTAGGCGAATACACGCTAGTCGCGGTGTATGACCCTACAGCTGAAACCAGTGTTATACCCGGATTCAGTAAAGGGTATGTTGAATATAAATCGGGGATGACGGTCAATCTGAATCCCATTACTTTTGTCTACCGTGTCCCTTCTACGAACCGCAGGGAGTACAGAAAAGGTGGGCTGGCCTTCGGGAACATAATTTCTGAGGCTAACGGCTACAGCTATGTGTCGGTCACGACCCCTTACCAGACGCTCTCTGTTATCCATAACGGTTATCAGTGGGGGGGGGCCAGTGTTACCTACAATATTAAAATGGGTGCAGATGCGCCGGTAAGCCCGACTACTCCTGACGTGTGGATTACCTCGGACAAGAAAAGCTCGGTAAGCTCATATGATTTCCTCTGGAAAACATCCGATCTCCCGGTGACATTTCTTACTGCCCGCGTGAAAGCGTCGGCACGAAATTACATTCAAAAGGCTATGTCTAATACCGGAGGTTTCTTATGTAACATTCCTGTCGGCGAGCTGGAGTGTGAAGGGAAAATTGTTGGGAATATTCAAAAAAGTGGTAACGGCCATATGGGGTTTTTCTTCAAGATGACCAACTCAGATGGCACCCTTTTCTCACAATATGCTGAAAGGCGGCAATACTGGAATGCTGACCAGTTGCCCAGAATTACTGGTTATGATTATCAGGAAGACAAGAAAAAGGTTCTGCTATTTGTGAATCTACCGGGGAACGGCAGTTTACGGTACAAATTGCAGCTCAAGTCTGCGGTTCTGATTAATGCGGATTCAAATGTCCAGGTGTTAACCGGTACCAATACAGCGATTGCTGGTGATGATTACACCTACACGTTTGATTTGGGAGCTCTCCCGGAAGGCAAATATAACCTTTCCTTCCTTGCCAAAGACACCTTCGATAATGAATCGTCATCGCCGTTCATCACGCTGGTGAACGATATGACCCCCCCAGACGTCATATTTAATTATGAAAATGCCCCGCTTGCTTCCGGTTCTACCGTGTATGGGCTGGAGAACATCGCGATTAGCCTGAATGACGCGCTGACAAAGCCTGTTCTCGAACGCCTTGAGCTGAAAGGTGGCCCCGCATCTGATAGCGTGATTCTTGGTTTCAACCAGAATGCCGATGGCTCCTATACGCCAGATTATCCACGTCTGTTCCCTACCCTTGTCGAAAATACCGATAAATACACCCTGACGGCGTATGCAACGGATACCAAAGGGAACGCCACTCAGAAAAGCATTCAGTTCGCCTACTATCCGAAAAATCTTGTGACCCTGGAAAAACTCAAAACGCTGGGTGTGGTGAAGGCGCTGAAAACCAGCGACAACACTCCGCTGGCCGTCATGCGTACCGGGCAGTTGAGGCGGAACGATGGCTCCTTGGTTCAGGGTGTACAAACTGCCAACATCACGCTCAGGACTGACGCTAATTATGCGATCAACATACTGGGTACTGTCATTCAGCCGGGCGAAACCAAAAACATCCAGATAGACCTCGGCGCTGGTGTTAACACAACGGTCCCAATTTTCCCGGCAACAAACGGCGCTACCGGGCAAAGCGATTTCATCATTGAGTTTCCGCAAATTAAATAGCGACTCACGATTACGGGTCCCTGCTGTTGGGCCGGTAATTTTTGGATAAACACGACAACGCCGAATATGACGGCCAGGAAGAGAGAAAAGTTACTTTCTCAACTCTGATTACAAGCCTGCTGGGAATGATCTGAAATGAATACCAAGATAAAACTGCTGACAACGATAATCCTTGCGACGATGTCCTTTTCATCGCATTCACGGGTCTATGAGTACACCATTAAGGATATCTACGGTGCGGAGAAATCAGTCAGTGCGGAAACCGGCATTCTTAACACTAACGAAAAAATTCAGTTGAGCCTGATTTCCGGCCTAGATCGCAAAGTACACGTATCTGTCCGGAAGTCAGGAACGGAGGTTTACAGCACGACAACCGATAGCATTAAGGTAAGTGATCGAATTAAGGCATCAACAGGTGAAGAGTTCTACGGGAAAATCATCACGCTTCCTCCCCTTAGTGATGGACCGTATCAGGTTATCTCTGAAATACTTAACACACAGGGTGCTCTGGTAGACTCCACCACACAGGATTTCACCATAGATAGTGTGGGCCCTACAGCGGACGATTTGAGCATTTTACAGAAACCGGGGTATGAAATGGTCACCCAGGGAGAAAGGTGGGAACTGGGCCTTGGAGCCGACCAAAAACTATATGTGAACGTTAACAACGTTAAAGCAGTCGCTGGTTTCGATAAAGCTACATTACAGGTTATTAATCCCGATAATAGCGTCTATTCCATTACTGCTATGGACTATGATAGCGGGTCTTCCTCCCTGTCTGCTGCATGGACTTTAGGGAATCGGAAAAAGGCCTCCTGGATGCCTACATCAAATGCTGATGTAGAGTATCGTTTCCGGGTTACACTCTTTGACAAAGCAGGCTCCCGAAAAGTATTACCGGAACAGAAATTTGTATTTGATGACCAACTGGGTGAATACACTCTTATTGCTATACGGGACCCCGAAGCGCAAACAAGCGTTGTTCCAGGGTTCACTTCGGGTTATATAGCTTATAAAGCGGGTATGACAGTTAATCAAAACCCGATTACCTTAATCTATCGTATCCCCATCAACAATGTAAGGAAATACAACAAAGCTGGTTTAAGTTTTGGCTCTATCATTTCAGAAGCTAACGGTTACGCCTATGTGGCGGCAACAACAGCATATAACAACAGGTACGATATACATAACGGGTACCAATGGGGCGGCGCTACTGCAAACTATAACCTTAAACTGGGTCCCGACACGCCTGTCGGACCGGAAATGCCTAGTAGCGTTTGGCTCACGACGGACACAAAAGGTGAAATTAATTCTTTTAACTATTTATGGAAAACAAGTGATCTACCGGTGAAATTTATTTCAGCGAGGATCCGTGCTTCTGCGAGAAATTATATCCAAAGAGCATTTACAGGTAACCTGGAAATCTGTCAAATCCAACCAGGTGAGACTGAGTGCAGCGGGCCGGTACCGTGGTCAATTGCTAAAAGTGGCAATGGAGGCGTGACATATTCTTTTAAAATGTATAATGAGGACAAGACACTTTCATCAATTAATCAGGAAAGGAGGAACTACTGGAACACAAACCTTCTACCGAGGATAAAGGGATATGACTATCAGGAAGATAAGAAAAAAGTACTTTTATTTGTTACCCAACCCGGTAATGGTACCTTCAGAGATCAACTTCAGCTTAAGTCCGCTGAACTGATTGATGCTAATTCAGGTATGCAGGTGCTGAATGGAGCCAAAATAGCGCTTTCTGGTGAAGATTATACTTATGCGTTTGACTTAAGTAAGTTGGCTGAAGGAAGATACGACTTAAACTTTCTGGCAAAAGATACCTTCGAAAATGAAACATCTTCTCCATTCATCACGTTAGTGCATGATATGACTCCCCCTGAGATCAGCTTTAACTACGACAATGCCCCGCTCACCTCCGGCAACACGGTCTATGGTCTGGAGAATATATCCATTAAACTAAACGATGAGCTGACTAAACCTACTCTTCTCCGCCTGGAACTACGAGGGGGGCCTGCATCTGATAGCGTAGTCCTTGGTTTCAACCAGAATGTTGATGGTAGCTACACACCTGATTACCCACGGCTGTTTCCTACTCTGGATACGTCGACGGATAAATACACTCTCACTGCATATGCCACAGATGCTAAAGGTAATACGTCCCAAAAAAGTATTCAGTTCGCCTACTTCCCTAAAAATCTCGTTACCCTGGAGAAACTGAAAACACTGGGCGTGGTTAAAGCACTCAAAACCAGTGACAACACACCTCTGGCAGTCATGCGTACCGGCCAGTTGAGAAGGAACGATGGCTCTCTTGCCCAGGGTATGCAGACGGCAAATATCACGGTCAGAAGCGACGCTGAGTATGCCATCAACATTCTGGGAACGGTGATCCATCCCGGGGAAACTAAAGAAATACAGCTTGACCTCGGAACTGGTGAAAACTCTACGGTTCCGATTTTTCCGGCTATCAACGGGTCTACGGGTCAAAGCAACTTCATCATCGAGTTCCCACAACTTAACTAACTATCGACGGCCACCGCCTCTGCTATGTGGGGCTGGTGGCGTTTCGTACCAAATGGTGTTGTTAAAAGCATGCAATCAGAAAAAAGTAACTTTCTCCAAGGCATAAACTTCACGAATTTTTTGGATTAATAATTTGATATGAAAATTAATTTACAGACTACTTTAATACTAATTGCCCTCTCCGCTTTTTCACTCCCCTCATATGCTCGTGTGTATGAATATGTATTCAAGGATGTCTATGGAACGGATAAATCAGTCAGTGCGGAAGCAGGTATCCTAAATACAAATGAAAAAATTCAGGTAAGAATAATATCGGGACTCGACAGAAAAATTCAGGTAACCGTAAAGAAAGACAATGTTGGAGTATATAGCTTTACTACTGAGAGCGTGACGGTCAATGACCGTATAAAGGCATCAACTGGTGAAGAATTTTATGGTAAAACGCTGACATTGCCACCACTGAGTGATGGAAGTTATGTAATAACGTCAGATATCCTGAATACTCAAAACACTGTTATCGACAGCACGTCTCACAATTTTATTATTGATACTGTAGGGCCTTTGTCAGATAACCTGAGCGTGGACCAAAACCCCGGATATGATATGGTCTTAACAGGTGAGCGTTGGGAACTAGGCCTCGGGGCTGAAGCAAAGCTGTACCTGAATGTGAAAAACGTCAAATCTGCCACCGGTTTTGATAAAGCGACTATTCAGGTGATAAAACCTGATGATACTGTTTTTTCAACTACAGATATGGTTTATGACAGTGGATCAGCATCCCTTTCAATACCGTGGACAAAAGGGAATATGAGTCGGTCATCATGGATGCCTGTATCAAACGCTGATGTGGAATATCGTTTCCGTGTGACGCTCTATGATAAAGCGGGAAACCATAAAGTTTTGCCGGATCAGAAGTTCATATTTGACTCAGATCTTGGTGAATATACTTTATTTGCTGTTTATGACCCGACTTCTAAAACAAGCGTAGTTCCGGGATTTAGTGAAGGTTACATAGCATATAAGCCGGGAATGACCGTTAACCAAAACCCTTTAACACTCGTGTACAGGGTTCCATCGAATAATCGAAGGGAATACAGTAAAGCTGGTTTGAAATTTGGGACGATTATTTCCGAAGCGAATGGATACAGTTATGTATCCGCGAAAACGGCCTATAAGGTAGCTTACGTCATCCATAACGGATATCAATGGGGTGGAGGCTCACTCTCCTATAATATCAATTTAGGAAGTGAGGCTCCGGCCAGCCCGGCAGCACCTGAAGTATGGTTAACATCAGATATAAAAGGTGAAATGAATGCAGGCAGCTATCTTTGGGATTCCAAAGATCTACCCGTGAAATTCAGCTCTGTAAAGATCACTGCGTCTCCGCGAAATTATGGTCAGAGAGCGATGAGTGGAAATACTGAGATTTGTCAGATACCTGCTGGTGAGACTGAGTGTACTGGTGCGGTATCATGGTCTATTCCGAAATCAGGGAATGGTATTACAACATACTTCTTCAGATTGACTGATATGGATAAAACACTTTCATCAGTCACTGTAGAAAAAAGACATCACTGGAACACTGATCTGTTACCCAAGATAACTGGATATAGTTACCAGGAGGAAAACAAAACTGTACTCTTATTTGTGACGCAACCAGGGCGCGGAAAATTCCGCGATTTGTTGCAACTCAAATCTGCTGCTCTGATTGATTCAGATACCGGGGACCAACTACTGTCAGGTATCCAAACAGCTCTATCTGGCGAGGATTACACATACAGTTTTGATCTCAGCAAACTGGCCGAAGGTAAATACAATTTAGGCTTTCTGGCAAAGGACAGCTTTAACAATGAAACTTCATCACCATTCATAAATCTGATTAACGACAAGACACCTCCTGTTGTTAATTTTAAATATGAAAATGCGCCGCTATCCCCCGGTGCTACTGTTTTCGGGCTTGAGAACATCAGTATAACGCTAAATGATGAGTTAACAGCACCCAGCCTTGTCAGACTTGAACTTAAAGGAGGACCAGCGTCGGATAGCGTTATCTTGGGGTTTAACCAGAATACGGACGGTAGTTATACACCTGATTACCCTCGTCTCTTCCCCAGTCTGGATGCAAATACGGACAAATATACACTAACCGCATATGCTACCGACGCGAAAGGTAACACTACTCAAAAAAGCATTCAGTTCGCCTATTACCCAAAAAACCTGGTCACCCTTGAGAAGCTGAAAACTTTGGGTGTTGTAAAGGCGCTAAAAACCAGTGACAACACACCGTTGGCCGTCATGCGGACGGGACAGCTACGACGTAACGATGGCTCACTGGCTAAGGGTATACAAACGGCAAACATCACGGTCAGGAAGGACGCAGATTATGCGATAAATATCCTTGGGAACGTTATTCACCCCGGGGAGACAAAAGAAATTCAGATAGACCTTGGAACCGGTGAAAACTCAACTGTTCCTATTTTCACAGCAGAAAACGGTTCTACAGGGGAAAGCAATTTCATAATCGAATTTCCGCAAATCAAGTAACCAAGTAACATGCATTAATCAAAAAATGTGCCCTGATCAGGTTCATACTGATTAGGGACGTTAGGCATAGATTCATCGTCTAACTATAGAAAGTAACAATAAAAAGTAACTTTCTAACTACCCACCAGATAGGTTAATTTTCACATCAGGGCAATAGATACCAGCTTTGCTGGAAATTTTCCAGAAATGATCAGAGTCGAATTTCGACATGATCAGACCCGTTAGTTGGTGTTGCCCCCTCCCCCAGTATAAGGGTTATAGAGTTCTTTAGGACGGTACATTGTCAGGGTTATTCGTGAGTAGGCTGGGCGCAGCCCTAACTAGTTAGGCTGGTTGTATAATCATAACGGTGCACCAGAAGGTTTCAAGAGCAACAAGAAACAGACTGCGAACAATGGGGTTGTATTCATCTGCTGCACAGAATCAGTCTGCCGTGGCTTCTGGTATCCGACTGCGAACAACGGGGTTGTTTTCACCTGCAGTACATCATGAGTCTGCGATGGCTTCAGGTATCCGACTGCGAACAACGGGGTTGTTTTCACCTGCAGTACATCATGAGTTTGCGGTGGCTTCAGGTATCCGACTGCGAACAATGGGGTTGTTTTTGTCAACGATGCTTCTGAAAGCTGCCGGAGCACCAAGAGATGGACTTGAGCAAGGGGATTCTTCTCTGCCAAGAGTGGAACAGAAAGCTGTTAGAACCTCCAGTGTCAAAGTCGTACATGTGAGTTGCATAAATGAGAAAGTCATGATCCCTGTTAAAGAATCATGACTAAAAATAAAATAATTATTTTGCTTTGCTAATACTAACTTTAATTAAGCGTTCAATCTCATTTATTGTTGATTGACCAATACGCTTAAATTCAAAGCTTACTTTCTGGCCATCGGCGCTTCTTTTTACCCTAGCGTAAGTATCCTTATTATCAAAAGCAGCAATATCAGTCACTGTCCATTTTTGCGGTTTATTTACATCATTACAAAGAATACTAAGAACTGAATGTAAACCATCTAAAATTGACTTCTGAACTTCCTCAATATCATTAATGTTAGTAATTTTATTGTCATCCGCCCCTACTTCAGATGTTAGCTCTGTCAGAGGAATGTTATTATCATTAGCGGTTTTTTCAATTCTAGCCAATTTACTATAATAAGTATTAGGTATCCCCTCACTATCTGGGAATATTCTAATAAGTTCTTTACTGATTTTTGCAGCCTGAATTCTCTTTCTTATCGATTCAATACCAATATTAAGATAAGAAGCAAGTTCCTCATTAGTTTTAAAACCCTTATTCTTCATGATTTCAAGGTATTTAATTCCAACTTCACGATACGAGAATCGTTTTGCCGTTTGTGCAGCATTAACAATACAATCGACATCTTCACGGCTAACCTCTACATCGAAGGCCCATAAAGGTAAATCAACCGAACATTTTATGCAGCAGAAACGACGCCTACTTCCTTCAATTAGGTAAAATTGGCCGTCCCGGTAGACGGCAATAGCTTCAGTTGTAACCCCATTCTCTTTAATTAAAGGAAGAATTTCTCTTGTAGAGAGATCGTCAACTGCCTCTTGATTTCGTGGGTTTAGTTCATGAACGAGCGTTTTATTAGCAACTTCTGAGCCAGGGACGACAACGTAGCGAGCTTCAACTTTACGCCCATTTGCTAGAGTAAATAGTCGCTTCTGTGTAGGAGAAGTACGTAAAGGTGGAAGTCCGCTTTTTTGATCGACAAATGTACGTTTGCTGTTTCCGGTTAAGTATTTGTCTTTGCTTGTACCGCGTTCAACATCACTCATTATTTACCCTCCTCCCTAACTGAGAAGCTTTTAATTTCATTGATAAGTTGTTGATACACCGACTGAACCGACATTTCAGCAATATCATATTGTTTTGAAGAACAAAGTTCTTCTGATTTTTTAATATCGAGTACAGTACGACCTTTTTCAGCCGCTGCAACGAAAGCCTCTGAATGTTTAATATTTGTTGTCATGAACCGATCACGTACAGTTCTTACTAGTTTATTTAAAGTACGAATCTCATGTTGACTTCTATCATCTACGTTTACTGCAAGAACATTTATCCATTTAATATTTGTTCCCTTAGATGGAAGCTGCTCAAGTCGGTCTGAAATCGTAATCATATAGTTTGTGGTTGATGCAAAATCATATTCTCGTGGTGTAATGGGAACAAGTATTGCATCAGCTGCTTCGTTTGTTGACCAAATAATTGGAGAATCTTGTGGCGGAGTATCTATAAATATAAGGTCATATTTTTCCTTTAATACAGGTATAACCACATCACGAAAACGTGTCAGAAGTTTGAGTCTTGCCTCCTTATCGAGGCTCCAATATTTATCAGTAAATCTATCATCTGTCGGGAATGCAGTTATAACATCCATGTTAGGGAGATGGGTTGAAAATGCCATAGCACCAATAATTTGTGCTTCCGTATATCCCTGTTTTATATATTGTGTAAAGTCATTATCTTCAATTTCACTAAGCAGAACATCGGTTATGGTTAGGTAAACACTATCTTCACTAGTTGAGTGGATAAGGTTATTGCCTAACGAGCCTTGGGGGTCAAGATCAATTACGCAGATTTTTGCATTCAGATTAAGATCCAAAGCGGCCGCGGTAGCAAGTGTTGCTGTTGTTGTACTTTTACCTGTCCCACCTTTATGGTTTTCCGTAACAATAACTCGGGGCAAATACATTTCACGATATTGAATAGTGCCCATCGCTTCCATTATTTTTTGAACATCCCAACGTGTATACAGGTGACTCTTATTCTGGAAGATAGGTTCACCGATCACTTTTTTCTCATGTAGTTCAGCAAGAATTCTACTAAAAGTGTTTCTTGATTTACCAAAGAAGTCCGAAAGAGTTTTTTTATTTAAACAATGGTTATAGATAAGACGATCTAAGCCATCGACTTGTTCATCCGAAACATCAACCCGACTCGACTCCAAGATTATTTCCTTGAGGCTTGCTTGTTCATTTTTCATCTTTAGGCCGATAGTACGAATATCATCTAATATGCTCATGATCTCTCCTTAGGTTAGTCTTCACATTATTCATGAGGATTGAGCGTATTACAAGGTAAAAGTGCATTACAATGCACTTTTATCACATCATGCGCTCAAAATGAGATTTCGTGCACAGTCTTTTTTGGGCGAGAAATGTACAAATAATTCTCAAGGTATTGATATTAAAAGAAATCTAATTTAACTAGGCAAAATTCACAGATTTGGTGAATTCTGAGACTTTTTCCCAGCCATCCATACTCAATTTTTAAAATTTAGCTAGAACCCATGGGCGCAAATGACTATGCCACCCCTTTACCATGCCATGCCCTGCCCTGCCCTGCTCTGCCCTTCTCTTTCACCTATCTACTGGAGGCCGGTTTAACGATGTATACCTTCCCAAATTTCGAGGTCGAAAACATGGCTGTTCAACTTATTGGGGCTCCAGACCAGAATTGCCGACTACGAACAATGGGTTTTCATCTACAAGGCATTAGGATTCTTCTGTGGATTCTGATACCGACTTTGTGAAACGTAGTTTGATTGCATCTGTGGGGCTTCATGAGTCTCCATGGGCACGCATGACCAGACTGCGAACAGCGGAGTTGCATTTCATCTGTGGACTTCATGGGTGTCCAGAGAGTCCTTGGATCCGATTACGAACAAAAGGTTTTTTACACCTGCAAGCATCAGGAATCTGATAAGGCTTAAGATAGCCGACTGCGAACAGACAGCGGGATGGTTTTATCTGCAAGATATCTGGAATAGTCTGAGGATTCAGATAGCCGATTTTATAAAAAGGAGTTGAAATCATCTATGGGGCTTCATGAGTTACGAGAGGCTCACATGAGTATAGTGCGAACAACGAGGTTGTTTTCACCGGCTGCACATCATTCATCCGCTGAGGTTTCACGTAACGACTACGAATAACGGCGTTGTATTCACTGGCTGAACTTCATCAGTCAGTAGAGGCTTCACTTAATGACGGCGAACAAGGGGGTTGTTTTAACTCGCTACGCATCATGAGTCTGCTGTGGCTTCAGGTATGCGTCTGCGAATAACGGGGTTTTATTCACTGGCTAAACTTCATCAGTCAGTTGAGGTTTCACCTAATGACTGCGAACAAGGGTTTGTATTCACCGGCTGCACATCATGAGTCTGCTGTGGCTTCTGGTAACCGACTGCGAACA
>ERZ1673695.2067-NODE-2067-length-17082-cov-245.238327_pt1 | contig 17082 bp, 27 predicted proteins | sample MGYA00580225_ERZ1673695 | MGnify/ENA primary metagenome ERZ1673695 (study PRJEB41218, sample SAMN15661739) | gut metagenome | host: Homo sapiens | place: Canada: London | collected 2015-08-20/2019-03-30 | study: EMG produced TPA metagenomics assembly of...
AGTCTTTTTCCACTTCGGCATTCAGAACTTTAGCATATTGTTGTGTGGTGCGTACGGAACTAACACATTTTACTATCATATTGATAATCAATAAAATACTTGTTAAAAATATATTAATGGTATCATATTTATATCATCTCCGCTTATTTTCTTCTATAATTTTATGCAAAGCTTCTATTTGCATCATTGCACCCTCATAAGCCGCTTTATAATTGACATTCGCATCAATATCCGTCTCAATCATATTCCCTTTGCCAGTACAAAGCCACTTCACATTCAATTCCGGGAACTTATCCACAATACGAGCTATTATATCAGTTCCAATAGCCCCCTTCCCGTTCCTTATGGAATTATAAATGTATCTATTTGATAATTCACAATAAGCCTCAAACGAGTTCTCACCTTTGACAACTCCCTTATCACGTGCATACCTTGCAAATTTTCGTAATCTGTCAATAGCCCTTTCTTCCATATCAAATAATCTTTTGACTTATTATGCGTAATGCTTGCCACATCCCCCTTATTTCTCTTCTCTCGACATCTAACTGGCCATGCTTGGGGTTATCAGCCTTTAAAGTCAGCACATTATCCAAGAAAAGACTGTTTTTCAATATCCGCTTGACTGAAAGTGTTTTCCCATACACAATACTCACAACTCCTGACGCGCTTTCCCACAAACCTTCTTCTATTTTGCGAGCAAGAATTTTAGCTCCGTCCGGTATAGTTGGCTCCATGCTGTCACCACGTACCTGAAAGACCATATAAGAATCATCAAGCACTTCACCTTCTTCCGGCATGACACCATAAGAATCAATTTCATAAGCTGTGTTATATAAGCTTTCGACAAATGAAGCCGCAGCATCTATCGGAACATATTTTACTTTTACAAGAATATCTTGAAGATAAGGAGCTACTTTACTAATCGTAGAGTCTGATTGCATTCTCGCATTTTTCAGAGCATCCCTAATATCCTTCTCCGAAGGTTCTATCTGTCCTGATGGAGTCTTTGCAAACAAACCTTCTCCAGTATATAGCCATGCCCTGCTCACATCATACTTCTCACAAAAAGCATCAATTGTTTTTTTACTTGGTAACTGAATCCCTTTTTTTTATACTGGTAAGAGTTGATTCACTGGATATAATATTGTCTTTCTTCAATTTATACCCACTCAAACCACAATATGAAATTGCTTGCAAAAACTTTTTTGAGAGATCACTCAATTTTTTATCGTCAACTTCTTGCATACTTCGTAATTAAGTAGTATATTTGCATCCGTAATAGTAGCAGTATTATCACATAAATTGATTAAACATCCTATTTGGAGTTTATATATGGAAATCCGTAAATAGCTGCTACCTGTTTGCGGATTTTCTTTTTCTCCACATTGTGTAATCGGCGGTAGGCCGCATAGCGGAGAGACAGAGGGTTACACTCTTACAACTCAATACTGCGAAGGGCGTGCGATATTGAGAGGCAAACGAAACCGGGATGCCTGCACAGCTACAAGTAAGCGAAAAATCCGGGAAGTCGGGTAACTTGTTAATGCCCGGCCAGCTAAGAACGGCGTACTTATACGAACGAGACATTTCTTATGCTGCATATAGCAAAAACGGGAAACCGTCTAAGGGCTAACTATGCAGCAATCCAGCACCTTACCGAATGAGATCGTCTTTTACTTCTTTAATTATTATAATACTAAATTATTATAATACTAATAGAACGACATTACTTTTTTTCAGAAAGCTTTCTTTTTACGCAAGCCTCACTTGTATAACATTTTATAAACCAGCAACTTACATTAAAATATGTTTTATAACATACGAAATACTACAAATTTTATGAAGTATTTTATTGTACTTCTGAAAATATGAAGTATATTTGCAACGTCAAACAAACAAAGAGTGTAAGTTTGAACAACAAGAAAGCTGGCGACTTCAAAAGCCACTTACTACATATCTCATTGGCAAATGTAGTTGTTAGCTTTCTTTTATGCAAATTTTTTGTGGAAAATTTAAGTATAAAATAGAAAATAATATGAAAGTAACAAAGAAAGATATTCTAAGCATTAAAGCTGGTTCTTCCAAAGTGATGCAGCTGGATTCTTACAAGGATTGCGTCAATGCAAGAAGCTACGCCTATCAATTAGCTTTTACTGATCCCCGTGAAGACGTTGAAAGATATTCAATATCCATCGACAAAGATAAAAATCAGATAACCATCGAAGCGATAAAGAAATGAACCGTTCAGATGCCAGAATGATTGCAGAAGAACTGCACAAGTTTATTCGCAATGATGTGAGAAAGGCTGTAACAGAAATGGCGACTGCTGAAACCGAAGAGTATTTGAATGCCAAACAAGCTGCTGTATTTCTCGGATGGAAGTTGCAAACCTTATACAATCGAATACATGATATTCCTCACACCAAAAAATGGCAAGAGTCTCATTTTTACCAAATCAGCTTTGAGAAAATTCATGGAAAGAAAATAATCCCGGACGGATTTGGCCGTCTTTCCGGGAACTAACAAAACGTTCTTTGACATATTGTATAGTCTGAACAAATAAAGACTTAAAACAAGGTTTACTGCTTATCTAAAGGGCGAAATAGACCGACAAAGTAGCCAAAGCGGATTAGTGAAAAGAGTGTGAATACGGACTGCCAATAAGAAGATGCAGCACACGAATCACTAAGTTATCAAAAACAACTTATATTATGACAAAGTAAACGTAGGGCGTTTATAAATACATTCTTAACTGAATAGATACTTTAAATGATATATATACCCGTGCTTCGCAAGAAGCGGTCACCGCTAAAAAGCTACGGCCAACAATCCATCGGAACGCGGACGGGAACACATTTTAAATGCTAAAAGTATGAAAGGAATTACAGAAATGACCGAGCAAGAGATTCTTGCGTTAACGGAGGAAGATGTACAGAAAATGATTAAACTTCGCATGATGGAGGAAGGTATCAAAATCATGGATAAACCCAAAATTCCCGAATTATTTGAAATTGAGCCTGCTGATATTCAGTACTTCTCTATTCCGCTTTTGGATGGTTTTGCGTTTACTGACATTAATGAAGCGACTAAGGTTGCTGAAATTCTGAAAAGCGCGAAGTCATTGCGAAAGGTTGATTACGATTGGAATAAACTTGGGAGTGATTACAAGTTCCTTAAAAAGAGTGAGAGATACAAGTTTAATGGGAACTCTGATTTTGACATCATTTCAGGATGGGCTTATTCGGATGAACTATATGCTAAGATTTCAAACTTTGCCGCACAGAACAAGGTTATGAAAGAACAAGCAGCAAAAGACCAAAAGGAATATGACGAAAAGATGCAAGAAGCGTCCGGCATCATCTCGGAGATAAGCGGATGGGTTAAGGAGGTCAAAGTTAAGTATGAGCGATTGAATAGGCTTACTTACAAATTCGCTACTGACTATTATCCCCTTTCCGATCACAACGAGGATATGGCAATGAAATTTATGGCTAAAGCCTATTCTTTTACAGATGAAGAAAAAGAATACATATTACAGAATTACAAAGAATTACTATCCACAAGTGATGAATAAGTTTTTTAGTTAGTTATTGGCTCCTTGCTTGCGAAAGTAGGGAGTTTTTTGTAAAACTCTAAATTCATTATATGAGTAATATAGAAGATACAATTTACGATCTGCCAAATGAAGAATACCACCGTGGAGAAAGATTCAAAGATTTCCTAAGTAGTACGCAGATTAAAGATTATATGGTGTCCCCAAAGTTTGCCCGATACAAGGCGTTGCACCCGGAATTATTTGAGATAAGTATTGAAGCCTCTGAAAAAGGTTCACTGTACCATGATGCAATGGAAAGCCTTGTTAATACTGGAAAACTTGACAAGTGGCGAAATAACCTTCTTGTATTTGAGCCGCCTATAAATCCTAAAACCGGCTGTCCGTATGGACGAGATACCCAAAAATATCAGATTGCACTAATAGAGGCCAAAGAGTCAAATCCGGGTAAAACGTTGACAAGCACAACCGATATACAATTGGTTGAAACAATGGTTTATGAGCTTCTTAATAATTGCCGGGACACCTCCAAACAGATCAGGCAGATATTAAAATGGGGAAAAGCCGAAGTCAGCCATTTCGTTGAATACGAAGGATGCAAGTTCAAATATCGCCCTGATGTGGAAACGGCCAAAAAAATTGTTGACTGGAAAACATTGGCGGTTGATGATCTTCATGAAGAAACAGTTAACCGGACTATTGCCAAATTTCATTATGGTATTTCGGCAGCTTTCTATCAGTTTTTTGAACATGAACGTACTGGAGTATGGAAGGAGTTCTACTGGGTTATGCAACAAAAGACAGCTCCCTATGACGCAGTATTTGTCAGTGCAGCTAACTGGGCTTTCCATTTGGAAGACGGAATTGTGAAAATGGGGGCAAGCGCATTGGCATTCAAGAAATTGTTAGACCAGCATGTTTACTGTACACAAAACAATGATTTTGACGGTGCACAGATATTTATTCAGCCGGGATTCAAAGGACGAAGAATAATGGTGCCGGACACACCTGCATTTGAAAAGAACAAGATGTTTAACTTTTATAATAATCAAGAACAATGAGTAAAACAGAGAATCAATCCCCCCAACAAGGGAACTTGGGAATGGAACAACACAATGCTCCTTCACCAACAAAAACAGAACCGGTCTCCCCAACACCTTCCACACCACAACCGCCCGTTCCTTCTGCCCCACCAGCCTTTCCAGTACAACTGAAAGGATTGGAAAGCTGTTTTATCTCCCCTAAAAAGGCATTTATAGCAGCTGGTGGCACAGAACAGCAATTTGCCCGTGAAGTCAATTTCGCTATGCAGGCAATGTTGAATAATCCTTATTTGATTGACTGTGCCCGGCAATATCCCGATCATCTTGTCGAAGCAATCAAAAACGTTTCTCTTACCGGTCTGACGCTCAATCCTGAACTAAGATTGGGGTATCTTGTACCGTACAAAGGCAAAGTGAAGTTCCAAGCTTCATACATGGGGAAAGTTGATATTTTGATCCGCACTGGTGTTGTAAAGGATATTTATTCTGATTTGGTTTATGCTAATGACGAGTTCTGTATGACAAAAGGTACCGGCGGCACTATCATCCACAAACCTAATGTATTCGGAGAACGTGGTGATCTTCTTGGAGGCTACTATTTCGCTGTCTTGACTTCCGGTGTTGTAAAATTCGATGCAATGCCCAAAGCACGTATTGAAGAAATAAAAAGTCGTAGTGAGGCTGTCAAGAAAGGCAAGCAATCTCCGTGGGACACAGACTTTGAAGAAATGGCTCGAAAAACAATCGTGAACTGGGCTTTCAAATTCCTGCCCAAAACCGGCATTTCAGATTCCATGATTAAAGTTCTTGAAACAGAGAGCCAGTTGGATGATGAAATGTTTGAAGACTGGAAAAAGGCACAAGGTCAGAAACCGGACGATTTTGAGGAAGACGATACTCCATACGCAGAAGAAGTCAAGTAATGGATTCATGTGAAAAAATTAGTAACAGTATCACAGCGGCTAAAGAACTGATCGAAAATGAAACACGTTCTTTGGCTGCTTTACATAAAGCAAAACAGCTTGAAAAAGAGCTTCATAAATCCGGCAAGTTGTTTCGTATTCCTACAATGAACGGAATTATAGAAACAACCTGCCCGGAAAAATACATAGAATACAATAACCAGTTTAAAATCAAATTAAAATGAGAACAGTAACAGTTGAAGTGCCCGAAGGACACATGGTAAAAATCGTGAAAGAAGAAAGTATGCAACCTACTCAAAAAGTTACGGGGGGGGGTAAATTTGAATTTGAGGGTGAGACATTCATCCCCGGTGACGTAATTATCAATCCGAATCGCGGAGGGGGCAGCATGATGATTCTCTCTGAAATTAGAGAAGAAAGGCCACTCTCTTTTTTACCGGCAATTAAAGTACCTTTCGGCCTTGTCGCCTATGTTCCTTCCAATGATGAAGGTGACAGAGTTTTTGTAAGACTCACACCCGAAGCTGGTATCGGAGGCATGAAGGGATTCCGTAAAGCTACGGAAGAGGAAAAGGCAAAGATGCTTGCCGCCATGAAGGAAGAAAAACATTACTCCTTCAATTTTGAGAAGTTACAGCCTGAATATATCCCGACTGTCGGCGATGTTGTTATTGTATGGAGTGATAACAAAAAAGATGCGGTAGTCGGTGTTATGAATGAAATGGATAAAACAGTCAGGCCATACAAGATAAATGATGGTACTTGGTATGGGAACTGCGACAAGTTCGTTTCAGAAGAACAATATAAAAATTTGATTGATGGGAAAGAGTAAATCTAAATCGGGGGGGGCGAGAAATTACACTCCCCTTCTCACAGCTCGCCCAAAGGGAATGAGCTACCAAGAATATCGTGAACGCAGAGCCTATCAGAACGCATGGTTGAAAGAGCGACTGAAAGGCTTTATTTGTTATGTATCGTCTGAACTGGTTGTATATGACAAAATAACGGGATTACCCCGATTATTCAATCATCGTACAGATGATATACACAAAGCAAACATAAGGACTAACCCACAGCCATTTGTCGGTTCTGCCCGATATGGCTTAAAACCTTTATGATATGGATAAAGAACTATTTAAAGATAAGAATCCATTGCTTCGCAGACAAATGTTGGAAGACAATTGCGCAGCAGTTGAAAGAATTACCTATACTTCTCCTTTCAGCGAGGAAGAAATGGGTGAACGGAAAACGGAGTTGGCAAATATTGACCTTGACATGGCCGCACTGGAAGAAGAAAAGAAAGCTTTCATGCAAGCATACAAGGACAAACTGAAACCTAAAAAGGAACGTAAAAAAACGTTGCTTACCGATATAAAACGTGGTTATGAGGAAATTACGGATGAATGCTTTAAGTTTATGGATCGTAGCACCCGTACCACCGGATATTACAATGGTAATGGCGATTTGGTTAAAGAACGTCCGATGGAGGCACAAGAGATGCAAAAAACGGTCTTCGAGGACATTGAATCTACTGGTACGGAGGGATAAGCCATGAGAAAAGAAGAACTTATCAAGCAAGTAGCCGAATCAACCGGTATTGCTATTTGCGAAGTCCGAACAGTTATAGAAGCAGCATTGAAGGAAACCGTGGATGCAGTAGCTAATGGAAGAACTCTTTATATCAGAGGTTTTGGTACACTGTCACCCAAACACTATAAACGAAAAGTTGCTCGTAACATACACAAAAACGAGACTATTGTCATAGCGGAGCATTATACTCCACACTTCAAACCAGCCAAATCATTTAAAAACAGAACTAAAAATTTGTAGAACAACATGGAAAACGAAAAGATGCAAGTGAACTTTGCTCCGGGTGTGACCGAAGCAACCCTTAGAGTTATTGAACTTCACGAAGAAAATGAGTTACCGGTACTGGAGCCTGATAAGGTAGAATTAGCCGGAACAATTGGAAGTGTTCATGAATTTCTCTTGAAAAGAATCTCTGAAAAAGAGCAGATCAATCAGAAACGTTGCTATATTCTTGTTGATCGGGAGAAAATGACACTTAAACTTGTCACCAATGAAACTGACAGTAGGAATAAAGCTACTGTAAGAGGTGAGTTGAAATACTATCCCAAGTTTCTTGAATTTGGTATTAACACAAGCAAGACATGGGAACCGGTGCAGCTTTCAAAGTTCTTCAAAATGAATCGTGCCTTCTTCAAGGATGCACAATACAACATGGAACTGGTAACAGTCTTGAAGAACTTCAAAGCCAGCATTGACTCAAAAGTGGAAAACTCCCGACAAGACAACGGTAGTCGCACTGACAATTACAGCCAAGTTGTCAACTCCAATCTTCCGGCCTCATTCAATCTTATTGTCCCGATTTTCAAAGGTCGCCCTGCAGAAGAGATTGAAGTGGAAATCATTGCAGATGTGGACGGGCGTAATATTCGATTGTCCCTTTGCTCCCCTGGTGCAGAAGTGATAGTGGAAGAAGAACGCAACAAGGCCATTGACGAGCAATTATTGTTGATCCGTAAATTGGCACCGGATATTGCCATTATCGAACAATAACAATGAAGACTGTAAAGAAATACTGGAAGCCGGTACTTGTCGTATCGGCTTTCTTCATTGGCAACCGCGTATTCAATCACATAAATGCGTGGTTGGGAATTTCAATAATCATGCTGACAGTAGCATTTATAGTTTATAATATCATTAAAAAAGTAGAAAATGAAAAGAAGGATTGACTTTTTGATTGTGGCATTATTTGCCGTTGTTTTGTTCACTTCATGCGAAAGAGTTGCTCCCAATTATGCCGGTGTCCTTATGGAAAACTACGGCAAACAAGGGAAAGAGGATTTTAAAATTGTTTCCGGTAAGGTATCTACATGGGAATTAGGCACAGAGCTTTTTCAAGTTCCGCTATTCGATCAGCGTGGAGAATTTGCCGAAGCTGTCACACTGAAAGCAGCCGATAATACAGAGTTCAAGGCACGTCCCACATATAGCTATAAAGTTATCAAGAACCGTGCCATTGATGTTGTCTTTGACAACAAGCATATTGGCCGTGGAAGTGATTTCATGTCTTCGTTAGAAGATAACATTTTGGAGCCACGTATATATGATTTGATAAAAGAGGAAAGTCGGAAACATAAGACTGACAGTTTAATGGCTGATGGAGGCTCATTAGTGTTTGAGAAACGATTGGAACAGATAGTTGACAAAGAGTTTGAAAAAAGAGGTCTGCAATTACTCACATTCTCTGCCCAGTTGGAGTTCTCCGATAAAGTTCGCGAAAAAATTGATAGTAGAAATGAAGTGAATACCAATATCTCCGTGTTGGATCAACAAATTGAGGAACAGAAGAAGCGCAATGAACTGGAACAGTTAAAAACCGAGCAGGCTCTAATTCAGTCAAGAGGTCTGACGAAAGAAATATTATATAAACAGTTCATTGACAAATGGGATGGAACAAGCCCTTTGTATGGTATTGCTCCTGAATTTCTAAAAATAACAAAATAATAATTATTAACCCGATTAATAATCAGCTTCTCCCGGTGTGGCTTGACCGCCTATCCGGGAACTATCATGCCTCACCTTTTTTCTTCTCTTTGCAAGTCGAGTCGAGTACGCTGCATACGCTCCACGGCGGTAGATACTACAAAGAGTCTTTTTGTTCATGTAAAATGCCTCTATTGTAGAGGCAAACGGATAAGTGGCGAAATCGGAAGACGCTTAGTTTCTGTGGTAAAAATGCACGAATAGCATCACGAGTCAGGTAATATGCTATTAACACTTGACATACGTACAAACGGAAGCAGAAACGAAAATCCTGATTGCAACAGTTCCCAGTTCGAGTCCGGGCTTATCCACATAAATCAATCATTATGAAAGTTGAAATCCCCGACTATTTCCTAAAATCCTTTATCCGACATTTTGAAAGGATAACCGAGAATTGTAAAGCTTCACCTTCTGACATCAAGACCAGTGAAGCACTAAGGCTTGGAAAGAAAGATGTAATTAAGCTCAAAAGATTTATAAACAAAAAAGTATAATTTATGAAACGAAGGATCATAGGTATAGATGTTGGCAAAAACGGTGGAATTGTAGTGTACGACACCGAGAATAACAAATTATTGGAGTGTATCAAAATGCCACCAACTCCCAAAGACTTATTAGATTTTCTCTCCATATACAAAGAAAATAGCGTTTGTTATTTGGAACGAGTGAATGGCATGACCGGACAAAGTGCTTCTGCCTCTTTTGTTTTTGGAGAAGGTTACGGACAGCTGACTATGGGATTGATAGCTTGTGGGATTCCGACAGTAACAGTATCTCCACAAACTTGGCAAAAAACTATAGGATTACGAAATACAGACAAATTGGGTAAGACAGAATGGAAAAACATCTTAAAGAAGAAAGCCCAACAGCTGTTCCCGTATGCAAAAGTTACATTGGCAACTTCGGATGCCTTACTAATATGTGAATATGGTAGAATTAAAGAAAAGGAATAATGGAAAAATTAAAAAAATGTAGCAAATGTGGCCGGGAACTTCCGGTCAGTGAGTTTTGGAAAAATGCTTCAACCGAAGATGGATTGCAGACATATTGTAAAGAGTGCGGTAATGTTTATGCCAGAAACCGTAAGAAAACTCCGGGGGGGGGAATTTGAAGAAAATATATTCCAATCCTGAATTGGCAAAATTTTCTCCACGGGAACTTATCGCAGAATTGAAAGCACGTGGATATACCGGAGAATTGAAATACACCCAAACAATATCATTATAAATGGAAAAGTTACGTCTATTGGTTACAACCAAATGTCCGAACAAATGTCCTATGTGTTGCAACAACTCATGGGATTTTTCAAAATTACCAGTTGTTGAGCACTTTAATTACAAAGAGATCATGATAACTGGTGGAGAACCACTTTTGTTTCCTGAAAAACTGGCAAATTTGGCTGAAAGTATCAAAACCGTTCAAAAATTGGCCTATGGTAATAAAGGAAAATTATTTCTATATACGGCACTGGCTGATATGCTCCCCAATTATATCAGATACTTCGATGGAGTTGTTTACACTCCACATTCTGTTAATGATGTTCATAGTTTATTGGAGGCCAATAATTTTTTGTTGGATTACAAAGATGAACTTATGGAAAGTAAATCTCTTCGGCTCAATCTTTTTCCTGATATTAAAAAGCATATTCCTGACAACACAGACCTTTCGTTATGGAAAGTAAAAGATATGCAATGGATCAAAGATTGCCCGGTTCCGGCTGATGAAGAGTTCAAAAGAGTAGCTGAATTATGGGAGGTGGAATGATGAAAGATGTAATTACCCCCCCCCATACACAACATCTCTATCCTTATCGCTGGTCTTTAGAAGATGCTGTTTTTACTAAAGATAAAGGAAAGGTATTTTCTTGTTTTGCATGTGGCGGTGGCTCTACTATGGGTTACAAAATAGCAGGTTACGATGTTATTGGCTGTAATGAGATTGATCCACGAATGATGAAATGCTATGAAACAAACCATCATCCCCAGTATAGTTATTTGGAAGATATTCGTGATTTAGTGAAAAGGAATAATCTTCCCGAAGAACTGTACCATTTAGATATATTGGACGGATCACCACCTTGCAGTACATTTAGCATGTCGGGATTACGTGAAGATGCGTGGGGTAAAGAAAAGAAATTCAAAGAAGGTCAAAAGACACAAGTTTTAGACACGCTCTTTTTTGATTTTATTGCACTTGCCAAACGCTTAAAACCTAAAGTCGTTATTGCTGAAAATGTGAAAGGACTTCTTTTAGGGAATGCGATTGATTATGTCAGACGTATATACAAAGACTTTGAGGAAGCTGGTTATTATTGTCAGCATTTTCTTCTTGATGCTTCTAAAATGGGAGTACCTCAAAAAAGAGAACGTGTATTCTTTATATGTATCAGGCATGATTTGGGAGTCCATTTCCTAAAAGTTTCAGACCTCTTCAATGTTGAGCCATACATCGACATGGAATTTAATGAATCGGAAATATATTATGGGGAATATGCGGATTACAAGGGAAAGCCTATTGGTGTAAAAATGAGAAAGTTATTTGAGCAGAGAGTGGCAGGAGATATTGCTTTGGCAGAGGCCTATAAGAAACAAACTGGAAAACGAGGCTTTTTTAATCAACAATATCTATATGAGAACAAAGTAAGCTACACCCTAACAACTCATGCAGACTCAATTATTCCTTTTAAGCAGCCTATATATTTATCACGGTCAGAAGTATGTAATATATCCACATTTCCACAAGATTATCATTTCCTCAACCAATCCCCACATTATATCTGTGGAATGAGTGTACCACCCGTTATGATGGCGCACGTAGCCTCACGAATATGGAAATATTGGTTATCTAAATTATAAATCAAATGAAATCAGAAGAATTAGCAACCCAGTGGTGTCGGGATCATCCTGATGCAACATTGGAACAAGCATTCATGGCCGGATTAGGCCATAAGATGAATATGAATAAGGATTCTCTTTCTGCAAGGAAAGACAAATTCAGAAGTGAAGTCCTCATGTATAGAGGGAAATATCCTGATGATATGTTGAAGGACTTTTTCGAGTATTGGACTGAATGCGGAGGACGGAAAATGCGCTTTGAGAAGGAACGTACATTTGAAGTTTCCAAACGTTTAGTCAGATGGTCTAATAATGATTTTAACAAGTATGGGAAACAACTTAATTCAAGTCAACAGCAATCTCCCGGCAACCGAAAAGAAAGCGTTGAAAGACTTGCTGACCTTGCAAGCGGAGTATTACAAGGGATTGCACGTAAGTTCGATTAAAGAAGCTGTTCTCAACACTCCTAACCTACCACTCTCCGTTATAAGAAAAGAAATCACATTGGCTGGCGCAAGAGCCATACTGGTAATTGCGATTAACGAGCTTGTGTCTTTTTTCAATGTTGGAAAAACGATGAATGATGTTCAAGTGGCACTTACCGCTGATCTAATAATAGACAGATTCTATTATCTCAAATTGGAGGAAATCAAATTGTGTTTCCGTAATGCTATGGCTTCCGGTAAGATTTACGATAGGCTGGACGGTAATATCATTCTCGGCTGGTTAAATGAATACGATGCACAGCGTGATGAAATTGTTTCTTCTCTTTCAATTAATGAAGCCCATGAACAAAATAATAACAGCACTGGAATGTTCTACGGAGAATATATCAAACATCTAACTGAAAGATCGGAAAATGGAGATGAAGAGGCCAAAGAATTATTGGAATCCCATCAATCATTCATACAAAGGATGAAATCAAATGATAAAGAAGCCGCTTTCAAAAAATGGAAAGAAGAATATTATGGAAGAACTAAGAGACAAACTACTTGACTGGGCGAAACAATTTGAAACACCTGATTTTATAAAAGATGATCCTATATTTTTCCCACATAAGTACAATGATAAAAAGGACATAGAAATCAGTGCCTTTCTTACCTCATGGATAGCTTTCGGGAATCGCAAACTGATAATGCAGCAAGCAGAAATTTTGGATAATCTAATGGGTAATTCTCCTTATGACTTCATTATGAACAAAGTATGGGAACAATACAAAGAAAATACAAATACCTTCTACCGTATGTTCACCTACCATGACTTCTTCTGCATTTGCTAGCGGTTGTACAACATATATCAGGAATGGGATGATTTGGAAGTATTTTATGAGGGTTACAACAATGTTATCCGTGAAATACAAACAGATTTTGGTGGCGTAAAAGGTATTCCAAAATTGGAGCGTGATTCTCCATGCAAGCGTATTTGTCTGTTTCTACGGTGGGTAGTACGAAAATCGCCGGTGGATTTAGGTATTTGGACTATTATTCATCCAACAGAATTATACATACCATTGGATGCACATGTTGCAAAAATGGCACACCAGCTTGGGATAACAACACGCAAAACAGAGGACTGGAAAATGGTTCAACAAGTAACCAATTACATGAAAACAATTTTCCCGGATGATCCGTGCCGGGGAGATTTTGCATTATTCGGATATAGTATTAACAATAAATAATTTACATTATGTCAGAACTTAAAATCACACAAGAAAAGGTAACAGCCGCTTTTAGTGAAGCAAACGACTGTCCTAAAGCAATTAGTATTCTAACAGCCCTATTCGGAAAGCAAAAGCCGGATTATACAGATTATCACAATATTAAAACCTACGAAGATGCTTGTGAAGCAATAGGTGTAAAACCTATTGTTCGCCTACTTGTTGAGGATGAAGACGGACACAAAGAAGAAGTGGCTGATATTGCACACCTCGCCTACATCAAACTATGCACAATTGCTCGTGCATTGAACAACGATCCTGATTTTCCACGATTTACTAAAGATGAATACCGTTATACGCCGTGGTTTTATCTTTATAATCAGAAAGAAATTGATGAAATGGACGAAGAGGATCGTAATCAGCTGGTTCTTTGGGGCGGTAATGCGAATGACGGTGCGTATTGCGGCCTCGCTTCTGCGTACTCGTCTTACGATTGGTCGGCCTCGTTTGCGTATATCGGCTCTCGCCTTGCTGTAAAATCAAGTGAAATCGCAATTTACTTTGGAGAACAATTCAAAGAATTGTGGAAAGACTTTCTGATTGGAAAAAAGTAATCACACTGGGGAGGCCGCATCAAAGCGGCCTTTTCCATACCTTTTAAATCTATGACTCCAAAAGAATTTTTCGACAAAGTGGTGGAAATGCGCCGTTGCCAAAAAGAATATTTCAAAAATAAGAGACAGATAGATTTACGAATAAGTAAACAAATTGAGCGTGAAGTAGATGAAGAAATTGAACGTGTTCAAAAAATCCTTCACGACAAACAGAATCCGCAACTCTTTTAGACTATGGTTAATATGAAAATCCTTGACCTGCCATTAAAAGCAAAATGGTATGAAATGATCGAATCCGGAAATAAGAAAGAAGAATACAGAGAGATCAAGAAATACTGGATCGGAAGATTAGCAAAATGTGGAGGTCGCAATTCCTATGAAAAGACTGGTTTCTATTGTAAGAAAGCTATTTGTTTTTCTTGTATTACACGTGGAAACGGCTTTCACCCCAAAGAATACACTCATGTTTGCTTCCGTTTTGGCTACACCAAACGGACAATGCTTTTTGAACTTGAATCTATAACCATCGGAGTTGGTAACACCAATTGGGGAGCACCGGATAACGAATGTGTATTTATACTTAAACTGGGAAAATGTATCAAAAAAAATGAAAGTAAGGACTCAACAGAATTTCAACCGAAAAACTCGTGAAACAGTATTCGGTATCAGCATCATGCCTGACGGTGGCAGAAGATATTGTAAATACCCAATAGGCCACCAAGAATACAAAGACTATACCCAAGCACACCAAGCTATGAAAGATGTACAAAAGATATTGGATAATGGAGGCCGATTAGTGTATTCTCCCAAAGGTAGTGCCGGGATTAATAAAAATGAATATGTAAAAATTGAAATGACATAAAAATGAAAATATTAGTAAGTTTTTCAGGTGGTAAGGATTCACAAGCATGTTTGATCCAAGCCTTCAAACAATATGGGGGGGGGAATTTAATCGCTGTGTTTTGTGACACCGGCTGGGAACACCCTGACACATATAAACATGTGAATGATGTTTGTCTGCAAATGGGAGTAAGACTTATAACTCTCAAATCAAAATACGATTTTGTGTCTTTGGCAGTTCACAAGAAAAGATTTCCTTCCACGAATGCACGGTTTTGTACCAGTGAACTAAAAATGAAGCCAATGATTGATTATGTACTTTCTTTGAAAGAAAGCTGCATTATTATACAAGGTATCAGAGCCGGAGAAAGTACAGCACGTGCGGCAATGGAAGAGGAATGTATGTACTTCAAATCGTATTTTCAACCTAATAAGAAAGGAAGAACTGAAAACTACCGAAGTAAGGATGTCAAAGAATGGTGTTCCCAATTTGACGCTTCTGTTCTAAGACCGATCTTCAAATGGAGTGCACAGCAAGTTATAGATTGCATACTGGATGCAGGGCAGAAACCGAATCCATTGTATTATCGTGGATTCTCACGTGTTGGATGTTTCCCGTGTATCATGTGTCGGCATAAAGAAATTGAACTTATAGCCAAAAATGATCCTGAAATGTGTCAACGTCTGATTCAAGCAGAGAAAAACGTGGGACATTCCTTCTTTCCTCCATCATACATACCTCAAAGATTCTGTAAAAACAAACAATATCCTTATGTAGAGGAAGTTTTGGAGTACGTTAAAGAACATACCCCTGATATGTTCGAGCCGGAAAGTGGATATGCCTGCATGAGCCTGTTTCATGGACTATGCGAATAAATAAAAATATTATGAAGAAAATACTACTTATCTTTACACTCCTTGTTTTGTTAACTGGATGTACTGCACCAAGAGTTTATAAAAAGAACCGCTTCACAAAACAGTTTCAAGAAGCAGATTCAATGTTTACTCAAAAACATTTATTAGAATGAAGACATTAGACGAAAAGGCTGCCGAATATGCAGCAGGGGTTGTAGCTGAGTTCCCTGAACTTGCAAGCTACAAAGGAACTATTGAAACCATTTACGGACAAGGGGCAATGGAATGTGAATTACTTGGAGAAGAAACGGGAACCTTTGGGCAAGCACTTGAATCTCTCAAACGAGGGCATCTCGTTACTCGTAAAGGATGGAACGGTAAGGGTATGTTCATATTCATGCGTCCTGAAGATTGTTTATCAACGGAAAAGGTTGTTAATCATGTTAAATCACTTCCCGAATCATTCAAAAAATGGATAGCCAACAATTATGGAGATTCGGAAATTGATAAAATCAAATTTACTGCATACTTATGTATGAAAGCTGCCGATGGCACCGTTGTAAATGGTTGGCTTGCATCACAGACAGATATGCTTGCTAACGATTGGATGATAGTTAAATAAGTGTATGTCATACGGCTGTTAAATGTCTGCCGTATGACGCATTCTATACAATTATAAAGCAAACGACTAAGTTATGAAATGTGAAGAGCACGTAGATAAAGGAAAAACAAGAATAAGAGGCTGGCACAATTTTACTCCATGTAAAAATACTGCTAAATACAAAGTTACATACCCAAGTGGCAATGTTCTATTTTTATGTGGAGTCCATTATAATAGATTGAAAAGACTTGGATATAACGTTAAAGCCGAAGAAATCAGAAAATAATATTAGTAGAAAAATCTTTATATTACTTCCATATATTCAAAATCATGTATGAAGGATTAAAAATAAATTTCAGACTATGGCATATTGTAGGCGGTATTTACGAATACAAAACATTGATAAGACTTCCTCGAAAGCAAAAGAAAGCATTAAAGAAAAGTCTTTTGCAGGATATTTTTACGATTGATAGGAACTACCTAAAAGAGTGCCCAAAGCCTAAAAAAATGCCAATATTTAGTTATAAACAAGAATAAATTGGAATTTTAGCCGTTGATAGCAATTTCCCCAATTTAGCACTTATGAAGATCA
>ERZ1673695.2071-NODE-2071-length-17049-cov-161.103154_pt1 | contig 17049 bp, 20 predicted proteins | sample MGYA00580225_ERZ1673695 | MGnify/ENA primary metagenome ERZ1673695 (study PRJEB41218, sample SAMN15661739) | gut metagenome | host: Homo sapiens | place: Canada: London | collected 2015-08-20/2019-03-30 | study: EMG produced TPA metagenomics assembly of...
TCGGCGAGGATGGGGCCCTTCAGGTCGAGCCACAGGTTTGCCATTACTCGTCACCTCCTTCGTAGTAGACGGAGAAGCCCGCGTCGGTGTAGGCGACGTAGACGCTCGCAGACTTGAGGGGCGGGGTCGGGGTGACGGCGATGTCCCAGCGGAAGTCGCCATTCATCACGTCGGTGGTGCTGTTCTCGCTCTCGAGGAACAGGATCACAGGGGATCCGAGCAGCGCGCCCATGCTGACATAGCCGTCGAGCTTCTCCTGCTCGCGGTTGATGATGCGATCCTTCAGTGCGCGGGTCATGGGCTCGTCGATCTCCGGGCTCCACTCGCGCTGGAAGTCGTTGGTGATGTGCATGAGCATCCGCATGGAGACGTCGAAGATCGCGCGAGGATCCACGTCTGCGCCGTAGGTGTAGGCAGCCGTATGGTCGCCCCACAGTACCCATTCGCCGCCCCATGCCACGGCGGTGCTGATGCCGTTCTGCGTCAGCTCCTTGCCGCTCTGCTGGTCGAAGCCGCGGTTTTTCGCGTTGGCGCCGAAATACTGCTTGATGACGGGGATCGCCTTGTTGCCGCAGGTCTCCATCGGGACGCTGTTGTGGCTGAAGTCGGCGCGCATGAGCTCGACCACGGCCAGCGTGCTCAGGTGGAACACGTTGCCGAGGTTGTCCACAGCCTGCGGCCAGTAGACCTTAGAACGCTCGCCGGTGAAGGCGTTGGCCTTCTTCCATGCGATCGCCTTGGTGATCGTGTCGACCGCCTGCGCGGTGCTATCCACGAGAGGCAGGTCGGCCACGACGAAGGCGTCCCAGTGGCCGTTGATCTTCTTGCAGGCCGTCAGCATGGCGTTGTAGACGGCAGGGCTGTGACTCCAGCCGGGGGCTGCGATCAGATTGCAGACCGCGAACTGCTCGGGATAGAGCAGCGCGATCGCGCTCAGGCCGCTGTACTCGCCGGAGGAGGTGACGCCGCCGATGATGTCGCTGTCTGCGATCTCAGAGTCGTCCACCTCACTGAAGCTGGCCGTCAGGCTGCCGGCGAGCTGCGCGTCGTCCTTCAGGCTGGTGATGATGACCGTCCCCTTGGTGAAGTTATAGTCCACAGCGTAGTCGGTGTCCTCGACGTAGTTGCCGCTGTCATTCTTTGCGATGGTCAGGGTGTCGAGGATGATCTTGTCGCTGGCGAACTCGGCGCGGCCGCCGGTGAAGGTGAGGGTCTTGGTGGTGGCCGTCTCCTTGCGGTGCTTGCCCGCGGAGGGGTCGAGCACATTGATGACGTAGATCGGGCCGATGTTCCCGAGGGTGTTGTTGAAATGCGCGTACACGGCCTCGCACAGGGTAAAGGTGCCCCAGTCGGACGAGTAGCCGATCTTCTTCTGAGCGTCGACCAGACTGGTGATCTTGATCGGCGCGTTGATGATGCCGGCCTCGCCGAAGCCGCGCACGAGGTTGACGGGTGCCGTGCCGATATAGACCGGCGTGGTGCCCGCCTGCACGGCGCTCTGTGCCACGGTCTCGCCGATGTGGCCGTAGGCGCCGTAGAGGTATTCGTTTGCCATCTGCTTATCCTCCTTTGCATGAAATTAGAGCAGCCGAGTGGCTGCCCTTAAAGCAGGTGTTGGTAGCTTTTCGGGTTGCGGGTCAGTGTCTCCTCGATGGAGAACTCAGCCCATGCAAACCAGTACGGGTAGAAGTCGGGGACGGCGTCTTGCTCCGTGACAGGGCCGAAGGTGATGCCCTTCTCTTTGATGACGCGGAGGTCGCCGAGGTACTCGGCGTTTTCAATCAGCCGGAGAGCTGTGTCCACAAAATTCCATGCGTCACGCCAGCCCTCTCCGTTCTTCACGAAGTAGGAGGCCGCCGCCTCGTTGTATTGCTGGATGTAGGTGCCGCTGCCGTCGCCCTTCGGCTTGAAGATGTCGGGCCCGTGGTAGCCGGGATCCCACGCTGAGAAGCAGAGCCGGATCTTGATGTCTCGGGCACTCTGGAGCAGGTCGTCGTCGCCCTGAACGATCTGCACGCAGACCGACGGGATCGGCGCGGCGATGTTCGGGGGCGTCCTGTCCTTCGATGGTACGAAAAGCGAGAACGCGGCCGGGTTTACCAGCTTGTATGGGTAGGAGGCGTCCGTTGCGTTGTCGTCGGGGAGCTTCAGCTTGACCAGAGGGCAGACCTCGGCGGTCAGCCAGTCCCGGACGGTTTCGATGCTGTTGACGATGGACATGGGGCACCTCCTACATGGTGACAGTCTGGCCGAGGGCCACGGTGGCGATCCCCATGTCCTCGCTCCAGTCGTTGACGATGTACTCGCGGCCGTCGACGTTGAGCCCTTCGCCCGCCGGGCGCCGAGCGGGCAGATCCTCGACCGCTGCGTAAAGCAGCAGAGAGGACTCCGCGACGCTCAGCTCTTGCCCCCCTTGGCGTTCCTTCAGGGCGTTGTCGTCCAGCACGGCGGCGATGGCTCTGCCTTCGACGGTGTGCTTCTCACCGAACTCGTCGAGATTGAGAAACGTGCGCCGACGGTCAGCCTCGACCATCGCCTTGAAGCTGAAGGCCATCAGACGGGATCGGCGGCGCCGATCTGAGGGGGCTCCTCGTCGTCGGCACCGTCATCAGGCTGCTCGGCCTTGGTGGCCTCGATGGCAGCGACGACGTCGGCCTTCTTGCGCATAGCAGAGGCGTCCACGCCATAGCGCGCGGCCACTTCCTTCAGCTCGTCGAGCTTCATGTCCTCGTTGTACTCAGGGGCCTCGTCGGCCGCTGTGTTGGTGCTGGCAGGCTCGTCGGCGTCGTCGCCGGGAGCGGGTGCGGGCTGCTCGGCAGTCTCGCCCAGCTCGCCGATGTACTTGGCGACGCCTTCCTTCACCAGACGGGCCTCCAGCTCGTCGTCGAACTTCTGAGGGCCGTCTGCTTCAGTGATGGGGATCACCTTGCGGCCGTTATAGTAGCCGAAGGTGCCCTTGATGATCTGGATCATGCTCTGCTCCTTTCTGCTGCGCTCAGTCCGTCAGGACGTCCGCAACGATGAACGGGTTCTTGTTGTTGGGGATCATCAGCGGGCGGCTGGAGATGGTCAGCGTGCGGCTGTTGCCTTCGGCGCTGCTCACATACTTCGGCACGCGGCGGCCGGCGTAGGTGTGGAACTCGCCGTCGCTCTGCTCGACCTGAGAGACGGCGCCGTAGGCGGTGCGGCCAGCGCCGGGAGCGGTGAGGACGCACTTGCCGGACGGGATGTAGAGCTTGTCGTTGCCCTCGTCGTCGGTGTAGGTCAGGTCGTAGGAGATGACGCTGATGATGCGGCCGAGGACGTTCAGGCGGGCCACGATGGCAGCGCCGTCAGGCAGCAGCTCGGGCTCCACGTTGCCGATCTCGATGCGGCGGTTGTCGAGGAGCTTCTGCACGGCCGCGTCGTTGATGATGGTGTCAGCCACGTCCGGGGAGCAGACCAGATCAGAAGCGCGGAGGCCGCGCTTGGTCAGCATACGGATCATGGCCTCCAGATCCTTCAGGATCTTGCCGCCGGTGGCGTCCCACTTGGCCGTCGGGGTGTAGGTCGCGGGGTTGCTGGCCTCGGAGTAGAAACGGATCTCCATCTCGTCGGCCTTGTCGACGTCGTCGGCGATGTGCTTCATCACGCAGCCATTGGTCAGCATGGTCTCGGCGGCCATCGCTTCTTCGCGGTTGGTGATGAGCTCGCCCAGCTCGTCAGCGTCGCGCAGGATGAGGGTCTGCTGGCGCTGCTCAGGGGTGAGCTGAGAGTAGAGAGCCTCGCCGAAGCCGCGCTTGCGCAGCTCGTCGAGGGTCAGGACGCGACGGGGAGCCACGAAGGGCGGGGTGTAGCGTTCCATATTGTAGCCGGCGCGCAGGACGGTGACGCCGCCCTTGCGAGGGGCCACGAAGGGCGCCAGCTTCTTGCTGCCGTCACGGAACTCGACGAGCACGTCGTCGGTGGCGAAGATGTCGCTCGCGTCGTTGGTGGGGAAGTAGCGGTCACGCAGGAAGGTCGCAGCAGGGGTGAGCTGCTGCACGGCCATGAGCAGCGTGTGGGTGTCGTAGAAGTTAAAAGGCATTTTGTTGTCCTCCTTCTCTTAGTATTCGATGGCGTCGGAGAGCAGGATGCCGGCCTTGCGCAGCTCCTCCTCGTCGGTCGCCTTCAGGGTGTAGCCGCTTGCGACAGCCAGCTTGTTGCGGGCGAAGTGGCCGGTGCGGTAGGCCAGCACGGTCACGTCCGCGGTGGTGCCGACTTCCACGTCCTCGGCGAGGATGCAGTTGGCGGTCAGGGTTTCGTTGGTGGTCGCGGTGGAGCCGAGGATCACCAGCTTGCCGTCGCCGGCGGTGCCGGCAGACAGGGCCAGCACGGTGCCGCGCTTATAGGTGGCTGCGGCGGTGGCCTCCTTGCGGATGGTCACGGTGAACACGTCAGCGACGGGCTCGTTGGCAACAATCAGACCGTCATAGCCGACGCTGCCGAGGTTTTCGTCCAGTCTCTTGCTCATTACTTCTTACCTCCGTTCTGAGACTTGGTGGAGTTGTAGAGGCCGACGATGGCGTCCACCTTTGCCTTGTCGTCGTTTTCGCTGCCTTCCTCGCCGCCGTTAGGGGCAGCGCCGACGCCGGCAGCGCCGGACTCGTCGTTGTCAGCCTTGGCGTCCTTCAGGTGCTTGGCACCGAGGGCCGCCTGCTTCTGCATAGCCTTGAGCGCGAGCTGCTCAGCGGTGCAGGGGGTCTCGCCGTACTTGGCGTCCCTGACGAGCTGCGCGTCGCCCACACTTGCGGCGATGCTGTCGATGGCCTCGATGCGGGCGCGTTCCTGCGTTCTGGCAGTTTCGGCCGCCTGCTGCTCGATCTGAGCCACGACGTCGGGGTGCTGTGCTCTCATTTCTTCGAGGGTCATGGTCTTGTTGTCCTCCTTCTTGGGGCCGTCGTTCTTGGCGGCCGCGTGTTTATTTCCAGCCGCAGGGGCGGCGTGGATGCTGTTGTCGATGGGGATCGTCCCCGGGATGTGTCTGAAGCCCTTGACGTCGTGCCGGATGCCGGCGACGAGGAGCACCTTCTTGTCGGCGCTCAGGGTGACGTCGGGGCCTTCGTCTGTGAGCAGGGTGTCGGCAAAGCCGTTGTCAATGGCCTCCTGCCCGACCATCCACGTCTCGCGGGTCATCATGCTGCGGAGCTGGTCGACCTCGAGGCCGGTCTTGGCGTGGTAGATCTCCGCGATGGCCCGCTCGCTCGCGTCGAAGTCCTTCTGGAGCTTCTTCAGGTCTGCGAGGGTGTAGTAGTCGTAGAGCAGCCCGGCGACGCCGTGGATCATCACCATGCTGCCGGGATAGACCTGCACCTCGTCACCTGCGCAGGCGATGACACTGGCCGCGCTGGCCGCGATGCCTTCCACGACGACGACCTTGTGGCCGGTCAGGCCCTTGATGGCGTTGTGGATGGCGATGCCGGTGTAGAGGTCGCCGCCGCAGCTATTGATCTTGATGGTGATGTTGCTCTTGCCCTTGACGGCCGCGAGATCCTCCATGAAGCTCTCGGGCGCGATGTAGAGGCCGGGCTCGGGCTCGCCCGTCCACCAGTCCACAGGCTGACGGCTCACGACGTCGCCGTAGAGGGTGATCTCGCCCTCGTCGTCGCCGATGCTGGCGACGTTCCAGAACTTGATCGGCGTGCCCGCAGTCTGAGGCCCGGCGCAGAGCCGGGGAGTGTTATGCGTTCTCATGCTTGTCTCCTTCCTTGATGCTTTTGATGGCCTCGGCGACGATTGCCTCCCGCAGAGCTGCGGAGATCGTGCCGCTGGCCGCTGTGCTCTGGTCAACCTGCCCCTGCGCTGCGCGCAGCTTCTCGTTTTCCCGAGTGAGCTGGTCGACGTTGGCGTCCCACTGACCGCCGTTGAGTCGGATGGTCGCCTGCTCTCTGGTCGTGATGCCTTCGCCGATGGCGAGGATCTCGGCCGTGATCTCCTTCGTCGGGTCGAGCTGTCCCTGAGAGGGGCCGATCCACTCGGCGCCGAGGTATGCGGCGCGGATCGCCGGATCTGCGAAGAAGCCCGGGGCGCTGATGCGGCCGCGGGCGACGGCTTCAGAGAGCCAGATCTCATATACCGGCGTGCAGAAGTCATCGACAAACCACTTGCGCCTCATGCGGAACGCCTTCCACGCCTCCATCAGGGCGGCGCGGCTGGCGCTGTACGAGCTGTTGAAGCTCTTGAGCAGAAGGTCGGCCGGGATCTCGAGCGCGGCGCCCACCTGTTCACAGATGGCGCGCAGGAAGGTGTTGAAGCCACTGGCCGGCCGCTTGGGGTCTGCAAAGGTCACGTCCTCGCCGGGCTCCATGATGTTGATCTGGCCGGGGCCCATCTCGTACTCGTTAGGATCTCGGCTCACCTCCGGCAGGCTGCTCCCGACCTCGTTGAACGGGTTGTCGCCGGCGCCTGCCTCGGTCTTGATGAAGGCCGTGAAAAACGACTCGACGACCGCCGCAGTCAGCTCGCTCTCGGTGTAGCGGCGAAGCTGGAGCAGGGGCTCGATGACCTGCGCGAGATAGCTGACGCCGCGGTATTGATCCGGGCGCTCGCTCTCCATGACGTGCAGGATGTTCGGCAGGCCAGTCCGCTCGCCGTATGCCTGAACACGGGCCCACGTTGTCGTCGTGCTGCCGAGCTCGAAGGGGTAGGTGCTGCGGATGTGGTACGCCTCGATCTGGCCGTCGCCGTTCACCTCGACGCCGTCGTAGATGGTGTTGCCGTTGGCCGCCTTGCCGGTGGTCAGCAGCATCGGGGTGATGATGCCGGAGGTCGTTGGCGTGGCGACTCGGTCGGCCTCGATCAGGTGCAGGCGTAGCGAGTAGGGCGTGAGCAGCGTCGGCTCGTACTGCTTCACGACGGCGAACACGTCGCCACTGACCAGCCACGAGGAGAGTGCGAGCTGCTGCATGGCTGCGAAGTTGTTGACGCCGGTGGCGTCGCACGCCCTTTTGTTCTCAGACCAGAGAGCAAACTCACGCTCGGCCTGAGCCTGCCATGCGTCGGCGGCCTCCTGCGTCATGCCGAGCGCCTCGCGGTCGATCCGACTCTTGAGCTGGAGGCCGATGCCGACGACGTTGGTGCGGTTGGTGCGGATGGCAGAGGTGGCGATCGGGGCCGCCATGTAAAGCATCCGGGCACGCTGCCGCAGGGTGTAGTTGTTGGCGTCGATGTCCTCCTTCGGGCTGCCGCTCATAGCTCTGAAGCCCTTGGTCGCCTTCTTGTGCCAGCTCGCGCCGGCGTCGCCGTAGCCCTTATTCACAGGGCGCGGCTGCTGCCGCCTGTTCTGCGGGCGGCTTCTGCTTTTTCTTTTGCTGATGGTGCTCACCTCCTTCATGGTGAAGATGGCCGAGCCGGGAGAAAAGGAGCGAAAACTCCCGGCGTCGGCCTATGAAAAAAGCCCCTTTCGGGGCTTCTTTCACCAGTCTCGGGGCACTACTCCCACAGCTTTTCGCGGCTTCTCGCCGTTCAGTGCGGCCTCGAGGGCTTCGATGTCTGCCTCGAGCTGTTTGATGGCGGCCCGGATGGATCCGAGGTCGGTGTTGTAGCGGGCCAGATTGCGCGAGCCGATGCCGTAGCTCTGGACGCCTCCGTCCAGCATCTCGGCCTCTCGCTTCAGGTAGAGCTCCAGCCGGTTCCTCTTGATGGAGAGCTGGTACTCGATTTGTTCGCGGGTCTTTCTCATTGTGGTCTGTCCTCCTTACCAGTCGTCGAAGGCGTCGGCCCGGTTGTACCGTTGCCGCTGCCGTCGCTGCTGCGGGGCCTTCGGTTTTTCCTCCAGCCCTTGCAGGCGGCGCTCGATGGCGTCCATGTCGGGGTTGATGATCTTGAGGCCGGCGTTGGCGTAGTCGCGGCAGTCGAGGGCCTCGTTGCGGTTGTGCCCGGGCAGCTTCTCCCACGCCCAGCGGTCGCCGCGGCGCGTGCGCGTGAGCACCAGCTTCTCGGAGAGGAGCCCGTTGAAGAAATTGAGGTCATAACCGGCGTCGGGGTGCCGGTTGAAATGGCAGTATTTTGGCCCGGGCTCCTGCACCTTCAGATTAGCCATGATCGTCGCCTTGCCGGCGTCGACGCCGATGGTGTAGAGCCAGCAGGTGATCCGCTTGTTGTCGCGGATCGGCACCTTGCTCGGGGGCGAGACGAAGGGGATGCCGTCGCCGCCCTTGCCCTTGATGGCAAAGACTCGCTTGCCGACGCGGGCCCGGCACGCCTCATAGACCTCTTGGGTGAAGTGGCCGCCGGAGTCGACGCAGGTGATGGAGATCTTCAGGCCGCGGCCGTTTTTGAACTTGTAGACGTGGTCGACCACGTCATCGAGCCGCTGCCAAACCTCCGGGGTGTCTGGCCGGCCCATGATGTAGCCCTTGACGACGCCCCACGTCTCGCCATACTTCCCGTGACCGACTACCTCGTATTCGAGGCGGTTGTCCTGAGTGTCGACGCCGCAGGTCAGCACGAGCACGCCGTCAGGCAACTCCACAGGGGTGCCGTCCGGGCGGGTGCCGTAGTCCTCACGGCGGGCGAGCATGGTGTCCTCGTCCTCGAGGTCGCCGCGATCTTCCCACAGTTGGCCGAGCAGGGTGTTGTAGACGACCTTGAGGCGCTGCGGGTCATCCTTGGCGTCGAGGAACTTGAGGACGATCTTCTCCCACGGAGTCCACGGGCTCGAGAAGGCATTGAGCCAAAAAGAACGGACGCCCTTCTTGTAGGCGTCCGGGTTGTCGGCGATCCACTTGGCCGGCTGCTTTCGCATGACGTCCTCGGGGATCAGGCAGCCGCAGGCCGGGCAGCTCCACGAGACGCCGCTCTTGAGGCTCCACGACTTTTTCCCGCGGATCCTCTTGGCCTCCGGGTCGAAGTGGATATTGTCGAACACGATCTCGCTGTACTCCCCGCACTCGGGGCAGCGGTGGCACCAGCGTTCCTGCGTGCCTTGGTAAAAACTCGTTTCGATGTTGCTGTTGCCCTTGATGGTCGGGGTGGAGACCTCGACCGCCTTGGCGTTGTAGAATGTGGCCTGACGTGCTTCGGCCAGCGCCCACGGGTCGCCCTCGGTGCCGGCACTGGTCGCCCAGCGGTCGCGCTCGTCGCCGATGATATAGCGGGCGGGCGTGGAGGCCAGAGCCGAGGCGCTGTTGGAGCCGGTCAGGGTGAGCATCCCGCCCGGGAACGACTTCTGAAGGATCGTGTTGCCGCTGTCCTTGGCTTTGACGTCGTGCACCTTCGCCTTCAGGGGTTTGCTGTCGCGGATCATAGGGGCCACGCGGAGGCGGCTGAACTTCCGGGCGTCGTCGATGGTCGGGTGGACGTAGAGGATGCTGCCGGGGTCTTGGTCGATGATGTAGCCGATGATGTTGAGCTCGAGCTCAGACTTGCCGACCTGAGAGGCGGCCACCATGACTATTTTGTGCACCTTCGGATCCGTAAAGGCTCGCATGGGCTCCTCGAGGTACGGGGTGCGCTTGGTACGCCACGGGCCGGCCTCGGCTGAGCTTTCCGGGGAGAGGCGGCGGTGCTTGTCGGCCCACTCGTCCACGGTCAGGCTCTCAGGTGGGGCGAAGCGTTTGACCGCTCCGGCGATGGCGGTATTGAGCTTCGCGGCGGCTTTTTTAGTCGTCCGCGTCATCGGCGAGCTGCTCGCTCCAGCCTTCCCGATCCCTTACTCGCCGGGCGTACACCTCGGGATCGTATTTATAACCGGCCAGCTCCGTCAGGATCTTGTAGACCTCTGTGCGGATGATCTCAGACGCCTCGGCGGGTGTTGCTGCGCCGGTGACGTCGACGGCCAGACGGCCCGGCAGGGCCACGAGCATCGACCTGATATTGTAGACGAGGTCGGTCATCACAGCCTCGACGTCCTCGCTGCGGTGCATGGTGCCCTCGAGCTCACTGAGCTGGAGGGCGGCGATGTCTGCCTTGCTGCGCTTGAGGTCAGCCTCAGCCTCCAGACGTCGGCCCTCGATCTCACTGTCCTTCTTCGACGGCTCCCGGCCGTTGGCCTTGGCCGTCAGGTATCGGATGTACCTCTGGATCGTCGGCAGCAGGTCATAGCGGTTGGCGTTGCCTTCCTTGACCGCGGCGATGACGCCATCCTTGGTGAGCTGCTGCACTCGGCGGGGCGTCATGTCGAACAGGGCCGCGATGGTCTTGCTGTCGACGAGCTTGTTGTTGGTTGGGTTCGGCATGGCGTTCCCTCCTTTCTGCCGCTCGGGCGAAACGAAACGGCCCGAAAAAAATTTTTCCCGGCTGCGCGTTTTTTGGGCTCGCCAGCACCGCAGGCCAGAGGGGCCCGTCACAGTACCTTACGGCGCTGCGTGCGGCCGTGGAGGCGTCTGCGCGGCGCTGTGGCGCGCTCTGTGCGCGTCTGGCGGTGTGGGCCGGGCTCGGTGTCGGGTGCGGCTGTGGACGCGCTGTGCGGCGTTCTGGTGGGCTCTGGCTTAGAGGCCGAGGGCTCGCTTCATGTGGTGCTCGAGGCGCTTGCTGGTCTCGGTGTTGAGCCGGAGCATGATGGCCTCGTTGGTGCGGTCGCTGGTTATCATCTGCGGCACCGAGATGGTGGTCAGCTTCTTGATGTCGGTGCGGGTCTTGCTCATTCGCTGGAATGGGATCCAGCTCGTGCCGTCGCTCTTGGTGTTGCCTGTCCCCATGAGAATATTGTGCGATCGCTGCGAGAACGGGCCGCCCGGGGTTCTTGTGTTCAAATAGCGGCCAACTACCTTCTTCTGCCCCTTGAGCACCTGCGCCTTCAGCGTGTAGCTCTTGCCACGGGGCGGGGCCTTCGGTGTCATGCCGAAGTGCACGGGAGTCAGGAGCCTTCCCTTGTAGGTGATGGCGAGCTCCTCGATGGTCTCGCCGGTGATCTGGATGCTGCCGGCCATCTTCTTCGGCTTGCCGCTGCCCGATGGCGTGATCTCCGACTTCTTGATGTTGTAGACGGCCGTGACCTCCTGAGCGATCCAGCCCGGAGCTCTGGCCTTGACGTCCTTGATGGTGTTGCTGATGGCCTTCTTGCCGCCGTTCTCGATTGCCTCGAGGTCAGCGACGAGCTGGTGCAGGTTGCTGAGCTGCGCCGAGATGCTGTTCTGCGCCATGGCCGTCGCCTCCTTCCTATACGCAAAAAGAGACCGGCGGGCGTTGGTTCGCCCGTCGGCCTCTTGCCGTCGGTTGTTATTTGGTTTTCCTCTGGTCAGCCGCTCGGAATTGTCACGGCGTTGCCCGTGTGTCCGGCGGTCTTTTGCAGGATATAGAATAGCACGGGTCGCTACTGCTTTTCAATTCCTTTTACTTCCCTTTTGTTCCTTTTACTGCGTTTTACTGCCGCAGCTCAGGCAGGGGCTCCAGCTCGTCCAGCACGGCGGCGAGGTTGAGCAGGGCGCGGCCGTGGATCTTGTATGTCCTATTCTGATAGGCGTCCACTCTGTCGACGTAGTCCCGCCGATCACCGAACAGGACGCCGCAGGTGCTCTCCCAGTCAGCCCGGTCGAAGTAGCGCAGCCGGATGACGGCACGCTCGTCGGGGTCGGAGAGCTGGAGGATCATGCCCTCGATGGCGTTGCGCTCCTGCTTCTCCTCAGCCTTGAGCCGGTCGATCTGTTCTTCGAGCTCCATTTTCCGCTCCACCATCATGCCGGTGCGGTCGGATGGTGTGCCGGATCCGCGTGGCATACCTGTCAGATCAGGGCCGGGCGGTGAGGCCATCGTCATCTCCATGCGGTCGAGGCGTTCGAGCTGGTTGTCGATGTCCCTCAGCATGGCGGTGTAGGCCGCGAGCCTGTCCTTGATCCGTTGTGTGATCGGCTTCTCGCTCATTATGTCAGGGCGTCACTCCTGCTCACCTCCTTCCTCGTCAGGCTCGAAGATCGCGGCGATCTCCTCGCGCGGTAGCTCTCGGCCTTGACGGACGCAGCGCACGTTATTGTCTCCAGTTGTTTTGATGTAGCGCCGCACGATCACGTCGCACCATTTGGGTTCGAGCTCGATCATGGCGCAGGTTCGCCCGGTGTTCTCGCAGGCTATGAGCGTCGAGCCTGAGCCTCCGAAGAAGTCGACCACGAGCTCGCCCGGCCGGCTGCTGCTCAGGATGGCCCGCTCGCACAGCGCGATCGGTTTCGGCGTTGCGTGCCCGCCTGCGTCGTCTCTTTCTGCTGTGTTTGTGATCGGGAAACGCCACACATCGGTCATTATGTCGTGCTCGTCGCTGTCGTTGTGTGTGTTGTCGAAGAAAGCGCGCAGCTCCATCGCTTCTGCCTTCATGCTCTGGTATGCCTCGGACGGCTTGTTGCGCAGTTTCATCACTTGATCGTGTGGAAGACTGAAGGCTCGGCCCTTAAATGCCTGCTGGAGCTTTTTGTAGTGCCACTCCGGGATCGGCGTGAACTGCGATTTGCTAAACCAGTGCCCCCACATTTGAACGCCGGTGATCTCCGTGAGCTGCTTGGCCTTGAGTCCGACCTTCTGAGCCTCTCCGACCATATAATCGAGGATCGCCTCGTATGCGTCGTTGAAATGGTCTTTGTTATTGTTGAAGCCTTCGACGCCGCACATAACAAAGAGGCATTTCTCGGTTTCCCTCGGGTAGCTCCGCATGAGCTCGCTGTTGACGCCGAAGGCTGAGTGCTTCGCCCATGTGATGTAGTTTCTGAACGTGATCTGGTTCGCGGCGATCATCGGCCGAAGGATGAAGGCGTAAATATCCATGAGCGGCTCGTCGATGCCCCAGCAGTACCAGCTCCCGTTTTCCTTCAGGATCGAGAAGCTGAGTGCGATCCACTTCTTATTGAACTCGAGGAGATCGTTCTGGTTCTGGTTGTCGTTCTGGACTCCGTCGCTCTCTTTTCCCATGCCGTATGGCGGGTCGGTGAAAACAAGGTCGGCGCGCTGCCCGTCGGTTGCCTTCTGAACGTCGCCCATCTTCAGGCTGTCACCGCAGTAAAGCCGGTGGTCTCCCAGCAGCCAGAGGTCGCCGGGTTCGGTGAATGGTTCCTCTGGCGGCGCCTCGGGCTCGGTGTCGCCGTCCTCCTTTTCCGACTCGTCATCGTGCAGAGCTTCGGACAGCGCCGTAACAAGATTGCCGTATTCTTCTTCGGTGTAGCCGCTGAGCATGAACGGGATCTCGCCGGTGTCGATGTCGGCGAAAACCTCGGCGAGCATCTTGTTGTCAGTGGTGGCGAGCTCCGCGATGCGGTTGTCTGCCGTCAGATCGGCCAGCTCCTCGGCCTCGCTTGCGTAGTCCTGATAGTCGACCGGGGCGTCGGTCAGGTCGTCGAGCTGCGCGGCCATGAGACGGCCGTGTCCCTTGGTGACGAGCCCGCTGCGCTTGCTGACGGTGATCGGGGCGCGCCAGCCCGTCGCTCTGATGATAGAGGCGAGGAGCTTGATCTGCTCCGGCGGGTGCTGGTTGGGGTTCTTGGGATTGGGCCGCAGATCCTTCAGCGGGACGATGGCGTCATGTGCGCAGAACACGGGGACGCCGTCGGCGTATGCCTTTGGCTCCGCTGTGGTGATGTACTCAGCCAGATCCGGGCCGCCTTGCGGCTGAGGTTTATCCTTTGCCATTTGGGTCATCCTCCTTTCGGCTTTCTATGAGCCTTTTCATCATGAGCTCATTCAGCTCGAGAAAACACAGGTCGATCGGGTCATAGCTACGGCAGATCTCTCCGTTAATGGTCAGGTCTCCCGCCACGCTGCATCCCATGACGTGCCTGTTGATATACGCTGTGATGCCTATGTCGCCGGTGTAAAAGGCTTTGAGCTCTTTCAATATTTCGGCCGCCTCGGTTTTTGCCTTCTCGAGCAGCTTTGTCGCTTCGCTCCTCCTGCACAGGAAATAGCCGGCGGCGGTTTTGCTTTTTGCTACGGTTGCTGTCATCGGGCTCGGCCTCCTCTCTTGAATTGCCCGGTCTGCGGCTGTGGTTTATTCATGGCTGTCACCTCCTGCTGAGAATTGATTTTCAATCCACTTGTGGAGGCTGGAGTCCCGCCAGTTGTTTCGGCCGTCAAGACGGTTTTTCAGCCGTTCCAGCTTCGCCTCCTCGATCTCCTCGGTAGATCGGTGGAAGATGATGCGGAGCTGGTCGAGCATGATCTGGACGTCTGCCATCTCCTCGACCGCGTTCTCGAGTGCAGCCTTCGCCTCTGCGGCGCAGCTCACGCGCTTCACCTTGCAGAGGGCTTTGGTCAGCTCGGCCATCTCCTCGACGGCCATGTCCATTTGTGCCGGCGCGCCGTAGGTCGTGATCGCACGATCCAGCAGGGCCCGGCGCTCCTCCGCGGTTATCACGGGCGGCCTCCCTTCGTCAGCTCTCTGACCAGTATGACCACGAGCACGATCACGATGATGGCGAGGGTGATGGCGGTCGGGATCCAGATCGGGGCCAGTACCCACAGCCAGCTCCAGTTGATGACGCCGGTGAGCTTCAGGACGATGAAGGCGACGGCGAGAAGGCCGCAGAAGCCGATCCCGCCGGCCGTCGTGTTGTTTCTTTCGTTGTTCATGTATTACCTCCAGTATTATTTGCCGAGCCCCTTCTGCGCGCAGGCTGTGCAGGCGGTTCGGACGTCGGGCTCCAGTGCGAGGATCCGGCGGGCCGTGTCTGTCTGCCAGCACTCAGCGCCACAGACGGGGCAGGTGGTGAGCTGCCAGTCGTCCGTCGGAGGCTCCGGGACGTTATCACGCAGCGGCATGGTGAGGATCCCGCCGTCTCCGGGCTGGTGGGGCGAGAGGACAGGCTCGGGCTCGTCGGGGATCATGGCGTCGAGGAGCTCGTTGTACTTCTTGAATATGGCCTCCGACGCTGCGCTCCAGCTCTCGCCGTGCTCCGTGTCCTCCGGGGTGGCGACGTGGGCCAGCTCGTGCGCCAGCAGCTCAGGGGCGGCGCTGATGGGCGCCTCGGCCGAGATGCAGACGATCGGCGTGCTGCCGTCGTCGGGGAAGATGGTCAGGCCGTAGGCGGTGCCGTTGGTCTCGTCCCGCAGGTCGGGGACGTACTGCGCGACGTACTCGACGCCGGGGTAGAGCTCAGAGAAGGCCCGGGCCACGATGGCCGTCGGGTCGTTGATGAAGGGCGAGGCCATCGGGCCGATCTTCTCGTACTGCTTCAGGGCCGTGTAGGTCTCGCGCAGCATGGCCCGCACTTCGTCCTTCTTGATGCCGTTGATGGTGGGCCCGTTCAGGATCAGGTCGAGCATCCTGTCGCCCCAGTCCTGCATCAGGTGGGTCTCCGGCATACCGCAGCCGAAGGGCACGACGTCGACCTTCTCACGGGTGAGGGTTTCGTATTCTTTCACGGTGCTGCTCCTTTCAGAAAAGCCGAGCGGGCCGGAGCCCGCCCGGCGCTCCATTTACTGCATGACGACGACCTTGCCGGCGTCGATCAGATCGCCCATATTCTTCAGGAAGTAGTCGGCGATGTTCTTCTTCGCCTCGAGTTTCCAGATGCCGCCGTCAGCCTCGAAGAAGCCGATCCCCTCGTCGGGATCCACGCGCAGCAGGAACTCGCTCTCGGGCTGCTCCACCTCGAGGAAGGTGCGGAACGGCCGCAGCATGACGCGGGGCTTGATCTCGACGACCGCGTTGAGGGCGACGCCCTGACGTGCCTCGACGGTCTGCGTGACGCCGTTGTCGTTGGTGCTGACGCTGTTCTCGTTGGTCATGCGACTCAGCAGGTCGAGCAGGTAGGCCGTGCCCTCGTTTGGGATGCAGAGGCTCCGCAGCTCGATCAGAGCTACCTCGCGTCCTCTGAAGCCGGTGCGCAGGCCCGGGGCGTCAGCCTTGGCGCGGTAGAGCGTGTTGCGGGAGAAGTCGCTCAAGTAGGTGGTCATCACCTCGACGGTGTCGTTGCTCTTGACCTGCACCATGATGGTCGTGCCGACCTTCTCGAGCTCGGTGCGGATCAGCTTGCAGATGCTATCGAGGCCGCTGACACTGATGGAGTCGGGGCGGTCGACGTGGGGCGGGATGCGGGTGAGTGGTGCGTCGGCGTAGGTCTGGCCGTCAATCTCGAAGATCTTGGTCTCCTTCAGGCTGACGATTTTGTCGATCATTTTTGCGAGCATTGTGTTGTCCTCCTTGTTCTGTGTTGTGGGTGTTTATCCGTGCTGGACGAGCTTCAGGAGCTTCGGGGCCTCCTGCTGCGTGCCGTCCATGTTCATTTGGCCGGGCACCTGCGGCACCATCTCGGCGACGACGAGCTCGCCGTTGCCGTCAGAGGTGACATAGAGAGCCGTGGCGACGGGGTTAGTGGCTGCGAGCGTAGACTTGGCCGTCACGGAGACGCCGATGGTGCGGCGCTCGTCGTCCGGGGTCAGCTCGATGGTGAGGGTGATCTTGCGCTTGGCCGTGGCCTTCGTGTTGGGGTCGAGGATGTTCTGGATCACCTTGTCCATCTCATAGTCGACGCGCTCCTCGAAGGCGCCGCGGGCCATCGACATGATGCTGTCGCGCTGGTTCTGTTCGTTCATAGGGTTTCTCCTTTCTTCCCGCTGCCGGCCGTGCCATACTTCTCGAGCGTGTCCTTCATCGCTCCAGCGATGCACTCGGCCATGATGGTCGCGGTTTTGGTTTCGCTGTTCTTGGTAGCCTGTTCAATGGCTGCGCGGATCTCGTCGGGCTCATAGCCCGTGTTCTCATAGGCGGCGAGCTTCTGGACGAGCACCTCCTTGGTGGCTGCGCTCCAGTAGCCCGTCTTGATGCCGTTGACTCTCTCGTGGGTCAGACGTTCCATGCTGGCCCTCCTCTCAGGTGGCCGATCCGAGCGTCATCTGCTCAGCCTCGGTCGGGTTGTCTGCGTAGGCTGCGGCCGTCTGGCCCGTGGGGCCTGAAGGCTCCGCTCTGGCCCACACGGCCTCGGTGGCGTCCGAGCGGGTGGCCTTACGGCGGCCGACCGTTGTGAGGATCCCGATCTTCTTCAGCTCCGTGAGCCGCGGGGCGACGTAGTTGCGGTTGAAGTACGGGATCCGGCCGGCTGCGACGAGCTCCTCGGTGATCTCGCTGGCCGTGAGCTCACGGTTGCCGAGGGTCTCGAGGATCAGGCGGCAGCG
>ERZ1673695.2073-NODE-2073-length-17047-cov-7.138124_pt1 | contig 17047 bp, 10 predicted proteins | sample MGYA00580225_ERZ1673695 | MGnify/ENA primary metagenome ERZ1673695 (study PRJEB41218, sample SAMN15661739) | gut metagenome | host: Homo sapiens | place: Canada: London | collected 2015-08-20/2019-03-30 | study: EMG produced TPA metagenomics assembly of...
TGGAATAAAATCGGGTGCAGTGGGAGCAAAACCCCCCTGCCGCCCTGCCGCAGAGCGCCGGAAAGGGCCATGGCCCTTTCGTCCATTCCCCAGGGAATGGACAGGAAGAGCGGGACCTGCGGGAAGGAGGAATGAAATGAAGAGACGAACGCTCGGATTGATGCTGGCCGTATGTTTGGCGGTGGGCCTGCTGGCGCCGGCCGGTGCGGCGGAGGCTTCCGGCGCCCGTGTCCTGCTGGAGGCGGGCAAGCCGGACGCAGACGGCTGCTTTACCGTAGCGATGCGCATTTACAACGCTGCTTTCAACGCATTCCAGTTCGTGCTCTGGTATGACGGGGACACAGTGCGCCCCGTGGACGCCTCCGGGCAGGAGACCCAGCGCTTTTCCGCCTTTGCCCAACCGGAGGATGACGGCTGGATGGCCACCATCGGCACCGCCATCGATCCGGAAAGGGGACTGATCGATTTCACCGGCTATGTAACGCCGGGGCAGGGCGCGGCGGTGGACGCCCAGCCGCAGACGGGCGTGGCCGTTGTGGGGGAGGACGGCCTGGACCTGTTCACCTTCCGCTTTCAAAAGACGGGGACGGCCCCGGCGGTGATCCGGCTTGCAGCCCGGGGCAAGACGGAGGCATGGCAGGCGTATTTGCCCGAGGGCGGCGCGGTGCTGAACGCCGGGGTCAGCGCTCCGGTGACGCTGGAGATCGTCTTCCCGGAGGAGACCGGCGCGAGCTCTGTTACGGAGGTGGCGGCGCCGGAGCCCCCTGCGGAGCCGGGAACGCCGGCGGCCGGCGGCAGCATGACGCGGGCGGAACGCCTGAACGGCACCGTGATCCTCCAGATCGGAAATTCCGCCGCTTCGGTGGAGGGAATCCGTCAGGAGATTTACCCGGGGGAGCCCGGCGTGACGGCCTATGCCCATGATGGGCGGACCTTTGTGCCCGTCCGTTTTGTGGCGGAGCGCCTGGGCGCCGATGTGGGCTGGGAGAACGAGACCCGGACGGTGGTCATCCGGCGGGACGGGAAGACGGTCCGCATGACGGTGGGCAGCCTGGAATATACGGTGGACGCAGCGCCGTTTTCCATGGACGCCCCGGCCGAATTTTCCGGGGACCCCAGCGCGGTCCATCAGCGCACGATGGTGCCCATCCGCTTTGTGGCGGAGGCGCTGGGCATCGATGTGAAGTGGGACGCGGCCACCGACGCCGTCATCCTGTCCCCGGCGGATACGCCCTGGGACCTGGACGGCGCGCTGGAGCAGGAGCTGCTGGCGGATACGCTGCTGATGCTCTCGCCCCTGGTGTCCGGACTGTTGGAATGAGGAGGAGCGGAAATGAAACGAAGACTCGGAGCGCTGACGCTGGGCCTGTGCCTGGCCGCCGCGCTCTGTACCCCCGCGCTGGCGGCGGCAGCGCCCGCCGCACCGGTGGTGGAACATAAGACGGCCGACAGCTTTACCGTTACCTATCAGGGCACGGCGAAGAATCAGTACGTACTGCTGGTGGTGAAGGCCGGGACCGATCTCAATAGCTTGACGGCGGATTCCATCCTGTACATCGACCAGGCGGCGGCGGATGAAAACGGTGTGGCCGCCTTCGCGAACCTCACGGACAGTACGAAGGGCTTCCTGCTGAAAAGCAGCCAGAGCGCCGACGTATACGTGGGCGGAGCGGAGCTGGCCGCCCCGGCGGCGTCGAAATTTGAGGCGGAGAAGGTCGGACAGGACGGTACCTATACCGGCGGCGGCATCTATTTCGCAGGGGTGCCGGTGATGGGAAGCGTTTCCTTACAGGGCCGCAGCAGCCATGCCGGCGCGACGGTAACGCTGACGAAGGACGGGGCAGTGGTGGGTACCGCCACCACAGAGAGCAGCGGAGCCTATACGTTTGGTAGTATCCCGGCAGGGAATTACACGTTGAAAATTACAATGCCCGGCTACCTGTCCTACACCAAGACGACCCTGACCGTCGAGGGGGAGACGAGTATTCTAGCAGAGACGTTATTGGGTGGGGATATTAACGGTGATACACAAGTTACAATTAAGGATTTAAGTTCTTTGCTTGCAAACTATGGACAGGTGACAAGTGATGCAGATGATATCAACGGTGATACTCAGGTTACGATTAAAGACTTAAGTGTTTTGCTTGCTAACTATGGTGTAGGTGCCATAGTGAATGACTAAGGGGGGAAGTTACAATGAAGAAGATTGCGAAGCGGATGCTTTCGTTATTGTTGTCACTGGCATTACTGGTTAGCATGGGCGTGACAACCGTATTTGCAAGTGGCAACACAGTGAGAGTTTCCACAAAGATGGAGTCTGTTACAACAAGGACAGATGGTGAGGATATCTATAAGTTAGTGCTTGACTTATATTCGCCTAATGGTGTAAGCGCAATGTCATTCATGTTATCCTATGATAATGCACTGATTGTCCCGGTTGCATATGTAAGTAATTATATTGATTTACCAGAAAAAAGCGATTCGTATATTACTTTCGCAATGCAGACCTTACTTAAGACTCAACCACTTATGGGGGAAGGAGTCTCATATACTGTAGCAGGAATTAAATACTACGAAAAGCAAAGCACAAGCACAAGCAGAAGTGCAATACTATACGATATTTATGCTGCTAATGACCCAATTACTACAATGGTAAGCGCTCAAGCAGTAGTGGAATTCTATTTTCGAATTGCTGATGATAAGAGTATCAATGATTTGGTGAAGGGTACATTCAAAATTGAGACGGATAAGAGTGCGGATTCCTTCCTTGCAATGCACTATACAGAGGGTGCCCTTGAGGATGCATCTGGTTTAGAGATTACAGATAAGGCGATTTCTGGCGACACTACATATACCTATGCTGGGAGTCAGAGCGATACGATTGATTTAAGCCTTGTGTATATTGGTAGCAATAAACAGACCCTTGATACCCTGACGCTGGCGGCAGACCCCACGAGTGTTACAGTGAATGGGACAGACGTGCAGACCGTGACGCTGACCCCCACTGCCACGGATACGGAGGGGGACGCTTATCCCGTGGATGGGATTGCGTATACCCTGAATGCGGGTTCAACGAGTGCGACGCTCAACGGAAGCACGATCACCATCCCGGCCAAAGCGCAGGCGGGCAGCATTTCCGTCACGGCTATGCTGGCTGGCAAGACCTCTGAGGCTGTGACGATTACCGTGAGCCGGGCGACCGCTGCCGCGTCCAGCGTGGAGGTGACCGGCGTGGAGAGCATTGAGGTTCCAACCGTCGATACACCGACTACTCAAACTTATACCGCCAAGGTCACGGACCAGTTTGGCGATGCGATGACCGGGCAATCTGTGACCTGGAGCATTACGCCTGCCAGCCAGACCGGCGTCAGCTTTGACAGCGCAGGCAGCATACTTAGTGTGAGCAAGGCCGCTGCGGAAAACGGTGCTGTTTCGGTCATGGTCAAGGCGGAAGCCGGCGGAATCTCCGGCATGAAAACGGTGGAGATCAAGCGCGCGGCCTCAGTGGTGACCGGCGTGCGCGTGGCGCTGAATCCAGACGCTGCCGTCACGGTACCGCCGCTGGGCGAAGCGGCCGGGACCGTACAGGCTACGGCCACCGTAACGGATCAGTACGGTAAGGAACTGACCGGACAGGCGATTACCTGGTCGCTTACCAATGCCCCGAATGGCGTGAGCATCGACAGTACAGGTAAAATTACCGTCGCGCCTGCCGCCCGGGCGGGCAGCGTCACCGTAACGGCTGTCTGCGGCGGTAAAGAGGGCACGGCCGCGCTTACCGTTTCCCGGGCGGCTCCGGCGGCCACCTCTGTGGAGCTGCACCGGAACGGGAGTAAGGTCGGGACGGCTGATACGCTGGTCATTCCCGCGCAAGGGTCCAAGCCTTATGCCTACACGGCCAAGGTCCTGGATCAATACGGCGATGTGATGAACGGCGGGACGGCGGCATGGACCTTCACTCCGGCGGCCGAGAAGGTCACCTTCAACCATGCAGAGAATGTGGGCACCGTCACCATATCCGCTGGTGCGGCGAAAGACACGACCTACGCGCTGACAGCGAAGTACGGGGGAGTGTCTGCCACCACAGCCATTACCGTAAAGGATATCGAGATTACCTGGCCTGCTGTGACCACGCAGAACCTCACTTACGGCTTTACCTGGGGCCAGATGGTGAGCCTGTCCGGCGGCTCCGCCAGTATCAACGGCGAAACGGTTGCGGGTACCTTCACCGTGAAGGACGCCGATACGCGTCCCGCAGCCGGAGCGCAGACGTATACGGTCAACTTCCAATCGGTGGACGGAGCCTATAATATTGACAACAGCGGCGCGCAGGTCACGATTGCGGCCAAACCGATCACTGTGACGGTTACAACTGCCAGCCGTGAATACGGCGCGAACAATCCGTCCTTTGATTTCACGGTGCCCAACGGCGCGTTGGTGGGCAGCGATACCAAGGCGGGGCTGGGACTCACATTGCGCACTGCGGCGGTAACGGACTCCGTCCCCGGCCAGTATACGGTGACCGGTACGGCGAGCAATACCAATTACGCTGTGACCGTCTCCGGCACGAACGCCCTGACCATCACCAAGGCCGTGCTGACGCGGACGGGGGAGCCCCTTGCGCTGGGCGAGATCCTTGCCAGTGCGGAGATGGACGCGGACGCCCTGCTTGCGGCGGTGAAGGCGAAGAACCCCACCCTGGCGGCTACGTATTGCAAAGGCGCATCCCAGACCATGTTGGAGGTGTCCTGGGCGCTGAAGAGCGGCACGTATGACCCCAAGGGCGGTACGTATTGCTATGAGGGCACGCTGACCCCCGCGGATCCCGCCAATTTCTCCTACAGCGGGGGTACGGTAACGCTTGACGTTGCCGTCACACCCGTGACCGGCAGCGTTGTCTGGACGGTCCCGGCCCTGACCAAGGCGAAGAGCGAGGTGACCGGGGCCGCGAGCGTCAGCGCGCTGCTGGGCGTGGGCGAAACGGTGACCGTGGACTATGACCACGGCGTCGCCGACGGTCCCTATCCCATCACCGGCTGGACGCCCGCGCTGGAGACGCTGAAGGGCTACGACGTCAGCACGGCGGACAAGACGGTGGATGTGGCCCCAACCGTGACGTTCCCCGCATGGGCGACCATCGACACCAGCGCGATGAAGACGGCGCTGACCATCACCAACAAGTTCCAGGTCACCGTGACTGCGACCGCGCCGGGCAATATTACCTATGGCGCAGCCCTGGGCGATCCCAGCGCCAGCCAGACCGCCGGCGCGCACGGTACGGATGCAAGCGGTACCTATACCTATTGCTATGAGGGCTCCGGAAGCACCGACTACGGCCCCAGCGCGGAGAAGCCCGTCAACGCGGGGACCTATACCGTCACTGCCACGCTGGTCAGTGATACCCACGCGGGCATTTCCGCGCCCGCCGCATTTGCCATAGGCAAAAAGGCGCTGACGGAGGGTATGCTGACCATTACCGGAACGTACGTCTACACCGGCTCGTCCATTACGCCCAGCTACACGGTGGCGGACGGCGCGCTGCTCCAGGAGAGCGACTACACCGCCGCGGTGACCAACAACGTGAACGCCGCCAAGAGCGACGGGGCGAGCGCGCCCACCGTGACCATCACCGCCGCTGAAAACGGCAACTACTCCGGCAGCCTTTCCAAAACCTTTACCATCGCGCCCAAGAGCATTGCCGGGGTGAGCGTAGACGGCTATTCCAGCAGCTACACCTACACCGGCGCCGCCATCCAGCCTGGAGTCCACGTGAAGGACGGCGGGAAAACGCTGGTGAAGGACACGGACTACACGCTGCGCTACGGCGCCAATACGCAAACCAAAGATGGCGGCACCATTACCGTGGAGGGCAAGGGCAACTACACCGGCAGCACCCAGCCTTATTCGTTCGCCATCACCCCCGCCCCGGCCCGCGGCATTGTGTCGATCTCTGGTACCTGTACGGTCGGGAACACGGTGTCTGCAGCTGTTTTTGAGGCCGCGGTGGGCGATGCTCCGGCCTACCAGTGGTATCGCGACGGCGCGGCCATCGAGGGGGCGGATCAAGCATCCTATACCCTGACCGGCGCGGACGCCGGGGCCAGGATCACCGTCGCGGTCACCGCCGGCGGCAACTACACGGGCGTGCTGACCAGCGCCGCCGTCACGGTGGGCAAAATAGACATCGGGAGTTCCGGCTACCGGCTGGATGTTCGGCAAGAGCCCGTGTCCTCGGCGGCTCCTGCCGTGGGAAGCACGCTGGTGGCGCAGCCCGGGCACACGGACGGGCCGCAGCATCATGATCCGAAAGACTATGATCTGGTCTGGGCCCGGGACGGGCAGGAGCTGCCCCCCGCCACCCCCACGGACAAGTATGTGGTGACCAAGGCCGACCGGGGCCATGCCCTGCGGGCCAAGCTGGTGGGCAAGGGCAGTTACACCGGCGAATTATGGAGCGATCCCATCCGTATACCGGCCGACCGGCCCGACGCCCCCGTGGTGACTGCCGCCGCGGGCAGCGGCCTTGTGACCCTGAAGTGGACCTGCGACGACGCGGGCGCCCCGATCACCAATTACCTGCTCACCCTGCCCGACGGCGCCGTGGTCACCCTGAGCGGCAGCACGACCGGCTATACCGCTTCCGGGCTGACCAACGGCCAGCGCTACACCTTCACGGTCCGGGCCGTCAATGGGCTTGGGACCGGCGACGCCGGTTCCGCCTCCGCTACCCCGACCTCCGATTCCGGCGGCGGCAGCTGGAGCGGCGGCAGCACGGTCACCACCTACACCATCACGGTCAAACAGAGCGTGGGCGGCGAGATCGCCCCGGAGACGACCAAAGTCAAGCGGGGCGCCGACCAGACCTTCCGCATCACCCCGGACGACGGCTACGCGATCGCCGACGTGCTGGTGGACGGCAAGAGCGTGGGTGCGGTAAGCAAGTATACCTTCGAGAACGTAAAGGCAGCGCATACCATTCAGGCCGTCTTTGAAGAAACCGGCGGGAGCACGCCGCGCGTCACCTTCTCCGACGTGGACGAGAACGGCTGGGCCGCGGAGTACATCTACTTCCTGGCCGGGCGGGAGATCGTCGGCGGCGTGGGCGGCGGCCTGTTCGCCCCCCAGCGCGCGATCACCCGCGCTGAGTTCGTGAAGATCCTGGCCGGTGTGGCCGGCGCGGGGGAGGCGCAGACGGATTCCACCCGCTTCACCGACGTTGCGCCGGGCAGCTGGTACGCGCCTTACGTGGCGTGGGCTGTGGAGCACGGCGTGACCACCGGCACCTCCGCGACCACCTTTGCGCCGGACGACACGATTACCCGTGAGCAGATGGCGGCGATGATCTACCGCTATGCGTCGTCCGCCGGCGTGACGCTGCCCAAGACCCGGGACGCGGTCCGCTTCAGCGACGCCAGCGGCTTCTCCGGCTGGGCCATCGAGGCCATTGACGCCCTGACGCGGGCCGGGATCCTCGACGGCGTGGGCGCCGGCCGCTTTGCTCCCCAGGAGAGCGCTACCCGCGAGCAGGCCTGCAAGATGCTGGCCCTGCTGCTGCAGATTATCGAAGAGGCGTAACGGATACAACATACCGGAAGGGAGGCTTATGCACGGGCATAAGCCTCCCTTCCGACAAAACGGACGAAGGAGGCCGCAGATATGTCAAGCAGGTTCGGAGAAAGCGGCAGCTTGCCGGAAAAGTGCCGGCGCTTCCGGGCGCCGGGCGTCGTTCCGGGATTGAAACAGGTCCTGGCCGTGCTGGGCGGGTTGACGCTGTTGTGCCTGGGGGCCTCCGCGGCGGAGTGGAGCATGCCCAGGGTCGCGGCGGAGGAGCAGCAGTATCAGGTAACGGCCGCCCTGGACGGCGGCGCGGGCCGGGCCTTCCTGGCCGGATACGCCGACGGGCGGATGACGTTTTTGCAGGCGGCGGACGCCGCGGACGGTGCGCCCCTGCAGTTCCGGGTGCCCCGAAGCACGTGCCTGGAGCGGCTGCAGCTGCTGGCGCTGGATGACGCCGGAAAGCCAATCGCCGCTGCGCAGCCGGTGGACCTGGGCGAGGGGGGCCGCGGCGCGCTGGCGGCGGCGCTCTATCAGACCGTTCTGGAACATGAGGTGCTCGCCGGCCGAATGCCCGATGCGGAAGTGGGCGAATGCCCGTATACCGACTGCGGCAGTCTGGACGAGGAGGAACGGCAGGCGGTGACCTGGGCAAGCGCCCACCAGCTGATGGAGGGGACCGGGGCGGAAACGTTCGAGCCGGAGGGAGCGGTTACCCGGGAACAGGCGGCCGTGATCTTTTGGCGGCTCTATCAGCGGCTGTTCGACGGCCAGCGTCAGACCTACCGGCCCGGCAGCCCGGCCGGTGCGGTCCAATTCTCCGACGTGTCCCCCACCCGTTGGAGCCGGGAGGCCATCCAGGCCGCAGCGGGCGCAGGCATCCTGGCGGGGGAGCAGGACGGGGCCGCGTGGAGGTTCCGGCCCACAGAGCTGCTCACCCGAGCGGACATCCAGGCGCTGGCACAAGAGATCGGGACCGCTCTGACGGCGCGCGCGGCCACATTCCAAGCCGGACCCACACAATTCCCCAGTTGGGAAGCGGCGGGGGAAAACGCCTGGGTGCTGGCCAAAAACGGCGAAACGGTAAGCATCCACGTGGGACACCAGGGGGTGAGCGGCACGGCCTCCTATCAATGGTACTGCCGCTACTACGACGCAGCGCTGGACGGCTGGCGCACGGAGCCGGTCGAGGGCGCAACGCAGTATATCTGCACGTTCACCATGACGCCGGAGCGAAAGGATGCGGAATTTTTCCTGGTATCCACCGGGTACGCATCCACCGGCGACGGATGGGGCAGCAGCGAGAGCAGCCGGTTCCATGTCTACCTCCTGATGGACAAAACGCTGGAGCTGACGCTGCTCCAGGATGGAAGCGCGGTGGAAGAGCGGCTGCCGGTCAGCGTGACGTTTGCCGGGACGGGCTTGGTCCGTGAGGCCGAAGCCCTGGGCAACGGCCGCTATCAGGTGGCGGAGGTCCCGGCCGCGTCCTTTGCAGTGACGGTGTGTGCGCCTGAGAGCAATGTGCCCTATCCGCTGCTGCTGGACAGCGGCAGCGGGGAAGTCACCGGTACGGAGGGCGCAGCCGTTTGCCATACCGTAAGGCTGGACCTGCATACCCAGCAGGGAATGCCTCAGAGGCCGGAGATCCGGGCCGTCAGCGGAGACAATACGGCGCTGTCCTTCGCCTGCGCGGTGGAGGACGGCGGAACGCTGTCCCTCTGGTGGGAGCGCTGGGCACAGCCGGGGGTGGGAAGCTGCGCGGCGCGGTATGAGACGCCGGACGGGCAGCTGGCGCTGGCGCAACTGAGCCTGCAGCCGGGTACGCAGTGGTATTTTGTACCGCGGGCGCAGAATACGCAGGGAGAAGTATGGTGCCGGGATCTGGGCACGGCAGAGCCCATTCTGGTGACGGTGGACACATCCGGAACGGCGCTGGTGACCGTGCCGGACTATTATGCCTTCGTGTCCGATACCGCCAACGTGATCCCGATGGACGCAGCCGTCCCCGCCCCGTTGGACAGTGTGAAGATCGCCATTTCCGGAATGGATCCGAATCCGGCGGTAACCAGAGAAGACGTAACGGTCTGCGGTCTGCCGGAAGGACTGGATTACGAAGTGGCCTGCTATCTGGACCGGGACGACCCAACCCAATTCCGGCGGGGGATCGAACTGGTCGTGACCGGACAGGCGCAGAGCGCGGTCACAGAGCCGGTCGGCCTGCGCATTCTGGTAAAGCCGGGAGCGCTGCTGGGCGAGACGGCGCAGGAAACCTGGATCGAAACCGTGGAGCTGCGGCCCTGGGCGGAGGAGGCCGAGCGGACGGCGGCGCCGGGCTGGCGCGTGACGGACGAGGTGCTGCGGCAGGTCCTGCCGGAGCCTCGTTTCAGTACCCGCACGGTCCGGGGGGACCTGGCGCTTTTGCGGGATGGGACGCGCTTCCCGCTGCGAAAGAGCTTTTATTGGGAGCGCAGCTCCCTCTATATCGAAACGCCGGTCTTCTTCCTGGAGCCGGGAGATGCGCTGCTGGGCTGCGCCTGGGAGGAATATTACAGAGAACAGGCCTCCGGCTGGTCCGAGCCGGTGCGGGTGACGGCGGGCGGAGCGATTGCCGCCATTGAGGACCGCTCTTTCCGGCGAAACACCACCTTTGGCTGTTACGTCCTGTTCCTGACGGGGGACTTTGAGCCGGGCGTATACGGCCTGGAGGTGGCGGGGCGGCGTACGACCTGCATACAGGACGACAGCGATCGGACCATCGGCCTGGAGATCTGGGAGGACGACACAGCGGCAGAGTTTTTCAGTCAGCCCGCCACCCTCTATCATTATCAGGCAGTGGAGGAGAACGGAAGCATCGTCCTCCGGCAGAGCCCGGTGCTGGAGTTCACCATGCCGCCGGAGCTTACCGGACCCTATTGACGGCGGGATATCAAACAGGAAAGCGAGAGGACCCGATGAAAGTAAAATTACTGCTGGGCGCCTGCCTGGCGGCCCTGCTGCTGGCCGGAACGGCACAGGCCGCGGAAGCGCAGACGTTTGCACAGGCCGAGCTCTTCCAGGCCGGAAGCCTGACGGGCGACTATACCCGGCCGGGCGGGCTGGCGCTGATGGATGCCGGGGAGGAGGCGCTCTATACCCTGCTGTATGCGGGAATGCAGAATAGGGAGACGTCCATTGATATCTCCAAGCTCGGTGTGAACTGCGGCAGCGGCGGAGCGGAGATGCTGAAGACGGTTTATACCAGGGTCGTAAACGACCATCCGGAGCTTTTTTATGTGAAGACACGCTGGGGCTATCGCTGCTCCGCGGACGGGACCATTGAAACGGTAGCGCCGACGTACGACACAACGCTGCCCGCCGACGCGCAGGCACAGTTCGACGCAGCGGTGACGCAGGCGCTGGCGCAGGTGGACGCGGGGATGGACGATGTGGAGAAAGCGTTGGCGCTGCATGACTATCTGGCCGTACACTGCGGATACAACTGGGCGGTGGCCGCAGGAAATCCGGAGGAGGCCCCGGATACCGTGTACAGCGCCTATGGCGCGCTGGTCGAGGGGGACGCGGTCTGTCAGGGATACGCGCTGGCGTACCGGCTGCTGCTGGAAGAAGCAGGAATTCCAAGCGCAATGCTGACCAGCGCGAATCATATGTGGAACCTGGTGCAGCTGGGAGGCGACTGGTACCATGTGGACGTGACCTGGGATGATCCGGCGCCGGATACCCCGGGGATCGTCAGCCATCAGTATTTCCTGATCTCGGATGCCCGCCTGAACGGGCTGGACACAGGCGCGAGCCATATCTGGAATGAGGAGCTGCAGGCGCGCACGAGTACGAAATATGAGGACGGGTGGGCCTTCAATGGGAGTTGGTATCCCCTGTACCGGTGGAGCGGAGCGTATTATTACGTCAAGTTTGGATCGAATCCGTACGAATACGCACTGTATCGGACAGATGATTTATCGCAGATAGGAATCAGCATAGTCGGGCAGCTGGCCAACGGCTATGACAGCAGATTTGGCGCGCTCTGGCTGAACGGCTTTCTGTACGATACGACGGCGGCGGGCGCGGAGCGGATCCTCTGGCGGTGCAGCCTGGACGATGGGAGCCGGGCGGAGGTCGGACGTATCCCGTTTACAGAAACAGCCTCAGAAGACGGGGCCTACCCAGCGGACAGGGATGGGGTGGGCCTGCGCTATGCGGCGGAGACCGGGGAAGTGGAGGCAATCTCCCGTACCCGGCCCACGGCGGTCCTGGGCGCGTTCCGCCAGCGGGATTACCCGGCGGCATGGGATCAGGTCAGCACGGAAACGGTGGAGATCGCAGGGCTCCAGGCGATGCCGGAGGGATACCGGGTGGGCGTCGCCTGGGGGGAGGCCGCGCCCGCCGCGGCACAGGATCTGTGGGAGATTTTCTATAAGGAAGGAAGGCTGGTCGGCCTGCGGCGGTCTGCGCTGCGGCATGAGGAGAGCGGGCTGGAGATCATTGCGCTGGAGACGGCCGGGCTTCCGGATTGGGATCAACGGAAGCTGGTGGTCCTGGATGAAGCCAGCTGGAGCCCAGCCTGTGAGGCGTGGGTGCAGGACGAAACGGCAAGCCGGTAAACGCAGCGGGAGCGCCCGCGGCCTATGGCCGCGGGCGCTCCCGCTTGGTGGATCTTATGCCTTGCGGTAATTCTGAAACTTGCCGAGCACGGCGTCCAGCTCCGCGTCCGTCAACTTCACGCCTCCGCCCGCCATGCGGGCATGGTAGTAGACCTTGGCCAAAAATTCGATCTGTTGGGCCGTGTCGAACGCGAAGGCGAGACTGCCCCCCACGGCAAGCAGCCCGTGGCTGCCCAGCAGACAGGCGTTATGCTCCGTCCCCATGGCGGCGTAAGCGGCCTGCGCCAGTTCCAGGGAGCCGAAGGGGTAATAAGGGATGCAGGGCACATCCCGGCCGGAATAGGCCACCAGATAGTGGATGGGCTCGATGCTCCAGCGCAGGCAGGAGAGAACGGTGGCAAAGGTGGAGTGGGTGTGTACCACAGCGTCCACATCGGGGCGGCCCAGGTAAAAAAGGCGGTGCAGGTCGTACTCGCTGGAAGGTTTGCGACAGCCGTCCACAAGCGTGCCCTCGGGGGTGAGGACCACCACGTCTTCCGGGTTTGTGCGGAAATAATCCATGCCGGAGGGACTGATGGCCATCAGGTTCTGCGTCCGGTCAAACACGCTCAGGTTGCCGAAGGTGCCCTCTGTCAGGCCGGAGGAGACCAGGCGCCTGCCGTACTCCACCACCAGCTCCCGTTGTTCCTGCAGCAGCATTGTAAAACTTCCTTTCCGTTCGTCTGAGATAGAATAAGCATACGGGAAATGGAGAAATAAGTCAACCTTACCGTTGACAGCAGAAAATGATGCGGATACAATAAAACGAAACGTGCAACGAGCGGGAGGAAACGACGATGACCATCGACGAACTGCGCTGTGCTCTGCGGGGCGTGGCCGCTTACCGGCATATTGTGGACGCGCCCCTGATGGGCCTGACCCTGGAACTGCTGGACCGGCTTGCATCCGGGGATGGAACAGGGGCGGTGGAACGCTATGCCCGGCTGTTCTATGAGCTGCGGCAGGCGGACTGCAGCGGGCTGGGCATGTGGCTGCACGACCAGCTGCGGTACCAGGAATCGCCCTATGCCAGGCTGGTGGAGCGGGGCGGAGAGGATCCGGCCCTGGAGGAGGCGGCCCGGCGGGATGTGGAGACCTTCACGCTGCTTTCCGAGCTGGACTGCGACGCGGTGCTGCGGGAGATCGGAACGCAGGCGCCCCGGGAATTTTCCCGCGTGCTGGCCAATCTGCCCCGGTGGCGCGGAGGATGCCCCTTTACCTTTCAGGGGCTTACGGCGTTTTATCAGGCCAACGGGGCGGGCGTTTTCGCCCGCTACCACGCCTTTCTATGGGAGGATGGGGCTCTGCGGCCGGTGGAGCAGCCCGACTGCCCCGGTCCCGGCGAGATGATCGGTTATGAGCTGCAGCGGGATCAGGTGGTGGCAAACACCAGGGCCATGCTGGAGGGAAACCTGGTCAACAACGTGCTGCTCTATGGCGACAGCGGAACCGGCAAGTCGGCCACGGTGAAGAGCCTGCTTTCCCTGCCCGGCTTTGAGGATCTTCGGCTCATTGAGGTGCAGAAGGAAGAGCTGGGCGGGATGCCGGAACTGATCCGTACCCTGGCGGGGCGGCGGCGGAAGTTTATCCTGTTTATCGACGATCTGGCCTTTGATCAGGATGACCGGACCTACTCGGTGCTCAAAACCATCCTGGAGGGCGGGCTGGAGCGCAGGCCGTCCAACGTGGCGGTCTATGCCACGTCCAACCGGCGCCACCTGGTGCGCCAGACCTTCTCGGACCGGGCGGGGGATGAGGTGGACGCCAGTGAGACCATTCAGGAGAAGACTTCCCTGTCCGACCGCTTCGGACTGCGGATCCCCTATTTGGCGCTGAATAAGATCGAATTTCTGGCCCTTGTGGACCGCATGGCGGAGCAGGCGGGGATCGCCTCCGGCGGCGAGGCGCTCCATGCAGCCGCCCTGCGCTGGGAAATGCGCCATCCCGGCCGGACGCCGCGGACGGCAAAGCAGTTCATTGCCAGCCTGAGCCTGTAGGGGGCGCGCGAAGAACGGGCGCAGTTCCCAGGCGAGCGGGAGTGAGCCGCCGCGCAGCGGCGCACAAGCATTTTGCCGAAGGCAAACTCTTGGCGCAGGCGGGATTTATTCCCGCCGAGCAGGTAAAATAAGAACGGGCCCCCGCGGGATGGACGTTTCGGCCGGATCGGGAACGAAGCGGAGGGCAGGCGCCCGGGTTTGGGAGGGATCATAATGCAGTTGAGGCCGGCTGAACTGGGGGACTTGCCGCAGCTGAAAGCGGTCTATCAAGGGATCATCCGGGATATGACGCAACGGGATCTGACGATTTGGGATGAGATCTACCCATGCGCGTTTTTTGAGGAGGATATCGAGCAAAATCGGCTTTACCTTCTGCTGGAAGAGGACGCGGTCGTTGCCGCATTTGCCCTGTGCAGCTCCCATGCAGGGGCGGGACGGGTCAAGTGGGAAAAACCCGATGCCAGGGCGTGCTATCTGGAGCGTTTGGGCGTTCACGCCGATTACGCAAGGGGCGGCATTGGCAGCGCCCTGCTGGATCAGGCGGCCGCACTGGCCGGCGGGCGGGGCGCTGAATACCTGAGGCTGTTTGTAGCGGACTGCAACGCCCCCGCCATTGCGCTCTACCGGAAAAACGGCTTTCAGAGGGCGGAAGGGATTTATGATGAGCCCATTGCTCCTGACTTTGTGCTGCATGAATTTGGGTTGGAGCGGAAGATAACTGCCATTGACTTTTTCGCTGGAAATGGTACACTCAAGAATGTGACCGTAAGACGGAAATAAGAAAAGGAGAATGATCACATGAAGCATAAGATCAGAGGCATTCTGGCCGGGATCCTGGCGGCGGCCCTGCTGCTCACCCCCGCGCTGGCCGCCGGGACGGAGCAGGCGCCCCAGCAGCTGCCCGATCCCTGGGCGTACAGCGCCATTGCGGACAGCTATGCCATGGGCCTGATGGACGACAATTTTACTACATACATCCAGTCTCCGCTGACCCTGGAACAGTTGGAGCACATGACCGGCATCGTGGCCGCGAAGCTTGCGGCGCTGGCCCTGCCGGTGAATCCGAACGCCGAGGCGGCGGCTCTGGTGCTGGATACCACCCGGGGCGGCGTGATGAACGCCCTCTATCAGGAGTGCGCGGCCTATGCGATGGATGGGTTGGACGGCGGCACGGCCGCCTTCCTGTCCGGCCTGGGCGTGGTTCAGGGCGACCAGTCCGGGGATCTGGCGCTGGAGCGTGCCTGTACCTATCAGGAGGCCATGGTCATGGCACAGCGCCTGATCCTGGCTGTGTACGACGCCAACGACGCCGGCTCCAAGGGCCTTCTGTGGAAGGCCGTCAACGGGAGCAACACCCTTTACCTGCTGGGCACCATCCATCTGGACCGGGACAATGTCTATCCCCTGCACAAGTCCCTGCGTCAGGCGCTCTATTCCGCCCAGAAGGTGGCCTTTGAGCTGGATTTCAACGATACGGACGGGATGGCCGAGTTCGTCGCCATGCAGACCTATGCCGACGGGAGCGCCCTGAAGGATCACATCAGCCCCGCGCTTTATGAGCGGGTGAGCGCCGCCCTGAAGGCGCTGGATATGACGCAGGAGCAGATCGATACCTACAAGCCCTGGGCCCTGGCCTCCACCTTTACCGCGCTGGCTTCTACGGACGCCACCACCAGCGGCAACGCCATGGCCATCGACCTGTACCTGAACAGCGCGGCCACCTGGGCCGGCCTGCCGGTGGAGGGCGTGGAGACCTATGCGCTTCAGGGCAACCTCTTTGATACGCTGAGCGCCGAATACCAGGAAGAGTATCTGGACGCCGCCCTGAGCATTTATGAGGCGGGGCTGGAGGGCGCACAGACGGATGAGAGCACCGCCCAGGCGGCCGCCGAAAACGAGCAGATGCTCAGCGCCATGTTTGCGGCCTGGAAGGCGCGGGACGTGGAGGCCTTTTCCAAGACCTACGACAAGGCGGCGATCGTCAACAGCGACGACGAACTCAACGCCCGCCTGTTTACGGACCGGGACCCCGGTATGATCCAGGCCGCCGCGGCCTATCTGGAGACCGAGGGGGAGAACACCTTCTTCCTGGCCGTGGGCGCGGGCCATATGACGGACCCCGGCGGGATTGTCTCCGGTCTGCGGGCGCTGGGCTATACCGTGGAACTGGTGCCGTAAGGAGGAAGAAGACATGCTGGAGCGGATCGAACAGGTGCTGGACGAACAGGTGCGCCCCTATCTCCAGGGCCATGGCGGCGCTGTGGAGGTGCGGGAGCTGACGGAGGACGGCCTGCTGCGGGTGCGGCTGCTGGGTCACTGTGCCGGCTGTCCCTCCGCTACCATTACCACCGAGCAGATCATCCAGGAGGCGGTGTGCGCCGCCATACCGGAGGTTCGGCAGGTGGTTTTGGTCGAGGAGATCGACGAGGACCTTCTGGCGCAGGCCAGGGCCATCCTCCGGCGCCGCGCATCCCCCGACGGCGGGAAATGAGGGAACGGCCGCAGGGGGCCGCAGCGGCCCGTGCGCGCGCTTTTTCACAAGGAGGACGGCGGCCCCCGGGGTTGGAACCCACTTGGAGTGGTTTGGATAAGCGGAGGATCAAATGATTGCTCCATCGTCAAAAATGCGCTTTATGCGTGGATCGAGAACGGGCATAGCGATTTTGAAGAGGAAAACACGGTTATATATGCGTTCCATGAACCGATGGCGTTCTTTTTTCACAGGGGACCAGATGCGATATTGATTTTCGGTGAATCGACTGCGCTCCATTCCAGACGGAGGGCGGGCCATAAAGATGGCCCGCTGTAGGTTTGTCAAAGATATTGGACAGTGAACTCTGCGGGAGAAAGCCAGTGAAG
>ERZ1673695.2076-NODE-2076-length-17015-cov-6.016333_pt1 | contig 17015 bp, 14 predicted proteins | sample MGYA00580225_ERZ1673695 | MGnify/ENA primary metagenome ERZ1673695 (study PRJEB41218, sample SAMN15661739) | gut metagenome | host: Homo sapiens | place: Canada: London | collected 2015-08-20/2019-03-30 | study: EMG produced TPA metagenomics assembly of...
TCAAAAAGCGGCTCGTTTATATTACCATACCTCCCACTCTTTTGTCAAGGGGATTTTGTAAAAATATTAAAGCTTTTTTGATTTTAACGGGAACCATGGTTTTATATAAGTGAAGAGCTGGAACAACAAAGAAAAAACATCTTTCCCAGTAAAAGAAAAAACATTTTGGTATCTTTCTAAAATCAAACATAAAAAAATTGACAAAAAACTTTTGCATTTTTATTTTTTTGTGTTATAATATAAAAGCTTTCAATTTTATGCGCCCGTAGCTCAGCTGGATAGAGTGTCAGACTCCGACTCTGAAGGTCGTGCGTTCGAATCGCATCGGGCGTACCAAACCTGCGGTCAGCAATTCGCGACCGCAGGTTTTTTCTTTATTCTGAAGTTTTGTGCCCGCGTTTGTAGCGGGTATTTTTTGTCAACGCTTCCCAGCGGCAAATTGCCGTTTATAAAACGCTCCCACAAAGTGGGGGTGTTTTATTTTTTTACTAGTATTTGCGACGAAGTTTCTATTTAACCCAAGTTAATTGCCAGCAGAACTGCTTCAAAGGAAAAATGGAGCGAACCTATTATTATGTTTTAAAAAGCTATTTTATTATTAAAATAGTTGAATGACACTCGAATTTATGATAAGCTCAAACTATATAAAAGTGTAAGTGAGGTACTCAAAACCGCTTTAGATTTTCACCCCAAGTTTCTCTATAAAAATAGTCAATAGTCTTTAATAAAAATGACGCATTAATACCAATAAGTTAAAAGACAGGAGAGAATTTTCTATGAACTATCAAAAGCATCCCGAATACCAGGCACTTCAGAATAAATTAAAAAATGGCTGGCGCACCTATAATGTTTATAGTATTTTATCCCATGTGCGTATGCAGGACGGTCTAGCACTCAATATCGCCGTTAAAGAATACCAGTCCGGGCATTATTTAAAAGAAACGCTTATCGGCAGACACCCTCTAACTTCTATGATGCACGAATGTCAGGTAGAAACTGTCCTGCCTGGATTGCATTCTATAGACGGAAGTTATACAGAAGCCACCGTATTGTGGATGGATATGGAATTTAGCGTGGAATCAACGGTAGATGAGCAGGATATTATCATATTAGTTACTCCTAAGGTTCAGCAAAAATGGCCGGCCATGCTTGTATTGGAGACCGGATTTTTATGGAACAAACCTGGATATCTCATCCATGAAGGCTCCGCATTAGCAGCAATTAGCCCTGAAGGAAAAACTGTAATTTATACTACAGGCACCCCTTCTTCTCATGACGCCAACATCCCCACTCAGAACGTTTATTTGGCCTGCGAATTCACCGAACCTATTGTATTCTGTACTGGACACCAACGAACTGTTAGCGAGGTTCGGGACTTGCTGAACCGAAATCGAAACGCCTTAAAGGCTCAACTAGAGAAGCGCGGGGAATTTGCACCGATTTATGAGGCTGTTCAATGTGCTGTAGCGTGGGACACTACATACGATGGCCAGAAAGATCGAGTCGCCTCCCCTATCAGCCGCCTGTGGAGTATTGGCTGGGGAGGATTTGTGCTTGCGTGCTGGGATAATTACTTTGTTTCATTGCTTTCTTCCCTCGTAAACAAAGAACTGGCCTATGCTAATCTGATTGAAATTACAAGAGAACAAACAAATCGCGGCTTGATTCCAAACATTTTCGGTTCTTCAGGCTTTTCCAGTGAAGATCGATCTCAGCCGCCTATTGGTTCCACCATGCTGTTGGAGGTATATCGCCGTTACCGTGAAAAATGGATTGTGGAAGAATTATATCCTTCCTTAAAAAAATGGAATACATGGTTTTTCGAAAATCGAAGGAACGAACAATACGGTGGTTTCTGCTGGGGCAGCACCCCCTATGACGGAAAGCGCGGGAATCGCTGGGAAACTCTCGGCGTCAACGACACTTATGGCGGAGCGCTGGAATCGGGTATGGATAACTCACCGATGTACGACGATATTCCGTTTGATAAAGAGAAGCACATGATGATGCTGGAAGATGTAGGCCTAACCGGGCTTTATATTCTTGACTGTCGGTCTATGATTCGCCTTGCCGAGCTGCTGGGTAAAACAGAAGACATTCCTGAGCTGGAACGTAGAATGAAATTAACTCAGGAGGGGCTTGAAAGAATGTGGGATGAAGATTTCGGATGTTACTGTAATCTCCGGACAGATACTGGAGAATTTTCCCATCGACTGTCCCCTACCAATTTTTACGCGCTATTTGATCCTTCTGTGTCTGCCGAACGCGCCCGCAGGATGGCAGACGAACACTACTACAATCCAAATGAATTTTACGGCCAATGGATGATACCTTCCATCGCCAGAAATGATCCCGCATATAACGATCAGGACTATTGGCGCGGTAGGGTATGGCCCTCTACTAATTTCTTGGCTTATGCAGCTATCCGCAGCAACGGAAATTTACAGGATGTCCAAAAAGATTTAGCCGACCATTCTGTTGCCTTGATGATGAAAGAGTGGAAAGAACACCGACACATTCATGAAAACTATAACGCCAACACCGGCGAAGGCTGTGATGTGAAAAACAGTGATAAGTTTTATCATTGGGGGGCTCTACTCGGCTTAATCGGCATGTTGGAAGCTGGGGAAATCCCCGGATTCTTAGAGCCCATTTCCTAAAATTAAAGCATCAATTGAACTGTAAACTTATTGCCAACAAGCAATAAGTCGATGTTCTTGACAAATATTTTTCTGAAGGTTGTCGAATATAAGATTCATGTCTTTCCTTGTTGCTTGCAACGACATAACGGGAGGAAAAAGCGTTACAAAAAATGAATTATCGGTCAGTATTCTTGGTTAAAGCTTGTATCGCCGCATCTGCATAATAGGAATTTATATTAACAGTACAGATAGAAAAAAGCTCCTTTTTAAAAACTCTTGTAGAATTTGGACTTTGAAAATCTGTTGGCCTGTTCTTTTCTGTTTCTGGGATTATAATACGCTTAAACCCCCAAAAAAATAAACAAAACGAGGTGAAAGAGATGAGCAAACATCTTGCAAAAAAGGCGGACGGGCGTCATACCCGCTGGTCCAGCTTTGAAAACCCGAAAGCTGAAAAAGGAAAGGGCGGCCGAGAAAACGGCGGCGCAAAAGGACGGCCCTGCGGTCACCTGCCCGCGGGTCAAACGGTTACGCTGATGACGTACGACGGTCCAGGGGAAATCAACCGCATTTGGATGACGCTTGGCGAACGGTCGCCCGCGGCCCTGCGGGGACTGGTCTTCCGCTGTTATTGGGATCACAGCGAAAAGCCGGCGGTTGAAGTACCGCTTGGAGACTTTATGTGTTGCGGTGGGGGAATGACCCCTTTCGAATCCGAGCTTTTTGCAAATCCGGAAGGGCGCTCCTTCAACTGCTACATTCCAATGCCGTTTCAAAACGGTGCAAAAATTACCCTGACCAATGAATGCGGGGCAGATATTCCATGGTTTTTCTATGACGTGGACTTCACTGTTTTTGACAAACCTCAAAAGAATCTCTTATACTTTCACAGCTGGTTTGGCAGAAACAATCCTGTTGAACTTGGCAAGGATCACACCATTTTACCCAAAATCAATGGGGAAGGCAGGTTTCTCGGCGTCTCTTTCGTTGTAAACGCAAACGCGGACTACGCGGATACCTGGTGGGGGGAAGGAGAAGTCAAGGTTTACCTGGACGGTGACAGCGCGTTTCCCACCCTGGTTGGCACCGGAACGGAGGACTATATTGGCACCGCATGGGGACAGGGCAAATATTCGGGCCGGTATCAGGGCTGTCTGGTCTCTGATCCGGAAAAACGGCTGTGGAGCTTCTATCGGTTTCACATCTGCGACCCTGTCTACTTTTCACAGGATATCTCGGTCGTCATCCAAGACATTGGCGGCGGGAAATGGCAGAGTGTACATGATTTGCTGAAGAATGGGGTTCCGCTTATCCCCACGACCTGTGACAAGGGAATCAAAAACGGATATCACCACCTTTATCAAAAAAACATCCCGCTCCCCGAAGAGGGCTGGATCAACTTTTACCGGCAGGACGATTTCGCAACCGTCGCCTATTTTTACCTCAACCAGCCATGCTCTGAGCTTCCGGAACTTCCGGGCGCGGAAGAACTGCTGAAAGGGCTGGAGCCTGTCAAAAAACCGGAGGATAGCGGCGAAGTTGTCCTGGTTGCGGAGTGAGAAAAAACGTACTCAGCTTAACAAGAAGTAGTCCGGAAAATGAATAAAACCAAATAAAAAGGGCGCGGATGCGCCCTTTTTATTTGGTTTTATTCATCTTCAAAGCGGCAGATATGTTTCATTTTTTTAATGAAATTCTCACGCAGGTAGACCTCTTCCGGGTTTAAAAGACGCCCTTTGTATTCCATATAATAGTCCCAAATCCGGTCCGCCAGATTTCTGACGTCGACCCTAATCTTCTTTCCTTCAAAAAGCTCTACTGTATAGTTTTTACCAAACGTTAACTGGCTTCCGTTTTTGGTCTGGGCAGAGTGCAGAATTCCGCAGCGGATATCGCCGTAAAAACATTCCGCTTTTTGAGCGCGGTCGAAAACGTCGGGTAAATTCAGCCGTAAGAAATTAACATATGACTCCCGGTTTTTTCCCGGCTGAGCCGCAGTCAGGCCGTCTCTAAACTGATAGAGCGTTTCAATCAGCAAGCAAAGCAAAGCCATAATAGCAAAACCGTTGCGATTTACATCCCCCATTAAAATCCCAATCGGGTCAAAATACCGTCTCTGGAATCGGTCCTCAAAAACATCCAGGGCCCTCTGCCATACCCAGTCAAAACTTTCCAGGCTTAAGCCGAGCTCTAAAAAATCCTCCCGGGTATACTCCGGCGAAATATACGTCCGCCCATATCGTTCCATTGTCTTCCTCCCCGGTTGTCATACTCTTATGTCTCTCGATCAGTACCGCGGTTCATTCTCTTTTAAAAAGGCTTTCGCCGCACCCAGAAAAGCAGAAATATCCTCTTCCGTATGGGCGTTTGAGAAAAAGACCGCCTCAAATTGGGACGGCGCCGCATGGATTCCATGGCCAAGCAGATAATGAAAATATCTCCCGAACCGGCTGGTGTCGCTCTTTTTTGCCGAAGCATAATCCTTCACCGGCTCCCCGGTAAAAAAGACACAGGCGAGCGAACCGGTTCCAGTCACCTGCACTTCGGCGCCGGATTCTTTCAATACCTGTTCCATGCCCTGCCGGAATAAGTCGCCAAGGCGGCTAATTTTATTATAGACTTCCGGGTGATCCCGCAGAATCCGGAGCTGCGTAATCCCCGCTGCCATGGCGACTGGGTTCCCGCTCAGGGTCCCAGCCTGATAAACCGGCCCCACCGGGGCGACGCATTCCATAATCTCACGTTTCCCCCCATAAGCGCCGACCGGCATCCCCGCCCCAATGATCTTCCCAAACGTCGTCAAATCGGCGGCGACACCGTACCGTCCCTGCGCCCCGTCAATTCCCAGGCGGAATCCGGTAATCACCTCATCAAAAATCAGCACCGCGCCGTATTTGGTGCAAAGGGCGCGCAGACCTTTTAAAAAGCCTTCCTGCGGCAGGACAACACCCATGTTGGCCGCAACCGGTTCAACAATCAACGCGGCGACTTTTCCCGGATTCTCTTCAAATAAGCGTTCCACGCTTGAAAGGTCATTGTAAACAGCGGTCAGAGTATCCTGGGCGCAGCCGCCCGGCACTCCGGCGCTGTCCGGAATCCCGGCGGTCATCACGCCGGAGCCGGCTTTTACCAGCATTGCGTCGCAATGGCCATGATAGCACCCCTCAAACTTAATGACCTTTTCCCGCCCGGTATACCCGCGGGCAGCCCGAATCGCGCTCATCACCGCCTCGGTGCCGGAATTGACCATCCGCACCATTTCAACCGATGGAACGAGAGAGCAGATCAGCTCCGCCATCTCCACCTCGGCTTCCGTCGCCGCGCCAAAGCTCAATCCTTTTTCGGCGGCCTTGCAGACCGCCTCCCGAATTTCAGGATGGTTGTGACCCAGCAGCATTGGTCCCCAGGAGCCGATATAATCGGTATAGCGGTTACCGTCGGCGTCCCAGATATACGCACCATCCGCCCGCTCGATAAACCGGGGCGTCCCTCTGACTGAGCGGTAGGCTCTCACCGGGCTGTTTACCCCGCCTGGAATTATTTTAACAGCACGCTCAAACAGCTGTTCTGATTTTGTCATCATCCAATCCTCCCGTCCCGGATCATAGCGGCAATCTCCTTCGCGTAATAGCTCAGCAGGATACCGCTGCCCGCCCGGAAAATACTCGCGGCCGTTTCCGCAATCAGCTTTTCCTCATCAATTACACCCAGCTTCGCACCCGCCTTAATCATAGCGTATTCCCCGCTGACGCTGTAAGCCGCTACCGGCAGATTGATGCGGTCCGCCACCTCCCGGATGATATCCAGATAAGACAGGGCCGGCTTTACCATGATGATATCCGCGCCCTCCGCCGCATCGGAAAGGGCCTCTTTCAGAGCCTCTTTCCGGTTGTGGTAATCCATCTGATAGCTTTTCCGGTCGCCAAAGGCCGGAGCGGAACCCGCCGCCTCCCGGAAAGGGCCGTAGAAAGCAGAGGCGTATTTCACCGCGTAAGACATGATTGGGAGATTCGTATAGCCGTTCCGGTCAAGCTCCGCACGGATTGCCGCAACCCGGCCGTCCATCATATCGGACGGGGCGACCATATCCGCCCCCGCCTGTACGTGGGAGAGAGCGGTCTTCGCCAGCAGGGGCAGGGTGCGGTCATTGTCGACCTCCTGTCCGCTCAGCACGCCGCAGTGTCCGTGGGAGGTGTATTCGCACATACAAACGTCGGTGATATAGCAAAGCTCCGGGACTTCCCGTTTTGCCTCCCGCAGCGCCCGCTGGACAATTCCATCCTCCGCGTAAGCGCCGCTGCCGCATTCATCCTTTTCGCCGGGGATGCCAAAGAGCATCACGCTGGGTACTCCCGCCTTTGCCGTCTCCTCCAGCGCGTAGGGAAGCATATCCACACTGTAGCGGTACTGCCCCTCCATTGACGGAATTTCTTCCCTGATCCCGCTCCCCTCCCGCACAAAAAGGGGGTAGATCAACGAATCCGCGCTCATCCGGGTTTCCCGCACCATTCCCCGCAGCACAGGGGTGGCGCGGAGCCGTCTCGGCCTGTTTATCATAACTGTCCCGACCTTTCCTGTAAGTGATATTCCAGCAGTTTTTCCACCATACTTTTAATCGAAGCCTGTTCAGCGACAATAGGGTTCATCCCCAGCTGTTTTGCAGCGCAGGCGGTCTGTTCGCCGATGCAGAACGCCCGGAGCGGTTCAAGGTTCCGGCCGCCTGCCATACCGGCAAATCCCTCCACCGCCGAAGCGCTGGCAAAAACAGCGCAATCGCCGGGGCGCAGCCGCGGAACAAACCCTGCTTCTGCGACCGTCCGGTAAACCGCCGCGGTGTCACAGTCAACCGCCTTTTCCCGCAAAGCGGCTACTACCGCGCTTTCCCGATTCTGGGGAACCAGTGCCAGAACCTTGTCCTCCGGCCTGAGCCGGGACAGAAGCGCCCGCGCCAGAGCCCGCCCGTTGTACTCCTCCGGGCAGCAGTCCACAACCACGCCTCTTTCCTCCAACGCGGCTCTCGTCTTTTCCCCGACCGCCGCGAAACGGAGATTGGGCAGAGAACGGAGATCAAGCCGCTCCCGCCGGAGGAAGCGGAAGAACGCTTCCACCCCCACAGGACTGGAACAGATAAGCCAGTCATAGGACGGAAGCGCGCTTTTGCGTTCCAGCAGTTCGCCGGCAGGCTCCAGAAACTCCGTCCGGACAGATGGGAGTTCAACCACTTCAGCGCCCAGTTCTGAAAGAGTCTCGGACAAGGCGGAATTCTTTCCGCGCGGACGGGTAACAAAAACACGCGCCCCATGGAGCGGGCGTTCCTCCGCCCAAGCCAGTTTTTCAGCAAGGCGGCAGGTCTCCCCCACGATCAGCAGGCCCGGCGTGCCGATTCCCTGTTCGCGCGCAAGCCGCGGCAAGGATGCAAGTTCCGCCGCCGCCTTGCGCTGTCCGGCAGACGTTCCCTTTTCCAGAACCGCCGCCGGAGTTTCAGGCGGCATTCCCGCGCCGATCAGTCCGCCGCAAATTTCCTCCAGCGCACCGACGCCCATAAAGAAGACCAAAGTGGCTCCCGGTCCAAGCGCCGCCAGCGCCCCGTAATCGGGCGGCTGTTCAATTCCGGCTTTCCGATGGGCAGTGATCAAATGAAGAGAGGAGGCCGCCTCCCGGTGAGTAACCGGAATTCCAAAATAAGCCGGAACCGCAGTTGCCGCCGTTACGCCGGGCACCACCTCATAGGGAATCCCGGCGGCGCAAAGCGCCTCGGCTTCCTCCCCTCCCCGCCCAAACAGGAACGGATCGCCGCCTTTGAGCCGGACAACGCGTTTTCCCTCCGCGGCGCGCGCGACCAGAACGGCGTTTATCTCCTCCTGCGGCATGACGTGGTTTCCCGCGTTTTTTCCCGCGTCTATCATCTCCACGCCGGGCGGTATCATTGCGAGGACGCCGTCGCCGACAAGGCGGTCATATATCACAACATCGGCCTTTTCCAAAAGGGCTTTTCCCTTGAGGGTAAAAAGGCCGGGATCAGAAGGGCCCGCGCCGACCAGCCAGACTTTCCCCGTTTTCATTGAATCTTCTCCTTTAATTCCTCTGCCAGCCGAACGCCGAGCGCTTCGGCTTCTTCCACCTGCCCGGTCAAGGTTCCTCTGAGCTGAAACGAGCCTTCCGGATCGGCGTAAAACCCCGTGATTCTGAGTTCGTTGCCCCAAACCTCCGCATAAGCCGCGGCGGGAGAAGTACACCCACCGTCCAGCGCGCGGACAAAACTCCGTTCTGCAAGAGCTGCCAGCTCTGTTTCACGGTGATTGAGCGGCGTGAGAAGCCCACGGTCAAAGTCTTTTCGGCACTGTACAGCCAGGATCCCCTGCCCGGCGGCCGGCAGGATTTCCTCCGGCGCAAACAGGCGGCTGATCCGGTTCGCCAGTCCGGCGCGGACAAGGCCTGCCGCGGCGAGGATCAGCGCGGAATACTCACCGCCGTCCAACTTGCTCAGCCGGGTATTGATATTGCCCCGCACCGGCTGAAACGCCGCCCCGGGGTAAAGAGAGGCTGCCTGCAAACGCCGCCGTGTGCTGGAAGTGCCGACCACATGAAGAGACTGTTCCCCCGCCGCAGGAAATACCAGCGCGTCCCGCGGGTCTCCACGGCGCGGAAGGGCCGCAAGAGGCAGATCGGGGTGGAGTTCCATCGGCAGGTCTTTGAGGCTGTGAACGGCGAGATCAATCCGGCCGTCCAACAGAGCCTCGTCCAGCTCTCTGACAAAAAGGCCCTTTCCGCCAATCTCTTCCAGCGTCCGGTTCAATATTTTATCCCCGGTCGTTTTCAAAGTCAGCAGCCGGATTTCAAGCTCCGGGTTGATCCGCCGCAGTTCGTCTATCACTAGCTGCGTCTGTGCAACCGCCAGCCTGCTTTCCCGGCTGCCAATGATAATCGCGCGTTTCATCCGTCCGCCTCCTCTTTAACCGTTCTGCTTCCATATTCCTCCCGGATTTTCCCGGTCAACTCGCTTGCCAGGCGGTGGTTTCCCCCGTTGGCAATCACACCGATTACCGCCTCGTCCGCAACCACAATCCCGGGGAAATAGAAGTCGCAGAGTTCCTTCCGGTCGGCGACGTTGACGGTGACGCCTTCCCGTTTACAGTCCTCCCACACGCTGCGGTTGACAGCTTCGTCCATCGTCATCGCGAGGACGATATCAGCAGTTTTACAGTCGCCCGCCCGGTAGCGGCGGTTGATCCAGCAAAGCTTCCCTTCCTCCGCGAAACGGGCCAACGCAGGCGTGAGCTCAGGCGACAGCACCGTGAGTTCACAGCCGAAATGAAGCAGTACAGAGACCCTGCGTTCGGCGATCCGGCCGCCGCCGACTGCCAGCACCCTTTTCCCTTCAAGGCTGACAAACATTGGAAAATAGTTCATTCCGTTTCCTCCTCGCCCTGCCATTCGTCAACCACAGCCTGTACCGCACTGAGACAAGCCGCCCAATGTTCCGGGTCCAAATGATCCCGCAGGCCGTAAAGAAGCTTTGCAAAACTCTTTCGGGCCGCTTCCTCCGTCTGGCTTTGCAGTAATTCCTTCTGCCCTGGGGCAGCCGCTTTGAAAGGTTTCTCAAGCCTTGCCGCCGTCAATTTTGCCGCCGTTTTGCTTACTTCCCCCACCACGGGGATAAACTCGCGGAAGTGGTACCAGCGGTTGAATTCTTCCTCATATTCAGAAAGAAGTTCATCCGCCTTTTTACGTTCGTCCGGGTCACATGCAGGTTCCGCTCCGAGATCGTCCAGACCGTAAAGGAATACCGATGGAAAGCGGCGGAGCTCCGGGTCAATATCCCTGGGAACCGCAAGATCAAAGCAGTAAAGCGGTTTTGCGGGGAGCGCCTGTCCCGCTTTATCCGCTTCCAGCGTAAAATGAGGGCTTAGGGTTGCGCTGAAAAGCAGGTCTGTTTTAGCCAAATATGCATAACGTTCTTCATAAGGAACGGCGCGGCAGCCCTTTGGGACAATCGCGTCCTTTTTCTTGTATTGCCGCAGGGTCATAAAAGCCTCGGCTCCCGCTTCTGTCAGCAGTGTGCAGACCAGACGGCCCATTTCCCCGTTACCGATGACGAGACAGCGTTTTCTCCCCAGAGAACCGCTGAGCTTTTCCGCCAGTTCCACCGCCCTTCGAGGTACAGACAGATCTTTCCGCGCCAGCCGCACAGTGGCCTTTACCTTTTTTCCAGCAGTTATGGCAAGCCGGAACAGTGTCTCTAAAACCGGGTCGAGACAATTTCGTTCCCTAGACGCTTTGACCGCATCTTTGATCTGGGTCAGGATCTGATCCTCGCCCAAAATCTGAGAATGGAGTCCGCAGCCCAGTTCAAGCAGATAGCGCACCGCCTCCATTCCGGAACGGGAAATAAACAAACGGCCAAGTTCTTCACAGCCGTAACCGGTTTCGCTCCGATAGGCGTTTTCCAGCTCTTCGGCCATAATACCGCTGCACCAGATTTCCGTCCGGTTACAGGTGGAAAGCACCAGACAGCCCTCAGCTCCATGCCGGCTTATTATGGCTTCCGCTAACGCTGCCGCCCGGGACTGTGTCAGGGCGAACCGCTCCCGCTCTTCAACAGAAGCCTTTCGATAATCAATTCCTGTCATTGCAATTTTCATTGTCTTCCCCCGTAACAGCCATTACTCCTGAAACCATGATACCGCAATGTCAAAAAATTTGCAATTCAAAACACTTGCCTTAACGATATCGTCCGGCAAGAAATATTCCTTATACCGTACATCCTCATGCAGGGCCGTTTTTTAGTTTTGCAATAAAAGTCTTTCTTAATCCGTTTTTTTTTCATAAAAACGGAAATGCTAAAAGGGTCGCTTTTACTCAAAAAAGATTGCTTGAGTAATTGGAAATATGTGGTACAATAAAAGTAAAGAAAACAAAGAAACCAACCGTAACCGAACAGGAGGTATCATCATGGACGATCACAAATTTTTCCTTTGCGCGCACTGCGGCAACCTTGTGGGAATGATCCACAGCACAGGTGTTCCAATCATTTGCTGCGGGGAACCGATGAAACAGCTTGAAGCGAATACCTCGGAGGGAGCGGGTGAAAAACACCTTCCGGTCATCAAAGTAGACGGCAATAAAGTCACTGTCGAGGTCGGCGCAACTTTCCATCCGATGACGGAAGAGCACTCTATTCAGTGGATTTACCTGCAAACCAAAAAGGGCGGCCAGAGAAAAGGCCTTCTTCCGGGCGAAAAACCCTGCGCTGTCTTTGCACTTGAAGACGACGAGCCGGTTGCCGCTTTTGCCTACTGTAACCTCCACGGCCTCTGGAAAACCGAACTGAAATAAAGGCTGAGAAAGGAAACCATTATGGCAGTGGATAACAGAAAGGTCGTGCTCATCGGAACCGGAATGGTGGGGATGAGTTATGCCTATGCCCTTTTGAATCAAAGCGCCTGCGATGAGCTTGTTTTAATCGATCTTGACAGGGAACGCGCCCGGGGAGAGGCAATGGATCTAAATCATGGCCTTGCCTTCTCTTCTTCTCACATGAAAATTTACGCCGGGGATTACAGCGACTGCACCGGCGCCGATATTGTCGTTATCTGTGCGGGGGTCGCGCAAAAGCCGGGTGAATCGCGGCTCGACCTTTTGCAACGGAATGCCGCCGTATTCCGCTCCATCATCGGACCTGTGGGAGAATCGGGCTTTAACGGGATTTTTCTGGTGGCGACCAACCCGGTTGATATTATGACCCGGATTACCTGTTCTCTTTCCGGCTTCAACCCGCGCCGGGTGCTGGGAAGCGGCACGGCCCTTGATACCGCCCGGCTTCGCTACCTGCTGGGAAATCATTTTACGGTTGATCCAAGGAACATTCACGCCTACGTCATCGGCGAGCACGGCGACAGCGAGTTTGTCCCCTGGTCCCAGGCCATGCTTGCGACCAAGCCGATTTTGGAGATCTGCAACCAGCCCGACATTGCCTGCGACTACGCCGATCTGGAAAAAATCAGCGACGAGGTACGCGGGGCCGCACAGAAGATCATCAAAGCAAAAAAGGCGACCTACTACGGGATCGGCATGGCGATGACCCGGATTACCAAGGCGATTTTCGGGGATGAAAACAGCGTTCTGACCGTTTCCGCCATGCTGCGGGGAGAATACGGGGAAAACGGCGTCTTTGTTGGCACTCCATGTATTGTAAACCGCAACGGGATCCGCAAGGTGCTGGAGCTCCCGCTCAACGAAGAGGAACAGAAAAAATTTAAAGATTCCTGCAACACCCTGCAGACTGTTTACCGGGACTTAAAGTTGGAAGAACAGCAGTAAAGGGGGCTGCATTGAAGGTTCTGTTTCATATCAAAGAATCTCCCAAATAGCCGCTGACGTTGCAAAACGCAAAAAAGCCGGCCGATTACTACGACGAAAAAAGACGATTTTCAGATTGAAATCGTCGCCAATTCACAGGCAATCCCTGAACTTACTAAGACCCTTCAGACCTTTTCGGACGAGCTTGCCGGCCCGGCGGAGCGCGGCGTCAAAATAGCTGCCTGTGCCAATGCTCTGTGCAACCTCTCCATAGAACCTGAACGGCTCCACAGTTTTGTCAGAGTTGTTTCGGTCGGAGCAGCGGAACTCGCCGAGAAGCAGGAAAAAGGATACGGCTATATCAAGCCGTAAATAGCACGATTGTGGGGAAAACTGTAAAATAATTGTTCGATTCCGTTTTTTTCACCGGGTGGCCTTGACAGCAAAATTTACCGTATGGTATCATGATTTTGTTGCCTGAAACGGACTGGCCACGAAGGCTTTTCAGCCGCAAGAATGCGGGGAGAAAACGGGTAACAGCTAAAAAATAAATAGTTATACTATATAAAATCACGAAGATTGCATTCCGGCAAAAAGCCGGGGTACTGTCTTCGTTTTTTTATGCAAAAAAGGGGGGAACAAAACTGAAACACAAACTATTTTCAGCGCTTAAGAAGCTGTTTCAGGTTCTGCTCACCCTGTTTCTTCTCTCCCTGGCCGTTTTCTACATGTCAAGGCTTGCGCCCGGCGATCCGCTGCGCTCCTATTATGGGGAATCGGTCGAACGGATGAGCACCGCCGAGCGGGAAACGGCTATGGAAAAGCTTGGGCTGGATCAGCCGATTTACGTCCAGTACGGCAAATGGATTGCGAACGCTGCTCAGGGGGACTTCGGTATTTCTTTCAAATACAAGCAGGACGTTTCACAGGTTATCGGCAATACATACTTCAACACCATCCTTTTAGGGGGGAGCGCCTATCTGCTCACTTTCCTGTTGGCGCTCGGTCTTGGAATTTTCTGCGCTCTCAAAGAGGACAGCCTTGCCGATCGGCTCATCTGTAAAATAGGTACGGTCACCAACTGCATCCCCTCCTTCTGGGTCGCACTTATCTTGATTTTGGTCTTCAGCGTCCTGCTCAAGTGGCTGCCGTCCAGCGGGGCGTATCCCATCGGTTCGCCGAACGACTTGTTGGGAAGGGTAAGGCATTTAATCCTCCCTCTCGCTGTGTTGATCCTAAGCCACCTGTGGTATTACGCTTATATGATCCGCAATAAGCTGCTGGAGGAAACCAAGCAGGATTACGTCCTGCTCTGCCGCACCAAGGGCCTAAGCCGCCGCACGATTCTCTGGAAGCACTGTGTGCGGAACATCATGCCCTCTTTTATCAGCCTGATGGCTATTTCCATCCCGCACATTCTGGGAGGGACTTATATCGTGGAAAAGGTCTTTTCCTACCCCGGTCTTGGGACCCTCTGCTTTGAAAGCGCGAAATACCACGACTACAACATGCTTCTGGTACTGACTCTGCTGACCGGTGTGGTTGTAATTCTGGCAAATTTGCTGGCGCAGTTTCTCAACGACCATATCGACCCCAGGATGCGCCAGACAAAAAGGGGGTTTTTACGTTGACCGGAAACCCTTTTGAGCTTGTGGGGCTTCAGCCACGAAAAAATACAGCCGCCGTACCCGAAAAGCGGCGGCATGGCCGCCTGCCGGTTGCTTCAATGATTCTGCTGGGGGGAATCCTGCTCGGCTGCCTGTTCGCGGAGCTTTTCATGAATCACGACCCACTCTACCTCAATCTGTCAAACCTGTCCTCCCCGCCGTCGTCTTCTTTTTGGTTCGGAACCGATCCCATGGGGCGGGATATCTACTCCATGATCTGGTACGGGGGGCGAATTTCTCTCCTAATCGGCCTTTTGTCAGCCGCACTCTCAACCGCAATCGCAGTGATATACGGCAGCATCAGCGCTTCCGCTCCCAAAGCAGTCGACGACGGGATGATGCGGTTCGCCGAACTTGTCATGAGCATCCCGTCAATCCTCACCGTCATTTTCCTGCAGGCTGTCATCGGCCAGAGCAATCCATTGGCCCTCGCCGCGGTCATTGGCGTCACAAGCTGGATGAATATGGCAAAGATTGTACGGACTGAAGTCCAGCGGATCAGAAAAAGCACCTACATCGAAGCCGCCCGTACGATGGGCGCCGGTTTCTGGTACATCCTCTTCAAACACCTTCTGCCAGGGTTTGTCCCCTCAATTATGTTCATGGTGGTCACCAATATCGGAGCCGCCATAGGCACGGAAGCCACCTTAAGCTTCCTCGGAATCGGTTTGCCGGTTGAAACGGTATCCTGGGGCAGTATGCTTTCCCAGGCCGACCGTGCGCTCATGACCGGCAATTGGTGGCTTATTGTCATCCCGGGGCTATTCCTGGTTGTCACCCTTGTCTGCATCACCGACATTGGAAATTACATACGAAAGGAAAACAACCGAAAATGCAGCAACCTATAAAAAAACTCAAAAAACTCACCGCGCTGCTCCTCTCCGTCGCCTTGCTTCTGCCTGTTTCCGGGTGTACCGGAAACGGCGAGGAGGAAAGTACCCTTGTCTATGGCAGCGGCGATTATACCAGTATCAACCCCGCTCTCTACGAGCATGGGGAAATCAATTCCCTGATTTTTTCCGGTTTGACCGCTCACGACAAGGACAACAAAGTCGTTCCCTGCCTTGCGAAGGACTGGAGTTTTGACAAGGAGAGCAATACCTACGTCTTCAACCTCCGGGACGATGTCAAATGGCACGACGGCGAAAAATTCACCTCTGCCGACGTAAAATTTACGCTGGAGGCAATTATGAACCCAGACAACGCTTCGGAAATTGCCTCCAATTATGAAGATATTACCAAAATTGAAACCCCGGACGACACAACGGTTAAAATTACGTTGAAAGCGCCGAACGTCGCCATGCTCGACTACCTGACAATCGGTGTTCTGCCAAAACACCTTCTGGAAGGAAAAGATCTGATCACCGACCCCTTTAACCAGAAACCCGTCGGCACCGGTCCCTATAAGCTGACGAACTGGGATCAAGGACAGAGCATTACTTTAGAGAAGAACACGGACTATTTTGCCGGGGAACCCAAAATCAGCAAAGTTATCTTTAAAATCGTCACCGACGAGAAGGCCAGAGCTCTTCAGCTCCAATCCGGCGAACTCGATTTTGCCCAGATTTCCCCGCAGGATGCCGAACAGTTCCGAACAATGGACGGCTTTACCGTCTACGATATGGACACTGCAGATTACCGGGGTATCCTCTACAACTTCAACAATGACCTTTTTAAAAACAACCGTGAACTGCCAAACGCCCTGAGCTACGCCATCGACCGCCAGTCGATCATCGACAGTGTCCTCCTCAGTCACGGCGAGGCCGCCTATTCCCCGCTTCAGGCTGGCCCTTATCTCAACGAGGAAATGGAAAAATTCAGTTATGATCCTGGAAAAGCTATGGAATTGCTGGAAGCGGCGGGCTGGAAAAAGAACGACGACGGTATTTATCAAAAGGGCGATACCCTTCTCCAATTCAAAATCAACTGCGGCGAGGGTGACCAGGTGCGAATCGATATGGCTAACATCTGTGCCCAACAGCTGCGGGTTATCGGGGCGGATGTGACCGTTTCCGTCAACGCAAAGACCGACTGGGCCAACCAGGAGACCTACCTGATCGGCTGGGGCAGTCCCTTTGACCCGGATGACCACACCTACAAAGTTTTCGGCACCGGCAAAGGCGCCAACTACAGCGGATATTCCAACGCAAAAGTCGACGAACTTCTGCAAAAAGCGCGGGAAACCGACGACGATTCGGAACGCCTCGCCCTTTACAAAGAATTCCAGACTGAACTCGCCAAAGACCTGCCCTATACCTTCCTCGCCTATGTCGACGCCATCTACGTCGGCAAATCGAACGTCAAGGGAATTACGCCCGACACGGTTCTGGGGCACCACGGAGTGGGAATTTTCTGGAACATAGCGGATTGGACAATCGGCTGACAAACAGCTTATCATGCTTTGAAA
>ERZ1673695.2091-NODE-2091-length-16901-cov-13.937433_pt1 | contig 16901 bp, 13 predicted proteins | sample MGYA00580225_ERZ1673695 | MGnify/ENA primary metagenome ERZ1673695 (study PRJEB41218, sample SAMN15661739) | gut metagenome | host: Homo sapiens | place: Canada: London | collected 2015-08-20/2019-03-30 | study: EMG produced TPA metagenomics assembly of...
AAGAGAGAGAAAGAGAGACAAGCAAAAGGGCGAAAAGAAAACCGAAGCCGAAAAAAGGCTTCGGTTTTGTTGAGACACAGGCGCAGCCAAAGTGGAGCGAATGATGGGAATCGCAAGGAGCGAAGCGACGGAATAGCAAGGCAAAGGAAATTTGCCGCAGCGTCACAAAAGAGTTTAAATGAGCAAGAGAGAGAAAGAGAGACAAGCAAAAGGGCGAAAAGAAAACCGAAGCCGAAAAAGGCTTCGGTTTTGTTGAGACACAGGCGCAGTCTCTCTGGAGCGAATGATGGGAATCGAACCCACAACTAAAGCTTGGGAAGCTTTCGTTTTGCCACTAAACTACATTCGCAACTTTTCGATTTATTATACAACAAATAATTTTTTTTGGCAACCGATAGGACGGATTTTGTTTGAAACAAAAAATCCGTTTTGTTTTTGTTTTTGCGGAAATGAAACCTTATAAAATATCGGACATAAAATATTAGTGGGAGTTTTTGCGAATATTATTTCGTTCCGCTCCGAAAATATTTTTAAAGAGGTTGTGTTATATGAGTTTTTGTGAATTTTTGGGAGGCTGCTGCGGCGGAAATAACAACAACTGCTGTCCTCCTCCCGCGCCCCCTCAACCCGTTTGCGTAGGCGTTGCGGGTCCAAGAGGACAGCGCGGCCCCGAAGGTCCCGTCGGTCCCCGCGGTCCTATCGGACTTACCGGCGCTCCGGGCCCTCAAGGTCCCCAAGGACCGCAGGGTCCCATCGGTCCTCAGGGGCTTCCCGGAGCGACAGGAGCAACCGGAGCGCAGGGACCTCAGGGTATACAAGGAGCGACCGGAGCGACGGGAGCCACCGGCGCGACCGGTCCGACAGGTGCAACAGGCCCCGCAGGCTCGGGAGCTACGGGCGCAACAGGTCCTACCGGTCCCACTGGAGCCACAGGAGCAACTGGCGCGACAGGTCCCGCGGGAACAGGGGCTACGGGCGCCACGGGCGCCACGGGTGCGACAGGTCCTATAGGTCCGACGGGACCTCAGGGAGTGCAGGGGCTTCAAGGTATTCAGGGCTTTGCGGGAGTCACGGGACCTACGGGAGCTACGGGCGCAACAGGCCCCGCAGGCACGGGTGCGACAGGCGCAACGGGTCCGACCGGTCCTACCGGTCCCACAGGCCCGACTGGTCCTACCGGAGCAACAGGCGCGACAGGCTCTACCGGCCCGCAGGGCGTTCAGGGCTTGCAGGGTGTGCAGGGACCTACGGGCGCAACGGGCGCAACGGGTCCCGCAGGCACAGGCGGAGGACCGACAGGTCCCACAGGTCCCACAGGAGCAACGGGCGCCACAGGAGCTACGGGACCTACCGGTGCAACAGGTCCCACGGGAGCAACGGGACCGACAGGTCCGACAGGTCCGACAGGCCCTACAGGCGACGCCGGCGCAATAGGACTTACCGGTGACACAGGAGCAACGGGACCTACCGGCGCAACGGGTGCAACCGGTGCAACAGGAGCGACAGGAGCTACCGGCCCGACAGGCGATGCCGGAGCTGTGGGGTTGACAGGCGACACGGGTCCGACGGGACCTACAGGCGCGACAGGTCCTACGGGTCCTACCGGAGCAACGGGGGAAACCGGACCTACCGGGCCTACGGGCGACACGGGAGCTACCGGTCCCACGGGACCGACAGGTCCGACGGGACCAACGGGACCTACGGGAACAAACCCAATCACTCTTGCTTACAACTCGGGAGCTACCGCTGCCGACTTGACTCCCGGCGAAGCGGGCGCGGAGCCAGAGTATCTCATCGTTTCGTCCGGTTTTACCAAGACTGTGACGGGCGCGCCGGGCGCGACCATTACACTCGACGCCGCCAATTCAAATACTCCGATTGACGTGACTACGACGGGCACAATCGAGACCATAGCCTCGCACGCGACGGTGACGGCGCAGGCGGCGCTCAATACGGCTGACGTGACTTTGAAGCTAAGACTTTATATTGCTACGAGCGGTTCGAATACCTTCAATTATACGGGTACCGAATACGACTACACGCCAAACCTTACCGGAACGGTCAATGCCAACACTTTGCTTACGCTCAATCAGACAAACGTCGGTCAGGCTGTGACCGAGGGCGACAGGCTGCTGTTCGTGCTTGTTGCCGACGACAGTCAATCGCCCGCGACTTCGACTCCAATCAGCCTTGCTGTTTCCGCTTCGGTGGGAATAGAATAAACGGCTGTCGTGAGACTCCTTGCGCGATTTAAAGCGACAAAAAAGCCCCCGAAAATCGGGGGCTTTTGAAATTTATCAGTCGTTTTGTCCGAGATGCTGATATTTTTTAACGCGCTCTTTGGCTTCTTCTTCCGCTCTTTCAAACAGTTTTTCCGCAATTTCGGGTTTTGTTTTGAGCAGGCTTGTGTAACGCGTTTCTTTGCGCAAAAATTCCTGATAGCTGCCGGTAGGCTCTTTGCTGTCCATAATGAAAGGATTTTTGCCTTCCTCGGCGAGCGCGGGATTGTAGCGATAAAGCTGCCAATATCCGCAGTCTACGGCTTCCTTGATGATTTGCTGAGGGTTGGACATATCGATGCCGTGATTTATGCAGGGAGCGTAAGCTATAATCAGGGACGGACCGTGATATGCTTCCGCTTCGGACACCGCTTTGACCAGCTGGTTCATGTTTGCGCCCATGCCCACCTGCGCCACGTAAACGTAGCCGTAGGACATTGCCATCATGCCCAAATCCTTTTTCTTGATGCGTTTTCCCGCCGCGGCAAACTTGGCGACCGCGCCGGTAGGGGACGCTTTGCTTGCCTGACCGCCCGTATTGGAATAAACCTCGGTGTCGAGAACGAGCACGTTTACGTCTTCGCCGCTTGCGAGCACGTGGTCGAGTCCGCCGTAGCCGATGTCGTAAGCCCAACCGTCGCCGCCGAAAATCCATACGGATTTTTTGACGAGGCAGTCCTCCATCTTGGCAAGCTCGTTTGCTATCGGTCTGACTTTTCCTCTGGCGTTTTCGATAATTTCGGTTTTTACCGCCTGCGCGGCTTTTTTGCTGCCTTCCGCGTCGAATTTGTTGTCAAGCCACAGCTTTGCGGCAACCTTCATTTTTGCCGTGCCGATTTCAAGCACCTGATTGAGCAGGTCTGTGACCTTGTTTCTGCGTTGCAGGTAGGCGAGGTTGATGCCGAATCCGAATTCCGCGTTGTCCTCGAACAGGCTGTTCGCCCATGCGGGACCGTGACCGTCCTTGTTGGTGGTGTAGGGGCACGTGGGCGCGCTGCCGCCGTAAATGGAGGAGCAGCCCGTAGCGTTTGCGATGACCATTCTGTCGCCGAACAGCTGTGTTATCAGCTTGACGTAAGGCGTTTCGCCGCAGCCGGCGCACGCTCCTGAAAATTCAAACAGAGGCTGCTCGAACTGGCTGCCTTTGACGGAGAATTTGTTGAGTCCGCTTTCCACCTGACGAACCTTTTCGGCAAATTCCCAATTTTCCGTTTCGTTGACTTTGTCCGCGGGAGTCATGACCAAAGCCTTCTGCTTTGCGGGGCAGACGTTGGCGCAGCTTCCGCAGCCCGTGCAATCGAGGGGAGAAACCTGTATTCTGTATTTGGCTCCCTTGACTCCCGTCGCGGGCTTGGTTACAAATCCGTCGGGCGTCTTTTCGTTTTCGTCTATGAGCACGGGACGTATGCAGGCGTGAGGGCAGACAAGGCTGCACTGGTTGCACTGAATGCAGTTTTCGCTCTGCCATACGGGAACTTCGACGGCTATTCCGCGTTTTTCAAACTTTGTGGTGCCTGTGGGCACTACGCCGCTGACGTTGAAGGCGCTCACGGGCAAAGTGTTGCCTTTTTGAGCTATTATCGGTCTGATAAAGGATTCGTAATATTGATTGTCGGTGACTTCGGGAAGCGCCGCGCCCTTGTCGGTGGTTGCCCACTCTGCGGGCACTTTGACCTCGTGCAGTCCTTTTATCGCGTTTTCGATTGCCGCGTTGTTGGCGTTGACAACCTTTTCGCCTTTTTTGCCGTATGTTTTGAGAACAGCCGCCTTCATGTATTTTTCGGCTTCCTCATAGGGGATTATGTTGGCAAGCTTGAAAAACGCCGCCTGCATAACCATGTTGGTGGATTTGGCGCTGCCCGACTCTTTGGCGATTTTCAGTCCGTCGATTGTGTAGAATTTAAGATGCTTTTGAGCAATCTGGTTTTTGACGAAAGCGGGCAGTTCTTTTTCCAACTCGCTGTCGCTCCACGAGCAGTTGAGCAGGAAGGTGCCTCCCTCTTTGGCTTCGCCGAGCATATCGTAGCGTGTAACATAAGAGGAGTTGTGGCAGGCGATGAACTCCGCCTGGTCTATGAGATAGCTTGACTTGATGGGGCTTTTGCCGAATCTCAGGTGGGAAATAGTGATGCCGCCTGATTTTTTGGAGTCGTACTCAAAGTAGCCCTGAGCGTAAAGGTCGGTGTGGTCGCCGATAATCTTTATGCTGTTTTTGTTGGCGCCGACTGTGCCGTCGCTGCCGAGACCGTAGAACTTGCAGCGCGTCGTGCCCTCGGGAGCCACGTCTATCATTTCGTCTATGGCAAGAGAGGTGCGCGTAACGTCGTCGTTTATGCCCACCGTGAAGTGGTTCATGGGTTTTTCGCTGTCGAGGTTCTTGTAAACGGCGTTTATCATGGAAGGAGTGAACTCCTTGCTTCCGAGACCGTAGCGTCCGCCCACGACAACCTTGCCGCGCAGCTTGCCCGTTTCGCTGAGCGCCGTAACGACGTCGAGGTAGAGGGGCTCGCCCAAGCTGCCCGCTTCCTTCGTTCTGTCAAGCACGGCAATTTTCTTGACCGTTTTGGGCAAGGCTCTGACAAATCTTTCCGCGCTGAAAGGACGGTAAAGTCTGACTTTGAGCACGCCCACCTTTTCTCCTCTGCGCGTGAGGTAATTGACCGTTTCTTCCGCCGCGTCCGCACCGCTGCCCATGAGTATGATGACCTTGTCCGCGTCGGGCGCTCCGACATAGTCGAAAAGGTGGTACTCTCTGCCTGTGAGCTTGGACACCTGCTTCATATATTTTTCCACTATTGCGGGAGTCGCCATATAGTATTTGTTTGCGGCTTCCCTGTTCTGGAAATAAATATCGGGGTTCTGCGCCGTGCCCTGCAACTGAGGATGCTCGGGATTGAGCGCGCGTCTTCTGAATTCGTCGACGTATTCCGTTTTGAGCAGCTTAGCCATGTCGGCATAGTCTATGGCGTCGATTTTGCTTACCTCGTGGCTTGTTCTGAAACCGTCGAAGAAGTGCAGGAAGGGCACCTTTGCTTCAAGAGTGGACAGGTGCGCGACAAGCGCGAGGTCCATGGCTTCCTGAACGCTGTTGGAGGCGAGCAACGCAAAGCCCGTCTGACGGCACGCCATAACGTCCTGATGGTCTCCGAATATGGACAGCGCGTGCGCGGCGAGTGCGCGTGCCGAAACGTGGAAAACGCAGGGCAGCATTTCGCCGGCGATTTTGTACATATTGGGAATCATGAGCAGAAGTCCCTGACTTGCCGTGAAGGTCGTTGTCAGAGCGCCTCCGACGAGAGAGCCGTGCACCGCTCCCGCGGCGCCTGCCTCAGACTGCATTTCGGCTATTTTGATTTGCTGTCCGAACAGGTTTTTTCTGCCTGCCGCGCCCCATTCGTCGGCGATTTCCGCCATGGGGGAAGAGGGCGTGATAGGGTAGATTGCGGCAACGTCGGAAAAGGCGTATGCCACGTGGCTGGCGGCGGTATTGCCGTCTATTGTGATTTTGGTCATTATATGTCCTCCGTAAAAATTTTTACATGAAAAACGGTTGCCCGCAAGGCACCGTTAAAATTATATAGTTTCGGGCGGGTTTAGTCAATCGTTTTGCGGGAAACGCGGCGACAATTTTGCTTTTTGGCGAAAGTAAAGACGTCGGAGAGTGAACCGACCGCAGAGTCGGAATAACGGCGCCCGAAAACGCGCGGCTTTTAAAGCGCACGGCTTCTTTTTTTGTCGGGTTTTGTTGACTAACCGAGAGGAAAAATGATATACTGAAAAACAGCGTAAAAAATGCTGCGGAAATATTAAAATGACGGAAGAAAGAAAGGTTATCATCAGGCTGGAAAACGTGACCTACAAATACAAGGTCTATCAGGACGACGGCGCGCCCCCCACAGAGGAAAAGGGCGTGCAGAATGTCAGTCTGGAAATATTTGAAGGAGAGTTTCTTGCTCTGGTCGGGCACAACGGCAGCGGCAAAAGCACTCTTGCAAAGCTGCTCAACGGGCTTTTGCTTGCGCAGTCGGGAGAGGTTTGCGTCGACGGGTTGAATCCCAAGGTGAAAAAAGAGCTTTACAAAATACGCGAGCAGGTCGGAATGGTGTTTCAGAATCCCGACAATCAGATGATAGCGTCCATTGTGGAGGACGATATCGCTTTCGGACCGGAAAACCTCGGAGTGCCGCGCGAGGAAATCGTAGAGAGGGTGGAGGGCGCGTTGGAGTCCGTAGGCATGAGCGAATATCACGACAAGACGCCCACAAAGCTTTCGGGCGGGCAGAAGCAGCGCATCGCAATAGCGGGCGTGCTTGCCATACGTCCGCGCGTTCTTGTGCTGGACGAGGCGACGTCAATGCTCGACCCGCAGGGGAGAAAAGACGTTATGGACACGGTAAAACGCTTGAACCGCGAGGGCATAACGGTGGTGGCGATTACGCACTTCATGGACGAGGTTACGGAAGCCGACCGCGTGGCGGTGTTAAGCGAGGGAGAACTGGTTATGCAGGGCGCTCCGCGGGAAATTTTTAAGGAAAAGGACAAGCTTCACGGCTACGGTCTTGACGTGCCGAGAAGCGTGGCGCTTTCACACGAGCTTTTTAGCGCGGGGCTTGAAATCGAGCCTGCGATTTTCGACGTTGACGAATTGGGAGACGAGATATGCCGATTGCTGTCAGACAACTGAATTTTGTTTACAATCCCAAAACGCCGTATGAAAAGCACGCCCTGATTGACGTGAATTTAGAGGTGAACGACGGCGAATTTTTGTGCATAGTGGGGCACACGGGCAGCGGAAAGAGCACCTTTGTGCAGCATCTAAACGCGCTTGTGCCCGTTCAAAGCGGCTTTGTGGAGGTCAACGGTTTAGACCTCACGCTAAAAAAGAAAAAACTGCGGAGAGAAATGCTGAAACAGCTGCGCGGGCAGGTGGGTATGGTATTCCAATATCCGGAGTATCAGCTGTTTGCCTCCACAGTCGAAGCGGACGTGGCTTTCGGTCCGCAGAATATGAAGCTTTCAAAGGAAGAAATTGACGAAAGGACGAGAGAAGCGATAGCGTCGGTAGGTCTGGATTTCGACGAGGTTTCGGGCAAATCCCCCTTCGAGCTGTCCGGAGGCGAAAAGCGCCGCGTTGCGCTTGCCGGAGTGCTGGCGATGCGTCCTTCGGTGCTGGTGCTGGACGAACCTACCGCAGGTCTCGACCCGCGCGGAAAAAAGGAAATTCTTGATTTGGCGGTGGAGCTGAGAAACAATCACGGAAAGACAATCGTCATGATTTCCCACGACATGAACGAGGTATACGAATATGCCTCTCGGGTCGCCGTATTCGTAGACGGCACGGTGAAATACCTTATGTCTCCGGAGGAGCTTTTCAGAAAATCCGACGAGCTTGAAGGCATTGGGCTTGAAATGCCGCAGATGGCGGCGCTGTCCAACCGTCTGGAAGCGGAGGGGATAAATCTGGGCTGTCGCCCCCGCAACGTCTCGGCAATGGCAGAGGCTGTTCTGGATTACGCGAGGGCGCACGGCAAATTGCCGCAGACAAAGGAGGAAGGCTGATGTTCAGAGACGTGGCATTCGGGCAGTATTATCCCGCCAAATCCTTTGTGCACCGCATGGACCCGCGCGTGAAAATCCTGCTCAACCTGCTTTATATGATAACGATTTTTCTCGTGCAGTCCTATTTCGGATACGCGCTTATGCTTGCGTATCTGCTTATCAGCATTTTTGCGTCCCGAATCCCCTTGAAAAGCGTGCTGAAAAGCGTTAAGGGCATAATTTTTCTCGCGCTGTTTACCGCGATTATAAATTTGTTTTTTGTTAAAAGCGGCAACCTGCTGGTCGATTGGTGGATATTCAGAATAACCGACGACGGAGTGAATTTTGCCGTCAAAATGGTGGTCAGGCTTGTGTTTCTCGTAACAAGCGCCTCGCTGCTGACGCTCACTACCACGCCCGTCGATTTGACTCACGGCATAGAAAGCCTGTTGAAGCCGCTTACCTGGATAAAGGTGCCCGTGGACGAATTTGCGCTCATCATGAGCATAACGCTCAGGTTCATTCCCACGCTTATGGACGAAACGGACAGGATAATTCGGGCGCAGAAGGCGCGCGGAGCAAGCTTCGATACGGGGGGACTGATTGCGCGCGCAAAGGCGTTTGTGCCTATTCTTATTCCGCTTTTGGTAAACGCTTTCAGACGCGCGGAGGAGCTTGCGCTGGCTATGAACGCGCGCTGCTACGAGGGGGCGCGCAAACGCACCAAAATGAAAAAATTGAAATTTTCTTGGAGAGACCTCGCGGGAACCGTTTTTACCGTGCTGTTTATCGGCGGAGTCATTACGTTGAGGTATCTCCCCGCCGAATTGTTGGAGTCGGTAAAATGGATGACCTTTTGACGCGCCGCGTGAAAATAGGCGTTCAGTATATAGGAACGAAATATTGCGGCTGGCAGTCCCAAAAAAACGCGGTTTCCGTTCAGGAGCTTGTGGAAAAAGCGCTTGGCGGGGTTTTGGGACACGAGGTCAGACTTACCGCGAGCGGCAGGACGGACGAGGGAGTGCACGCAAGACGGCAGGTTGCGCATTTCGATACCGACGTTGAAATAAAACCCTTCAATCTGATTCTCGGCGCAAACGTCAGACTGCCCGACGACATAGCCGTCGTCGATGCGGAGTATACGGACAACTCTTTCGACGCAAGGAGAGACGCCAAGCGAAAAACCTACGTCTACCGTATGTACGTGGACAGCGTGAGGCGCCCCTTTCTCGACGTCAATCATTTGCAGATTTACAGACAGCCCGACCTGTCCGCGATGAATAGGGCGGCAGCCGCGCTTGTCGGCAGGCACGACTTCAAATGCTTCTGCGCGACGGGCGGCAACGCAAAGACCTTTGTCAGGGAAATTTTTTCCTGCGACGTGCGGCAGGAGGGGAATATAATAGAAATATCGGTTTGCGGCAACGCTTTTTTATACAACATGGTGCGCATTGTTGCGGGTACTCTTTTGTGGGTGGGGCGCGGAAAAATAAAGGCGGAGGACTTGCCGCAAATCATCGCTTCAAAAGACAGGTCACGGTGCGGAAAGACTCTTCCGCCGCACGGTTTGACGCTTGAAAGCGTCGAATATTGAAATAAAAGGAAAAAAAGAGCCGTCGGACGAAAAAATTTGCTTTTCAACGCTTGACACGTCCGACGCATTTTTATATAATTGAAAGGCTGTGAATAATCAAGACGGGTATTTTTAAGCTCTGCCCGCCGCTTCTGCCTCTCCACTGGGCGTGGTTATTCGACCGTGAACGGCAAATCTTAAAGCAAAATCAGGAGAAAACAATCATGAAAAGTTTTATGGCCAAGCCTGAAACTATACAGAAAAAGTGGTATCTGATAGATGCCGACGGTCAGGTTTTGGGCAGACTCGCAAGTCAGGTGGCTGCAATTCTTCGCGGCAAAAACAAGCCCGAGTTCACTCCCAACGTCGACACGGGCGACCATGTGGTGATTATCAACACGGACAAGGTTGTGCTTACCGGCAAAAAGCTTGAACAAAAGCTTTATCGCCGTCACTCCGGCAAGCCCGGCAATCTCAAGGAAATCAAGTACGGCAAGCTTATGGCGGAAAGAAGCGATTTCGCCGTCATGCAGGCAATCAAGGGTATGCTTCCCAAAAACAGTCTCGGAGCGGCAATGCTCAAAAAGGTGCGCGTTTACAAGGGCGCGGAGCACGAGCAGCAGGCGCAGCAGCCGCAGCCTTTGACATTGGCGGATTGATTGAGGTGAATTATGGCGACAAAAATAGCTAAGAGTAAAAAAATACAATATTGGGGCACGGGCAGGAGAAAGAAATCCATTGCGCGTGTGCGCGTTTTGCCCAACGGCAACGGCAGCATTACCATCAACGGCAGGGATATTGACAACTATTTCAATCTGGACACGTTGAAGTATATCGTGCGTCAGCCGCTGGTTCTCACCGATACGCAGACCAAATACGACGTTGCCGTCAATGTTCACGGCGGCGGCTTTACCGGTCAGGCGGGCGCCATACGTCACGGCATAAGCCGCGCTCTGGTGCTTGCGGGAGAGGACAAGGACAAAATCAAAAAGGCAGGCTTCCTCACGCGCGACCCCCGCATGAAGGAGCGCAAAAAGTACGGATTGCACAAGGCGAGAAAAGCGCCGCAGTTCTCCAAGAGATAATTTTTGCTTTCCGTGCACAGACTTCAAAATTCAAACCGCCGTTTTCGCAGACGAAAACGGCGGTTTTTTTAAGTCAATTATCAGGGGCGGCAATAAGATTTAATGTTGCCTTGAAAAAATCTGCAATTTCCAAGACAATAATTCTTGACAAATGCAAAATCTGCATTTAAAATTTGTAAGGTGCAAAAATGGCTTGAAATCAGGCATTATCGGCTAAATTCCCGAATATGCAATGTGATTGGGAAATCATAAATGGAAAAAATGGAAATATATTTTTCTGAAAATGACGAGTTGACGGAATTTGAGGTTCAACAAAAGGAATACAGAAGCGATATAATAGTTAAAGTCGGAAAAAAATTGTTTCAGCCGATGGTAATAACTCCGCCAAGATTACTGAGTGATTTTAATTACTCTATTAGTGAAGGGGAAATTTTTAAATTTGAGCCTAATTTGATTTTAGTAGAAAAAACGGATAAAAATACTATAATTGATTTATTGATAAAATTAAATGAATTAAATTATTTTTCAGAACTAAATCCTGTTGATTTAAAAGAAATTTATAAAACATATTTTACTGATTTGCAGGATTTAAATAATTGGGTAAGAGTTTATTGATTGAGTATTTTAAAGGCAGACTTTGCAGCCAAAGCGGCTGCGCTTGTTGACTCTCGGCAATCGGTTGTGTTAAAATCATAGAAAACGAATAGGCTTTGTCGGGCATATGTTTTTTGATGGCTTATGCCGACAGAGCTTTCTTAAAATTTTGAACATTATGCTTAAAGCGTCGTGCCGACTCGATTGGGAGAAAGAGTGCATTGACATATAATTAAACAGGGAAGTAATAAATTGAAAAAAACAAACAGAGTAGTAACAAGTATAATAGCCGTAGCAATGATTTTGTTGAGTATTTGTTTTTGTGCAGGCAGATGCGAAGAAAAGACGGATGTAGTTGACGGTAAAATTCAAGTATGTCTGGAAGTGTATTTTTTGAAGACAAACAAGAAAATAGAAAATTTTAGTACGACAGAACTGCCGTATACCGGAGAAAATATCCTGTTCAAATATAAATTAAAAGGACAGAATACAGGAACAGATTATTCATACAAATTAATCGATGAGCCTTGTGATGTGATAATCCGCAAACAAAATAATGAGGAAGTAAATGAAATAATTGAACGCGGGCGATACTGGATAACGGTAATTTATAATGCTTCAGCAAAAAATAGAGATTTTGGGGCTGCGGAATTTGATTTTTGGATTGAAATAATTTAAGGAGGAAAATAAAATGAACAAAAAAGTAAGTTGCAAATTTTTATTATTGTGTGCCATCGTTGTTTTGTTATTGTCAGTGGCAATTTGTCCGAGAGTGTTCGCGACAAATAATGCAGCAAACGATACAGAGATTGAAAGAAATAGTATTGAAAACTATTTAAACAGCGAAGGTTATTATGACCCGGAAACCGATCTTAATTTATTATTAAGTTGTTGATTTAACCAAATATAAGGGAGAGTAAAAAATTGAAAAAAACAAACAGAGTAGTAACAAGTATAATAGCCGTGGCAATGATTTTGTTGAGTATTTGTTTTTGTGCAGGCAGATGCGAAGAAAAGACAGATATATTTGAAGGGAAAATTCAAGTATGTCTGGAAGTGTATTTTTCGAAATCAAATAAGAAAATAGAAAATTTTAGTACGACAGAACTGCCGTATACCGGAGAAAATGTCCTGTTCAAATATAAATTAAAAGGACAGAATACAGGAACAGACTATTCATACAAATTAATCGATGAACCTTGTGATGTAAAAATCCGCAACCAAAATAGTGAGAAAGTGGATGAAATAATTGAACGAGGGCGATACTGGATAACGGTACGATACAATTTTGGTGCAAAAAATAGAGATTTTTGGGCTGCGGAATTTGATTTTTGGATTGAAATAATTTAAGGAGGAATTTTTAAACAAATTTTCGACGTTACTAAGTTTAATGAATAAATTGAAATTGGACAAATTATTTTGACGTATAAGGATATTTTCTGTATGGTTGCCGATTTTGAAAAAAACGCTGCTGCTTACGACGCGATTTGCGACAGTTGGGCAGAAACGAGAAATAAAAGCCCGATCAATCGTTGCGTCGTGCAGTTTGCCGCCCTGCTTGAAAAAGGCTGTCACGTGCTGGACATAGGCTGCGGCACGGGTTTCCCCATTGACGCGTATTTGAGCGGGCAGGGGTTTTCCGTCACGGGCATCGACGTTTCGGCAAAGATGCTGGAAAAGGCAAGAAAACTAAACCTGAAAAACGCGCGCTTTTTGCTTGCCGACGCGGCGGAGTATTTTTCCGATGAGCAATTCGGCGGCGTCATAGCCTTTGATTCGCTGTGGCATCTGTCTCGAAATAAGCAGCTTGAAGCGTATTCTCATATTGGCGCCATGCTTAAAAGGGGCGGATATTTTTTGTTTACCCACGGAAAAAGAGAGGGAGAGACGTCGGGAGAGATGTTCGGAGAAAAATTTTTTTACTGCGCGCACGACATGTCGGCTGTCACAGACGTTTTGCGGCGCAACGGGATGGAAATCGTAGCTTTGACGGAGGACTACCGCGAAGAAACGACGGGACACAGGGAGCTGCTGGTCGTTGCCCGAAAATCGGAGTGAAAATTTGTTTTTGGTTTTTTAACGATGTTTTTTAGAGCGGTTGAAGGAAAACCGCTCTTTTTTGTCCGCTGAATTTGAAGTAAATTTTCTCTTTTGTCGGGCGAGGCTTGCGTTCGAGCGCGCAAAATGAAATTTGATTGACTTTTTTTCGCCGCAGAGTTTTTTTGCGGCGTTTTTTTGTCTGCAAGCCAAGCCGTTGCCGCAGCGTTTAAAAACGCCCGCAAAATAAAAGCTTTATCGGACTCATAGCCCAACTATGACATACTGTTGTCTTATTTCGTTTGCTACCATGATTTTGATAAGCGCGCAATGTCAATTTTTTTCAGGAGGAAGAAATGGAAATCACCAACAATCAAAATGCGGAAAGCTTCGTCGTGCGCGAGCTGACCGAGAAAAGCAATGGGAACGCAAAATATTTTTTGCTTTCAAACGGCAATATAAGAGCGGAATTTTACGCTTCCGAATGCGCGGAAACGATTTCTGCGGAAGAAACGAATGCGGATAAATTGCCTGCTGCCGTTAAGACAACCGCCGCAGCCGCAGACAGTCAAACGCTCAATCTCGGCGTAACCGTGTACGGGTTTACCGCGGATTTGTCTACTCCGTTAAGCGGAAACAATACGTACAGAATGTATGCGCCGAATATTACACGCAACGCGTCGGCTTTTTTGGTAAAGGGCAACAGAACGGCAATGAGCAGGGTTGCCTTCGCACAGGTTGGCGGAAGCGTGCCCCAAGGGATAGATATACAAAGCTGCAAGCTGTATCTATGCACGGGAAGCACGGCGCCCGACAATCTTTTTTATTCTTACGCCAATATAGCGGGTAACCCGATAACAGTTAATTCGGTGTCGTTTTCAACAACGCCAACAGGCTTGTTTTCATATTCTTTGGGCGAAGACAACAGATATTGGGCGACAATCGACGTTGCCGCAACTGCGGGCGCGAGCCTTAACAGAGGGTTCTGCCTGTTGCCGTATTCGTCTGCGATGATGGCGGTGTCTGTTTGCAGCTCTGTTGCCGAGCAAAGCGTGAGACCTAAATTGGTTGTGGAATACACTCTGCCCGTTGACGCAAGCCACGAAGATATTGCGGACGTTGCCGCAAATCTGCAATACGCCGCAGTTGAAGAAAAGGAGCAGTCCTACGTAGAGGGCGGCGCCGGCAACGCGGGAGAATACGGCGTAAACGTAAGGACGGGGCGGCTGTTTTTCGACAAACCGCTGTTTTCGCTCGGCGGCAACAAAATGCCCGCGAGCTTTGAGCTTTGCTACAACAAAGCCAACGCCGATACGCGAAAAATCAACACCGACAACTCGACGGCTAAAACCTTTAATCTTGCCACGCATATGCCAAAGGGCTTCAAGCTCAACTGTCAGCAGTATGTGTTTCCTTCGGGAAACGATTACGTTTACGTGGACGGCGCTTACAATTATCACACGTTTGCGCTTGCGCAGAACGCGACGGACGTATATTTCGACACGGCGGGAACGGGACTTTTGCTTTACGTCAAGACGGACGGCTTTGAAATAAAGGACAACACGTTCAACCGCATGACGTTCAACGCCAAGGGGCTTTTGATTTCCGTCGAAAAGACGTTCAAAAATGCAACCGTAAGCATGACAAACGCTTACGACGCGGAGGACGCCGACAAGCTGGTTTCAGTGACGGACGGCATGGGGCGCGTGACGCAGTTTGCATATGCGGGAAGAACCGTAACCGTGACAAAGCCCGACGGCAACACGCTGACAATGACAATGAACGACGACTGGCGCCTTGCGGGGCTGTCCGAGTCGGACGGCACCTCAAACTCTTACGCTTACTACGCGGACGGAGTTTTGGAAAGCGCAGAAAACAGCGCGGGAGAAAAAGCCGTTTTCACCTTCGACGCGCAGGGGCGCGTTGCAGGCGTGAAAAACAAAGTCAAAGGCTCGACCGTGAGCAACACCCTGTTTGACTATACTTTAAGCTATCTCACCAAGACGGTGACTTACCGATACACGGACGACGAGGACGCGACGCACAAAATCAGATACGTCTACGAGTTTGACGGCGACGGCAAGACCGTCCGCACTTACGAAGCTCTCGACGACGCTTTCAACTCATACGGAAACATACAATTCAGGTCGGAGAGCGAGTTCGAGCACTTTGTGCAGACCAACACGGGCACGCCCATGCTTGCGGGTATGTTCGAGACGGCAGGCGAAATTTACAACAGCAAGGTGGTGGACGAGTTTCAGACGACGGCTTACAGCGTAAATTCCCTTTCGGAGCTGCCGAAAACCAAATCGGGCGAACACTATGTGCTTTCGGCAACTGCAAATCTTGCGGGAACCAACGCGGGTGAAGTTTACAAAATCGAGCTTGTGGAAGCGGGCACGACCGAAAGAGTAATAAAAACTCTCGAATTTAACGCGGGAGAAAACCGCCCTCAATATCGCGCAATTTCATTTACCGTACTCGGCGACGTCGGTCAGGTGGGGTTCAGGCTTGTCAGACAAGCCGTTTTCAGCTCGGGAGGCTTTTACAACGTCAAGCTGACGAAAACCTTGAAGCCAAAGACATACGACTGCACAAACATGGGGAAAAACGTGATTGACAACGTGTGCGGACAGAAATGGTCGTCCCTGACGGGAAATATGTCTGTGGAGTATACTCCTACCGCCTCCTCTGCCGTCGTGGAGCTTAACAACATAAAATTCCTTGCGGAGGACTTTGAAGTAAACAAAAAGAACGCCAACGACTCGACGGCGGGGTTTGACGTGTGGTACAACGGCTTGAAAAACTGCATACACAACGCCCATAACGTAAAGTTTTTTACAGGCTCGACAAAATACACCTTTAACTGCGTCGAGTTTGCAAGAGTCACTTTCGAGAACGGCAGAGCGATTATCGACAAGACGGTTTACTCTCCCGAAACGGGCGTATACGCCAGGGCGGTCAGGAATGTTATAGAAAATTATGACGGCGGCTCCGACAGCTATCTTATAGAGCAGTACACGGATTTGGACGAGCATATGTTTGCCGTCAGAAAAAAGGGCTTCAACGACATGATAACGGAATACTCTTACGACGACCTAGGCAACCTGACTTCGGAAAAAACCTATGATTATTGGTCGCCCGACACCTTTTTCAAAACGGAATACGTCTACGAGCAGAACGGCGGATTTTTGAAAAGCGTCACGACGCACGACCTGTCGCCCGCGGTCACGGTGCAATACTCCAACACTCTTTCCACAGGCAATGTTTCCGAGGTGACAAGCCCTCGCGGACAGACGACATCAAGCGTTTACGCCGCAAACAACGTTCAGCTCACGGAAATTTCTTCCACGGTTGACGGAACGAAAAACAAAAACGGTTTTTCATACAATTCGGGACGTCTTGAAAGTGCAAGCAACGACGGAGTGAGTTATCAATTTTACTACAACAGCTACAACGAGGTAAATTCGGTTTACGCCGGAGGAAGCAAGCTGCTCGAAAAAACCTACGAGCACACGCCGCAAAAGGACGTGGTGGTGACAAAGCACGCCAACGGCAACGAGGTGCGCAAAACGTACGACAAATACGAGCGCCTTGTCAAGGTGGAGGAGCGTCTGTCCGCTTCGGACGAATTTGAACAGAAAACTGTCTATATTTACAGCGACAACGACGTCTCGAACATCGTCGACCCGTTTGACCAAAATCTGACAATATCTGCCGACAGTCCTTTGCGCATTGTGCTTGACAAAGAAAAAGGTACACGGTATAATTATGACAATAGCGGAAGAGTGTCGG
>ERZ1673695.2097-NODE-2097-length-16856-cov-7.287066_pt1 | contig 16856 bp, 15 predicted proteins | sample MGYA00580225_ERZ1673695 | MGnify/ENA primary metagenome ERZ1673695 (study PRJEB41218, sample SAMN15661739) | gut metagenome | host: Homo sapiens | place: Canada: London | collected 2015-08-20/2019-03-30 | study: EMG produced TPA metagenomics assembly of...
TCCTTTCACACTTTCCTTCCCTCCGAAACTTTCGGCTGGGCAGGTTTTTTGACAGTCTGAAATTCAAAATACATTTGGTCCTCGGCCCGGTCCGCATGGCCGCCGTGCACTGCGCCGACCACGCCGCCCATGGCGCGGTAAAATGCCTGCGCGGGCAGATTGTGGCAATTGCAGCCGCAGAAAAACTTCGGGATGCCGCGCTCGCGGCAGAATTCGGTCAGCTGCGCAAAGGCGCGCCTGCCGAGACCCATCCGCCGGTAGCCCGGCAAAAAATACAGCGAGTTGAGGCAGAGTGCAAAGTCCTTATAGCGTCCGTAGGTGTAAGGTCCGTATGTAAAATAGCCCACGCATTCCGCCCCGTCCATGGCAAGGAACACCGCGTTCGCCGGGTCGGCGATGCGGGCAGCGTCGCGCGCCGTATGGGCCTCGAGGTCATATTCGTCGATCATGGCATCGGGATAGATGCCGCGGTAGGTCGTATCCCACGCGCGGCGGCGCGTTTCGGCCAGCAGGCGCGCATCCTCCGGGCTGGCGCGGCGGAATTCGACGCTCATCGCTGCAGACCGAGCTGCCCGGCGATGATCTCCTCGCGCGTGCGCATCTGGCGCTTCATTTCGCCCTCGTCCATGTGGTCATAGCCCAGCAGGTGCAGGATGGAGTGGATTGTCAAATAGCCCGTCTCGCGGCGGAGCGAATTGCCGAAGCGCTTGGCCTGATCCCGCGCACGCTCGAGCGAGATAGCCATATCGCCCAGCGGCAGCAGACCGGTCTGCGGATCGATGTCCTCCTGCACGTCCTCCGGGAACTGCCCCGGCGTGAACTGGAACATCGGAAAAGACAGCACATCTGTCTCGCGGTCAATGTTCCGCATGGCGCGGTTGATGGCGCGGATGCCCGCGTCATCCGTGACGAGCACGTTGATCTCGCAGGGAACGTTCACATGCTCGGCCTCCAGCGCGGCGGCAATGCACTTGCGCAGGTGCAGCGTCAGCGGCAGGCTGCGGTCTGCGCGGTTGGAATAGCGCACAATGATCTGATGCTTCATGGCTTTCTCCTGTATACTTTTTTCTGCCCCGGCAGGCCGTTCTTCGCACTGTGCTCCGCCGTCTCATAAGCTGCGATGATGCGCTGCACCAAGGCGTGGCGCACGACGTCGCTGGCCGTCAGACGGCAGATGGCGATGTCCGGCACGTTGTCCAGAATGCGCACGGCGTCCTTCAGACCACTGACCTTGTCGGAGGGCAGATCGATCTGTGTAATGTCGCCGGTGATGACGATCTTCGAGCCGAAGCCCAGTCGCGTCAGGAACATTTTCATCTGCTCGCGCGTCGTGTTCTGCGCCTCGTCTAGGATGATGAAGCTGTCGTCGAGCGTGCGGCCGCGCATATAGGCCAGCGGCGCGACCTCGATGTTACCCCGCTCGAGATATTTCTGATACGTCTCCGCGCCGAGCATATCGTAAAGCGCGTCATACAGCGGACGGAGATACGGATCGACCTTGTTCTGCAGGTCGCCGGGCAGGAACCCGAGCCGTTCGCCCGCCTCTACGGCGGGGCGCGTCAGGATGATGCGGTTGACCGCCTTCTCGCGGAAGGCCGCCACGGCAGCCGCCACGGCGAGGTATGTCTTGCCAGTACCAGCCGGACCGACGCCGATCGTGATGGTATTTTTCAAAATGGCCTTCATATAGCGCTGCTGGCCGAGCGTCTTGGCCTTGACGGGCCGGCCCTTTGCTGTGATGCAGACGACGTCCTTCGCCATTTCGCCGATCTTGTCCTCGTTCCCGCTGGAAACAAGGTCAATCAGATAGCGCACCTTCTGCTCGTCGATCGTCTCGCCCTTTGCGGCCAGCAGGAGCAGGCCCTCGATGGCACGGCCTGCGCGGTCCGCCGCCTCGTCCTCGCCCGAGATCTTCAGCTCCGTGCCGCGGTTCGTGATCTTCACGCCGTAGGTCTGCTCGATGCGCTTGATGTTTTCGTCAAACGAGCCGAACACATTGATGATCTGTTCGATGCGTTCGGCATTGATGATTCGTTCGCTCATGGGGATTCTCCTTTGTCAGTCCGCCGCCTCCAGCGGCAGCGTGCGGGAAATCAGCTCCGTGCAGTCGCTCTGCGCCTGCAGGATGCACAGGCCGCCCTGCATCAGCAGGCTCTCCTGTGTGGCATCGATCCTGCCCGCGAGCATCTGCGCCTGCACGGCGCGCCGCCACGCCTCCTGCAGCAGCTTTTCCGTCTGCACCTGCGGCGCGGGGGCAGGCTCCAGCACATATTCCCGCAGGATCGCCGTCTCCAGCCGCAGCGGATACGCATAGCCGGAGGTCCGGACAGCCTTTTCCACGATCATTTTATCACAATCCTGCTGGGAAATGCTACTGTTTCCCCATAATTTTATTCTTTTTTTCCCGACGATGAGCGTGACCTGCTTCCACTCCCGGCCGGTATAGCGCTTTTCCAGCCGCTCCGCGGGCGTGACGACGGTCCCCGTATGCCACGTCCTGGCATAAATCTCGGCCGAGGCGCACACCGGGCGGATGAACAGGCCGTAGTCCTCATATCCGGAGACGAGCAGCTGCCCCTGCCGGACGGTATCGCCGACGGCGCACAGCCGCATGCCCTCCGTTACGGAGACCTCCGTGAGCACGCCGTCCCGCGCGGCCACCACATTGGCCACGGCGTAGGGAGCGCGCGTGTCCGGCGGCTGCTGCCGCTCCGTCACGAGCACCTGCACCCGCCCGCCGGAGCGGTTCACGGCGAGCCATGCCAGCTCCGGCATGCGCAGCAGCATCCGGTTGCGTGTCTCGGGCGAATCGATGGACGGGCCCCATGTTCCCGGCGCGATGCCGACCTCCTCGAGCGCCTGCACGATCTGCCCGGCCGGGAGCCTGTCATTTCCCTCGACCTCGATCGTCCAGACGAATTCCTGCAGCACGAACGTTGCCGCGGCCGCCGCCAGCAGCCCCAGCAGCAGGACGGGCCGCCGCAGAAGACCGCCGAACTGCGCCCGCAGGCCGGAGTGCTCCGTCACCTCCGCCGTGCACAGGCAGCGCAGCGCAAGCCTTTGCAGGCGCTCTGACTCCCGCGCAGGAACGCTGAGCGACAGGTGCAGCGCATCCTCGCGCTCGATGTCCCAGAATTCCAGCCGCGCAGCCGCAAGAGCGTTCAGACACTGCTCCGGCGCGGCGCCGGTCAGGCGGAAGCGAACGCTCCCGCGCAGATAGCGGATCAGCCGGCTCATCTCAGGACACCTCTACGCAGCGGATCGTCCCGCCGATCTCCACGCGCCGCTGCGTCATGCGCAGGATGCGCAGCCCGCAGCCGCTGACGGTCAGCGTACCGCGCTGCACCGCGATACAGACGCGGGTGTCCGTGTATTCCAGAATGCCTCCGTGATTTTCGATGCAGACGCTTGTATTGCCGTGCAGCTCGGCCAGCGGCCCCTGCGACACGACCTCCTGCGGCAGCGTCAGGCGCTGCGCCAGATTTTTTCCCCGTTTCATTCGATCACCCGGAGACATTCTATGCTCGCTTTCCGCATTCCTTTCCGGCTCCGGCAATATATTCCGGTGAGGTGATCTTCTGTGCTGCTTGTGCTGCTTCTGGCGGCCGCCGGGCTCCTGCTCGCGCCGCAGGCCGCCGCGTCCGGCGCGCTGCAGGGCCTTCGCGCCTGCGCAGTGCGCGTCATTCCCGCGCTGCTGCCGTTTTTCGTCGTCTCCCGCATGCTGACTGCCCTTCCGCTGCCCACGCCGGGGCGGCGGGCGGACCGTCTGTTCCGTGCCCTGTTCGGCGTCCGCGCCGCGTGCCTGCCGGCCCTGCTGACCGGCCTGCTCGGCGGCTATCCCGCCGGGGCGGCCGCCGTGACGGAGCTGTACCGCGCCGGTGCACTTTCAAAGGCAGAGGCCGAGCGCGCCCTGTGCTTCTGCAACAATTCCGGGCCGGGCTTTTTTGCCGGACTCATCGGAACTGCCGTGCTCGGAGACGTGCGCCGTGGGCTGATCCTCTACGGCCTGCATGCGCTTGCCGCCCTGATGACGGGCCTTCTCCTACCCGGCTCTACTCCTCCGGCTGCCCTGCGGACGGCGCGCCGGGAGAAGCCGCAGCTTCCCTCCCTGCTGCCGGAAGCCGTGCAGGGAAGCTGCGCCGCCCTGCTGCAGGTCAGCGGGCTCATCGTCTTTTTCTCGTCGATGCTCGCCGTGCTGCGCGCCGCCGGGCTGACGGCCCTGCTGCCGAACCGGCTGGCCGAGGCGCTGGCCTGCGGCGCGCTCGAGCTTTCCAGCGGCATTCTGCTGCTCTCCGGCCCCGGCGCGGAGGCCGCCTGCGCCCTTCTGATGGGCTGGGGCGGGCTTTGCGTCCATTTTCAGGCCATGAGCCTCTGGCAGACGGCGGGGCTTCGTCCGCACGGTTACTTTTCCGCAAAACTGCTGCATGGCCTGCTCTCGGCCGTGCTGGCCCTCGCCTGCTTTGCGCCGTCTCCTGCCGCGCTGCTGTCTGCCGGAGCGTTGACCGCTTGCGCACTGCTGGCTCCCCTGCTGCGAAAAATTCGGGCTGGAAATTTGCGCCACGCTGCGGTATAATAGCAAAAAAGGAGGTGGCCCGCATGCTGTTCCGAAAAAAGATCGACCGATTCTGCTCCTACTGTGTCTACGCCGGGAAGCTCGACGACGAAACGTATCTCTGCGCCAAGCGCGGCTTTGTCGCTGCCTGCCACCACTGCCGGAAGTTCAAATACGATCCGCTCAAGCGCGTGCCGAAGCGCCGCAAGCCAAAGGATTTTTCCGAATATGACGAGCTGGATTTTTCCCTGTAAATATAATATAGGTATATCGCTTGGCGAAAAATCCTGAAGGGACTTTTAGAAGCAAGCTGAAGCAGGTCCTTCCCATATTGGGAGGACCTGCTTCGTTCTATCTGGTAAGAATTGCACAGGAAAGGACGCTCGGACCGTTTCTTTTACGCTTTTTCTGCAAGACTTTAGGTCGGTCGGCGATTTCGGCCTCGTGATTCATGACAGTCCTTTTACTTGCCTGCTGCGGTACGAATAAACCGCATGATGATCGTTGCGACCTGAGCGCGGGTGGCATTGCCCTGCGGATCGAGGAGAATGCCATTCCCATTGTCGGTCCCCTTTATCAGACCCTCGGCGACCGCCCAGGAGAGAGGCTCCACGGCATAGCCGCTGACATCGCCCCGATCGGGATACTGATCCAGATTTCCACGCGCTGAGGTATCAAATCCGGACTTCGCTGCATAGCGGAACAGGATCGCCGCCATCTGCTCCCGGGTGATATTGCTGTCCGGCTCAAATTTATTGTTGCCGACGCCGTTCACGATGCCGTTTTCGGCTGCCCAAGCCACGGCCTGCGTGAACCAGCTTCCGTTTGGCACGTCTGTGAAGGGATTCTCCCATCCGGCCGGTCTTCCGGCGTAGCGCCAGAGCACCGTGACGAGCATGGCGCGCGTCATGCTGCTCTCCGGCTCAAACATGCCGTTGCCGACGCCGTTCATCAGGCCGTGCGCAATGGCATAGTCGATGCCCTCGTGGTACCAGCGTCCGGTGTCCACGTCGTGATAAGGCTTGGAGGGACAGTTTGCGCCGCCGTCACAGCTGCCCTCGGTGTTCCCGCAGCGTGAGCAGACACCATTGACATAATCGTGCCCCAGCGCAGGAATATAGCCGTCTCGATAGCTCTCGCCGCAGGCGCAGAAGTGCTCAGTGTAGCCCGCGTTGATGCAGGTCGGATAAACGGTGTCGGTGCGGTAGGTATAGTCGTGGACGTGCCCGCTGCCGCCGTCGGTCTCATACCACTTCAGCTCGCAGCGGCGGCAGTAGTGGCGGATCATGCCGTAATACGCAGAATACTCGTATTCCTCCGTAGCGACGACCTCGTCGTGCCCCAGCGCGGGGGTCTGCGCCGGCTGGGTCAGGGTCAGACCGCAGAAGGCACAGTGCGTGCCGCCGGTGTAGCCCGGGCGGGTGCAGGTGGCCTCGATCGGGTCGTTGGCGACGGGCTTATGCGCGACGGGGGCGGTATTTCCCGACGCGGTCACGGCGCCGCAGACGGCGCAGACCGTGCGCGTGAAGCCGCCGGTGCAGCAGGTCGGCGCGACCGTTTCCGTCACGGGCTGATGGGCGGTGCAGGCGCCAGTTTCGAAGGTGAATTCATTGTCCACGGCGTAGGTCTGCGCAGCCGTCCCTGTCGTGCCGCGAATGACGAAGCCGTCGATCTTCGTCAGACCGCCAAACGGATTCTCCGGGTCGACCGGGCAATATCCGAACGCCTGATAGCCAATGTAGGCGACGCTGGCAGGGATGGTAACGCCCTTGCCCTTGCCATAGGTGAAGAACGCGCCCTCGTCCAGCACGCGCAGCCCGTCGTTCAGATGGATTGCCTTGATATACGGTGCGGAGAAGGCGTTGCTGCCGACAAAGCGCACGGAATCCGGCAGGACGATGCTCTCGCAGGCACTGTTGTTGAACGCCTCCCTGCCGATGTACTGCACGCCGCCGAGGTCGATGAATTTCATATTCTTCGCACCGGCGAAGGCGTAGTCATCCACGTATTTGCAGCTCTGCGGGAGGATCAGCCCCGCGAGATTCGGCTGGTCGAAGGTGGGGTTCAGCTCTATCTGACCCGCAAGGAACTCATAGGTGACGGAAACCGTACCGTCCCTGAGGCTCAGGACGGTGCCCTCCGCCATCGAGCCCTTGTAGGCATAGGCGGCCTTGCCGAAATAGACCACGCCGTTCGGCTGATCGTGGAACCAGCCGCAGTTCTGGAAGGCCCAAGAACCGACGTGGGTCACGTTCTTTTCCAGCTCGCCGAAGTCGGTCAGCGCGGCGCAGCCGGAGAAGCAGCCATCTCCGATCTGGCGGACATTCCTGCCGCCCTTGACGGAGCGCAGACGGGCGCAGCCGCTGAACACACCGTCGCCGAGCGCAATGAGCGAATCCGGCAGCGTCACGCTCTCGAGCGCAACGCAGTCGCTGAGCGCACCGCCCGTCAGAATGCGGACGTTCTTCAGGTCGATCGACTTGAGGTTGGAGTTGCCGTCCTTGTTGTTGGAGCGATAGGGGTCGCCGTTGGAGATCGGGCCGCGCACCTCGAGCACGTCGTCGGGCAGAACCACGTGCGCCGTCCTGCCGACGCTAAGGCCCTTCAGCGTCGTATTGCCCTTCGGGATGGTCAGATTCTTGATCTGGTAACAGCCGGAAAAGCAGCTCTCCTCCAGAACCGCCGTCGTCGGCAGCTTGAGGTCGGTCAGATGGGCAAATTTTCGGAGATTGATGTAATGGACGCTCTCCGGAACGGTAAGCTTGGCGATGCTGCCGCCGCCTTCCGTGATGCTGAGCGATTCCAGCCCGTCGGGCAGGATCAGCTCGTTCACGCCGTCCAGATTGTCCTGCTCGATGCGCACCATTTTTGTGCCGGGACGGACGGTCAGCTTGGAGGGGTATTTTTCCCCCTTGCAGCCGAGGAACACGCTGCCGCAGTATAGCTCCGTGCCGTCGGCAAGCCCCTCATACCACTTCGAGGTATAGATGCTGGAGTCTTCCATATCGGTCAGCGACTTGGGGAAGGTGAAGCTTTCGATGTTCTCGCAGTCGTAAAACGCCCGCTCCTCCAGCGTGGTCAGCCCCTCGGGCAGGACGAGGCTCGTCAGCCCATCACAGTCGTTGAAGCCGCCCTCGCCGATAACCTTCAGTCCCTTGTTCAGCTTGACGGAGGTCATGCCGGTGCAGTCGCAGAAGGCGTTGTTGTCAATGCGCTCAACGCTGCCGGGGATGTCCACAGAGGTCAGGGAGGCGCACTCATAGAACGCCGACGCGCCGATCAGCTTGACGCTCGACGGGATGGTCACGCCGGTGATGTCCGACCGCCAGAACGCCGACGCGCCGATGACCTTCACGGTGTCAGGGATGACGGGCATCTTGCTCGTGCCCTTGTAGTCCAAGAGCTGCCCCTTCCAGATGAAGAAGTCTGAGGCGCTGTCGTCATACAGCCACTGCTGGTGCAGCTCTCTGAGCTTTCCGGCAAAGGCGCCGACGCTGTAGCCGCTCTTCTCGCCGAACGCGCCGCCATGCAGGAGGGTGTTCTCGCCGCGGATGGTGATGTCGGACAGATTCTGGCACTTTGCGAAGGCACCCGCGCCGATCTCCGTCACGCCGGCGGGAATGTCGATCTTTTGCAGGTAGTAGTTGTGGTAAAACGCATTTTTGCCGATGGTTTTCAGGCTCTGCGGCAGGACGATCTCGCGCAGCTCAAAGTGGGTCTTCGCTGACCAGTCGTCGTTGTCGTAGAATGCACCGTCTGCGATGTACGTCACCGTTTCGGGCAGGACAACCTTGCGGACAAAGATATTGGGGTTGCTGTAGCCCTCCTCGTTGTGGAAGCTTTGGATGCCCACGACGGTATAGCCGTCGATGGTCGAGGGGACGGTGACCTCCGCCTCGTAGCCGTAGTAAGCGGTGATCTCAATGGTCGTTGGTGAGACGAATGCGTAGGTAAAGCCGTAGCCCGCCTCGCCGGGCAGCTTTTCCTCGCCGGGGATGCCCGCCGCATTCACCGCCGGAAGCAGGGAAAGCGTCAGGGACAGGGTGAGCAGCAGGGACAAAATAATCCGTTTCATGATTCTACAGATCCTTTCTGCATGATTTTCGTTCCTGACCGGTAATCCGAAAGCAGCCGGTCGAAAAGGTCCTGCCGGGATTTGGGCTCGCTTAGGTTCTTCGATAGTTCGATGGTCTGATTCTTTTTTTACTATATCATAGACGCCACCGTTTTTGAAAAGTCTTTCATTTTTGTCATTGACATTTCGGAAACCCATGTACTATGATAACGTTGTCAAACGGTCAAAACCTGCCCAGTCAAAAGCTACGGACGGACGAAATGCGTGAAAGGAAGGTATCCTCTATGAGATTTTCCGAGAGACTCAACGAATGGATGGAGCTGGCAGACTGTACCGCAAAGGAGCTGTCTGAGGCATGCGGTCTGTCTGCCGCAACGCTGAGCCGCTTTCGCTCCGGGGAACGCACTCCCGATCAGGAGGGCCTTAAGCTCCTGCTTCAGGGCCTTTGCTCCATCGCCGCATGTAAGGGAAAGCAGCTTTCGCCGGACTCGCTCTATGCGCAGTGCACAGACTGCATGGATCTGCAGCGGTCCGACCCGGAGGCACTGCGTACAAAGATCAACCGGCTTCTGACCGTTCTGCATATTTCTTCGGCGGAGCTGGCGAAGGCTATTTCCTATGACCCTTCCTTTCTTTCCCGCATTCGCAGCGGGCAGCGGGCGCCTGCCGATCCCAAGCGCTTTGCCGCCGATGTTGCAAGGTTTATTGTCCGCCGGTTTGATGGGGAAAGCGGTCGTTCGGCCGTAGCGCATATGCTCGGCGTTCCGTTCGGCTCTCTCTCCGGCGAGGCTGAATATTTTCGTGCCGTCGCAGACTGGCTTATGGGCAGCGCTGCGGCAGAAGACACGGAGAGCTCCTCTGTTTCTGCCTTCCTGAACGCAATGAACAGCTTTGATCTGAATGAGTACATCCGGGCGATTCACTTCGACGAGCTATGTGTTCCCAACGTTCCGTTTCTCCTCCAGACTGCCAGAACCTATCACGGCCTGGAGGAGATGAAAAAGGGAGAATTGGACTTTTTCAAGGCGACCGTCCTTTCCAAATCGACTGAGCCTGTATTCCTCTACAGCGATATGCCGATGGAGGATATGGCAGCTGATCTGGATTTTTCCAAGAAATATATGCTCGGGCTGGCCCTCCTGCTGAAAAAGGGCCTGCATCTGAACATCATTCACAGCCTCAACCGTCCGTTTCAGGAGATGATGCTGGGATTGGAAAGCCACATCCCGCTCTATATGACCGGGCAGATCTCTCCTTACTATCTTCAGAGCGCACCGAACACTGTTTTTTGCCACTTTCTGAAGGTTTCCGGCTCCGCCGCGCTTTCTGGCGAGTGTATTGCAGGCTGTCATGAAGACGGAATGTATCGCCTTTCAAGGGGAAAGCGTGATCTGGCCTATTACCGGAAGCGTGCAGATGATCTGCTGCAGAAAGCGAAGCCCCTGATGGACATTTATCGAGAGACGTCGCAAAATGAACTGAATGCCTTTCTGGCGGCAGACAGCGAAACCGCCGGGAACCGTCGAAATCTTCTGTCTGCACCGCCTATCTATACGGCAACGCCCGAATTTCTGACGGCATTTCTGACAGTTCGCCACATACCGGAGGCGGAGCAGCGGAAAATTCTTTCTTTTGCAGAACAGCAGCGCATCCTCTTCCTCCGCGTGCTGCAGGACAATCATGTCAGGGATGAACTTCCACTGCTGACACAAGCTGAATTTGAGGAGACCTCCGTCTCTCTTCCGGTTTCCGGCCTGTTTCCGGAGCACGATTTCCTCTATAGCTACAAGGAATATCTGGAGCATCTCCGTCTGACGGAAAATTTTGAAAAGTGCCAGCCGAACTATTCCCTGGAATTGGTGCATTTTCAGCCGTTCAGCAATCTCAATATCCTGATTCACGAAGGAAAATGGGCAATGGTATCAAAGAATAAAGCGCCGTGCATTCATTTCGTCATTCGCCACCCCAAGCTGCGCCGTGCAATTGAGCGCTTTATTCCTCCGATCATAGAGTGCGAATAAGCCACGGTGCGCGGGTACATCGGGCGGCATTACGTCATTGCATTTCTTTCCTCCAAAATTGGGGGCCGCGCAGGATCTCCTGTAACCCGCCTTATCCTTGACAATGCTGTGGCGTATCTGCATCCGTTTCATGTCTTTTACTCCGCATCCAGCGGCTTTGTGATGCCCGTCCGCCGCTCCCTGGACAGTCCGCCTGCCAGCACGGTGTCCGCTCCGGTAAAGCGCGCCCGCCGGATGACGCCCTCGCCATATTTCTCACGCAGGGCATCCACGGTCCCGTCCAGGATCGCCTTGCGGGCATACTGCTGCGCGCCTCCCACGGCAAACAGGTCAAGCTGGCGCGGCTGCGGCTCCTCCAGCCGTGTGGCCTGCACGCCGAGCTGGCGCAGCGGCGTCTGCCCGTCCCATGCCTCGGCAAAGACCCGGCAGGCGCAGCGGAACAGCTCCTCCGTCCCGTGCACGGCCTCCCGCAGCATCGTCTGGTGAGAAAACGTGACGAAATCCGCGCTCCGCAGGCTCACGGAAATGCACCGCGCCGCCTTGCCGTCCCGCCGCAGGCGCATGGCGACCGTTTCGCAGAGCGACAGCAGCACGCGCTGCGCATCCGTCTCCGTCCTGACATCGACGGGAAGCGTTGTGGAATTACCGTAGCCCTTGTTTGCCTCCGGCTGCGGCAGCAGCTCCTCGCTGCACCTGCCGTTTGCCGAGTGCCACAGTGCCAGCCCCGGCTTGTTCAGATAGTGCAGCACCAGCTCCGGGTCTGCCTGCGCCAGCTCGCCGATCGTATGGATTCCGATGCGGTTGAGCCTGCGCTCCGTGGCAGGCCCGAGCATAAACAGCTCCCGCACCGGCAGCGGCCAGAGCTTCTGCGGCACCTCCTCCGGGAACAGCGTGTGGACCTTGTCCGGCTTTTCAAACTCCCCTGCCATTTTGGCCAGCAGCTTATTGGACGAGATGCCGATATTCACCGTAAAGCCCAGCTCCTCGCGGATACGCGCGCGCAGCAGCTCCGCCGCCGCGACCGGCGAGCCATAAAGTCCCTCCGTGCCGCTCAGGTCGGCCCACGCTTCATCGATGGAATACTGCTCCACGACCGGCGCGAATTCCCGCAGCAGGGCGATGAAGCGCCGCGAGGCCTCTACATACAGTGCATAGTCCGGCGGCACGAGCTTCAGCCCCGGACATTTTTGCTGCGCCAGAAAGATCTGCTCGCCTGTTTTCACGCCGCATTTTTTCGCCGGGATGCTCTTGGCCAGGATGATGCCGTGCCGTTCTGCGCGCTCCCCGGCCACGGCGGAGGGAATGTCGCGCAGGTCCTCCCTTTCGCCCAGAACCCGCACGCGGTAGGCCGCCGACCACGACAGGAACGCGCTGTTCACATCCACATGAAAGATCACCCGGGACATCCGTACACCACCCGGAAAAGCGTCCAGCGATGCGTCCGCACGGTATAGCGCAGCTCCAGAAGCGCCTCCTGCTGCCCCAGCTGCGTCTTGCAGAGGTACTGGATGGCCTCCACACCGGCATAGGAGATGGGCCGGGAGCAGACGACCTGCCGGATCGGGACGGTGCGCAGCATATGCTCGCCGTCCTCCATGCGGAAGCGGATCGGCGTCAGTGCACCGTCCGCTGCGCAGACGGAGATCATCTCAATCTGCCGGTTCACAATATTCTCCATGCGCTCACCTCCGCTTGTTTCTGCTCTCATTATATCAAACATTTGTTCGTAAATCAAGGCAGAAATCCATGGGGAAGGATTTGCATTTTGTGGGAAATTCTGCTAAAATAATGATGGAAAAGAATACGCGGATGTCCCGGTCACGTTTTCGCCAAAGGCTGCCTGCTATCCAACCTCGCCCTGTGAGATCGCTGCGTCGCTTCGCTCCTCGCAATGACACGTCAGGATAATGCAACGGGTGCCCTTCTGCCATTGAATGTTCCCCTACCGGGCACTCACCGCCGCACACCGGCTCTCGGTCTTTCCCATTTATATCGAAATCCTTTCTGGAGGAACCTATGCTGAACTATCGCTGTCTCGTGCTCGATCACGACGATACCGTCGTGCGCAGCGAGGAGACCGTTAATTATCCCAGCTTTCTCGAAGCCCTGAAGGTGCTTCGCCCCGGCAGGACCATCACACGCGAGGAATTCACCCGCTGGTGCTTCTCCCCCGGCTTTTCCGCTCTTTGCAGCGACTATATCGGCCTGACGCCCGAGGAGATCGACGTGCAGTACGACATGTGGCGAAGCTATGTCGCCACACATATCCTGCCCCCCTATGACGGCCTGCGCCCCATCCTGACGCACTGGAAGCAGGAGGGCGGCCTGCTGTGCGTCTCGTCGCACTCCGCGCGTGAAAACATCCTGCGCGATTACCGGCTGCACTTCGATCTGGAGCCGGATCAGATTTTCGACTGGGACCTCGGCGAGGACCGCCGCAAGCCATCGCCCTACGCCCTGCAGGAGATCATGCGGCTGTATGACCTGCGTCCGGATGAGCTATTGATGGTGGATGATCTCAAGCCCGGCTATGACATGGCCCACGCCTGCGGCGTGCCGTTCGCCTGCGCGGGCTGGTCGCACGACGACCCCGAGATCCGCGCTTTTCTACGCCGCTTCAGCGATTTTTATCTCGAGACCGTGCAGGCACTCGAGCCGCTGCTGTTTGGCGCTTGACAAATATGATATAATAGAAAATAATAGGAAAGCGGGGTGAACAGATGGAGAAGACCGGCGTCAAGATCGTTGCCAAAAATTCAAAGGCGTTTCATGAATATTTCGTCGAGGAGCGCTTCGAGGCGGGCATTGAGCTGTTCGGCACGGAGGTCAAGTCCATCCGGCTTGGCACCCTGAACCTCAAGGACGCCTGGTGCAGCGTGAAGGACGGAGAGCTCTGGGTGCGGCAGATGCATATCAGCCCCTATGAAAAGGGCAACATCTTCAATAAGGATCCTATCCGCCCGCGCCGCCTGCTCATGCACAAGCGTGAGATCCAGCGGCTGGCCTCCAAGGTCCAGCTCGACGGCTACGCCATCGTTCCGCTCTCCGTTTATCTGAAAAACTCCCGCGTCAAGGTCGAGGTCGCGCTGTGCAAGGGCAAAAAGCTCTATGACAAGCGGCAGGACGCCGCCAATAAGGACGCGCGCCGTCAGATCGACCGCGCGATGAAAGAAAGGAATCACTGACCATGGAAAATCCTGTTGTGACCATTGAAATGGAAAACGGCGGCATCATCACCGCCGAGCTCTACCCGGATGTCGCGCCGCAGTCGGTCTATAACTTCATCTCGCTGGCAAACAGCGGCTTTTATGACGGCCTCATCTTCCACCGCGTCATTCCCGGCTTCATGATCCAGGGCGGCTGCCCCGAGGGCACCGGCATGGGCGGTCCCGGCTACTGCATCAAGGGCGAGTTCCTGTTCAACGGCGTGGACAATAAGCTGAAGCATAAGCGCGGCGTGCTGTCCATGGCGCGCGCGCAGTCTCCGAACTCCGCCGGTTCGCAGTTCTTCATCATGCATCAGGACGCGCCACATCTCGATAAGCAGTATGCCGCGTTCGGCAAGGTGCTCTCCGGCATGGAGGTCGTCGACGCCATCTGCCAGGTCAAGACGGACCGCAATGACCGCCCGGAGACCGAGCAGAAGATGAAGTCCGTCCGCGTCGATACGAAGGGCGAGACCTATCCGGAGCCGAAGAAGCTCAAAGATCCCTACGGCAGATTTTAATTTGTAAGCTTTCGCAGGAGGCAGGCTCTCCCCTGCCTCCCGCGCAGCCCATATTTTCTCGATCCGGGGGCGTACCGGTTTCGACGGGGGTAGTGAGGCTGGAATAGCGGGCCGTGGCGCCTGGCCACGATAAAACGGGCAACTTTTTAAAATTAACTGACAACAATCAGTACGCACTGGCTGCCTAATTAGGCGCCCATCCGCCCCGGAAGGTCCACGAGCCGGGCTCGGGTGTGATTTGAGTGGAGACCGTGCGTGCGGTAAGCTTTGCCCGCACCATGCATCATGAAGCTACCAAATCCGGCAGGGTGTCCGTTCCCGTCCGGATGAGGGAATGTAAATAACGGACTGCGCCCGGAGAAGTTCCAGTCAAGTTGCTTTCGGACGGGAGTTCGACTCTCCCCGCCTCCACCATAAGTCCACCGTAATTTTGATAGAATTACGGTGGACTTTTTCTATGCCCGAAAACCGCTTGAAATAAGGCTTTTCGGCTGTTTCAGCGCATAAGTGAACCCCGCTACAGAGCAATTCTGCGGCGGGGTTTTGAGCGTTTTAGGAGGATTGTAGCTTTCTGTGCCGTTGTAATCGTTAAAAAGCCGAGTATTCGTTGAATTACTGGAGTATTCGTTAAACTACCGAGGTAATCGTTAAACAGCCGAGTTCTGATAATACTCCTTATGAGAAAATCGGCGATGAAGTGCGGTCGCTGGCGGATGAGGTACCGTTTGACATCCCCGATTCGTGGGAGTGGGTACGGCTGGGTAGCGCGTTTGCAATCGAAATGGGACAGTCCCCATCCGGAAACACTGTTTCAGAAAATTGCACTGGAACCGAGTTTCACCAAGGAAAAGTATTCTTTGGCGAAAAGTACATTAAAGAATCAGATCAATATACCTCTTCGCCGACCAAATTCGCTCCAGAAAACTCAGTGCTTTTATGTGTGCGTGCTCCTGTTGGTAAAGTTAATATTACGGATAGAGAGCTTTGTATCGGCAGAGGGTTATGTGCGATTATTCCTCTTGCAGGAATGCCGATACTATTCGCATATTACCTTTTGGCTGCATACGAGAATATCTTTGTAAAGCAAGCAACAGGCACTACCTTTGTCGCTATCACAGCTGAAACGGTAAAAAACCAACTCATACCCATGCCGCCTCTTGCCGAACAACATCGAATTGCTGATTTGATTGAAAGACTTGTTCCGTATGTCGATGAGTACGGCAAAGCGGAGTCAGCCGTAGATCAGCTGAATTGCCACTTTCCAGGAACCCTCAAAAAATCGATTTTGCAGGAGGCAGTCCAGGGCAAGCTGGTACCTCAAGACCCGTCTGACGAGCCTGCAGAGGCTCTGCTGGAGCGTATCCGGGCGGAGCAACAGCGGCTCATCAAAGAGGGTAAAATCAAAAAGGACAAGCACGAATCCGTCATTTTCAGAAGGGATAATTCTCATTATGAGAAGTTGGATGGTGTGGAGCGCTGTATCGACGATGAACTGCCCTTTGAAATACCCGAAAACTGGTGCTGGTGCAAGATTGGCACAATCTTTACTCTTCAAGCTGGTAAAAACATTCAAGCCGCAGAAATCCACGAGAATCCATTTGCCGACTCCTATCCGTGCTACGGGGGAAATGGCATTCGGGGGTATGTAGCCAGTTCAAATCGCACCGGTGATTATCCGATCATCGGCAGACAAGGTGCTCTGTGCGGAAATATCAACAGAGCGACCGGCGAGTTTTATGCTACAGAACACGCCGTGTGCGTCGAAACCTACTCGCAAATTAGTGTTGCCTGGGCCTGCCTGTTTCTCACTGCACTGAACCTCAATCAATACGCCACTGCAACAGCGCAGCCAGGCTTGGCGGTTGCAAACATTAATGAGGTGTACATCCCGTTACCGCCGCTCGCCGAGCAGCACCGCATCGTCCAACGGATTGAGGAATTGCTCCCGCTGGTCAAAGGGCTGTAAAAGGAACACGGTATAATATCATAGTGAAAGGAGGTCTTTCACTATGATAGAAGAATTCGAAAGACACTTGAGAGGCACAAACCTCTCGGAAAACACGATATCCTCGTACCTTTTTGCCATTCGGCAATACAGCTCGCAGTACGACGGTATCACGAAAAAGAACCTGCGGGCGTATAAGGTGTGGTTGATAGAGAACTACAAGCCAAAGACCGTCAATCTGCGTCTGAGGGCAATCAACTGCTACTTGGAGAGCATCGGCAAAGAGAGCTTGAAAATGCCGTTTGTGCGAGTGCAGCAGAAAGCCTTTCTGGAGAATGTCATCAGCGAGGCCGACTATGAGTATTTCAAAACCTGCCTCAAACGGGATGATGAGCTGTTCTGGTATTTTGTAATACGTTTTCTGGCTGCAACCGGCGCACGGGTCAGTGAGCTCATACAGATAAAGGTGGAACACATCAAGCTGGGGCATTTGGACTTGTATTCGAAGGGTGGTAAACTCCGACGAATATACATAC
>ERZ1673695.2098-NODE-2098-length-16823-cov-21.959924_pt1 | contig 16823 bp, 15 predicted proteins | sample MGYA00580225_ERZ1673695 | MGnify/ENA primary metagenome ERZ1673695 (study PRJEB41218, sample SAMN15661739) | gut metagenome | host: Homo sapiens | place: Canada: London | collected 2015-08-20/2019-03-30 | study: EMG produced TPA metagenomics assembly of...
CTCAATGCTCTCCATCAGGGCAAAGCAATCGCTGTAATGGGCATAGAAGGTGGCGCGGTTAAGCTGCGCCAGCGCACAAACCTCCTTCACCGTAATTCTGTTTACGGGTTTTTCCTTCAGCAGCTTCAGAAAAGACTGCTTGAGCACCATTTGCGTATAGCGTTTCCTTGCGTCCATTTTCTCCATATAGAGCCCCTCCCAAAAAAGTTTACAAAGAAAAGCAACACTTCAACAGACAATGTTGCTTTTCTTTCAGTCGTATGGTAAGTGCTGATTGTTTCCGTCTTTCTTCTCAAGTATACTGTACTTGTGAAAGATAATCAACACTTGTATGCTTATTTGGGAGGAGGCTTTTTGCATGTTTGATCAATATCTTGTTACAGGCGCTACCGGCTTCCTCGGTAGGGCTGTTGCGGAGGAGCTGGTACGTCGCAGAGCACAAGTGCATGCGCTTGTGCTGCGTGATGACCCCTATATCCATTTGCTCCCCAAAGAAGTCCATACCGTCATCGGTGATGTGTGCGTAGAAAGCTCGTTGACAGACTTCTTTGCGGATGCCGACAGCCGTACCTGTGTGATTCACTGCGCCGGTATCGTCTCTGTCGCGTCCAGACCCGGTTCGAAGCTCTATCAGGTCAATGTAGGCGGGACATGGAGGGTTCTCCGGCAATGTATGGAGCATAATGTGGGCAAAATGGTCTATGTCAGCTCCGTCCATGCCATACCGGAAAAGTCAAAGGATTGCATCATTACGGAAGATTGCGAATTCTCTCCGGGGCTTGTGGACGGAGATTACGCCAAAAGCAAGGCAACTGCAACAGAGCTGGTTTTCGATGCGGCGGAGCGCGGGCTGAATGCCAGCATTGTCTTTCCCTCCGGCATCATCGGGCCGGGCGACATGCAGGGAGGGTGCTTCACCTCAATGGCGAAATCTTTTCTTCGCGGAAAGCTGCCCTTTGCTGTTCGCGGCGGATATGACTTCGTGGATGTACGGGATGTGGCAAAAGGCATTCTCGACTGTTCCGAGAGCGGAGAACCCGGCAAGGGATACATTTTGTCCGGCCACTATGTTACCATTCGCAAGATGCTTCAGCTTGTGGGAAAGACCGCAAAGCAGAAGTATCGCCCCATCTGCCTGCCACTGGGGCTTGCAAAACTGGCGGCTCCACACTATGAACGTCGAAGCCTGAAGAAGCGAAAGCCGCTGTTTTTCACACCTTATTCCGTTGCCGTCCTTGCCTCAAACGGACAATTCAGCCATGCCGCAGCATCGGAATGCTTTGCATATCATCCGCGCCCGGTGAAGGATACTTTGCGGGACATGACAGCCTGGCTTTTGGAGCAGAGGAGAAAGGGCGAAGTGTGACCTCACCTAAAAGCACCTTGGGCAGGCTGCGCATGCTATTGGCATGATCTGCGGTTCCGGTTGCTATCCGTATGTATCCTGTGATATAATTTGACCAAGAGAACGCGGAAAAGCCGTCCGACCCGCGCTTTCAGGAACGGCACCGAAATTCCGGCAGGGCAAGCGCCTGGCGGATACCCCTCTGCATTTGGAGCACCCGCAAAAAGGAAGTGAACGCTATGACCTGCGACGAGACTTTTTACCACCGATATTTGAACGGCGACGATGCGGGGCTGGAGGCCCTGATGAAAAAATACGGCAATCCGCTAACCCTGTATATCGACGGGTATCTGCACGATGTCCACGAAGCAGAGGATTTGATGCTGGATGTTTTCGCCTATCTGTTCACGAAAAAGCCTCGCATCCGGGACGGTGGCTTCAAGGCATATCTGTATAAGACGGCGCGGAATATGGCGCTGCGCCATAAGAGCAAACGAAAGACCCTGTTCAGCCTTGATGCGCTGACCGGCGAGCCGGACGGGCGGCTGCTGGCGGAGGAGGTTATACAGACTGAAGAGCGAAACCGCGTCCTGCATTTCTGCATGGGCGAAATGAACCCGGACTATCGGGAGGTTTTATATCTCACCTATTTTGAGGATATGAGCTACGCGCAGGCGGCGGAGGTCACGGGGAAAACGGTAAAACAGATCACCAACATGGTGTATCGCGGAAAAGAGAGCCTGCGAAGGCTCTTGGAACGGGAGGGGATCACAAATGCGGAGTCATGAGGAACGGGTCGCGGAGGCAAAGCGGCGCATCGCCAAAATTGAGCGAGAAAAACGGCTGCGGCGCGATAAGATCACGATGATCTCCGCTGTGGCGGCGTGCCTTGCGCTGCTCATCGGTGCGTCCCTCGCCATGCCCGGCATTGCCGCAAACATCCAGACAGGCAATTATTCCGGCTTTGAGACGGCGGCCAGCATCTTTCACGGCGGTGCTGCCTTGGGATACATCGTCATTGGGCTGCTGGCGTTTTTACTCGGCGTTTGCGTGACCGTTCTGTGCTTCCGGCTGCGTCAGATGAGCCGGGAGGACGAACAGGACAGGGAAAGCGAGGGGATTCATGGAGCTGATTGAGAACCTGCTGCAACTGCTGGTCACGTTCATCGGCGCACTGCTTTCCGGCATCGCCTACCGGAAAAGCTGCAGACAGGCGTACTTCCTGCTGCTGTGCTTCTACGGCTGCTTTGCCCTCGGCGCGCTCTACTGGACGCTGTATCTGCTGCTGTTCGATACCACGCCGCGGGTTTTCTATGTCTCGGAGTTCGGCTGGGTGGCCAGCGTCATTTTCCTGCGCATTTTGCAAGCCACGCTCGCCAGTCAGGACGAGCGCAGCTTCCGCTGCCGCAGGGCATGGCTCGCGCCTGCGTTCGGCGTGCCGCTGCTGGCGTTCTACTGCATCTTCGGGGATATTCTCTCCAACCTGATCTGGTGCGGCATGATGATCGTGCTCTCCTTCTGCGCCATTCGCGGGCTTGCCTATGCGAAAACGCAGACAGGCGCGGCGCGGAATATGCGGTACTTCCACATCGGCGTGCTGTGCTTTGCGTTCGCGGAGTATCTGCTCTGGACGGTGGGCTGCTTCTGGCTGGAAACCTCACCGGCAAGCCCCACCTTCTGGTGCGATATGCTGCTGACGCTTGCGATTCTGGGGCTGCTGCCCGCCACGAGAAAGGCGGTGGCGGCATGACCTATATTGAAAATATCTTCCTCTGCATGGTATCTCCCCTGCTGGTGGCCGCTTTGTGCATGGGCAGGCGGCAGCTTCGCTTCTTCCTGTTCTGCATTGCCGGGATGGGGGTGTGCCTGCTTTCGGCCTATATCAACACCTTCCTCGCGGCGGTATGTCAGGCGGACGCCCTTGCCGCCACGGCGGAGATCGCGCCGGTGGTGGAGGAAATGATGAAGCTGCTGCCGCTGGTGTTCTATCTTCTGGTATTCGAGCCAGAGGGGGATAAAATCAAGACTGCCGCAATAACAGTCGCCCTCGCCTTCGCCACCTTTGAAAACGTCTGCTATCTGATCCAGAACGGCGCGGACCGCTTCTCCTTCATCTTCTTCCGTGGCTTCGGCACAGGAGCCATGCACGTCCTCTGCGGTCTGATCGTGGGCGGCGGGCTTGCGTACACGTGGCAGCGGACGTGGCTGAAAATCGCAGGCACCTGCGGCCTGCTGGGCGCGGCCATCACCCTCCACGCTATCTATAATCTGCTCATCGCCTACGGCGGCGCGGCGCAGTACATCGCCTACGCCCTGCCGGTGCTGCTGGTGGCGGCGGGAAGATTGTCCGTTTTCCGCTTCGGACGGAGAGAATAACCGAATATTCACTCATTGAGAGCTGCTTTTTGGCGGCTCTCAAATTTTTTTGAAAAATTTTGCGTTTTGGGTGAGAGTTTTTCCGATTTTATGTACCTATATAAGTGAAAGGGTTTTTAGACCACAGTTTCAGACAAACCGGAGAGGAGGGTCAAACTGTATGTACGATACCGCAAGACGGGTCGCACTCGTCCGGCAGCGGGTACGGAAAAACACCCGCCGAAGGCAGCAGCACGGCATATACGGACTGAGTGCCGCGTGTATGCTGCTGTTCGCGGTGCTGATGCAGGCGATAAGCACGGTCGTCAGACCGGGACAGACCGCCGCATGGGGCGTGTTCGGCGCGATGCTGCTGCGCGAGGATGCGGGCGGCTATGTGCTGGTGGCCGTTGTATCCTTTGCCGCTGCGGCGGCAATCACCGCGCTGTGCATGCGGTTCAGAATCAGAGAAAACCGGAAAAGGACGGGACAGGCAAGCCGGACCCGCAGGAACAGGAGGGAAAAACGATATGAAGAAACGAATACTCAGCATTCTGCTTCTATGCTGTATGGTGCTGACCATGATGCCCGCAACGGTCTTTGCGGCGGATGGAGAGGTTGCCACACGCGCATCGGAAACGGGCGGCCTGTATGAACACCACGAGGCCTGCGGCGCAGACCCGGCAGGGGCATCCGATACTATGATGCCAAAAACGAGGAGCGGGGCAGTCCGTCCCGCTGCCACCCAATACACCTATACGCTGCATTACGATGCCAACGGCGGCAGCGGCGCGCCGCCAAGTCAGAGCGTGACCAGTTCGGAATTTCATGTATGGGTTCCCATATCAGAAATAATTCCAACCCGTGACGGATATACCTTCATGGGTTGGGCAAATTCTCGGACTGGTAAGCCGATATATGGCGGAAGCGGCGGTTATACCAGTTGCCTGGTAGTACATGGGTATGATATGAGCACAACCATCTATGCCATATGGGAGGTGCACAATCATAGCTGGGGCGAATGGACCTCCAACGGCAACGGAACGCACACACGCACCTGTACCGCGGACAGCAGCCATACCGAAACGGGCAACTGCTCCGGCGGCAAGGCTACATCCACGGAGAGGGCTGTTTGCGAAACCTGTCATACGGCTTACGGAGCGCTTTTGCAGCCTGCCAAAACGGTCATCACCACCCCGCCCACGCTGCGCCTTCCGGCCTATGTCGGCAATGAGTACACCGACAAGGCGCTCATGGGCGGCGAAGCGAAGGCCGAGGGGACGGACACCGTTGTTCCGGGTACGTTCAGCTTCAGGGATTATGAAGGCGGCAGAGTATACCCGGGCGAAAACCATATGGTGATCCTCTTTACCCCCAACGATACGGAGGCATACACCACGGCGGAATGTACCCTTATCGTGATGGGGACAAAGCGCAAGGTCACAAGAGTCCCGGACGACGTGATCATCACGAACAAGCCCATTGGCACGGCGTTTGAGGATCTGGGGCTTCCTTCCGGCGTCAAGGTAGAGACCAACACCGGCGCGAGTTACAGTCCCGTGCCCGTGACATGGGACGGCTCCACCTATGACCCGAACGAATATGGCGAGCAGATCATTACCGGCGCGCTGCATGTTGAAAAGAGCGGCTTCACGGATGGGCTGGAGCCGACAAACACGGTCAAGGCAACCGCCAGAATAACGCTTATTGACGACCGCGTCTTTACGCCCACGCTGGAGCCGCCCACCTATTCCAAGCAGCTCTACGGCGGAGACCTGTGCTTCCTTGTGTTTGCCGATAAATATCTCTCCGGCGGAACGGCCACGGTGAACGGCGAAACGGTTTCCGGCAAATTCACGCTGGACAAAGATCAGAAAATATACGGACATTCATTGACGGCGAGCACGCTATTGCAGGCGGGGCAGCTGCAACTGAAGATCATCTTCACGCCCGACAACCTGAAGCGGTATAACAAGGCGAAATGCACCGTTGATGTGAACGTCGTTCCCCGCACATTCAAGGAGACCAGGGCCGGACACATTACCAATGAAAAATTCGGAACGCCATTTGAGGAGCTGAATCTCTCGGATTCATTCAGCTTTTATGCGGTGGGCGATGAAAAAGATCCCGAGGGAACAGGGATGGACTTCGGTATGAATGTCGTCACCTCATGGGACAGCTCGACCTACGACCCCAATTCGTTTGAGGAGCAGACCATCTACGGCGAAGTCGACCGCGCCGAATTGGAGAAGTATTTCACCATATCGGAAAACGCCGACCTCCGAGCTGTGAGAAAGGTTCAGCTGCAGCCTGACCCGACCGAGACGGAGATCACGCAGCTGCCCGTATTCCGATGGAAGAACGGCGATTTTACGTTGCCCGACAACACCATATTCACCTGGCGAAAGCTTCAGGTGGGAACCTACAACGATGAAGTCGGCACGCTCGTCGGCGGCGTGGCAAAGGTCAAGGGTACGGATACCGTCGCCCCCGGCACGTTCTCCTTCAAGAATACCCCGCCGTTCTACCTCCGGACTCTGGGTGAACACGATGTGACGGTGGTATTCACGCCGGACGACCTGCGTCTCCACAAGCCGACGGAGATTACCATCAAAATCAACGCCATCAAAAACACCATCAGCAATATCGATGAACCGGATCCCATTACCGATAAGCCGTTCGGCACGCTCTTTGCAGAGCTTGGCTTGCCGGAAGATGTGTGCATCAATGCCGTTGACGGCGCGTGGCGCTGGATCAACGTGGCATGGGATGAATCGTCCTATGATGCGGAGTCCGTGGATTGGCAGACCATCATCGGCACGCCGGTGCTTAGCGAAGATGACGGAGACGTCTTTCAGCAGCCGGAGCCTGCGGTAACAGCCGCGATTCGGGTGAAGCTTATCGATAACCGACCCCCTATGCCGCCGACAATCGTCGCGGAAAGCCTGCCCGACGGCATGGAAGGCGAGGCTTACAGCAACCGCTTGACCGCCAAGGGTACCGCGCCCATCATATGGAGCATTGTGAGCGGCGTCCTGCCCGAGGGACTTAGCCTAAACGAGGACACAGGAGAGATAAGCGGCACGCCTGCCGGGGAAGGGACCGAGGTCTTTACCGTCATGGCGGTAAACGATTTGGGTGAGGATATTAAGGAGTTTTCCATCACGATAGCCAAGGCTCCCGAGACGGAATACGCCGTCACCGTCAGGGACGACGGTCACGGCACAGGCAGCGCGGACCCCGCCTCGGCGACGGCCGGAACGGAGATCACCCTGACCGCTACGCCAAACGCGGGCTACCATTTTAAGGAGTGGCAGGTTATGAGCGGCGACGTGACGGTAAGGGACGACAAGTTCACTATGCCCGGCAGCGATGTGGAGGTCAAGGCCATCTTCGAAGAGGATGCGCCGCCTACGCCCACGGAGTACACCGTCACCTTTGACGGCAACGACGGTACGCCCTCTGTCGGCAGCATGACCACCACCAAGCAGAAGCTGACCTCTCTGCCCGATGCTTCCCGCAGCAAGCACAGCTTCAACGGCTGGTACACCGAAAAGAGCGGCGGCACAAAGATTACGACGGATACCGTGTTCTCTGCAAATACCACCGTCTACGCTCACTGGACGCATACCGGCGACAACAATCCGCCCGTCAACTACTACACGCTGCGCTTTGAAACAGGCGGCGGCAGTACTATTCCCGGCGTGCGGGAAACGTACAATACCTACATTGATTTGACCAAGTATGTTCCCACTCGGCACGGGTATACCTTTGTCGGCTGGTACAGCGAACAGAGCCTTGTGAACAAGGTCTCAGACATTTATCTGACCGGGGATAGGACTGTGTATGCCGGCTGGCGCGCGGTTACAATCCCGCAAACCGGTGACAGCGGTCAAATGAATTTGTGGAGCACCGCGCTATGTGCATCTTTTGCCGGATGCGTTGCACTGATCGTATGGAAAATCAGGCGGCGGGAGAAAAAATCACTGTAAATCCTCAAAAAGTAAAAGTCTTATCTTCAGGGACGCGGGCAAATAACCCGCGCTCCATACTATTCCCAAAAGCAGTAAGGTGGCTGCCCTTTAAAAGGACAGCCACCTTACTTTTTTAAGAGGATAAATCCGTTTGTTAGCCTGCGTCGGCGGCAAGAGCCTGGTCGATGAACTTTTGCAGCTTCTCCGCTTGATTTTTTTCCGTGATGGCGCCTACGATGGGTTCGCCCACGATGTTGCCGTTGCGGTCAACCACATAAGTGGTAGGATAGGCAAAGATGTTGGTGGTAAACTTTCCCGCCTCACCATCGGAGTTAAAATACACATTCTGATAGGTAGCGCCCTTCTTGGCCAGTACATCCTTTGCTTCGGAAATTGCCGCTTCGTCGCCGTCCAGCGTGAAGGTGTTGACACCGATGAGTGCGCCGCCCTTCTCCGCAAGCTCTTTGTTCAGTGCATCCAGCTCGGAAAGCTCGCCCACGCAGGGATTGCAGGTTGTGAACCAGAAATTCACCACGGTGACGGCGTTGGCAGAGAACAGCTCGTCACTTTTCACCGTATTTCCATCCAGGTCCTTGCCCTCAAAGGTGGGGAATTTCTGCATGCTGCCGTCATCGGATTTCTGCATACTGCCGTCATCGGGCGGCGTGGTCGTGTCGTTGCCTGCGGGCACGCTCATAGCGCCATCCGTAGATTCCTGTGCTGCCTCGGGGTACTTTTCCTCAATCATGGTCAGCTTGGTTTCAATGTCGCGGATCTTCTCCGCTTCGCCCTGAATCAGTTTCAGCTCATCCGCTGTAAACTGATCCTTGGCGGATTCGATTGTGCTGAGTAGGAAATCACCGTAGTTTTTGCCGTCCTCCTGCATGGTCATGCCCTTGTCGGCTGCCATGAATACCTTTTCCCAAAGGGCTGTGTTCTCCGAGAGAATGGCATTTTCTTGTGCCATCAGATCTTTGTGCATGGCAACCGCTTCCTCGGCATTCTTCGGTTCGCTGCTCATTCCGTCCGCTTTGTCTCCGTTCTTTGTGCCGCAGGCTGTCAAAGGCAGCATCATCAGGGCGAGAAGCAGCAGTGCCAGCAATCGGCCGGCCGTGTTCGTTCTATTCATTTTCATCTGTTTTGTTTCTCCTTGTTATTATTGTTTATTGTTTTTCTGCGGCTTTTTTTGCCGCCTTTGTTTTATCTTTACCGTCTCCGAAGCCGTAACGGAAGCGCACGGCGCCCGTCGGACAGGTGTGTATGCACATTCCGCAGCGGATACACTCGGTATGGTTGGGCGCTTTTGTTACATCCACATCCATCTTGCAGGCTTTGGCGCATTTTCCGCAGGATACACACTTGTTTTTATCCACCTTTATCTGAAAGAGAGATACCCGGTTGAACAGCGCGTAAAACGCCCCCAGCGGACAGAGCCACTTGCAGAAGGGACGGTAGAATATTACGCTCAGCACGATCACTGCAAGCAGGATGCCGAATTTCCATGTAAACAGGCTTCCCAGCGCCGACCGGATACCGGAATTGGCAAGGGACAGCGGGATGGCCCCCTCCATCACGCCTTGCGGACAGAGGTATTTACAGAAGAACGGGTCGCCCATGCCTACATCGTTTACAAGGAACGCCGGCAGCAGGAAAACCATCACCAGCAGTACGGCGTACTTGAGGTATCGCAGGGGCTTGAGTTTCTTTGTGGAGAACTTCTTCGTGGGAATTTTATGCAGCAGTTCCTGAAACCAGCCGAAGGGGCACAGAAAACCGCAGATAAAGCGTCCGAGCAGGACGCCGAGCAAAATGAGAAAGCCTGTGATATAATAGGAAAAGCTGAACTTGGAAGAGCCCACTACCGCCTGAAACGCCCCGATGGGACAAGCGCCGGAGGCTGCCGGGCAGGAGTAGCAATTCAGCCCGGGCACACAGACGGTTTTCCCTGCGCCTTGGTACAGCTTGCCCTTGAGAAAGTTCGGCAGGTGCAGGTTGGTCAATAAAGCTGCCCCCGCCTGTATCCAACCGCGGAAGCGGGACATAATCTGTGACGCGCCCGAAAATTTCTTACCCAATGCCTACACACTCCAGACATAATTTAATCGCTTTGCTCAGTACCGTCGCGGCCTCGCCGCGCCATGCGCCGAAGCACAGCATGGCGATACCCACAACCAGCAACGTGGCCTGCGCCGCTGCTTTTTTTGCACAGCTCAATTTTATCACCCTTTCGCTTTTTCTGCCATCATCATAACACAGGAAAGATAAAATCCCTGTTAAGAACGAAAATTTAATGCAGATCTTATCTGCTTTTGCTATAATAAAGAAAAAGGAAATGAAAAGGGGGACTCTTATGCACCTTTTGGTAATTGAAGATGAACGCGCCCTATGCGAGACGATTGTCCGCAGTTTGCGGCGCTTGGCATACAGTGTGGACTACTGCTACGACGGGGAAAAGGCACTGGAACTTCTGGGTGTGGAGCGCTATGATTTGGTACTTCTTGATCTGAACCTGCCGGGAAAGGACGGCATGACCGTGCTGCGCACCTTGCGGCAGACAGACCGCGAGACGCGGGTGCTGATTCTCTCCGCACGCGGCGAGGTGGAGGACAAGGTTGAGGGGTTGGATGCCGGGGCCAACGACTATCTTGCAAAACCCTTCCACTTGGCTGAACTGGAGGCCCGCATCCGCAGCCTGACTTTGCGGCAGTTCACCCAGCAAGCCGTGTTGCTGACCTGCGGGGAGCTGACGTTCGACACACGCTCCCGCACCGCTGCCGTCAACGGGCAGCCCCTGACACTCACACGTAAGGAGACGGGCATTCTGGAATATCTGATGGTGCATCAGGGACGGCCTGTGAGTCAGGAAGAGCTGATGGAGCACGTCTGGGATAACAGCGTAGACAGCTTCAGTAATTCTATCCGGGTTCATATCTCCGCCCTGCGCAAGAAGCTCCGCGCCGCGTTGGGGTTTGACCCCATCCGTAATCGCATCGGCGAAGGCTATTTGATGGGAGGAGAGGAAACATGAAGCGACTTTCCTTGCAGTGGCGCATCACCCTGATGACTGTCCTGCTCATCGGTGTCACCTGTGTTGTCATGAATCTGCTGCTTTGTTCCTCCGGTGTGTACTATATGGACACAATCGCGGACACCTTACAGGGAGGTGACACGGTTATTATGAACAGTGAAGGCGCAGAGAGCTTTAATCCGCAGCTCGTAACGCCCGATGAGGATCTGACCATCGTTGTCAACGGAGCGCAGGGGCGCTTTCGCATGACCAACTGGTATATTACGGCTGTGGTGACACTGCTTAGCGGCGTTCTGGCCTATTTTGTCAGCGGACGTGCCCTCAAGCCGCTGCGCAGCTTTGTGTCTCAGGTGGAGAAGGTGCAGCTGAACAACCTGGCGGATATGAGGATTAACGAGAATGTTCTGCCGGAGTTTCGGCAGCTGAGTTCCTCTTTCAATCAGATGCTGGAGCGGTTGGACAACGCCTTTGCCGCCCAGCGGCAGTTCACCGGCAACGCTGCCCATGAACTGCGCACGCCGCTGGCACTGATGCAGGCGCAGCTGGAGCTGTTCTCCGCGGAGCATCCCGATATGCTGCCGGAAACGGCGAAGTTTCTCGCACTTTTGCGGGAACAGACGGAGCGACTGACACAGATGACCAAAACGCTGCTTGAAATGAGCAATTTGCAGCAGGTGGCGCGAAACGAGCAGATTCAGCTTGCCCCGATGGTTGAGGAGGTCTTCACAGATCTCGCGCTTTTGGCAGAAAAGCGCAATATTACGCTGGAGATGGAGGGAGACGGCTTCCTCATCGGCAGTGATGCACTGATTTACCGACTGCTTTTTAACCTGACGGAAAATGCAGTCAAGTACAACCGTGCGGGCGGCTCGGTGAAGGTTTCTGTTACGCAGGAGCCGGAAAAGCTTCTGATCCGCGTTTCCGACACCGGCTGCGGCGTCCCGGAGGAATACCAACAGAGCATCTTTCAGCCCTTCTTCCGGGTGGATAAGTCCCGCAGCCGGGAGTACGGCGGCGTGGGGCTGGGGCTTTCTTTGGTGTGGGAGATCGCCAATCTCCACGGTGGTTGCGTCCGGGTGGAGGAGAGCTCGAAGAAGGGCACCACGATTGCGGTGGAGCTGCCGGTACAGGGATAAGGCACTCGAAATCTCCGGTGAGCTGTTCGCAGAATACGAACAGATTTAGAAAAAGCAGCGGTTTTGCGATGAACAGAAGGGAAAGTGATGAACACATGAAAATCCTATATGAGCTGTCTTGGTTATGGGAAATGCTGGGCATCGCGCTTGCTGCTGCAGCTGTCTGCGTGACTTGTGCCGCACTGATTTGCAAAGCAACGAAGAGGCGGCCCAACAAAAAAATGCTGGCCGTCGTAGGGGCGGCGGCATTTGCCGGTGCAATTCTGGCAGTCCTTCTGATTGCGCGGACACCGATGCCCCTTTGAAGATATTTAATCCTTCGGCAGCTTGGTCGACAACACGAAGAAGCCTGCCGACACAATTTGTAATCGGAGAATATATAGGCTGTCAAAAAACTCATGCTTTCAAACGGCGAAAGCATGAGTTTTTTAGTGTGCCGGTATGGACAGCCGCTGATGTGGTCGGCTTTTTACCTGCGATTCCATTAAATGTGTCGTTTTTTAAGGAACAGGGCGAGTGCTGCGAGGCTGCCTGCGCAGAGCGTCAGCCAAAGTGCGGGGGCAAAATCATCGCCCGTTTTTGGGTGGTTCGTCGGGCTTGGGGTTGCGGTCGGCACGGCAGTCGGTACGGCTGTGGGAGCTGCCGTAGGTGTCGCCGTTGGTTCCGCTGTGGGCGTGGCCGTCGGTTCTGCGGTTGGGGTTGCCGTGGGCTCCGCTGTCGGCGTGGCCGTCGGTTCCGCCGTGGGCGTTGCGGTGGGCTCTGCAGTCGGTGTTGCCGTCGGTTCCACGGTGGGGGTTGCGGTGGGTTCAACAGTAGGTGTTGCAGTCGGTTCCGGGGTCGGGGTCAGCTCGGGCGCGGCGATGGTGAAGGTGGTATTCAGCCCGTCTCCGTCGCGTGCCACATCCAAGTCCTTGACGGATGTACCGGAAGACGAAGGGTACTTTACGGAGCCTGTTACGGCTGTTACTTTATAATTTCCCGGTTCTAACGTGTAGGGAATCAAAATGCTTACCCGTGTAGAAGCTGGCAATATGTCATCATCCTCGTCAAAATTTACATATGTGAATGTCGGATCTGTGTCGATCACCGCACCGGTCAGTACGGTTGTATCGCCGGTATCTGTATTCGTAACGGTGAAGGACGTGTCTGCTGACAGTGACAGATTATTGATGGTAATATCCCGTGACGGTTGAGCACTGCTTCCTTTGGATACGAACAGTGTAAACCCAATGCGCAGCTGCCCTTTTGTAGGCCCCGGCTGTCCCGATGCTGCGCCTACGATCACCACATCATCATATTGACAGCCTGCCACTGAGAGCAGAGCGAACAGCAGAAGAAACACGACTCCGATTTTTATACCCTTGTTTTTCACGGCGTTACCTCCTCATAAATTTGAACGGTATTTGTTGTGTTCATTATACCATGACATAGCGTGAACGTCAATTAGAATATGCTTAGAATTTATTCGTTTTTATTTTACAGCGGGCAAAATTTTCTGTTGCAGCGGGCAAAACGGTTTTTCTTGCAAATGGGTGTTGCTATCTGCCGTGGGGTATGGTAAAATCAAGCTGTATGACCCGTTCTATAATAAGAAGAACGAGGAAAAAGAGAGGATTGGTTCAAATCATGAAAAATATAAAAAAGCTGCTGGCTGTTCTGCTGGCCGCGCTGCTGTGCGTATCTGTGACGGCCTGTGCAAACAACAGCTCTTCAAGCACGGCGGTCGCAACGCTGGAGACATCTTCCACGGCGAGCGAGGGCGAGACCGCGGAGAGTACCGACAAAGACCCTGCGGGCTATGACGATGATATTCAGGGCCTTTGCAAGTATCTTGAAGACTGCAAGGTGGCAGCGGGCGAAAAGGTGCAGATGTCTTACGACGTCATCGGCGCCGAAAACGGCTATAAATATGTATACCGCTACGCAGATTCCGCTGTGCAGCTTGAAGTGTATGAGTTCCCGGCGGAGCTTTCCGAGACCGCTAAGGCGCTTCAGGACGCTGTGCGCGCAGACGGCACGTTTAAAGTGCTGGATAACACCGTGCCGGGTTATCTTTCCAACGACGGCCGCTTCCTTTTGATCTACACCGACGCGAAGTCGGAAAAGGAAGACGCGAATAAAACACACAAGGAGCACGTTCTGGAGTGCTTCAATACGTTTGCGGACGCAAAGGCAAAATAAAAATTATAGGGGGGCGGAAAGGCATGTGCTTTTCCGTCCTTAGTGCTTTCTTATTTTAAAAAATCGGCGGCGGTTAGGCATAAATGGGCATGAAACGCACCGAGAAGGGAGTTATACACCATGAACACACAAGATACCGTGCACCGCAAAAGCGCCGCAGAGCTGCGCATACGGCGCGTGATGGATGCACTGGAGAAAAACAACATGCAGGCGTATTATGCGCCCACATGTGCGGACGCCGTAAAAATCGCAAAAGAGCTGCTGCAGCCGGGCGATGTGATTTCCTGCGGCGGCAGCGTGACGCTGGATGAGACCGGCGTGATGGATTTAATGCGCTGCGGGGACTATGAATTTTTGGACAGAACAACCGCGAAAACGCCCGAGGAGCGCGAGAAGCTGTACCGCGAGGTATTTTCCTCCGATGTGTTTTTGACGGGCACAAACGCCGTTACGGAGCACGGAGAGCTTTATAATGTAGACGGCAACGGCAACCGCGTGGCGGCGATGCTGTTCGGCCCGAAAAAGGTGCTGGTTTTTGCGGGGTGTAACAAGATTGTGCGCGACATAGACGACGCCGCAAAGCGCGTGAAAAGCTGTGCGACGCCTGCAAATGCCATGCGGCTGAATTTGGACACGCCGTGCACGCACGGGGCGTGTCCCGGCACGGACGGCGAGCTGTGCGCGGGCTGCCGCTCGGAAAATCGCATCTGCGCGATGTACACGGTTTTGGCACGCCAGCGCGTGAAGGGCAGAATTCATGTCATTCTCATCGGTGAGGAGGTCGGTTACTGATATGAAAGAAAAGATACAGGCTTTTATGGCAAAACGACAGGCGAAAGGAAAGCGGTCCTACGAGATCGACATGTGCAACGGTCCGCTGCTGGGCAAAATTCTGCGCTTTGCGGTGCCGCTGATGCTTTCCGGCGTTTTGCAGCTGTTTTTTAACGCGGCGGATATTGTGGTGGTCGGCCGCTTTACCGGCCACACGGCGCTGGCGGCGGTGGGCTCTACCGGCGCGCTTATCAATTTGCTCATCAACGTGTTCGTCGGCCTTTCCATCGGCACAAACGTGCTTGTGGCGCGCTATTACGGCGCACAGGATGCAAAGCAGCTGAGCGAGACCGTACATACCTCTGTGCTGACAAGTCTTGTGAGCGGTGTTATATTGATTGCCGTGGGCGTTGCGTTTGCGGAGCCGCTGCTGACCCTGATGGGCACCCCGGAGGACGTTTTGGGTCAGGCGGCGCTTTACATGCGCATATACTTTGTGGGCATGCCGGCGATGATGCTGTACAACTTCGGCGCGGCGATTTTGCGCTCTGTGGGCGACACAAAGCGCCCGCTGTACTTTTTGACCATTGCGGGCGTTGTAAACGTCATTTTGAATCTGTTCTTCGTCATTGTGTTCCATCTCGGCGTGGCGGGTGTTGCCATTGCGACGGTCATTTCGCAGGTGATTTCTGCGGGACTTGTGACCATCTGCCTGATGAAAACGAACGCTTCTTACCGTTTGGAGCTGCATAAGCTGCATATCTATAAAGATAAGTTTTTCGGCATGATGCGTGTCGGCCTGCCAGCGGGCATGCAGGGCGCGGTGTTCTCCATTTCGAACGTGCTCATTCAGTCCTCTATCAACTCGTTCGGCTCCACCGTTATGGCGGGCAGCACGGCTGCGGCCAACATTGAGGGCTTTGTGTACACTGCGATGAACGCGTTTTACCAGACGGCGCTGTCCTTTACCGGGCAGAACATGGGCGCGAAGAAATACGACCGCGTGGCGAAAATTCTGCGCATCTGCATTTTGTGTGTGACCGTGACGGGCGTTGTGCTCGGCTGCGGCGCGTATTTGCTGGGCACACCTTTACTTTCTATATATACGTCTGACCCGGAGGTTATCCAGTACGGTTTGGAGCGTATGCTCATTGTGTGCGTACCGTACTTCCTTTGCGGCATTATGGACACGCACGTGGGTGTTTTGCGCGGTATGGGGTATTCGATCATGCCGATGATTGTATCACTTACAGGTGCGTGTGCGCTGCGTGTGGTGTGGATCCTGACGGTCTTCCAGATGCACCGCACGCTGTTTATACTGTTCCTCTCGTACCCGGTGACGTGGGCCGTGACGGCGGCCGCGCATTTTGTGTGCTACCTTATCGTGCACCATAAGATGATGGAAAAGGCGAAAGCGGAGCAGGCCGAGGCGGCAAAAGCATAAAGTATACTTATATATTAAGAAGAAACGCGTTGTGGGATGACCGCAGCGCGTTTCTTCTATATATAAAGAGAAAAGCAGAACCGCAAAACAAAAACGCGTCTTTCTATAACCTATATATAAGAAGATATAGGGCTGCATTGTAAAGCTTTACGATAACTTCACGGCGATTTTAAGTGCTTTAAAAACTTTTTTCGGATAAAATCAGAAAGATTATGAGGAGATTCAGAAGTGAAAGGACACTGATGCGCCAGATATATAAGAAGATGTGCTTGAAGCTTTGGGGTACAGAGAGGGGCTTTTGCAACTTTAAGACCACCTTTTCAAAAAGTTTTTCTTGATTTTTTCAAAAAAATTTCGTAAAATAGTTTGCGTAAGCCATGTATATGGGCATGTAAATGCAAAAATGCCCATTTGGAGATACACTATATATTGTGTTTAAATCAAGGCACAACACATAGATGCAGTTTTTCGAAAAAAACTTAAAAAAACTTTCAAAAAAGTGTTGACAAAAGGGGTTGTACGTGGTATTATAGTCAAGCGCTCGAGAGAGACGGCAAAAAACTGAAAGCGAAAAGCTTAAAAGGAAAGC
>ERZ1673695.2099-NODE-2099-length-16822-cov-14.919365_pt1 | contig 16822 bp, 16 predicted proteins | sample MGYA00580225_ERZ1673695 | MGnify/ENA primary metagenome ERZ1673695 (study PRJEB41218, sample SAMN15661739) | gut metagenome | host: Homo sapiens | place: Canada: London | collected 2015-08-20/2019-03-30 | study: EMG produced TPA metagenomics assembly of...
ATGGAAAACCGCTATTTTGCTAATTTCACTTGTCCACTTTATTGACTATAGTCCAGACCTCCCTGGGTACCACACGTTTCTTTCTCTCCATCTATCTGCCGCATTTACCATGCATGATTCCGTGTAGCTATCGGGCTTCATCTTGTTTAGCAGACTTACCCTCATGCATAGCCTCTTATGCGATTTCTGTTCGTCAGACCGGAGATTTGCCCGTGGGTTAGTAGGTTCCCCACATCCGGCTTCCTTCAGATTCCACCTCACGATGGACACCCTTGCCTTCGGCTATATCCTTCCCACTACCGGGCGGATTCAGGACTTTCACCCGTTAGAAACGTGCGCCGCCAGGCGCACTAAAACAAGCCCGCAGCCGTCTTTTGCGGCCGCGGGCTTTCTCCCATAATCCGGAGCCTATTTCAGCGCCGCTACTATCTTAACACCAAGATGGTCGGAAATGGTGTAATCTCCAATCAGCTCGTAGCGCTCCACGTCTATCCTCTCATCCGTCACAAAGCAATAATCGAGCTTCCTTGCGGGAACATCAAAATGAGTGCTGTGGCTGTCTTCCGATTCTTTTGCAATTTCCTGAGCATCCTTCACGGAAGCGTCTCCCTCCTCCGTCATAATTTCCACCGCAACATAGTCGTCGGAATCGACGTTGAAATCCCCGGTGCAAAATACAGGGAGACCGCGCGCCGCAAGCTCATCTACCATTTGGCGCGTATATTCCGCGCCATAAGAATTGCTCTGCTTCGTTTTCCACTCCACATGGACGTTTACATGCGCATATTGCTCGCCTGTTTCCAAATTTTCAAAAATTGCCCAGCAGCCGTTCCGCGGACGATCTGCGCCGGGATATGTAGAAACCTGATCCGGCGTCGTGGAAAGCCAGAAATTATCCGTTTCTGCAACGCGGTACTTCTTTTGATTGTAAAAAATAAAGGTCCCGAAAGCATTCGGATCATCCGCGCCGCCGGTGTCCATGACTCCGACGCAGCCATAATCCGGCAGATTTTTCAAAAGATGCTGTTTGATCGCATAAGAGCACTCCTGCACACCAAAGGAATCCGGCTTTTCTTTCTTCAGGAGCTCAGACAGATCCGCAAGACGGCTCGCCAGCTCGTAAGTCTTCGTAACGCCCGTATTGGCGCCGTTATACTCCGTACACCATTCAACCAGCACGTTATAACTGATAATTTTGACTTTTCCTTCCATTTCTTTCTCCTCCTGGCTGCATCCCTGCAGCAGCATCACGGCGCACGCCGCAAGGATAAGGGCGAATCTCAAACCTTTTTTGCTTTTCACGGTCTTCCTCCCGCTTTCTGTTCATGATAGGTAAAATTATATCATGGAGTTCCGTAAAAAACAAACGGGTTTTTGGAAGAAATCAGCTTCTCTTCCGCGCGATCTCCATAAGACCGAGCGCCGTCATCCCGGGGATCTCAGGACGGGAAGGATCGCGCAGCGCCAATTCCCTCATATAAGCCGTAAGCGCTTCCCCATCGCGTTTCTCCTCCATACCGATGAAATCGCAGAGGATGATTCCGCCGATTTCACGGAGGCGAAGCTGACGCATGATTTCCTCTGCCGCTTCGAAATTCACTTCTTTATAGGAGGCCGCAGATTTTCCCGTATTTACATCGATAACCGTCAAAGCCTCCGTTTTTTCAATCACGATATCCGCGCCTGATTTTAAAAAGACTTTCCTCCCCAGCAGCGACGTTTTGACGGAATCAACAGATTTAACCGCAAAAATGTGTTTCGGAAGAAAACGCAGCCGGCTTTTAAGCTCCGGAAAGGCAGCGCCCAGCCGCTCGAGCGTCTCCGTTGTATCCGCGCAGATTTCCGAATAGGAAGCCAGCGGATATTTCAGCAGCGCGGAAGCAACGGGATCCTCCGCAAATAAAAGGCGGGATGCGCCGTCGGCGGCCGCCGACTGAAGGCGCCGCTGAATGCCGTGCCATACAGAAACGAGCTTTTCATATTCCTCAGCAATTTCCGCGGCAGAAGCAGAAGCGGCCTGTGTCCGCAGAATCAGCGCATATTTCGGCTGGAGCAATTTGCCGGCTGCCGCGAGACGTTCCCGAACGGCGCCGTCTTTGATTTTAGTAGAAATATTTACGCTGGGTTTGTCTTCCGTCGGCAGGAGCACGGCATAGACGCCCGTCAGGCGAATTCCAGACGTAACGCACGCGCCCTTTTTTCCCCGTGCGGCCGCTGCAATTTGTACGGCGCAAAACGATCCGAGCCGGTGCGCTCCCTCCGGCGCGTTCAGCAGCGCGCGCCGCTCGTCCCCGATATCCACAAAATAAGAATGTAATTGCGGCGCATATTCCATAATACGCGCCGCAAAAATATTAGAAGTCATGAATTTACTATTGTCGGAAACTTTATACAGAACGGCGCTGCCGTTCTCGGTGATTATTATCTCCGAAGAATTCCGGATTATGCATTCCCGCTTAAAAATTTCAATCTTTTCCGCGGGCATCAGAACAGCTCTTCCTCCAGCATCGCGCACAGACAATGATATACGGGGAGATGAAGCTCCTGAACAGCGTATGTTTCATGCTCCGGAACAGAAATTGTGACCTCTGCAATTTCTTTCAGTCTGCCGCCTTTTTCGCCTGTAAGCGCAATTGTTTTCATGCCTGTAAGCTTTGCGATCATGGCAGCGCGTACGCAGTTTTCCGCGTTGCCCGACGTAGAAATCGCGATCAGGCAGTCGCCGGCGCGCCCGAGAGAAAACAGCTGCTGCGCATAAATATTGGATGGATCCGTGTCGTTTGCCACGGCAGATTTCAAAGAAACATGCGAGCAAAGTGAAATAGCCGGAAGGCCTCCCTCCAATGTTTCTCCCAGAATTCTTCCGGTTTCTCCAAACATCTGCGTCAGGCTTTCCTGGATTCTCGCGTCCGCCGGACGCTTCTTTCGAAACGACTTCATCAATTCTCCCACAATATGCTCCGCATCGGCGGCGCTGCCGCCGTTTCCGCATACGTAAAGCACTCCTCCGTTATTATAGGCCTTGCAAATCGTCTGAAACGCCTCAAAAATGTTCACATGCAGCGGTGCGAGCGCAGGATAGCGCTCTGTCAGCCGGTCCAGAATGTCGATCGTAGTCTGTTTCACCTGGCCGCCTCCTCTTTCATTTTTTGCAATGCAAGCAGCTTGGCGTATGCGTCGTCCCAGGCCGCCGTTTCGGAAGGAACGTATTCTTCAATTGCAAAGGAATTCCGCACAACCTGCCGCGCCTCCGCCAGCGTGCCGATCGCACCCAGCGAAATCAGCTGCGCCGCCAGATTTCCGATCGCAGTCGCCTCAACCGGGCCGGCATATACAGGGCGATTAATTGCGTTCGCCGTAAATTGGCTCAGAATCTTATTTTTACAGCCGCCGCCTACAATATGAAGCGCCGGAATCCGGTATCCGACAATCTCTTCCAGCCCTGCGATCGCCTGCCTGTATTTCAGAGCCAGGCTCTCCATAATGCAGCGTACGATTTCGCCCTTCGTCTGCGGCACGTATTGCCCAGTCTCCGCACAATAATCTCTGATTTTATCCGGCATGCCGTTCGGTTCGAAAAATCTCTGATCATCTACATCGATAATGCATGCAAACGGTTTCGCGGCCATCGCGCCGCCATCGAGCTCGTCAAACGAAACCGTCTCGCCCAGCTTTTCCCAATGGCGCTTGCACTCCTGGTTGATCCAGAGTCCCATGATGTTTTTCAGAAGCCGAACATTATTATTGATTCCGCCTTCGTTCGTATAGTTCAGCTCGCGCATCTTATCGTTGATGATCGGACGATCCAGCTCAACGCCCAGCAGAGACCATGTTCCGCTGCTGAGGTACGCGCTCTTTTGATCGTAAAAAGGAACGGATACCACGGCGCTGCCCGTATCGTGCTCCGCAACGGCGATAACCGGAATCGGCGCGGTGCCAAGCTCTTCGCAGATCCCTGCGGAAAGCGTTCCGATCTTCGTGCCGGCGGGGACGACGTTCGGCAAAATCCCCGTATGAAAGCCAGGAATAATTTTCCGGATCAGCTGCTCTGCCCAGCCGCCGCGGACAGGATCATAGAGCTGCGACGTACTCGTAATCGTATACTCGCAAAGCTTCTCGCCCGTCAGATAATAATTAAACAGATCCGGAATAAACAGCAGAGTATCTGCGTTTTCAAGAAGCACGCTCTTTTTCTCCGCCATGGCCAGAAGCTGATACAGCGTATTGAATTTCTGAAATGCAATCCCCGTCGTATCATAAATTTCTTTTTCCGACGAACGGCTGCATGCAAGCTCGATCATACCGTCCGTGCGCGCGTCGCGGTAATGAACGGGATTCCCGAGCAGTTCCCCCTGCCGAGAAAGCAGACCGAAGTCCACGCCCCAGGTATCGATCCCGATCCCCGCAATTTCCTTATGCCCGGCCTGATACGCTTTCAGGATGCCTTTCTTCAGTTCGAAAAACAAACGCGGAAAATCCCACGTAAACGTCCCGTTCATCATAACAGGATCGCTGGAAAAGCGATGGAGCTCCGAAAGCGTAAGCCGCGAGCCATCGAACTCACCCAGGATGGCTCTTCCGCTGCTTGCTCCGTAATCAAAAGCCAATAATTTCATCGATAACCGTCCTTTCCCGAGAAAAGGCCACGCTGTTATATGGCCTTTGCGTTTGCAAGGAGATATTTCTCCGCCTCTGCGTTCCACAGCTGATTGTGACGTTTGCAGATTTCATCCAGCGCTCTGAACATCTCGTCCGTTTCCCCCAGCTTCTCGAAATCGGCAATCGCCGTAAGCGGAAGATCGATATTCGTATAAATCAGTTTCTTTCCGCCCGGAATCTTCGGCAAGTTCATAACGGTATCCACAACGCTGTTGAGCCCGCCGATATGCGTGATCATGGAAGCCGTATTCAGAAGGCCCTTGTTCATCATTTCAATCGATTCGATCATGTCCTGCGTATTTCCGCCACTCGTGCCGACGACGTGCGTGGAAGCATAATGTACGTTATAGAAATTAAATTCGGCCTTAAATTCCGAATTGGCAGGGCCGGCAAAGAAATTGAGGCAGCCGTCCTTGCCCAGAAGCCTGTCGCCCATTTCCACAACGGAGCGGACGGGTGCAAAGACCATGACGTCGTCAAATCCTTTATTTCCCGTAAGTCCCATAATATAATTCTCCGCGTCGGGCGTCGTATTCGTATTGACATATACCAGCTTGACGCCGTTTTTCGCGGCTTCCTCAACCGTATAAATGGACGCCGCCCGCTTCAGCCTGGCTTCGTCGATATCCGTAACGACAAGCAGCCCCGGCTTTCTGTCACAGTGAATCGCATAATCGATCGCACCGATCCCCATCGGTCCCACGCCGGCCAGAATCGCCATATTTCCGCCCTCAACAATTCCCATGTTATGTACGTAAGAGCCGTTCTTAGTATGATACATGGCATGGTACGTACCGACGATGCAGGACATCGGCTCTGCGACGCTGCCGTAGAAAAACGCATCATTATGATATTCAAGAAGGCAATTCGTTTCCATGACCTCGTTCGGGATAATGACATAGGTCGCCGATCCCCCGATATACCGATAAGAATAGCCCGGCGCATCCAAAGATCCCTTGTAGTTCATTGCCGGCTGAATAGAAAATTTCTGTCCGGGCTTGAATTTATGCTGCCATTTAGAACCGACCTTGACGATTTCCCCGCAGAACTCATGACCTACGATGACGGGGTTCTTGTCTATATCATTCGGGACTCTCTTATGATCCGAGCCCTGCTCCATCGCTTTGTATGTAGACATACAGACGCTGTCCGATATGATATGCGCCAGAATTTCATCCTCCTTCATCTCAGGTAAATCAAATTCTTCCAGACGCAGATCTTCCTTTCCATACAATCTAACTGCCTTTGTTTTCATTCAAAATGCCTCCTAAAAAACTATAATATGGAATACGTCCGATTGTACCACAGCCGGACGTAAAATTAAAGTGCTTTCTTTCAGTCCAATCCGAAAAAGGAAAGGATTTTCCGGATAAGAAGCGTAAACCAGCCGGCCTTTTCCATGTCTTCGCTTAAAACGATTTCCACACGCCCGATTTCTTTGTCCTCCAGCATATACACGACTTCCCCGACCGTTTCGCCCTTCTGTGCGGGCGCCTGAACCGTCTTTGTGATCTCTACCTTTTTCTCGATCTTATCAAAATCGTCTTTGTTCAGCAAAACCGAGAAATCGGCCGCCGCCTCGGTCTTAATTTTCTTTTCCTTACCGTCTTTGATATCGATCTTCCGGACAAACGTTCCCTTTGTTTCAATCTGGCGGTATTCAAACGCCGTCAGGCCATATTCCAGAAGCTTTCTGATCTCTGCGGCACGATAATTCTCGTCGGCCGCCCCAACGATTACCGCGACGGAACGCGTGGATTCGTCAGCTACAGTACCCACCATCGCATATCCGAATTCGGAATCGCTTCCAACCAGAAGGCCGTCGCTCTCCTGATAAAATTTCCCGCGCGTCAGGTTATTGGCCGAAACCATTTCGGTATCGCCCTCGTTTGTGGACTCGTGTTTAAACAGACCGTATGTCAGCTTTGTATAATCCGTCACCGACGGGTACTTATTAAGCAGATCGCAGGCCAGCACCGCAAGGTCGTTTGCGGATGTATACTGATCCTTTGCAATTCCGGTGCTGTCCGTATACAAAGTATTTTTCATGCCAAGCTCCGCCGCTTTCGCGTTCATCATGGCGACGAAATTCTGTTCCGTGCCGCCCAGTCCCTCAGCCAGAACATATGCAGCATCGTTCGCGGAAGCGATGCATACGGCCTCGATCGCCTGTTTTACCGTGATTTTTTCATGTTTATAACCGTCAAGAAAAACCCTTGCTCTGCCTTCGGAGGCCTTCTGGGCCGCTACAGAAACCTCAAGCTGCGTATCCAGGGTGATTTTCCCTTCCCCGATCGCTTCAAAGGTCAGATACAGCGTCATCAGCTTCATGACGTTGCCCACGCGCACCTGCGCGTCCCCGTTCTTGTTCTGCATCACCAAATTTGCATTCGCATTTCCCAGCGCGTAGGCCGTCGACGTGATGGTGTCCACCTCCGTCGTCTTATAAATATTCGAAGCCTGCGTTTTCGAGAAATCAGCGGCTACAAAAGACGACAAAACGAAAATATTCAATGTGGCGATCACCATCGCCCCGCTGACTATTTTCGTCCAGAACCGTTTGATCCCTATGCACTTTTTCACCTCTGCGACACTCCTTTTCGATAACCAAAGCATGCCTTTATTCTTCCGTATCTCCGCAAAGCCTCCTGACGGCTTGAAAATCTTCTTCAAAGACCGGCTTGAGGCTTCGGTTATAAATCTGGCTTGCCGGATGGTAAAGCGGCACATATGTCGAAGGGGTTTCGTTTATTCTGATATCGATCGCTTTTCCGTGGCAAGCACTTAATTCCAGTATACCACAATTTCCGATAAAACACAAAGCCTTCAGCGGTACGCCTCCAAGCGTCAGAATCAGCCGCGGCTTCAGAAAAATCAGTTCTTCCCGCAGCCAGGGCAGGCTCAGCTGAATTTCACGCGGCAGCGCCGGACGGTTCGCATACGTTCCCGGCCGTTTTCCGGGGCGCGCCAATCTGTATTTTACCACATTAGTTATATACAGACTGTTTCTTTTTATGCCTGTCGCTTTTAAAATTTCGTCGAGGATCGCGCCTGCTTTTCCCACGAACGGCCTTCCAAGCCGGACCTCCTCTTTTCCCGGCGCTTCTCCGATCAGCACTACGCCGGCATGCTCCGGTCCGGAGCCATATACGAACTGCAGAGGCCCGGTCCGGGCGTACAGCTTCAAATCCTCCGACACCTCGCGTTCCAATTTTTCCCGGTAAAAAGTGTTGATATCCTCAAATGATTTCATGAAGCCTCTCTTGAACGGCCTTCAGATCCCGCCACATAAAAATTTTTTTCGATTCGTCTCGCAGAAGTGCGGCGGGATGATATGTCGCCGTAAAATATGTGCCTTTTTTTTCATGCCACGTTCCGCGCACTGCGGTAATTTTGGCCTCGGGACCGATCAGGGCCGTGGAGGCGACCGATCCCAGACAGACCACGATTTTCGGCTGAATCAGCCGGAACTGCTCTCTAAGATATGGCAGGCATGCCTCCGTCTCTTCCCGAAGCGGATTACGGTTTTGCGGCGGCCGGCATTTAACGACATTTGTAATATAATAAAGCTCCGGAGTAAACCCGCACGCCTCCAGCGCAAGATCCAGCAGCTTGCCGGCCTGCCCCACAAACGGAACGCCCTGTTCATCCTCCTGCGCACCCGGGCCCTCTCCCACAAACAAAATCGGCGCGCTGCGGTTTCCCTTTCCAAACACCACGTTTTTGCGTGTCTGCGCCAGCGCGCAGCGGCGGCAGCGGGCGCAGAGATCCGTAAGCGCCTCCCACGTCATGGCGCCAGACACTTTACGAGAACCGCTTTCTGCACGTGCAGACGGTTTTCTGCCTCGTCGAAAATTTCTGCGGCGTGCGCTTCGAAAACTTCGGCGGTAATTTCCTCGCCCCTGTGCGCGGGGAGACAGTGCTGCACGATCGCGTCCCGCTTTGCGCAGGCCATTACGCGGTCGTTAATCTGGTAATTTGCAAAAACTTTCTGCCGCTCGGCTGCCTCAGCCTCCTGTCCCATCGATGCCCAAACATCGGTATAAAGGACATCCGCGTCGGCAGCGGCTTCAAGAATATTTTCGGTACACTGAAATTCTCCGTTTTCTGCCGCCCATTTCATAATTTCCGCGTCCGGACGGTAGCCCTCCGGGCACGCGACGCTGACCTTCATGCCGAGCTTAATACCGCCTACGATCAGCGAGTTGGCCATGTTGTTGCCGTCTCCGATATAGGTCAGCTTATTCCCCCGGATAGCGCCCTTATACTCCCGGATCGTCATCAGATCGGCGAGAACCTGACAGGGATGACAATAATCCGTCAGTCCGTTGATTACCGGTACGGAACCATATTCCGCAAGCTTTTCTACTTCCTCCTGGCTGTATGTGCGAATCATGATTCCGTCCAGATAACGAGATAAAACACGCGCAGTGTCTTCGATCGGCTCGCCTCTTCCGATCTGCAGATCGTGCGAGCTCAAAAACAGAGCCGATCCGCCGAGATCATACATTCCAACCTCGAATGAGACACGCGTCCGCGTAGACGATTTCTGGAAAATCATTCCCAGCGTCTTTCCTGCAAGACGTTTATGCTCAATTCCATGCTTTTTTTCATATTTCAGCTGATCCGCCGTATTAAGAATACTGCAGATTTCTTCCTTGCTCAGATCCATGAGCTTCAGCAGATGCTTCATTTTGCAATAACCTCCTTTAAAATTCCGATTGCTTCCCTGAGCTCTTCCTCTTTGATATTCAGCGGCGGGAGCAGGCGCACCTTTGTTTTTGCGCTGAGCACAAGTACGCCGCGTTCCATTGCGTCTTTAATCACTTCTGCCGCGGGGCGCTCTGTTTCGATGCCGAGCATCAGTCCGAGCCCGGTGACAGATTTTACGCCCTTCGCGCCCTGCAGCGCATTCCGGATCCACGCGCCCTTCTCACGTACCGAGGCGAGCAGCGGCTCATCGATCCGGCTCAGGATATTGTACGCGCCGGCGCAGCAGACGGGATTTCCGCCAAAGGTAGAGCCGTGCGTTCCCGGCGTAAAAACATCCTGCATTTTTTCGCCCAGCATCGTAACGCCCAGCGGGAGGCCGCCGCCGATTCCCTTTGCCGTCGTTACGATATCCGGCAGGATTCCGTACTGCATATATGCGTAAAGCGTCCCCGTTCTTCCATTGCCCGTCTGTACCTCGTCCGCAATCATAAGAAGATCGTTTTCCGCCGCCAGCGATTCGATTGTTTTTACAAAATCCTTCGACAGGACGTGAATACCGCCCTCTCCCTGCACGAGCTCGAACATCACTGCGCAGCAGCGGTGCTCGCGGATCAGCCGTTTCAGTTCCTCTGGATCATCCGGCGCGCAGTATACGAAACCCTCTGTGAAAGGCCCGAATTTCGTGTGAAACGCATCCTGTCCCGTTGCGGAAAGCGTCGTCACCGTTCTGCCGTGAAAGCTGTTTTTCAGCGTAATGATCGTATGTCTGCCTTCCCCGTATTTTTGATAGGAATATAAGCGGGCGGCTTTGATGGCGCATTCATTTGCCTCCGCCCCCGAATTGCTGAAAAACACCTTCTTCATTCCCGTTTTTGTGCAAAGCAGCTCGGCGAGCTTCACGCATGGCTCCGTATAGTAGAGATTCGAGGCATGCTGCAGCGTTCGGATTTGTTCGATCACGGCATTTTCCCAAGCAGCATCACACATGCCGAAAATATTTACGGCAATCCCGCTCCCCAGATCAATGTATCGTTTTCCATCGCTGTCTTCGAGCAGCGCGCCCCTCCCCCGTTCGAGCGCGACGGGAAACCGGCCGTACGTATGGGCGATATATTCGCCGTCCTTCTGAAAAATGTCTTTCATCCTTTCTGCGCCTCCGTAAACTTTCATCCCTCGGTAAACATGGTCCCGATTCCTTCATCCGTCAGCGTTTCAATCAGAATCGAATGCGGGATTCTGCCGTCAATAATAAATACCCTGTTTACGCCTCTGCGGATCGCTTCGATGCAGCATTCCACCTTCGGAATCATGCCGCCCGAAATGATCCCGTCCCGCATCAGCGTGGGCGCGTCGCTGACCTGGATCTGCGGAATCAGAGAGTCCGGATCGTCTTTGTCGCGTAAAATGCCGCTGATATCTGTCATGGAAATCAGGCTTTCCGCTCTGAGCATCCCGGCGATCCTGGAGGCTGCGGTATCCGCGTTGATGTTGTAAACGTTCCCCTCAGAATCGCATCCAACCGTGGAAATCACAGGGATATAGCCCTTTTCCAGAACGTCGAGAATCAGCTGCGTATCGACGTTCGTGATTTCTCCAACATATCCCAGGGCCGGATCGAGCTGTCTGGCTTCGATCATGTGCCCGTCCGCGCCGCTGAGGCCGATCGCACGGCCGCCCGTATTTTGTAAAAGATTGACGAGGCCCTTATTGATTTTTCCGGCAAGCACCATCTGAACGACCTCCGCGGTCTCCGCATCTGTTACGCGCAGTCCATTGACAAATTCAGAGCGTTTACCGATTTTCTGAAGCATTTCGCTGATTTCCGGACCGCCGCCGTGTACGAGCACGACCTTGATGCCGATCAAAGACAGCAGTACGATGTCACCCATGACTGCCCTCTTCAGTTCCTCATTGATCATCGCGTTCCCGCCGTATTTTACCACGATGATTTTATTGTAATATTTTTGAATATAGGGAAGCGCGTGGATCAAAACCTCCGCGCGCTGCGCGTTGCTGAGTTCCATAGAGCCACACCTCACGTTCTGTAATCGCCGTTAATTTTCACATAATCATAAGTCAGGTCGCAGCCCCAGGCCGTTGCCGTTTCGCTGCCGTCGTTCAGATCCACCAGAATGTCGATCTCTTTCTCCTGGAGAATTTCTTTTGCCTGTTCCTCGGAAAAGGGCACTCCGCTTCCGTTTTTGCAGACAGTAACCGTGCCTTTTCCTGAGCGGAACGCCACGTCGATCCGGCTGACGTCTACCAAAGCGCCGCTGTAGCCAATCGCGCAAAGCACTCTGCCCCAATTTGCATCGGCGCCGAACATCGCCGCTTTAAGCAGAGAAGAGCAGATAACCGATTTTGCCGTTTTCTGCGCGGCTTCAAGCGTCGGAGCGCCAGATACGCTGCATTCCAGCAGCTTCGTGGCTCCCTCCCCGTCTGCTGCAAGCATGCGGCTCAGCCGCACGGTCAGCATATGCAGCGCCCTGCAAAACATATCATATGCAGCGCCCTCGGTGTTGATTTCGGCATTGCCGGCCATGCCATTTGAAAGGATCACAGCCATATCATTAGTAGAAGTATCCCCGTCAATGCTGATCATGTTAAACGATGTTTTGACATCCTCGCGAAGCGCCCTTCCAAGCAGCTCCGGCGTGATCAGCGCATCGCACGTAATAAAAATCAGCATGGTCGCCATATTCGGATGGATCATTCCCGAGCCCTTTGCGATTCCGCCCATGCTGCACGGCACGCCGTCGATTTCAAAACGGACGGCAGCCTCTTTCACAATGGTGTCTGTTGTCATAATGGCCTCGGCGGCAAAGCGGCTGCCCTCCGGAGCCGCGGTAAGCCCGTCATAAAGCTCCGCAATAGCATTCCGGATCGGCGCCGTGTCAAGCGGCATCCCGATCACGCCCGTAGACGCGACTACGACGTTACTTTTTTCGATTCCGCACTGTTTGGCGGCAATCGCACACATTTCGGTCGCTTTTTCGTATCCGTCCGCATTGCAGGTATTTGCATTTCCGCTGTTGCAGACGATTACAGAAGCTCTGCCGTTTTCCAGGTTCTTCCGAGTAACCGCAATCGGCGCGCCCTTTACTAAATTCGTCGTATATACGGCCGCAGCGGCCGCTTCCTTCTCGCTGACAATCAGAGCCAGATCCCGTTTGCTTTTATTCTTGCGGATCCCGCAGTGTACCCCATTGGCCCGGAACCCTTTTGCGGCGCAGACGCCGCCCTCCGTATATTTGCATTCTATCATAAATCCAATCCTTTCTTCGGATCTGTTCCTATTTTCAGATTCATACATTCAACCGCCGCGCCGGACGCGCCTTTTCCCAGGTTGTCATACTGCGCAATGAGCAGAATCCGCTCTTCATTCCCGCATACGCCAATTCGCATGGAATCTTTTCCTGCGCAGCCCGCGCCGGAGACAAAGCACCCCGCTCCGAAGTCCGTAAGATCGTCCGTATAAGATACGATCGGCCCGGGATACTGTCTTCGGTACAGACTCCGGATCGCTTCACACGTTACGCCCTCCGGCAGCTGCCGGGAAAATACGGGAACGGTCATCACCATTCCGCTGTAGAAATCAGAAACCACCGGGCAGAAGATCGGCGCGTGCTCCAGCTCCGTTACGTGCTGCATTTCCTTCAGATGCTTATGCCGCTGTGTCAGGCCATATTGCCGCGGCGCGTCCAAAAGCGGATCTCTGTCTCCAGCCTCGTATTCCGCGATCATTTTCTTTCCGCCACCGCTGTAGCCCGTGACGCTGTGCGAGGTCAGAAACGCGGAACGCGGTAGAAGCCCGTATTTTACCAGCGGATAAACGAGCGCGATAAAGCCCCCGGCATGGCAGCCCGGTACCGCGATCCGCCGGCTTTCCTGTACACCCCGCAAATGCGCCTCGGACAGCTCCGGAAACCCATAGGCCCAGCCCGGACTCGTGCGATGCGCCGTAGAAGTATCAATGAGCACCGTATTCGGGTTCTCCGTCATCCGTTCAGCCTCCACCGCCGCGGCGTCTGGAAGACACAGAAAAGAAATATCACTTTCGTTGATTGCGCTTCTGCGCTTCTCGGGATCCTTGCGGTCCGTCTCCGGGAGTACGATGAGTTCAATATCGTCTCTCGCGCTGAGCCTGTCCCAGATCCGAAGGCCCGTGGTGCCTTCCCTGCCGTCAATAAATACTTTCGTCATGCTTTAAAAACTCCATTACCTGTGCGATTTGTTTTTCCACGGAGGCTACAGATGTGCCCCCCTCGGAAATGCGCCTGTCTACGCAGGCCTCCAAACGAATTGCCTCATACAGATCGTTTTCAAACAGCGGACTGAAGGTTTTGTATTCCTCCAGAGACAGCGTTTCCAATACTTTCCTCTCGCGGATGCAGTAAGCTACAAGTTGTCCCGTGATTTTGTAGGCGCTTCGGAAGGGCAGCCCCTTTTTCACCAGATAATCCGCCAGATCCGTCGCATTGATAAAGCCCTGCTGCGCCGCCCGGCGCATATTCTCTCTGCATACCGTTAACGTGCGGATCATCGGGGCGAACACTTCCAGGCATTTCTGCACCGTTTCCAGACTGTCAAAGACGGCCTCCTTATCCTCCTGCATATCCTTGTTATACGCAAGCGGCAGTCCCTTGAGCATGGTCAGAAGCGTAATCAGGCTGCCGTAAACACGTCCCGTCTTGCCGCGGACAAGCTCTGCCATATCAGGATTCTTCTTCTGCGGCATGATGCTTGAGCCCGTTGTAAACGAGTCGTCCAGCTCAATAAATTTAAATTCCCAGGAGGACCAGAGCACAATTTCCTCGGCAAAGCGAGAAAGGTGCATCATAATCAGGGAAAATGCCGCGCACAGCTCGACGCAGAAATCGCGGTCCGATACGCCGTCGATGCTGTTTGCCGTAACGCCGTCAAACCCAAGCTTTTCCGCCGTAAGCCGCCGGTCTGTATCATATGTCGTTCCCGCAAGCGCACAGCTTCCGAGCGGAGAAACATTCATTCGCTTCACGGCGTCCCGGAGCCGTCCGATATCCCGGAGAAACATCATAGCATACGCCATCAGGTGATGTCCGAACGTGATCGGCTGCGCGCGCTGCAAATGCGTATAGCCCGGTAAAATGGCATCTTTATTCTGTTCCGCCTGCTGCGTAACGGCGCGGATGGTATCCTTAAGCAGAGAAATGATTTTATGCGTCTCGTCGCGGAGATACATTCTCAGGTCAAGCGCGACCTGATCGTTTCTGCTTCTTGCGGTATGAAGCCGCCTGCCGGTATCTCCGATCCGCTTCGTAAGCTCCGCTTCCACAAACATATGGATATCTTCGCACGAAAGATCGATCTGCAGCCTTCCTGCATCCAGGTCTTCGAGAATCCCCTGCAGAGCGGCAATAATCTTCTCAGCATCTTCTCCGGAAATAATATTCCGCGCGCCAAGCATCGCGGCATGCGCCATCGAACCCGTAATATCCTGCCGGTACAGCTTTGAATCGAATGATATGGAGGAATTAAAATCGTCGGCCGTTTCGTCAAGCGCCTTTGCGAAGCGGCCCGCCCACAGTTTTTCCATAGAACTCCTTACTGCTCCCGCCGCTTCTGTTCCATCATCGCTTTGACCTTCACCGGCAGGCCAAAGAGATTGATAAAGCCTTCCGCATCCGACTGGTCATAAACATGATCCTCGTCGAAGGTCGCAATTTCCTCGCTGTAAAGCGTATACGGGGACGTCACGCCCGCGTTGATCAGATTGCCTTTGTACAGCTTCAGCGTTACGCTTCCCGTTACGGTCTCCTGCGTCTTGTCCACAAACGCGGAAAGCGCCTCGCGCAGGGGGGTAAACCACTGGCCGAAGTAAACGAGCTCTGCGAAGCGGGATGCGACGAGCTCTTTATAATGCTGCGTATCGCGGTCGAGGCAGATCGTTTCCAGCACCTGATGAGCCCGGTAGAGGATCGTGCCGCCCGGCGTTTCGTAGACGCCCCTGGATTTCATTCCCACCAATCGGTTCTCCACAAGGTCCGCAAGACCGATGCCGTTTTCTCCGCCCAGCCGGTTCAGTGTCTCTACGATTTCCACGGCATCCATTTTCTTTCCGTTGACAGCGGTCGGAATGCCCTGATCAAAATCAATCGTCACATAAGTCGGACGGTCCGGCGCCTGTTCAGGAGAAACGCAGAGCTCCAGAAAGCCCTCTTTGTTATACAGCGGCTCGTTCGCCGGATTTTCCAGATCCATTCCCTCATGGGAAAGGTGCCATAAATTTTTATCCTTCGAGTAGTTTGTTTCCCTGCTGATTTTAAGCGGAATGTTATGCGCCTCCGCATATTCGATTTCTTCTTCTCTCGATTTGATGTCCCATTCCCGCCAGGGAGCGATGATCTGCATCTCCGGCGCAAGCGCTTTAATAGTAAGCTCAAAGCGCACCTGGTCGTTTCCCTTTCCGGTGCAGCCGTGGCAGATGGCGTCGGCGCCCTCCGCTTTCGCGATTTCCACGATCCTCTTTGCGATCACCGGTCTTGCGAACGACGTTCCGAGCAGATAGTCGCCCTCGTATTTTGCGCCTGCCTTTACGGTCGGGAAAATATAATCTTCTACGAATTCCTTTTTCAAATCTTCTATATATAGTTTAGAAGCGCCGGTTTTAAGCGCTTTCTCTTCCAGACCGTCAAGCTCCGTTCCCTGTCCCACGTCTGCGGAAACGGCAATCACTTCACAGTTGTTATAATTTTCCTTGAGCCACGGGATGATGATGGAAGTATCCAATCCGCCCGAATATGCAAGAACTACTTTTTTAATATCTTTCTTGTTCATTTTGATTTCCTCCGTGCAATTTATTCAGTTTTCCGTATATTTATACATCAACATGCATTCCATGTCAAGGCAGGCGTCAAAAATTCATTTTCATGACATATTTTACCACAAATCAGAAAAAAAATCACCCGTTGTATCCAAAATACCACGGGTGAAAACGGTTCTGCTATTAAAAATCAATATTTGCGCTTCCTGGCAGCCTCGGATTTCTTCTTTCTTCTGACGCTGGGCTTCTCGTAATGCTCTCTCTTGCGAACCTCTGCAAGCACGCCCGACTTGGCGCAAGATCTCTTCCATCTCTTCAGCGCACTATCCAGTGATTCATTTTCTTTCAATCTTACTTCTGACATCCAAATCCCCTCCCTCCGACGGCGGCGGTTGATGGAATACCAATTTGTTTCATGTTATACCAAAACCACGTCACATAAGTATTACTGAATGCACGGGCGGCTCTGCCAAGCCGTTCTTTCCCGTATCAGTTGATTGATTATACATCTGATACCGGGATCCTGTCAATACGCGGGGCAAGGAATTTTTCAAGGGCGAAGACGCCGGCATTTTTCAAAATTTCTTCCGAAAATGTAATGTGATAAGACATATGTTACAGAAATAATAAAAAAAGAGAGATACTTTG
>ERZ1673695.2122-NODE-2122-length-16600-cov-21.974736_pt1 | contig 16600 bp, 13 predicted proteins | sample MGYA00580225_ERZ1673695 | MGnify/ENA primary metagenome ERZ1673695 (study PRJEB41218, sample SAMN15661739) | gut metagenome | host: Homo sapiens | place: Canada: London | collected 2015-08-20/2019-03-30 | study: EMG produced TPA metagenomics assembly of...
AAAAGCAGAACTACAGCTACGCCGGTATCATCGAGGCGCTGTCCGGCGCGCCCTTTGATGTGCGTTTCATCAGCTTTGACGACATCAAGGCTGATCCCTCCGTCCTGAACGATGTGGACGTGCTGGTGAACGTGGGCGATGGCGACACCGCCCACACTGGCGGCGCGGTATGGGAAGATCCGGCAGTATCCGCTACGATTCGTGGTTTCATCCGCCAGGGTGGCGGCTTCATCGGCGTGGGCGAGCCCTCCGGCCACCAGTACCAGGGCCACTACCTGCAGCTTGCGTCTGCGCTGGGCGTGGAAAAAGAGACGGGCATGACCCTGAACTACGACAAGTACAACTGGGAGGAGCATCCCGGCCACTTCATCCTGGCGGACGTGAAGGACGAGGTGGACTTCGGCGAGGGCAAGAAGAGCATCTACGCGCTGGAAGGCGCTCAGGTGCTGGTGCAGAAGGACAAGGAAGTGCAGATGGCGGCCAACGAGTACGGCGCCGGCCGCAGTGTGTATATCAGCGGCCTGCCCTACAGCTTTGAGAACAGCCGCATTCTGTATCGTTCCATTCTTTGGGCCAGCCACAGCGAGGACGAACTGCACAAGTGGTTCAGCTCCAACTACAATGTGGAAGTGCATGCCTATGTGAAGAACGGCAAGTACTGCGTGGTCAACAACACCTACGAACCGCAGCATACCACTGTCTACACCGGTGATGGTGCCAGCTTCGATTTGGATATGGACGCCAACGAAATCCGCTGGTACGAAATTTAACAACTTCCTTCTTCTAATTCGCGTTAAACATCTTCCCCTCATGCCGGGCGGCCTCCTCGATACTTCCGAGAGGCTGCCCGGCTTTTCTCTACCGCTAGGTGGGCGAATTCACAAAACGTTCTTGTGCCACAGCTTGCCTATATTGAGGGATTCTGAGTCGGTTTATGGCTTAGTGACCCCTATTTCCACCTCCAGTCGCATTTAATAAAACTTGCGACAGTTTCCTATTTCTCTAAGCGTTTCTCAAATACTTTTCGTCGGCTGGAACATATGTCAGGAGAAGTTGACAAGGTACGGATTCTGCCATTTCCTCGATGATGCCAAAAGGGACACATTCTTGATACAAATTTGTATCAAGAATGTGTCCCTTTCCTTATGTCTGATTTTCTTACTAAACCGCAGCGGTAGCGGTAAAACACTGGTCACAGTATCCTGTGGACTGTTTCCAGCCTCTGTATCTGGTATAGAACAGTTTACTGTACTCTCATTTCCGCAGATAACACAACACCAAAGATGCGGAATTCCGTCTCCTCAGTGATTGGCATTGGTTTGTAGACAGGATTCAAAGATACGAGTTCTGTCTTCGATCCGTCACAGTGCAGCTTCTTGCAGTAACTTTGACCATCATAGCACGCGGACGGTACGGGTACACCAGTCTTCAGCGCGCAATTGTGTATACCGATCATCAACTGGGTAGGATCAATCCTACTGAACACACGATCCATCCGGTTGGATACTTCTGTTCTGGTTAGAGGTGATTGAATGAAGCGAGAGAGAGAAAAAAAGGTATGTTGCGGTCGACGTTCGATTTACAGCGGAAGGAAGGCTACGTCCTTTGCAGATTGTGTTTGACCAGGGGCATATCTATGAGATCGACCGGATCAAGGATGTGTGCCGCAGAGCCGCCGATGTAGGCGGCGTCGGTGGTCGCTACACCTGTATCATCCAAGGCCACGAGCGGTATCTTTGGTTTGAGAAAGGGCGGTGGTTCGTGGAAGCCTTTGCCTGAAGAACGAAGCCTGCGTTGTGACAATCGGTTCCCACAGGTCATTGTAACGCGTTACCCTTTAGGACAACCGTTCGTGCCGCTGTCGAACGCGTCAGCGCGCGTTCCAAGAGGCTAATTCTGCGCAAAAGAGCGGGAAATGTGCAATGACAAAAATACGCTTAGATAGTATAATTAAAAAAACGCTCCAGATGTGACCTCTGTGAGCGTTTCTTAGATTGGCAGCAGCTTTTTGCGCTTCTCAGCCAAGAACCTTCTATCAGACACGATCAGAAAGTGAGGGCATACCATGGCTAATAATATCATCTTCTATTTCACCGATCAGCAAAGGTGGGATACATGCGGTTGCTTCGGACAACCCCTGAACATTACACCGAACCTCGATCGCCTGGCCGACAGCGGTGTGAAATTCCGAAACGCGTTTTCTCCACAGCCTGTATGCGGCCCTTGCCGTGCGCTGTTCCAGACCGGACGTTATGCCACTGACATCGGTTGTTTCCGCAATAATATCATGCTACCGCCCAATGTGAAAACCCTGGCCAATTATCTCGAAGAAGCTGGATATGAGACCGCTTATGTGGGAAAATGGCATCTTGCAAGCGATGGCGATTTTTACGGTAATAATACTGTGGATCACACTACCACTGCTGTTCCTCGTGAGCTTCGTGGCGGTTATACGGGTTTTTGGCGTGCTGCGGATGTCTTGGAATTCACCTCCCATGGCTACGACGGCTACGTTTTCGACGAAAACAACCAAAGAATAGATTTCAAGGGTTATCGAGCAGACTGCATCAATGATATGGCCCTTGAGTTTCTGGACACTTACAATGGGGAGAAGCCGTTCTTTATGACTATCTCCCAGATAGAGCCCCATCATCAGAATGATCGTCAGCACTATGAGGGCCCAATCGGTTCCAAAGAGCGGTTCAAGAATTTTGTATTGCCTCACGATCTGGAGGTGCTGGGCGGAAACGCCGCCGAGGAGTACCCGGATTATCTTGGGCAGTGTGCCAGCTTGGATGAGAATCTCGGGCGCCTGGTGTCCAAGCTGAGGGAAAAAGGGCTGTATGACAACACCGTTATCATCTATGCTTCCGATCATGGTTCTCATTTCAAAACCCGCAACAAAGACAGCCATCGGAACGGCGGTGACGACTACAAGCGCACCTGCCATGACAGCGCATTGCGTGTACCCCTTGTTATCTCCGGTGGCCCCTTCAATGGCGGTCTGGCGGTAGATGAGCTGGTGAGCACAGAGAGTTTGCCAAAGACGATTCTGGCGCTTGCCGGTGTTGATGTCGGTAGCGCAATGATCGGCGAAAACCTTTTGGACGTGGTGCACAAGTCGAATCCCGAGCGTCCCAACCGGGTATTCGCGCAGATTTCCGAAAGCCGCGTTGGACGCTGTGTACGCACTCCCGATTTCCTGTACTCGGTTTACGCGCCTGGCAAGGACGGCGGAGAGGTGCCGGCTTCGAACGTCTATGCCGACGATTTTCTGTACGACCTCCGCAAGGATCCCTGGCAGCTGGACAACGTTGTTGATTCCCCGGATTACAATGAAGTCAAGCAAGAGCTGCGGCAATACCTGCTGGACTGGATTGAGCACGCCGAAGGTTATCGTCCTACCATTCAAGACAACGCTTAAGGTTGCCTAAGCCAGCGCACAATGAAACCACGAACGCAAAGGATGATAAAGGATGCCTCCCGTTAATGTGTTGATTAAGCCCGCATCGTCGGCCTGCAATATGGCCTGCACTTACTGCTTTTATCGGGATGTCGCTTGTCATCGCCAGGAAAATTTCCAGGGAATGTTGTCTCTTGACCTGATGGAAAAAGTAATTGCCGGCGCCATGGAATTTGCCGAAGGCAGTTGCTCTTTCCTGTTCCAAGGTGGAGAGCCTACCCTGGCTGGGCTTGACTTTTACCGCAGCGTCGTGGCTCTGGTCCAGAAACACTCCAAAACGAACGTGGCTGTCAGCTATGCGATTCAGACCAATGCGTATCATCTTGACGAAGCATGGTGCGAATTTTTTCGGGACAACAAGTTTCTGGTCGGAATCTCTTTGGATGGACCTGCGGATCTTCACAATTTGAATCGGCCAGACCAGACCGGCCGCAACACCTTCAACGATGTCATGCGGTCGATTGAGTTGTTGCGCCTGTTTAAGGTGGATTTTAACATCCTGTGCGTACTTACGGGAAAGAACGCTCGTTCAGTCGAACGCATTTACCGTTTTTACCGGAAGCATGGTTTCAACCATATTCAGTTTATCCCCTGCCTGGAGCCCCTGGATCAGCAGCGCGGCACCGAGAAATATCATCTTTCCGTGGATGAGTACGGCACATTTCTTGTCCGTCTGTTCGATTTGTGGTACCGGGATCTGCAAGAAGGATATTATACGAGCGTGCGGCATCTGGACAACTGGCTCTCCATCCTTATGGGAGGCCGCCCAGAGTCCTGCGGGATGATGGGGCATTGTTCGATTCAGTTTGTTGTTGAAGGCGATGATGGCGTCTATCCATGTGACTTTTATGTTCTGGATGAGTTGCGCCTAGGCACTGTCGGCATTGACCGTTTTGAAAACATGGCACACTCCCCCATTGCACAAGAATTCCTGCATAGCTCCTTTTCTGTGCCTGAAGAATGCCGGCAGTGCCATTATTACCCCCTTTGCCGGAATGGCTGCCGACGTGATCGCATGGTATCAAGCACAGGAATTCCTGTACAGACCTACTATTGCCCGGCATTAAAGCATTTCTTCTCCAGCCGTCTGGCCCAATTGCAGCAAGCCGCAGCTATCTTGGCACGCTGGTGCTGATTTGCATAGCTCGATGTAGATCAACTATCCATGGTCAAACACAGCAAATCATGTACTCCTCTGGGCCGATCTGATACATTTTTCGTAAGAATTTGCAGCGTACCGGCGAAAGGCGAGGCTTGTTATGACTACTAGACGGTGTGATTTCAAAAAACAAGATTTGCAGACGCACGAATGTGGTGTCACTCTTGAGTATATCAGTTCGACGAAATACAAAGAGGAAGGGAGCGGATTACTGCACACCCATCCATTCACCGAACTATTCTATGTTACCAAGGGAAAGGGCCAATACCAGATTGAGCACACCTACTATTCAGTGGAGGCCGGTGATTTACTTCTGCTGAGATCTAACGTCGCGCACGCTGAAGTCAGTCTGGCAGCAAACCCAATGGAATGCATTGTACTTGGTTTCAGTGCGGCAAATGCCCTTCCCGATTTGCTGACTCCAAACGTGTTTCGGGTTCTTCACCTTGACAGTTCTGCGAATCAAATCCAATCTTACCTCTCCTTGATGCTCCAAGAAGTGACCAAAAGAAGGCCCCGATACGCAGAGGTGTGCCAGCATCTTTTTGAAGCGCTTTTGATCCAACTGATCCGAGAATTCTCTCCAATACTGCTGCCAATCGATAAGGATGCGCCTCTGAGCAAAAAAGCGGAACAGATCAAGGAGTTTATCGAAAAACACTACCTTGAAAATATCACTTTGGAATCCTTGGCCCAGCAAGCTCAGGTTAGCAAATACTACTTGGCGCACACCTTCGAACAATATTACAAAATATCCCCGATGCAATATGTTCAATCGCTGCGTCTTAATGAGGCGAAGACATTACTCCGTACAACAAATATCCCTACCAGGCGAATTGCTTCTATCGTCGGGTATTCCACACACGGCTACTTTAACCAGCGATTCGTGAAGTTCGAAGGAATGACCCCTACAGAGTACAGAAACATGATGCAGGAAGGGTTTCAAAAGGATGAACACGCAGCGCCTCTTCCTGAAGAATCCATCGGCACGGATAACGAGTGACTTGCGTTCACATAATTCCCCCTGGATTGACTGATGAATCAAGGAGGTCGGCTGACATAGACACGATCATTTACTTCGTCGTGAGCCTTCTCGCAAGTATCTCCGGTGCCATATGCGGTATTGGCGGCGGCGTTATAATTAAACCCGTGCTGGATCTCTTGCAGACGGATAGTGTTGCTACAATAAGCTTTCTATCCAGTTGCACAGTTCTGGCTATGAGTTGCTATAGCATGCTGAAAAACCTGAGCAACGGTGAAAACAGGATTGATTTGCAAATAACCATCCCCCTAGCTGTCGGTGGAGCAGTCGGGGGCGTCGTGGGAAAACAGTCATACAGTTCCATTGCCGCAATGTATCCTAACCCTGATACCGTTGGCGCTTGGCAGGCCGCTTTATTGGCGGTTGTTACCTTCGGCACCTTGGTGTACACATTGTGCAAGAAAAGAATAACTACCCACCACATTGATCATCCGATTGCCTGCACCTTGATTGGATTTGCACTTGGTGTTCTCTCCAGTTTCCTAGGTATTGGAGGTGGCCCAATCAATCTTGTGGTTTTATTCTTCTTTTTCAGTCTGGATACTAAGGCCGCGGCGCTGAGCAGCTTGTTCATTATTCTGTTCAGCCAGCTCTCCAGCATTGGTTTGACCGTGCTTTTCGCCACACCACCTCCGTTTTCCTGGAACAAATTTGTGTTGATGGTAGCCGGTGGCCTTCTTGGCGGTATTGTTGGGCGAAAAATAAACAAAAGCATCAGCAGCAAGTTCGTGGAAAACCTTTTTGCCGTACAGATTGCAATAATAATTGTTATCTGTATCTATAACACATTCAAATTCTTCTAACGATATCAACGGGCTGAAGCAGGCGGCGTCATCTGGCGCCGCCTGCTTTCTTCACGAGATGTTCTTCGCACGGAACTGAGATACCAATTTATAAAATGTACTTCTCTTCAGTCCAAGTCGATGCATGGCAGCAACGGCGGTGATCTGCTTGCTCTCCCACTGACGGTAAACCTCATCCCAGTTCGGCGGATATGCGATGGCCGGGCGTCCAAGGTGAATCCCCTTCTCCTTCGCCACAGCTATCCCCTCCGCCTGCCGCTGCTTGATATCCTCCCATGCCGAGAATATAATTGAAGCAACAGATGCAAGAAGTCGACGGAGGCGTTATGGCAAAGCAGTATAAACTGGCCCGTAAAATGAAAAACATCACTCTGACGGCAGCGGCAAAGGAATTGGGGGTCACGCAGCCTGCGCTCAGTGGCTGGGAGAGTGAACGCAAAGCTCCGTCCGTTGAAGCCGTGATCCGAATGGCCAAGTTTTACGGAGTTACGACGGACTTTCTTCTGGGCCTGACGACCGAAGCTGAACCGAGGAAAGACTGGCTTGCCCCAATTGACCCTTCCGTTCTTCCTGCACTGCATGAAACACCCGTATTCTCTCCCGACAGGGGATGGGCATTCGTTGACGCAGTGTCCAGACAACTAAAGTTCGCGAGCGGTGAGAAGATGTCCTACCAGGATGCAGGTGAGTTGTATATCGTGGCAGCTAATCGGATGCAGCCGATGCTCCCAACGCAAGCTGCCATCTTGAAACAGATCCTGCCGGAATATAAGGAAGTGTGGGTAGAGCCTATTTCAAACGACGCCGTTCTAAAGCAGGAACTTCGGGGTTGGTACCAAGTAAAGAAGAACTACGTGGAAAACTTGGTTGGCCAACGATTCTATTTTGATTTCTATGGAGCCAAGTGGCTCGCCTTTCCGAGCAATTTATGAGGAAGTGCGGAGCTGGTCGGTTCCCTCTCGTATTGCTTGCGACTGTAGATACTGGCTGCGTCTTCAAACCAACAAAATTATTCACTGTGCAAGTACCATGAACGCTGCCTGGCAATATCTGGGCAGCGTTTTATTGTTGGCTTCCAAAGGTCATGCATCACAATGCTCCACAGAAAAGTAGGCTGATAGTTGTTCCGCGCCTATTCGTTCTTTAGAACTATTTGTGGGTCTTTGGGTTCTGTATCATTGAGTACCTCCATTCTATACTATCTTTAGAACAATATTACGCTCTGAAGAATGAACGGGAGGTGCTTCAATGGATGCTAAAGCCGTTGGTCGCAGAATTCGGGCGGCGAGAGAAGCAAAAGGTCTGACACAAGAGGATCTTGCCGCACTGGTTGAAATTAGTCCGACTCATATCAGCGTAGTTGAACGCGGTACTAAGATTACACGGATGGACACGTTTGTGGCCATTGCCAATGTGTTGGAGGTGTCTGCAGATTCGCTGCTCCTTGACGTTGTGGATCACGCAATTGAAAGCGTTGCCACCGAGCTTTCCGCATCCATCGAAAAACTCGAACGTGCTGATAAAGTGCGGATACTAAAAGTTGTGAGCGTATTGACTGAGGAGTAAGGAACGGAAGCGCCTAGCTTTCCGTTCCTTTTGTATTCCTCGACAAATTACGTGGGACATCGACCATACTGAAGGATCGCAAGTGTATGGTTCACAAGGCGAAGCCCGCAGTTTGCGCGATGTATCCGTTGGGACGATGCCTTGAGATTACCCAGGAGATCATGGACCGAATTGAGACCGCCGACATCACGCCCCAGTTTATCCTGAATAAAGTCGAATGTGGGGATAACTCGCAGGAGCATACCGTGCGTGATTGGCTGGATTCCTTCGGCATTCCCGTTGTCGACCAGTATTACATCCGCTGGCAGCGGATCGCGATGCACGCGTCGCGGGTTATCAAAAGCGTGGAAGACAGCTGGACCACACGCGGGATCAATATGTTACTCACTCTCGTTTTCAACGTGCTGTATCTCGGCTACGATATGAAAAAAGAATTTGAACCTCAGTTTACAGAACGGGCTGAAGAGCTGCGCGGTATCCTGAGCAAGATCGAATCCGGCATGGGAGGAGCTGCCAATGCAGGATGAACGGAACCAAAACCAAATCATCCGCAAAGACGCCCGGGAATGCTTCGTGGAAAGCTTGAGCGATGCTTTTTCCTTTAGCAAAGCGCACTTCGCTTTTGCGTCCTATGATGTTTCCCGTCCTGCGGGCCATCGCCAGACCAATTGCATCCACATCTATATCGGTATGGATGAAATCCTCGAAATCTGTCGAAAACTGGAGTGCGGCGAACTGCGGTATCTCCTCCAAAGCAAGAAAAAGGCGAATGATAAAACTCCCCTCTTTCAATGGCTTGGCGGGACATCTGCCGAAAAGCTGCAGAGCTACGGCCGCGCCCGGGCAGATGGGAAAAGCCTGTCCCGGACCGCGCAGCTTGTACCCGGCACCAAGGCGGATCTCATATTCGTGGCGGACAGCGGCCCCGGCGAAACAAACAGCAAAGGGCTGATCGTACCCCGGTTCGGCACTAAACCGGAAAACCATGTGGCTGTAAGCATGAGTTTCGAAACCTTCAGCGAAATGATACTGATGACCAGAGTCCATTTTTGCGCATGGCTCACAACAGAGTATGCGAGGAAGAGCTCACCGGCCGTCGTTCAGGCTGCAGCTGCGCCTGCAGCACCCTTGTTCGAGTCGCCCGATGCGGGCGATAAGTTAATGTTTTAATGTTGTTCACGGCGTGTTTCAAAAATTCACCGTGACGCGAGGGACGGCCAGGTAACCAAGATGGTTGCCTGGCCGTCCTTTCCTTTTGCGCTCAGAGCCGGAATGCATATCTTAATCTCTCGGCTCTCGATTAAAGGTTCCCAAGGGCTAAGTCCTTCTGTTTCTGTCTTTCTTATTTGCTTTATGATATAATATCAGCAGACAATATTTCGGCAGCGATCATCGCTGCCTGACAGGAGGTATCCTATGCGACCCGATCTCCATTGGCTGGAGGATCCCACCGTCTGGCAAGTTAACAGACTGGATGCTCATTCCGACCACATCTGGTATCATCAAGGCAAAGATTTGCGGCAAAGCCTGGACGGACCTTGGCGCTTCGCCTGGAGCCCCCGCCCCGCCGACCGTCCTGAGGATTTCTGGCGGGAGGATTACGACCTGGCCGATTTCGGCATGATCCAGGTGCCGGGCCATATTGAACTGCAGGGCTATAGCCAGGTGCATTATACCAATACCATCTACCCCTGGGACGGCGTGTCTGAACTTCGCCCGCCCCAGATCGACTGGAATGACAACCCTGTGGGCAGTTATGTGCGGTATTTCGATTTGGACGAGCCCCTGCGGGGTAAACGGGTCTGCATCTCGTTCCAAGGCGCAGAGCAGGCCATCTATGTGTGGCTCAACGGCCAGTTCGTGGGCTATGCGGAGGACAGCTTCACCCCCTCCGACTTTGACCTGACTCCCTATGTCCGGGAGCGGGGCAACCGCCTGTGTGTGGAGGTATACAAGCGCAGCAGTGCCGCCTGGATCGAGGATCAGGACTTCTTCCGATTCTCTGGGCTGTTCCGCTCGGTATATCTGTACGCAAAACCGGCGCTGCATCTGGAGGATCTGTGGCTGCGCCCCACGCTGGAGACGGACGGCACCGGTAGCCTGCGGATGCGTCTGAAGCTGAGCACTGTTTGTCCCGGTCTTATGACTGATCCCACCCAGTGCCAGGTGCATTGCCGGGTAGACACGCCTCAAGGGCAGCCGCTGTTCAACGGCCCTCTGACCTTAATCTCCGGCGAGGAAGGTGCTTTGGAGACCGAACCTCTGGCTCTGGGGCCGGTACAACCTTGGCAATACGGCAATCCTTTCCTGTACCCGGTAACCTTGACCCTGTTCGATGCGGCCGGGGTTGAGCAGGAGACAGTGCCCGCACGAACCGGGTTCCGGCGGTTCGGTATCGAGAACGGCATCATGGTGCTGAACGGCGAACGACTCATTCTGAAAGGCGTCAACCGGCACGAGTGGAGTGCCGAAAAGGGCCGCGCCATCGATGCAGAGGATATGCACCGGGATATGCGAGCAGTGCTGGGCGCGGGCATCAACGCGGTGCGTACCTCCCATTATCCCAATCAAAGTCTGTGGTATGATCTGTGTGATGAGTCCGGTATCTACCTGATTGACGAGACCAATCTGGAGAGTCACGGCACCTGGCAGAAACTTTGCGGTACTGACGCGGAGTGGAACGTACCGGGCTGTCTGCCCGAATGGGAAGGCTGTGTGGTGGATCGGGCCCGATCGATGTTCGAGCGGGACAAAAACCATCCCAGCATTCTCTTCTGGTCCTGTGGCAATGAGAGCTATGCGGGCACCTGTATCCAGGCCATGGCCAACTTCTTCCGCAACTGTGACGACAGCCGCCTGGTACACTACGAAGGAGTGTTCCATAACCGGGCGTTCGATGATATCAGCGACGTGGAAAGTCGGATGTACGCCACGCCGGACGAGATCCGGGAGTATCTGACCGGCCCGAATCCGAAGCCCATGCTGTTGTGCGAGTATATGCATGACATGGGCAACTCTCTGGGCGGCATGGAGGAATATATCCGACTGCAGGAGGAGTTTGCCCAGTACCAGGGCGGCTTTATCTGGGACTTCAAGGACCAGGCCCTTTGGCACACCGATCCTTTGGGCCGGCGAGTGTTGGGCTACGGTGGCGATTTCGGCGACCGGCCAACCGATTACAATTTCAGCGCCAATGGCATCCTGTTTGCGGACGGGCGAGAAAAGCCCGCCATGCAGGAGGTGCGCTACTGGTATGCGGACGAGGGAACTCGCCGTCGGCAGGATGAGGCCAACGCCCGGGCCCGACAACTGGCAGAGACGGAACTGAACGAGGAGCGTAAGGCCGCCGCCATGAAGGCGGGGGCGGCCCCCGCGCTGCGCATCGCCCGGGGTGACGGAAACCTGGGCGTGTACGGCAAGGATTTCTCGGTGCTGTTCTCCTACCAGGAGGGCGGGCCGGTAAGCCTGCGGTACAAAGGGGTGGAATGGATGTTCCGGGCGCCGCGTCCGGCGCTGTGGCGCGCCCCCACCGAGAACGATATCGGCTGCAGATTCCCCCAGAAGAGCGCCGTCTGGCGGGTTGCCGACCAATACCTGCGTTGCACTAGTTGGGAGGTCCTGTGCGCAGAGGCGGACGTGATTTCCATCCGATACCAGTTCTCACTGCCGACGGTTCCTCAGGCTGCAGCAGAGGTGTGCTACACGGTGAACCGACAGGGCGAAATCCAGGTGCGTGCGGCGTTTCACGGCGCGGCAGGGCTGCCTGAACTCCCCTGCTTCGGTCTGCGCTTTTCCACCCCGGCACCGGTGAACCGGGTGGACTGGCAGGGCCTCAGCGGCGAGACCTATCCAGACCGGTGCAAAGGCGGAGTGTTCGGGCTTCACAGCGAGGTTCCGGCCCAGGCGGCATACCTGGTGCCGCAGGAGTATGGCTGTCATTGGGGCACTGTACGAGCAGTGCTGCACCGGCAGAACTCCAGTCTGGTTGAAGCGGGTCGGCTGGAACTAGCAATGGAAGATGAGGCGTTCGCGTTCTCGGCTTTGCCCCACACTCCCGGTCAGTTGGAGGAAGCTTGGCATCAAGAGGAACTGCCTCCCTCTGCCCGCACGGTGGTGTCGGTCTACGGCGTAATGCGCGGCGTGGGTGGAATCAATAGCTGGGGAGCGGACGTACAGCCGCCCTGGCGGATTAGTGCCGAGGGTGAACATGTGCTGGCTTTCCGCCTTTGCCCTGGACGATAAATCAAAAGAGCGACGAGACAGCCCTTTGAAAGGGGTGTCCCGTCGCTCTTTTCTAAAGGAATTACATTCTGATTGCTTACAAAAGGTCAACACAAACTTTGCAAAGTTTGCGAGGAAGCTCCTCAAACTCTTTGACGATTTTTTCAAAACCCACTGCGCTCCTGCGGAGCTGACATCGCTTCAGATGGGAAAGAGAAAGCCGGATTTTTTATGCCCTCGCAGATTTCTTTCTGAAATTCCAAATCAAATTAGATGCTACGAATGAGTAGTGATTGCATATTCCACAGCGGTTTCTTTAAAGCAATAATAACGGTAAGCCCAAGACCTTGAGGCGAAATATAAAAGAAGAAATATTCTATTTATAGTCTACACTCTTGTTCTCGATCGTTTCAATCTTCAAATTGCCCAAAGTATCGTAGGTATACTCGGTAAGAACTTTGTGCAGAAAGGAAGCCGCAGGCTCAAATGAGAGCCTGCGGCTTCCTCCTTCTATGCCACAACCATTAGCTATACAATCCACCAGCTACTAGTAGCCATTAGGAAAAGTCTGCCCTGTCAAAGCTTTGTACTCAGAGAGGAAACTTTGCTCGTCTATTTCTTCCTCAAACAAACGGTCCATACCATCTATAGAAGAGAATCGGAGATAGTGCACACCTTTCAGGGGCATTTCAGCTAATTCTGGATGCTCCTCTGCCCATTGCTTATTATCAAAAGGCTTTCCGTTCAGATCTGTTCCGTCCAAGAAATTCATAACAGCAAGCCCTCCTGTATAAATACAGTCAAACTCGTCGCTAAACACACAACGATAATACTGACTTGACAGAATAGCACCACTGGTATTGTAGAAATAAACTATGCCTCCATCTGGATCTAGGAAGAAATATTCAGTAGAGTCATTAAAGTCCAATACAGCATACTCCACTTTCCCTTGACTCAAGTAAAAAATTCCCAAAATTGGCTGTGGCCTTTCTACTGACTGCTGTGTGGTATCCACAAGAATTAGTTCGTCTTCTCCATCGTCATTTACATCACTGGTTGCCCAGCTCGCTTTTCCTCCGTCAATAGCCGATTTGACAGCCTCAGCAGCGCTTTGATCAACAATACAAGAATAGTCACCTTTGGTGACAGATGCTAGGGTAGGCTTCATGTATCCATTAAAAATCTGGCTGCTAAACAACAAGAAGATTATCACGATTAAGACAATCCCACAAATGAGGTAAGTTATTCTTTTTCTTGTCATTTTATAATCACCCATATCGTGATTCATCTAAGAACTTCGTCTCGATAAATAATGATTGACGATGTACGATTAAACGAATTGAGCCCGGACGACTTATTATTTCCATTTTCCATTTGCAATGTATACCACTCAACAATATTGCTACTCTCATGCCCTGCAGCGTTGCTTCCCGCGGAAAACGATACACCGCTTTGGAAAACCCCGGTTGGATATGTATGCTCTTTGATATCCACAATAATGGCTGGAATATAATAGGTCTTATCATCGAGAACTATCGAAACATCGACAGCAGTACCATAAGCCATATCGTTTCCTGAGATCTCCTGCACTTTTCCTTCTTCAAAATTAGGATTCTGAAGTTTTGGTCCTAACGCAATTGCATATCTTTCAATTCCGTTATATGTCAGAGTACCTTTCACTGGATCAAGTTCCTGGCCCCCATATTTAGTATCCCCGTAGGTATTAAGTGCACTATCATAATCGCCAAAAGCCTGTAATGCTCCATAGGGAGACTCGCCATACTCTTCATATAGATCTGCAAAGTAATATTGCTCCGTAGCATTCGGCAATGTCGGATTACTATATAATGCAAAAAAGCCTTCTTCACGACTTTGGGTGATGGATGTTGCTCCATATGCTAGATATCCGACAAACTGCGCTTCCGGAGTAGGCGAGGGTGTAGGTGTAGGAGTAGGTGTTGGTGACGGCTTAGGATTACGTCCAGCACCTGCTCCACTATTCGCAGAACCTCCGCCCCAGCGGATCACTTCTTTGCCGCGCTGGAATATCCCTACGAACCAATCCACTATGCCATCAAGGAATTCCTGAATTGGGTTTTCGCCTTCGCAACTCAACAGGGTGTAGTAGTTATTTGTTTTGTTCTGCATTGCCCACAAGCCGCTAGGGTCCCAATAGGTGGTGGGGTTGCTTAATGCGTACTGATACCAGTTCAGGCCATCCTTGGCCGGGTCCCTGGCCATCCAGGTGCGGTTGGTCGCATCATAGAAGCGAGCTTCCGCGAAGTAGATATCCAGGACAGGGTCATAAGTATGGCCGGTGAAGGTGGCAAAGACGTAGTTGCCGTGGTCGTTATTCACCAGCTTGTTCGGGCTATCGGGCTGGCCCCAGGCATCATACTGCAGCTCTGCAAAACTCTGACCAGTAGTCTTGGTGTAGTACCGGGTATTGCCCATTACATCCTCATGAACGTAGAGGGTACGCTCCCAGCCGCCCTTGCCTTTTTCAGTGATCTGCTCCAGCCGCTCGGAACCAGCATACACATGACGCTGTTCGTATTCCAGCTGGCCGTTGCCCATCGCATAGACGTACAGATCGTCATTCTCCGGGCTGGTGTAGTCGATCACATAATCGCGGTCATAGGTCTTGCCTGCATGGGTGGTGACCAGGTTATTGACTCGCAGACCCAGACCATTATAGGTGTAGGCCGACTTGTCACCCTTCCAGTTGGTGCCCTCCACCATACGGTTGGTGGCATCATACACGAAGGACTGCGAAGCCTTCTTGCCGGTTTCCGCAGTGCGGTTACCGCGTTTGTCATATGAATAGGTATAGACCTCATTTTGCGATGTGGTCTTCTTCACGAGCTGGTTCAGCTCGTTATACTCATAGTCTACACTCTTATTCTTGGAAGTTTCAAGTACCAAATTGCCCAAAGTATCATAGGTGTATTCGGTAAGAACCTTCGCGATGTTGCTGCTCACCATTCGGTTCAGCTCATCGTAGGTGTAGATATGAGTCCCCTTATTCGCCTTGTTCGCCTTCTTATCGTCTTTATCCTCGCTACCAGGATTCTCAGGCTTTTCAGGCTTGTTGGGATTCTCGGGTTTGTCGATCTTTTCGCCGCGATTCAGGCCAGGAGCCATATTGCCGCCATTGTTGACGATGTTGCCATCACCATCTTCGGTCTGTCCCGGAGGAACCTGACCGTTAAACCCACCAAACTTCTTGTCGCTATACCAACGAGATACCATTCCCTTCCCAGTTCGATACGAGTTGGAACCCATCGGCACCCGACCAGTACTTCAAAGGTCATGCCACAATGCAGTCCTCCATAATAATCATCCAATCCGAAGCGTATCTCCATTCGATCATTCTTCTGATCATAAACTAAAACTCCTTTTTTCACTGCAAATACCTCCAAAAAAATGCGCCCGATAATGCTATCGGGCGCATACAAACTATTTTTCTTGCTATCAGACTGTGACAAACCGTGGCACATTTGTCCATATGGACCGGAGCCATTCCCAAGCAGTTTTACCTCAGCTTTGGCCTCTGAAACCAGCGATTTTTGTAACCCATTCCGTAACCCATTTTCGTGAAAAAGGGCTGTTAACCCCTTGTTAACCCATTAAAACCGTTACAAAAGATGCCGAATTTTGCCAAACCCTATCAAAAGAAAAACCGCGAAACTAGCGTAGTTCCGCGGTTTTCTGATGCTTTTGAGAAAGTTTAGCGCTTGCTGAACTGGGGCGCGCGGCGGGCAGCCTTGAGGCCGTACTTCTTGCGCTCCTTCATACGAGGATCGCGGGTCAGGAAGCCAGCCTTCTTCAGAGCGGGACGCAGGTTCTCGTCGTACTGCAGCAGGGCGCGGCTCAGGCCGTGACGGATGGCGCCGGCCTGGCCGGAAACGCCGCCGCCGTTCACGCGGACCACGATGTCGAACTTGCCTTCGACCTCGGCCACAGCCAGGGGCTGACGAACGATCAGCTTCAGGGTCTCCAGGCCAAAGTAATCGTCGATGTCACGATCGTTGATGGTGATCTTGCCGGTGCCGGTGTAGACGCGAACGCGGGCAACGGAATTCTTACGACGACCGGTGCCGTAGAAATAAGGTTTCGTCTCGTACATATTCTATTGCCTCCTATTAAAACTCGTAGACTTCGGGCTTCTGGGCGGCGTTCAGGTGCTCAGCGCCCTTGTAGCAGCGCAGGCGGGTCATGGCCTTGGCGCCCAGGGTGTTGGCGGGGATCATGCCCTTCACCGCAACGTACATGGCCTTGTCGCTGTTCTCAGCCATCAGGGTCTTGTACTGGGTCTCTTTCAGGCCGCCGATCCAGCCGGAATG
>ERZ1673695.2128-NODE-2128-length-16552-cov-8.637207_pt1 | contig 16552 bp, 13 predicted proteins | sample MGYA00580225_ERZ1673695 | MGnify/ENA primary metagenome ERZ1673695 (study PRJEB41218, sample SAMN15661739) | gut metagenome | host: Homo sapiens | place: Canada: London | collected 2015-08-20/2019-03-30 | study: EMG produced TPA metagenomics assembly of...
AATTCGCGGGCTGTTACAGGAGATTCCCACGTCGCTTCGCTCCTCGGAATGACAAATCTGATAGCTTTGCGCTGCCGAATTACTGCTGCAATAGCTGCGACTGCCTATGGCGCTCACTCCCCGTAAAGGGGACGCCGCATCCGTAAGGCGGCAAAGCCGCCAACGGCTGCGCAGTGAGCGCCGCTACAGACGCAATTGGTGCATACCGTTTTCACGGCGGCCGGTACGAATCGGCAGCATTGCGCCGAGCGAGGCATGCCCCTCCCCTACAACGCGCAAACAGCTGCCTTGCACAACTCCGGATTTTCGTCAAAATGTATTTGACATTTCGGGAGCAGGCGGATATAATAAAGATGTGGAAACCCAGACGGTTGCCACAAACATAACGTATCTCTTTCCGATTTGTGAATTAGATCATTCACAAATCAGTGAGTCGTCTGGTTGCGACAGACGGCTCACTTTTTTTCTTTCCGAAGCCAATCGGCGATCTGGCAGAGATGCCAGATGATCGAAAGAACCCAGAACAGGTCTTGAAGTGTTATGTATATCACCTCCTTTGGGATATTTCCCGCAGGAGCTATATACCTGCCTCCATTCCGCACCCGCGGGATGACAGGCAACCGTCTCTGAACCGTACACCGTCAATCGGAATCAACCATGGACGGTGGGTTTCCACGTTTCTATCGTAACATATGCAGAGAAAAAGTCAAGTATCAATTTGCGCGTTTATGAGAAAATGATACGGATTTTAGTAAGCCCCGGCGAAACGATTTGCGTTCTCGCCGGGGCTTTTTTGTGATTTGGAAGTGCCTTCCCGAGATTGCACCCCAAGGGCACTTCCTCGCGCTTCGCGCTCAGGGCGCCACGTCGGCCTTTGGCCTCCTCGCAATGACAAATCGGGGACCGTTATCATTTTATCGTTACCCAATACGAATCGGCAGCATTGCGCCGGGCCCGGCTGTCCCCTCCCCTACAGCGCATTGCGGGAAGCTATGGGAAAAACTCCACTTTCCACTCTCAATTCTCGCCGTCCGGCGGGAGGTTATCCCCGAACAGGTATCTCCAGTAATCCTGGTCGAGCACCCATGCCGAGTCGCGGAAGCGATTGCTCACGTCCTGATTGCGCTCCTCAACCTCCTCGGGCGACAGCTCGTTGCCCTGCAGCATGATCAGCTCGTCCGACGGGGCATAATACATCGCGCTTTCCGTGATCCAGCTGTGGTCGCGCAGGAGAACGAACGGCTCCGCGTCCGAGAACACGTCCCGGCCCATATACAGCCGCGAGTCAAAGTCCAGCCCGAACAGGTTCGACAGCGTCGGCAAAATGTCGAGCGTGCAGCACAGGCTGTCCACCCGCTCCGGCTTCATGCCCTTTTTATAAAGGATAAAGGCGTTGCGGTAGCGCTCGAACCGCGTGTCGATCTCGTGCCCGGCAAGCTCGCTCTGCTCCTCGTCCGTCAGACCATAGGGATAGTGGTCGCCCGTCAGGGCGATGACGGTGTTCTCCGCCACGCCAGCCTCGTCCAGCCGCTGCAGCAGCAGCTCCAGCGCGCGGTCCAGCTCGATCTGGCAGGCGAGATAGGCCCGGACGGAATCGCTGTAGGGCAGGTCCTTCACAAGGTCCTGATTCTTTTTCGCCATGGCGTTGCCGTTGAAATTATACTCCAGATGGCCGGAGACAGTCATGTAATACGCATGAAACGGCTCGCTCCCCATATAGTCTGCCGTCGTCTTGTCGATCATCTCGATGTCGGATTCCGGCCACGTCGCCTCGACGTCCAGCCCGTTTCCGAGCGCACGGTAGACATAGCCGAGGTTCGGATGCGACAGATTGCGGTCATAATAGGTATAGGTGTGGTCGTGATAGGCATAGGCGCTGTAGCCGAGGCGCTTGAGCTGCTGAGCCATCGTCAGCGGCATGGCGTTCTCCGCGCTGTCACGGAACGACCACGTTCCCGGCTTCGGGATCGTGCCGGTCAAGGCGGCATACTCGCCGTCCGAGGTCGAAACGTCCCAGTACGGCGTGTAGAAGTTCGTGAAGTTGAAGCCCTCCGTCTGCAGCTTATAGAGCGTCGGCGTCAGCTCCGGGTCGATGGCGAGGTACGAAAAGCTCTCCGCCGTAATGAGGATGAGGTTGCAGCCCTTGAACATGCCGGTCTTTTCGTTCTTGTTCGTCGGCGTGCGCGAGGAGAAGTAGGCGTTCAGCTCCGAAAGCACGTCGTTTCCCTCCGTGGGTACGGCGTCAAAATCCAGCTCCAGCACGTTCGGACTGGTGTCGACCACCGGCTCCGGGAGGACGGTCGACTCCGTGGCGTCCGGGAGCGCCGGCTCCGTCGGGGCCTCCGTCGGGGCTTCCATCGGTGCTTTCGTCTCCGTCGCCAGCTCGATCTCGCCGCCCTCGAAGCCGAACAGCAGCCGGTGCACGTCCAGCCGGAACGCGGGCATCAGGCCGAGGTGGGCCGTCGTCTGCTTCATGTCGTTCGTGTTGTGATAGAGGTCATAGGCCGAAAGCGGCTGCGTGCCGAAGACCGGCAGCAGGGCCATCAGGCCGAAATGCACGGCGACGGCCAGCGCCGCAAACGCCGGGAGATACGGAAGGCGCAGCCGCGCCGCCGAAAAGCGCTTTCCGAGCACGGCGTGGCCCACGGGCGGCAGGAGCATCAGGCTCAGCGGCAGCCAGTTTTTGCGGATGGCGTGCAGCGTGACCTTCCAGAACTGCATGACCTGCCCGCCGTTTCCCATGGAATAGGCAGAGTAGAAGCAGTGGAAGATCGAGTAATACACGAGCTGCGAGGCAAAGAAGATGTAGCAAAGCCCGCTGCACACCGGCCCGAGCACGCGGTTCGCGCGCGGCGGGAACAGGCGGCACAGCGCAAACAGCAGCACCGCCGGAACGAGCGGATAGAGCATCAGCAGCACGAGCTCCGGCTGCCAGAACTGCGGGGCCGTGGCCGCATGGACGACCAGCTCCATGAAGCACAGCTCCGCCCAGAAAAACAGCAGGAGCCACCACGGCCCGAATTGATGTTTGTTCATGTTTGTTTTCCCTCCGGGATCAAATAAATTGTATGGGAACTTCCTTGCGCTGCGGGACTTGGCTCTCCCTTTGGGAGAGCTGGCGGCGCAGCCGCCTGAGAGGGAAAATCAGCCCTCCCCTTGATTGCTATTGCCATTCAAAAGTGCCTGCGAGGCCCTCTCATTCACCTTCGGTGACAGCTCTCCCAGTGGGAGAGCCAAGGGCGCTTCGCGCTCAGGGCGCCACGTCGGCCTGCGGCCTCCTCGCAATGACAAATCGGGGGCGCTTGCCATTTTGACGGCGGTTTGTACGGACTGCAAGTGCGTCGCCGGGCCGGGCTGTCCCCTCCCCTACATATAACATATTACTTATGGTACCTCGTCCCTGCCAGGATGCTCTCCGCGCGGTAGAGCTGCTCGAGCGCCATGACGCGCATGAGATGGTGCGGGAACGTCATTTTGCTGAACGACAGGCGGAAATCCGCCATGCGCTTGATGCGCGCGTCGATGCCGAACGACGAGCCGATCAGAAAGCACGCCGCGCTGCGGCCGTTGAGCTTTTCCGCCTGCAGACGCTCGGCCAGACCCTCGGACGAAAGCTCCGTCCCCTCCGGCGTGAGCACGCAGAACCACGCGCCGCGCGGGAGCTTTGCCTCGATCTGCTCCGCCTCGCGCGCAAGGCCCGCTGCGATCTGCGTCCCGTTCGGATCGTCCGGCAGGCGGCACTCCGGCAGCTCGATCAGCTCGAATTTGCAGTAGGCCCCGAGCCTGCGGATATACTCGTCCGCCGCTGCCGCGTAATAGCGCTCCTTGAGCTTGCCGACCGTGATGAGCGTGATGTGGAACATTGCCGAACCCCCTGCTTATTTTTTTCAGCACCGCACAATTACAGCGAAACCCTTCCGCTGTGCGGGCTGCCTTTGATTTTGCTGATCATTATAGCACCTTCGAGCCGGTTTGACAACCTTCGACCGGTACCTTCCAAAAGAACGTTAAGAATCTCCGCCATTGGATGTCCTTTTTATATAATGTGTCTACTTGCAAAGAGACCGCTTTTGTGGTAAAATTAGAAGGAATAACTATGCAGGAAAGGAGCCCTCTATGTATTCCAACGCCTATGTATGGTCACGCGTTCTTTCCTATCTGGAGCAGCATTCCCCGGCCATTGCGATCGCCTCGTATTTTGACGATGCCGAGGTCATCGAGCTGACGGAAAGCAAGCTCGTCATCTACTCGCCGTCGCCGTTCCGCAAGGACGTGATCGTCAAGCGCTATATCGATCAGATCCGCGAGGCCATGCGCGACCAGTTCCAGACGGAGGTCGAGGTCGTCGTCCTCGACGAGACCGAGCTGCCGCAGTACTCCAAAAACAAGAAAAACCGCAATTTCGTCGAGTTCAACTCGCAGTATACGTTCGATAAATTCGTCGTCGGTTCTTCGAACCAGCACGCGTTTTCCGCCGCCCGCGCCGTCGCGGATAACCCCGCCGACGCCTATAACCCCCTGTTCATCTACGGCGAGTCCGGCCTCGGCAAGACGCACCTGCTCTATGCCATCGCCAACCAGATCCAGCGCGAGCACCCGGACTATAACATCGTCTACATCAAGGGCGACCAGTTCACAAACGAGCTGATCGACGCCGTCCGCAGCGGCAAGAACTTCGAGTTCCGCGACAAATACCGCAACGCCGACCTCTTCCTCATGGATGATATTCAGTTCATCGCAGGCAAGGACGCCACGCAGGAGGAATTTTTCCATACGTTCAACTCACTCTACGAGAACAAGCGTCAGATCGTCCTGACGTCCGACCGCGTTCCCGGCGACATGGTCCGTCTGGAGGACCGCCTGCGCACCCGCTTCGAGTGGGGCCTCATCGTGGACGTCCAGCCGCCCGATTACGAGACGCGCTTCATCATCACGCGCGAAAAGGCGCTGGAGCTGGGCATCGAGCTGCCGCAGGACGTCGTGGACTACATCTCCGAAAATATCACGAACAACGTCCGTCAGATCGAGGGCACCGTCAAGAAGATCAAGGCCTACCACGACCTGACCGGCATGCCGCTGGACATCACGAACGTCTCGCGCGCCATCAAGGATATGTATAAGGGCAAAACGCAGGCCATCCCCACGCCGGACCTCATCATCAGCGAGGTCTGCCGCTTCTACTCCATCGACGAGAGCACCCTGCGCAGCACCCTGAAAAACAAGGGCACGGCAGAGGCCCGCCAGGTCGCCATGTACCTGATCCGCAAGCTGACGAACCTGTCGCTGCCCGATATCGCCAAGGAATTCGGCAAGAACCATACCACCGTCCTCTATGCCCTGAAAAAGGTCGAGCAGGAGCTGCCGAATTCCTCCAACGGCCTGCAGGATAATATCCGCGATATCACGTCGAATATCAACTCCCGGCTGTAAACGCCCGGATGCGGCTAGCCTCCAAGTTTGTCATTGCGCAGCTTGGCTCTCCCTTTGGGAGAGCTGGCGGCGCAGCCGCCTGAGAGGGAAAATCAGCCCTCCCCTTGATTGCTATTGCCATTCAAAAGTGCCTGCAAGGCCCTCTCAGTCACCTTCGGTGACAGCTCTCCCAGTGGGAGAGCCAAGGACACTTCGCTCCTCGCAATGACACGGGAGGGAGGCACTGCCAAGCTTGTCCCTGCTCCCCTCCGGATGCGGCAGGTTCCCAGACCTGTCATTGCGCAGCTTGGCTCTCCCTTTGGGAGAGCTGGCGGCGCAGCCGCCTGAGAGGGAAAATCAGCCCTCCCCTTGATTGCTATTGCCATTCAAAAGTGCCTGCAAGGCCCTCTCAGTCACCTTCGGTGACAGCTCTCCCAGTGGGAGAGCCAAGGACGCTTCGCTCCTCGCAATGACAAATCTGAAACCTTCCCCATTTTAACGCTACCTTATTTTTTCCGCAAGCATTGCGCCGGGAGGGGACAGCCCGGCCCCTACAAGGCCTTTTCCATACCCCAAGTTCTCTGCACAGGCCCTGTGCAATGTGCAGAAGTTTCCTGTTCACAGCTTTTCGCCCGATTTTTCCGCACAAGCCCTGTTCAGAACGCTCTCTTTTTTCCACAGCCCCATGTGCATGGCCGCGCGTTGGGATTTCAGGGCTTGCGGGACTTTTGCACATAAGTTTTGCCTACGGACTACGAATACTAAAAATTATCCTACCTATCTTCTCAGATAGAGAAAGCGAGTGTTGTTATGAAGTTTACCTGTGAAAAAGCGCTGCTGGTCTCTGCCCTGTCCGTTGCGAGCCGCACCGTCGCACAGAAGAGCACCATTCCCTGTCTCGAGGGCGTGCTTCTCCGGGCGGGCGTCGCGCTGCAGCTCACGGGCTACAATCTGGAAACGGGCATCACCGTCCACGTCGGTGCCCAGATCCAGGAGGCAGGCTCGTGCGTCATGCCCGCTCGCCTGTTCTTTGATATCGTCCGGAAGCTGCCGGACGATATGGTCTCCATCACCGTCGACCACAAGCAGCAGGTCTCCATCCGTGCGGGCGCGGCCTTTTTCCAGATCACGGCCATGGATTCCGAGGACTATCCCGAGCTGCCGGACGTCAACGGCAAGAGCGGCGTGACCATGCCGCAGTCCGCGCTGAAGGCCATGATCTCCGGCACGATCTTCTCCGTGTCCGAAAATCAAGCCCGCCCCATCCAGACCGGCTGCCTGATGGAGGTCACGGAGGATTCCGTCACCATGGTCGCCGTGGACAGCTTCCGGCTGGCCCGCCGCACCTGGCACACGGAAAACGCCGCGAACCATACCCTCAAATTCGTCGTCCCCGCCGCCGGTCTCAAGGAGATCGAGCGCATTCTGGAGGATTCCGACGAGCCCGTTACCTTCACGCTCGGCGATAAGCACATCCTCTTCTCCATCGGCGACGCGCTGCTCGTCAGCCGCGTGCTCGAGGGCGAATTCATCGACTGGCGCCGCGTTGTCCCCACAAACTGCGGCACCGTCCTCACCGCGAACGTCGCGGAGCTGACCTCCTCCATCGAGCGCGTGAGCCTCATCATTTCCGAAAAGGTCAAAAGCCCCGTCCGCTGCGTCTTCGGCGACAATATGGCCGATTTCCGCACGGCGAACACCATCGGCTCCGCGCACGACACCTGCTCCATCGCCGGGAACGGCGGCGAGCTGGAGATCGGCTTCAACAGCCGCTACCTCCTCGATGCGCTGCGCGTTATCCCGAGCGAGGAGGTCACGCTGGAGCTGCAGAACGGCCTGAGCCCCATCGTCTTCACCCCGTGCGACAAAAAATATGACTTTGCCTATATGGTCCTGCCGGTCCGCCTGCGCAGCAACAGCTAAGACCGGATGAACGTTCCATTTCTCGTCAGCAATATCCTCTCCGGCGTGGGCATGTGCGCGATGCTGGCAAGCACCGCCCTGCGCAGCCGGAGAAAGATCCTCGCGGTCCAGTCCGTGAACCACGCCCTTTCCATGGCGGCCTGCTCGCTGCTGCGCGGCTGGAGCGGCGCGGTGCAGGAGGCCGTGAACCTCGTGCGTGACCTCGCCATTCTGCTGTTCGGCAAATTGAACCGCTTCTGGCAGATCTCTTTTGTGGCGGCGGCGCTGGGACTCGGCGCGGCGGTCACGTTTGCGGGAGGCTTTCAGTGGTACGGCCTGCTTCCCGTTCTGGCCACGGCCCTCTATTCCGCCGTCGTCGTCCACCCGCGGTGCAATGCCCGCTGGATCAAGGCCTCTACGGCCGTCTGCACGATGATGTGGGCGGTCTACAGCCTCTTTATCCGCAATTACGTCTACGTTCTGACGAACGTCATCACCTCGGCCTCCGCCGTCCTTTTCCTGCTGCGGAGCCGAAAGCAAGGAGAAACCGTATGAAAGTTCGTGTCCGGCGGGTGTCCGCCGAGGATGTCCCCGTGGCCATCACCACGGAATTTATCAAGCTGGAGAGCTTTTTGAAGCTGGCAAACGCCGTCCCGTCCGGCGGCATGGCGAAAAACTTCATCCAGAACGGCGAGGTGCTCGTCAACGGCGAGCCGTGCACCATGCGCGGCAAAAAGCTCCGTCCCGGCGACGACGTCCGGTTTGACGGCGTGACGTACTGCGTCCGCGCCGCGCATGCAGATTGACCGCCTCAGCCTGCGCGGCTTCCGGAATTACGAGGATGCGCAGGCGCAGTTTGTCCCCGGCGTGAACCTGCTGGTCGGTGGGAACGCCAACGGCAAGACGAATCTGCTCGAGGCCGTCAGCTATCTCTCCACGGGCCGCTCGTTCCGCACCCGCCGCGAGGCGGAACTCATCCGCTTCGGCGCGGACTTTGCGGAGCTGCGCGCGCAGGTGCAGTCGCAGGAGCGCACGCGCGAGCTGCGCGCCGTGCTGTTTTCCGGCAGGCGGCCGCGCCAGCTGTGGCTCGCCGGGGTAAAGCAGCGCAGCCGCGCCGCCCTGTCCGGCGTGCTTACGAGCGTGCTGTTCTGCCCAGAGGACCTTATGATCCTCAAAAAGGGCGCATCCGGCCGCCGCAGACTGATGGACGGCGTCATCTGCCAGCTCCGCCCGAATTATGAAGCGGCCCTTGCGGAATACGGCCGCCTGCTCGACCAGAAATCCGCCCTGCTGCGCGAGCGCTATGACAACCCTTCCCTCCTGCAGGTCCTGCCGGAGTATGACCTCCGCATGGCCCAGACGGGCGCCCTCGTCATTTCGTACCGCGCCCGCTATGTCAAGGCGCTGGCGCAGGAGGCCGCGCGCTATCACCGCGAATTTTCCGGCGACAGCGAGTCGCTCGAGCTGACCTACCGCACGGTTTCGACCGTGACGGACCCCTTTGCCCCGCCCGAGACGCTCTGCGCCCAGCTGCAGGAGCATCAGCGCAGCCACGCCCGCGCCGAGCTCGAGAGCGCGCAGTGCCTGTCCGGCCCGCATAAGGACGATTTCGAGGCCGTCATCAACGGCCTGCCCGTGGCGCAGTTCGCCTCGCAGGGGCAGACGCGCACGGCCGTCATCTCCCTCAAGCTCGCCGAGCGCGCCCTGCTGCGGCAGGGAACGGGCGAAACGCCCGTGCTGCTGCTCGACGACGTGCTGTCCGAGCTGGATGCCGGACGGCAGGACTTTGTTTTGAACCAGCTCCGCGAGGGGCAGGTCTTTATCACCTGCTGCGAAACGGACCGCCTGACCAGCCTTGGTCAGGTGCTGTCCATCCGCAGCGGCACCATCGGAGGGGCGCAGTAATGTATCTATCCATCGGCGGCGATATGGCCGTGCGGGACCGCACCCTCATCGGGATCTTTGATCTGGACAATACGACCTGCTCCCGCGACACGCGCGCGTTTTTAACGGCCGCGGAGCAGGGCGGTCAGGTGGTCGACGTCTCCGGCGCTCTGCCGAAGAGCTTCGTCCTGACCGAGGAATTCGGCATGGACCGCGTGTATCTCACGCAGTTCAACGCCGCAATTCTGGAAAAGCGCATGGAACAAAAGGAGAACACAATTCATGTCTGAAGAACTGCTGAATACGACTGTGGAACAGGAATACGACGCCTCGCAGATCCAGGTCCTGGAGGGGCTGGAGGCCGTCCGGAAACGTCCGGGCATGTATATCGGCTCGACGTCCGCCAGCGGCCTGCACCATCTCGTCTATGAGATCGTGGACAACGCCATCGACGAGGCCCTCGCGGGCTACTGCACCCACATCACCGTGACGATCAACCCCGGCGACACCATCACCGTCACCGATAACGGCCGCGGCATCCCCGTGGACATCCAGGCCCAGACCGGCCGCCCCGCGCTCGAGGTCGTCTATACGGTCCTGCATGCGGGCGGCAAATTCGGCGGCGGCGGCTATAAGGTCTCCGGCGGCCTGCACGGCGTCGGCGCATCCGTCGTCAACGCCCTTTCCGAGTGGCTCACGGTCGAGGTCCATAAGGATGGCAAAATCTATCAGATGAAGTTCGCCCGCGGCAATATCACGCAGGAAATGCGCATCATCGGCGATACGGACAGGCACGGCACCATCGTCACCTTCAAGCCAGACCCTGAGATGTTCGACACCCTCGTCTATGACTACGAGACGCTTCACACCCGCATGCGCGAGCAGGCCTTCCTGAACGCCGGCCTGCGCATCGAGATCGCCGACCGCCGCACGGAGGACGGCCCGTCCGATTCCATGTGCTACGAGGGCGGCATCCGCGAGTTCGTCCTCTGGCACAACCGCCACAAGACGCCCCTGCACGAGGAGGTCGTCTATATGGCGGGCGTCCGCCGCGACGCCGAGGCCGAGGTCGCTCTGCAGTATCACGACGGCTATAACGAGACCATCGTCTCGTTTGCCAATAACATTCACACGCCGGAGGGCGGTATGCACGAGACGGGCTTCAAAACGGCCCTGACCCGCGTGCTCAACGCCTACGGCACGAAGACCGGCGTCATCAAGACCGACGCCGACAAGGTCTCCGGCGAGGACTGCCGCGAGGGCCTGACCGCCGTCATCTCCGTCAAGCTGACGGACGCCCAGTTCGAGGGCCAGACCAAGGCCAAGCTCGGCAATGCCTATATCCGCACCCTCGTCGACTCCATCGTCAACGAGCAGCTTTCCACCTATTTTGAGGAGCACCCCGCCGTCGCCCGCACCATTCTTGAAAAGGCCATGACCGCCAACCGCGCCCGCGAGGCCGCCCGCAAGGCCCGCGAGTCCATCCGCCGCAAGACGGCGCTCGGCGGCGCGGCCATGCCGGACAAGCTGCGCGACTGCAACGAGACGGACGCCAGCCTGACCGAGATCTATATCGTCGAGGGCGATTCCGCAGGCGGCTCGGCCACGCAGGGCCGCGACTCCCGCTTCCAGGCCATCCTGCCACTGTGGGGCAAGATGCTCAATGTCGAGAAGGTCCGCGAGGACAAAGTCATCGGCAACGACAAGCTCCAGCCCGTCATCACGGCCCTCGGCGCGGGCATCGGCGAGGAATTCCACCTCGATAAGCTCCGCTATCACAAGATCATCATCATGGCCGATGCCGATGTCGACGGCAGCCATATCCGCACCCTGCTGCTGACCTTCTTCTTCCGCTATATGCGCCCGCTGATCGAGCACGGCTATGTCTATTCCGCCATGCCGCCCCTGTATAAGCTCACCCGCGGCAAGACGTCCCGCGTCGCCTTCTCCGACGACGAGCGCGACCGCATCTCCGCCGAGCTCCGCGCGGACAATCCCAACGCCAAGGTCGATATCTCCCGCTATAAGGGCCTCGGCGAGATGGACGCCCACGAGCTGTGGGAGACCACCATGGACCCCGAAAAGCGCACGCTCAAGCAGATCCGCCTTGAGGACGCCGTCAAGGCCGATGAGATCTTCACCCTCCTCATGGGCGAAAAGGTCGAGCCGCGCAAGGAATATATTGAGCAGAATGCAAAGTATGTTGTGAATCTGGATTATTGATTCTGTTTCCGGGCCTGTCCCTGCGCCCCGGCGAATGCGGCAGGCTTCCAGACTTGTCATTGCGCAGCTTGGCTCTCCCTTTGGGAGAGCTGGCGGCGCAGCCGCCTGAGAGGGAAAATCAGCCCTCCCCTTGATTGCTATTGCCATTCAAAAGTGCCTGCAAGGCCCTCTCAGTCACCTTCGGTGACAGCTCTCCCAGTGGGAGAGCCAAGGACGCTTCGCTCCTCGCAATGACAAGTCGGAGGTGCGTACCATTTGAACAACGGCCTGAGCTTATCGGCAGTGCCTGCAGGGCCCTCTCAGTCACCTTCGGTGACAGCTCTCCCAGAGGGAGAGCCATGGGCGCTTTGCTCCTCGCAATAACACAATAAAAACCCCTTCAGATAAGCAGCAAACCAAATCAAGGAGGAAAAACCTTGGCACATCATAAAAAGGACTACCAGCCGGAGGACATCCGATTCCCGGATCAGGCGATCGTGACCTCTGAGCTGGTGCATGAAATGAAAACCAGCTACATGGAGTATGCCATGTCGGTCATTGTCGGCCGCGCGCTGCCTGACGTGCGCGACGGCCTCAAGCCCGTGCACCGCCGCATTCTCTATGCCATGTATGAGGATAATCTGACGGCCGACAAGCCGTTCAAAAAGTCCGCGACCTGCGTCGGCGACGTGCTGGGCCGCTATCATCCGCACGGCGACGCGTCGGTCTATGATGCGCTCGTGCGTCTGGCGCAGGACTTCTCCATGCGCTATATGCTCGTCGACGGCCACGGCAACTTCGGCTCCGTCGACGGCGATCCCCCCGCTGCCTACCGTTACACCGAGGCCCGCCTCTCGAAAATCTCGAATGAAATGCTCCGCGACCTCGAAAAGGACACCGTGGACTGGGACCCGAACTTTGACGAATCGCGCAAGGAGCCGCGCGTGCTCCCCAGCCGCTTCCCGAACCTGCTCGTGAACGGCTCGAGCGGCATCGCCGTCGGCATGGCAACGAATATCCCGCCCCACAACCTCACCGAGGCCATCAACGCCTGCCTGTGCGTCCTCGATAACCCCGAGGCCACGCTCGCCGACCTTATGGAGCACCTCCCCGGCCCGGATTTTCCGACGCGCGGCCTCATCCTCGGACGTGCCGGTATCCGCGCCGCCTATGCCACCGGCCGCGGCCGCGTGACCATGCGCGCCCGCACCGAGCTGGAGGAATTCGGCCAGAACCGTCAGCGCATCATCGTCACGGAGATCCCCTATCAGGTCAACAAGCGTATGCTCATCAAGAGTATGGCCGATCAGGTCAATGAGAAGCGTCTGGAGGGCATTTCCGATATCCGCGACGAGTCCGACCGCACCGGTATGCGCATCGTCATCGAGCTCAAGCGCGAGGCAAACGCGCAGGTCGTCCTGAACCGCCTGTTTGCCCAGACCCAGCTGCAGACGACGTTCGCCATCAATATGCTGGCCCTTGTGAAGAACCAGAGCCAGCCGAAGGTCCTCTCCCTGCGCGAAATTCTGGACGAATATCTGGCCTATCAGGAGGAGGTCATCCTCCGCCGCACGCGCTATGACCTGCGCAAGGCGCAGGAGCGCGCCCACCTGCTTGAGGGCCTGCTCATCGCGCAGGACAACATCGACGAGGTCATCCGCATCATCCGCACGAGCTACGACAATGCGAAGGAAAACCTCATGCAGCGCTTCGGCCTCGATGATATTCAGGCCCAGGCCATCCTCGATATGCGCCTGAAGGCCCTGCAGGGCCTCGACCGCGAAAAGCTCCAGAACGAATATCAGGAGCTGGAGGACCGCATCGCCTATTACGAGCGCGTGCTCGGCGATATGGGCCTTGTCAAGTCCATCCTCAAGGACGAGCTGACCGCCATCCGCGATAAATACGGCGACGAGCGCCGCACGGAAATTCAGGACGTCGAGGACGAGATCGACATCGAGGACCTCATTGAAGAAGAGGACTGCTGCTATACCCTCTCGAACGCGGGCTATATCAAGCGCCTGCCCATCGATACCTACCGCACGCAGCGCCGCGGCGGCCGCGGCGTCTCCGGCCAGAGCCTGAAGGAGGAGGACTACGTCAAGAACCTCTTCATCGCCTCGACGCACGACTATGTTCTGTTCTTCACGAACACGGGCCGCGTCCACCGCAAGAAGGGCTACCTCATCCCGGAGGCCGGGCGCACGGCGCGCGGCACGAACATCGTCAATATCCTGCCGCTCGAGCAGGGCGAGCGCGTGACGGCCATGCTGCTGACGCGCGAATTCACGGACCATGAGTACCTGATGATGGTCACGCGCGGCGGCACCGTCAAGCGCATCCGGCTCGACGCCCTCTATACCGCCCGCAAGGCCGGCATCCGCGCCCTGTCGCTTGAGGACGGCGACGAGCTCATCGCCGTCCTGAAGACGAACGGCAGCGACAATATTCTCCTTGCTACGCGGCAGGGCATGGCCATCTGCTTTGCCGAGACGGACGTCCGCCCCATGGGCCGCGACGCAGCCGGTGTGCGCGGCATCCGCCTCGACGACGGCGACGAGGTCGTCAGCGCAGCCGTGGCCGCCGAGGGCAAGAGCCTCCTGACCGTCACGGAGAACGGCTACGGCAAGCGAACGGCCGTCGAATCCTATCTGCGCGGCGAGGACCGCCAGCCGCAGACGCGCGGCGGCAAGGGCCTGCGCAACTACCGCCTGACCGAGAAGACCGGCCTTGTCGCAGGCGCGGCCATCGTCGATGATACGAACGACGTCATGCTCATTGAGTCCGGCGGCGTCGTGCTGCGTACTCCGGCCGCCAGCATCAACCTCTACGGCCGCGATACCCAGGGCGTCATCCTCATGCGCATCGAAGAGGGCAACCGCGTCATCGGTGTCGAGGCGATTTCCAATACGGAGGAAACCGAAGAATCCGGGGAAGATTAAGCTGATCATACCGGCTCCCAGATTTGTCATTGCGAGGAGCGAAGCGACGTGGCAATCTCGGGAAGGCACCCCCGATCCGTACCGGCCGCCGTTAAAACGGTGCTGGCCCCCCGATTTGTCATTGCAAGGAGGCCGGAGGCCGACGTGACAATCTCGGGAAGGCACCCCCGATCCGTACCGGCCGCCGTTAAAACGGTGCTGGCCCCCCCGACTTGTCATTGCGAGGAGGCCGGAGGCCGACGTGGCAATCTTGGGAAGGCACTGCCGTTCGGAACGAGCCATCGTAAAAACGGTACGCACCTCCGATTTGTCATTGCGAGGAGCGAAGCGACGTGGCAATCTCGGGAAGGCACCCCCGATCCGTACCGGCCGCCGTTAAAACAGTGCTGGCCCCCCGACTTGTCATTGCGAGGAGGCCGGAGGCCGACGTGGCAATCTCGGGAAGGCACCCCCGATCCGTACTGGCCGCCGTTAAAACAGTGCTGGCCCCCCGATTTGTCATTGCGAGGAGGCCGGAGGCCGACGTGGCAATCTCGCAGTACTCGCTCGGATAACAGAAAAGCTTCGGCGAATTCGACCCCCAGAAAGGCAGTCAAAGCATGAAACAGTATTATGTCTACCTTTTGACCAACAAAGGAAATACTGTCCTGTACACCGGCATGACAAACGACCTGCAAAGAAGATTGTACGAGCATCGGGAAGGCCCCGAGGATGGCTTTACAAAGCGATATTGTGTCCGAAAATTAGTTTATTTTGAAACGACACCGGATGTGAGAGCAGCAATCGAGCGTGAGAAGCAGATAAAGAGCTGGTCCCGCAAAAGGAAAGATGCGCTGATAGCGACGATGAATCCCAAATGGGTGGATTTGTCTGCTGAATGGGAAATGTAGCAATTTCACACGGCTGGTTGCGATTTTGCCGAGTCCGGCTTGTTATCAAAGCGAGCAGAAGACTCTCAGCTTTGTCATTGCGCCCCTCCGGGTGGGGAAAGCCCCCCTGACTTGTCATTGCGAGGCCCCGAAGGGGCCGTGGCGCCCTGAGCGCGAAGCGCGAGGAAGTGCCCTTGGGGTGCAATCTCGCAGCAGCCGGTCGGATCGTAGGAAAGCCATCGGCGAAAGCGCAACTGCCTCCCCGAGATTCCCACGTCGCTTCGCTCCTCGGAATGACAAACTTGGGGGTCTCATGCCATAAAATACATGCCCTGAATATTGCCAGCCTGCAAGGCGCTCACTGAGCGCCCAGTACGGGGCAATTCAACGGCAGAAGGGCGCTGGTGCACCGCCGTATTCCCCTGACGTGTCATTGCGAGGAGGCGCAGCCGACGTGGCAATCTCGCAGTACCCGGTCGGATCGTAGGAAAGCCATCGGCGAAATCGCAACTGCCTGCAGGAGATTCCCACGTCGCTTCGCTCCTCGGAATGACAAACTTGGGGGTCTCATGCCATAAAATACATGCCCTGAATATTGCCAGCCTGCAAGGCGCTCACTGAGCGCCCAGTACGGGGCAATTCAACGGCAGAAGGGCGCTGGTGCACCGCCGTATTCCCCTGACGTGTCATTGCGAGGAGGCCATAGGCCGACGTGGCAATCTCGCAGTACTCGCTCGGATAACAGAAAAGCTTCGGCGAATTCGACCCCCAGAAAGGCAGTCAAAGCATGAAACAGTATTATGTCTACCTTTTGACCAACAAAGGAAATACTGTCCTGTACACCGGCATGACAAACGACCTGCAAAGAAGATTGTACGAGCATCGGGAAGGCCCCGAGGATGGCTTTACAAAGCGATATTGTGTCCGAAAATTAGTTTATTTTGAAACGACACCGGATGTGAGAGCAGCAATCGAGCGTGAGAAGCAGATAAAGAGCTGGTCCCGCAAAAGGAAAGATGCGCTGATAGCGACGATGAATCCCAAATGGGTGGATTTGTCTGCTGAATGGGAAATGTAGCAATTTCACACGGCTGGTTGCGATTTTGCCGAGTCCGGCTTGTTATCAAAGCGAGCAGAAGACTCTCAGCTTTGTCATTGCGCCCCTCCGGGTGAAGCAGGCTATCAGATTTGTCATTGCGAGGCTCCGCAGGAGCCGTGGCAATCTCGCAGTACACGCCGGAACACAGGAAAGCCCCGGCGAATTCGCAGGTGCCTACTTGAGATTGCCACGTCGGGCTTGCGCCCTCCTCGCAATGACACGGGAGGGAGGCGATTGCAAGCTTG
>ERZ1673695.2131-NODE-2131-length-16498-cov-21.111780_pt1 | contig 16498 bp, 18 predicted proteins | sample MGYA00580225_ERZ1673695 | MGnify/ENA primary metagenome ERZ1673695 (study PRJEB41218, sample SAMN15661739) | gut metagenome | host: Homo sapiens | place: Canada: London | collected 2015-08-20/2019-03-30 | study: EMG produced TPA metagenomics assembly of...
GGTTGGAGACGACCTGGGAAAATAGGTAGGTGCCGGCTTTCTCTTTGCCCATTTTCAAGGGCCCTTGCCAGATGGCAGGGGCCCTTTTTTTTGCCCGCAGAGGGGGCCTTGTATGCGTCGCCGGTACGGCCTCGGGGGTGCTGCTGCCGAATGCGTTCCGTGCCTTTAAAGGGAGGAGCTTCCCGCGAAAGGCCCTTTTCTTTTTCGTTGTTTTGTGCGATGATAAAAGGGAAAAGGAGGCACGGCTATGCTGAAATTTCCCTGCCTTGTGCTGGACCACGACGACACGGTGGTGCGCAGTACCCCGACCATCCATTATCCCGCGTTTGCTAAGACCCTGAAAACCCTTCGCCCCGATGTCAATTGGACTCTGGAACAGTTTGTAGCGTACAATTTCGACCCGGGTTTTGAGGCAATGTGTCGGGATATTCTGCATTTTACCCCCGAAGAGATGAATTTTCAGGAGGCCAGTTGGCGCGCCTGGTCTGCCGCCAACATTCCGCCCGCATTTGAGGGGATGGAGGAGCTTCTGCGCCGCTATCGCCTTCAGAACGGCGTGGTGTGCGTGGTGAGCCATTCCAGTGAGGAGACCATCCGAAGAGACTACCGTCAGCACTTCGGATTTGAGCCCGACCTGGTTTTTGGCTGGGAACTGGGTGCGGATAAGCGCAAGCCTGCACCCTGGCCACTGGAACAGATCATGGCACATTTTTCCCTAAAACCCCAACAGCTCTTGATGGTGGACGACCTCAAGCCCGGCTGGCAGATGGCGAAAAGCTGCGGCGTGCCCTTTGCCTTTGCGGGCTGGGGCTGCAGTGTGGAGAGTATTCAGCACTTCATGCATCAGAACGCGGACTATGATCTGCGGCAGGTGAGCGAGCTGCAGCAACTGGTGCTGTGAGGTAAAACTTATAGGGCTTAATGGGCCTGGAATATACGGAAGGGACGGCGCTTTTGTGATCCAACTTTATGAACTGCTCGATTATGTGTGGCCCAATTCTGTTGCGCTGAACCTTGGAGAATACGAAAACCGGCATTTCATAATTAAGCAGCAGATTGACTCAAAGTTTACAAGCCGGCAGGGAATGGACGTTTATACGTAAGCGGTCGAGCATAAACACTTCCCCCAGCACAAGATTTGTGATATTTATGCCGACAAGGGTATCATATATATAGACCTTTGTTGCAAGAAGGAGCCTCCCGAGGTTGAAAGGAAGAGGTCCAATGCGGTGAAACCTATCATTCGCAGACGCGAAAATGGTTGAACTGCCTGTTTTGCCTTGAGCGGCCTTTCTATGGGGCATATCATCCCGGAAATCGCGCTATAATGCGAAAAAACTCTTGCAATCAGCCGGGGTTTGTGGTATAGTATTAAAGCCGCATGGTTTGGGCATCCAAGAGGTGTGAAACATTCACCCGCCTTATCGTCCAGCGAGACTTATATAAGAGAGGCAAAAACTATGTACGCGATCATCGTTACCGGTGGCAAGCAGTACCGCGTCCAGAAGGGCGACGTGGTCTTCGTTGAGAAGCTGAACGCCGAGGAAGGTTCCACCGTCAAGTTCGAGAACGTCCTGGCTGTGGGCGGCGAAGGCGACACCAAGGTGGGCACCCCCAATGTGGAGGGCGCCAGCGTGGAAGCCAAGGTCGTCAAGAACGGCAAGGGCAAGAAGCTGAACATCATCACCTATCGTCCCAAGAAGGGCAGCGCCCGCCGTATGGGCCATCGTCAGCCCTACACCAAGGTCGAGATCACCGCTATCAACGGTTAAGTAATGGAGGTGTAACACAATGGCACATAAAAAAGGCGTAGGTTCTACTAAGAACGGCCGCGATTCCGAGTCCAAGCGTCTGGGCGTCAAGCGCGCCGACGGTCAGTTCGTGCTGGCCGGCAACATTCTGGTTCGTCAGCGTGGCACCCACATTCACCCCGGTGAGAACGTGGGCAAGGGCAGCGACGACACCCTGTTCGCCCTGGTTGACGGCAAGGTCAGCTTCGAGCGTATGGGCCGCGACCGCAAGAAGGTCAGCGTCCGCCAGTAATGGTTTGCAAAGCCGCAGGGGCCAGCCCCCTGCGGCTTTTCTGGTTGTTAAGCGCCCCGCGTGCAGGGCATACTGTGAGCAGAACAGCCCGCCTGCGGCGGCGCAGAGAATAAGGAGAACAACATGTCCATGTTTGTAGATGTGGCTAAGATCACCATCAAGGCCGGCAAAGGCGGCGACGGCGCGGTGAGCTTCCACCGCGAAAAGTTCGTGGCGGCCGGCGGCCCCGACGGCGGCGACGGCGGCCGGGGCGGCAATGTGGTCTTTGTGGCCGATGATAACCTGTCCACCCTGATGGATTTCCGCTACAAGCGCAAATACGTGGCCGAAGCCGGCCAGAACGGCGGCGCCGCCCGCTGCACCGGCAAAAACGCGCCGGACCTCATCATCCGTGTGCCCCGCGGCACTCTGGTGAAGGAGGCCAACACCGGCCTTGTGATGGCGGACATCTCCGGCTCGGAACCGGTGGTGGTGGCCAAGGGCGGCCGCGGCGGCTGGGGTAACACCCACTTCGCCACCCCCACCCGCCAGATCCCCAAGTTCGCCAAGCCCGGCCTGCCCGGCCAGGAGTTCGAGGTGCGTCTGGAGCTGAAGCTTATCGCCGATGTGGGCCTGATCGGCTTCCCCAATGTGGGCAAATCCACCCTCATCAGCGTCATCAGCGCGGCCAAACCCAAGATCGCCAACTATCATTTCACCACCCTGTCCCCGGTGCTGGGTGTGGTGCGGGTGGGCCCGGAGCAGAGCTTTGTGGCCGCCGACATCCCCGGCCTCATCGAGGGCGCCAGCGAGGGCGTGGGCCTGGGCCATGATTTTTTGCGCCACGTGGAGCGCTGCCGCCTGCTGCTGCATGTGGTGGACGTCTCCGGCTGCGAGGGCCGCGACCCGGTGGAGGACTTTGAGAAGATCAACGCCGAGCTTGAGAACTTCAGCCCCGAACTGGCGGCCCGGCCCCAGATCGTGCTGGGCAACAAGTGCGACATCGCCACCGAGGAGCAGATCGAGGCCTTCCGCGCCTACATCGAGAGCAAGGGCCTGACCTTCCTGCCCATCTCCGCCGCGGCGAACCAGGGCCTCAAGACCCTGCCCGGCCTTGTGTGGGAGAAGCTGCAGACTCTGCCCCCGGTGCAGACCTTCGAGGCAGAGTATGTGCCCCAGGCGGTGCCTGTGGGCGAGCGCACCTACACCATTGAAAAGACCGGCGAGCACGAGTTTTCCATCGACGCGCCTTGGCTGGAGCGCATCCTGGCGGGCAGCGATGTGGACGACTACGAGAGCCTGCAGTACTTCCAGCGCCAGCTGGGCGACAGCGGCATCCTGAACGACCTGGTGGCCCAGGGCGTGCAGGAGGACGACACCATCAAGATCGGCGAATACGAGTTCGACTATATCTTCTAAAGAGGGCGGGCGCGGCCCGCGAAAAGGAGCTGGAACGTTTGTATCTGGAGAGCGAAACGCCGGTGGACATCCACGAGCAGTCGCCGCTGAACCTTGCTTTTGTGGGGGACGGCGTGCTGGAGCTTCTGGTGCGCCGCCGGCTGGTGGAGCGCACCCGCCTCACCCCCGGCAAGCTGCATGCCGTGTGCGTGAAGTATGTATCTGCCAAGGGCCAGAGCAAGGCGCTGGAGGTCATCGAGCCGCTGCTCACCGAAGCGGAGCAGGCGGTGCTGCGCCGCGGGCGCAACGCCAGCAAGGCCACGGTGGCAAAACACGCCACGCCCCAGGAATACCGCGCCTCCACCGGCTTTGAGGCGCTGCTGGGCTGGCTTTACCTCACCGGGCAGACCGGGCGCATCGAAGAATTGTTCGAGGCGCTTTGGGCGGGCTTTGACCCGCTGGAAAAACCCGAGGAATAAGCCCCGGCGCCGCTTGCTTGCGGCCCTGCGGCTGAGCACGGAGAACGCAAAAAGCGGGGGCCGGGCGGTTCATCCCGTCCGGCCCCCGTGTGCGTTCAGAGCGCTGGTTATTTGGTGCCTTTGCCGCCCATGCAGTTCTTGGAGCTGTTCTTGGCGGTGTTGGTGGTCTTGGTGTTCACAGGATTCGGGACCATGTTCTTGGCGCCGGTCTTGTCGTTCTGAGAGGTGGTCTTGGCGTTCTGACTGCTGGTCTTGGTGTTGCGGTTGTCCATGATGATAGTCTCCTTTCCATAACGGGGGCGGCTGTTTGTCGGCCCCTTCGTTCCTATTCTGCCCCGGTTTGGGGCGGTTATGCAAAGGCGGTGGAGTATGTACCCGGAATATTTTGAAGCGAGGGAACGGGCGTTGCTGGGCGAGCGGTTCGACGCGCTGTTTGCCGCATCCGAAGCCCCGGCCCGGGGCCTGACGGTGAACGGCCTGCGCTGTACCCCAGACTGGCTGGCCCGGCGGCTGAACGTGCCGCTGACGCCCTCGCCCTTCTGCGAGGCGGGCTTTGTGCTGGGCGACAGGGAACTGCGCCTGGGCAAACACCCCTATCACCACGGGGGCGCCATCTACCTGCAGGAGCCCTCGGCCAGTGCCCCGGCGGCGCTGCTGGAGGTGCAGCCCGGCCAGCGGGTGCTGGACATGTGCGCCGCGCCCGGCGGCAAGAGCAGCCAGCTGGCGGCGGCGCTGAAGGGGCAGGGGGTGCTGGTGAGCAACGAGTACGAGCCCGCTCGCGCCCAGGCGCTGATGAGCAATCTGGAGCGGATGGGCCCGGTGAATTCCGTCATCACCACCGGCGACACCGCCCGCCTTGCGGCGGCGCTGCCGGGCTGGTTTGACCGGGTGCTGGTGGACGCGCCCTGCTCCGGCGAGGGGATGTTTCGCAAGGAGCCCCAGGCCGTTGCCCAGCACAGCCCCGCCCTTGTGGCCCGGTGCGCGGCCCTGGGCGCGGAGATACTGGAGAATGCCGCCACGGTGCTGGCCCCCGGCGGGCTGCTGGTCTATTCCACCTGCACCTTCGCCCCCGAGGAGGACGAGGGACAGATCGGGCATTTCCTGGCCCTCCACCCGGAGTTCGAACTGCTGGACTGCGGCGTTTCCTTTGGCGCGCCCGGTGAAGAAAACCGCTGCGGCGAGCACCCCTTCCCGGCGGGCCTGACCCGCCGCATCTGGCCTGCCCAGGGGGGCGAGGGCCACTTCATGGCCAAGCTGCGAAAAAGCCCGGACGCCCCGGCGGCTGTTTCCAAGCGGACAAAGCCTGCCCGCCCGCCCAAGCCCTGCGCCGAGTGGCTGGCCTTTGCGGCGGAGTATTTCCCGGCGCTCAAAGAGCAAAGCGCCCAGGCGGCGGGGGAGAGGCTGTTCCTGCCGCCCCAGGGCTGGCAGGGAGAAGGGCTCAAACTGAGCATCGCCCGCTGCGGCGTGACGCTGGGCCGGGCCCAGAAAGGCCGTTTTGAGCCGGACCACCACCTGTTCATGGCCTTTGGCCCGGAGTGCGAAAACCGTGAGGAACTGACCTTGAACGACCCCCGTACCGAGGCGTGGCTGTGGGGCGAAGAGATCGAGGCGGTCACCGCGAAGAACGGCTGGTGCGCCGTTCTGGTGGACGGCCTGCCCCTGGGCGGCGGCAAGGTGAGCGGAGACCGGGTGAAGAACCACTACCCCAAAGCCCTGCGGAATCTCAAATGAGGGGAAGGCGGAACAGATGATACGAAGCGCGACCCAAAACGATTACGCGCCGGCAGAGGCCATTATGGAGCAGGTGCAAAACCTGCATGCCGGCTGGAGACCGGACGTTTACCGCGCCGGAGCCACGGTGCTGACGCCGGACTATTTCGATGAACTGGTGCGCGCCGGGCAGGTGTTGGTATACGAAGAAAAAGGCTGTGTTGCCGGCGTTGTCATCTATCGGGAGCGGCAGGCGGGCGGCCCTGTAAAGATGGAGCGCAAGACCCTCTACATCGACTCCATCGCGGTGGATGAGGCGCACCGGGGCAGGGGCATCGGCCACCGGCTGCTGGATGAGTGCAGGGCCATTGCCCGGCAGCGGGGCTGCTGCGGTCTGGAACTGCAGGTGAACGCGGCGAACGCGCGGGCGATGAAACTCTATCGGGAATACGGCTTTGGCGAAAAGTCGGTGAACATGGAGCTGAACTTCTGAAAGGAGCCCCCAAAACCGCGCAAACAGGCGGCAAAAGGGCATACGCTGCCCGCCGCCCCTCTTGTCATCCCCGGCGGGATATGATAAAATTATTTAGTTACTGGCAATTGTTTGGGCAAAAAATGGCCCAAGATGTAATAGGAGGAATCCGAATATGTCCGGACACAGCAAATGGAACAACATCAAGCGCAAGAAGGAGAAGACCGACGGCCAGAAGGCCAAGATCTTCACCAAGGTCGGCCGTGAGATCGCAGTGGCGGTGCGTGCCGGCGGCGCTGACCCCAACTCCAACAGCAAGCTGCGCGACCTGATCGCCAAGGCCAAGAGCCTGAACGTGCCCAACGACAACATCCAGCGCATCATCAAGCGCGCCGAGGGCGGCGAGAAGGACAACTACGAGGCCATCACCTACGAAGGCTACGGCCCCTGCGGCGTGGCCATGATGGTGGAGACCCTCACCGACAACCGCAACCGCACCGCGGCCAACCTGCGCCACTACTTCGACAAGTTCGGCGGCAACCTGGGCAACATGGGCTGCGTCAGCTTCATGTTCACCCAGAAGGGCGTCATCGTGCTGGACGGCGAGGGCCTGGACGAGGAGAAGGTCATGGAGGACTGCTTCGACGCCGGCGCCGAGGACTTCGACATGGGCGACGACGTGGTGGAGGTCACCTGCGACCCCGACAGCTTCTCTGACGTGCGTCAGGCTCTGGAGGACAAGGGCTACAACTTCATCTCCGCCGAGGTGGAGATGGTGCCCGCCACCACCACCGCCATCACCGACGAGGACAACCAGAAGCTGATGGCCAAACTGCTGGACGCGCTGGACGACGACGACGACGTGCAGAACACCTGGCACAATCTGGAGAACGAAGAGGACCTGGATCGCTGATCCGGCCCCCTTTGCGCCCGGCATTGGGCGAGTTTAGGCGCCTGTCCGTCCGACCCGTTTCGGGGGGCGGCGGGCGCTTTTCACTGTGAAAGGAGGCGATGGCCATGGCCGACGTCATTCTCTGTCCCCACTGCCTTTCCCGGGTGGAAGCGGGCAAGGAGCAGTGCCCTTTCTGCGACAAGAGCCTGCGGAACACCAATCCCCCCGGCACTCTGCCCTACGCCAGCCTGCTGGCAGGGCGCTACACCGTGGGGCGCCACATCTCCACCGACGGCGAAGGCGTGACCTATGCCGCGCTGGAAAACAGCGGCGGCGTGCGGGTGATTTTGAAAGAGTATTTCCCGGTGACCCTCAGCGAAGGGCGGGACACTGCCGGCGCCATCCTGCCCAAAGAGGGCAAGGAGGTGCTGTTCAAGACCACGCGGATGGACTTTGCCGACCTGCACCGCAGCATCATGCGCATCACCCCCACCACCGGCCTGGCCGCCGTGCTGGACGTGGTGGAGACGAACAACACGGCCTACGCCGTGCTGGAGCAGGTGGGCGGTGAGAGTCTGAGCCATTACCTCAGCGAGCACCCGGGCTGCATCCCCGTCGCCCAGGCCCGCAGCATGATGCAGGCCGTGATGGAAGGCGTGGCCGCCCTGCACAAGGCGGGGCTGGTGCACCGGGGCATTTCCCCGGAAAACATCCTGCTCACCGGCAGCGGCACCGCCCGCCTGTGCGGCTACGGCACGCTGGGCCTGCGCACCGAGGGCAGCGAGCTGAAAAGCCGCCTGTACGAGGGCTATTCCGCCCCCGAGCAGTATTCCGCCGCCGAGTTCGAAGGCCGCTACACCGACGTGTACGGCCTTGCGGCGGTGTTCTACCGGCTGGTCACCGGTCAGGCGCCGGTGAGCGCACGGCAGCGGCTGGTGAGCGACAGCCTGCCCGCCGCACGGCAGCTGGAGCCGTCGGTGCCGGGGCATGTGTCCGCCGTGCTGGAGCACGCCCTTGAAATGGAGCCCGCCCGGCGCATCCAGAATGTGCCCGAGCTGATGGGCTCGCTGATGAGCGAGCGTGCGGCGGAGAGCCTCAGCCAGCCCCGGCGGGAGTGGGCGGTCAGCGGCAAAAGCCTGCTGGCGGGCAGTCTGGTGGTCATTGCGGTGCTGTTTGCGCTGCTGCTCTGGAGCATCCTGGGCCGCGACAGCGGCCAGCAGGTCACCAGCACCAGCCAGCCGTCCAGCAGCGAAGTCGCCGAGACGGTGATGGTGCCGAACTTTACCGGCTACACTTACAGCCAGCTGCAGAGCGACCCTCAGTTCAGCGCCAACTACCGCTTTGCCATCGTCGCCCAGGAGTACAGTTCCGACCATGCCCAGGGCGTGGTCATCGACCAGAGCCCCGAGGCGGGCACCACCACCACCGATGAGCAGCCGCTGATCGAGCTGGTCATCAGCAAGGGCCCGGAGAAGGTGGAGATGCCCAACATCATCGGCTTCACCCGGGAGAGCGCCGAGAAGGAGCTGGCGGCCAACAACATCAAGGCCAGCTTCTTCATGATCGAGAACAACGGCGATTATGCCAGCGACTGCGTGGTGAGCACCGACGTGGAGGCGGGCACTTTCATCGACGTGAACAAGGTGACGGTGAACGTCTATATCGCAAAGGAGCGGGTGGTCATCAATCCGCCCGAGCCCACACCGGAACCCACGCCCACGCCGGAGCCATCGCCTTCGCCCAGCGCGCAGCCGGAGAACTGAAAACAAACAAAACACGGCCCCGCGGAAATCTTCCGCGGGGCCGTGCTTTTTGCTTGCGGGGCAGGGGAGAGCGGCACAAAGAAAACCGCCCCGGCCGCAAGGCCGGGGCGGTTTGGTGAACATTAGTCGCTCACGTAGGGCATCAGGGCAACGTGACGGGCGCGCTTGATGGCGACGGTCAGCTCCCGCTGATGGAAGGCGCAGGTGCCGGTCACGCGGCGGGGAATGATCTTCGCACGCTCGCTGACATACTTGCGCAGGCGGGCAACATCCTTGTAGTCGATGTGCTCCACGCGGTCTACACAAAAGCTGCAGACCTTCTTGCGGCCGCGGCGCACGGGGCGCTGGGGCCGGCCTTCGGTCTTCTCAAAAGCCATGGCTGGTTACCTCCTGTTGGAATTCGATTCGTTAGAACGGAAGATCCTCGCCGTCGTCGATCACAGCAAAATCCTCATTGCTGCCGGCGGAGTAGCTGGGGGCCTCCTGGGCCGCCTCACGGGGAACTTCCTGCCGGGGCGCGTAGCTGCCGGTGCCGGTGCTGCCGCCAGACTTGCTGCTGGCGAAGTGAACGTTGTCGGCCACGATCTCAAACGCCTTGCGGTTGTTGCCGTTCTTGTCCTGATAGGTCCGGGTCTGGATGCTGCCGTTCACGGCGATCAGAGAACCTTTCTGGAAATACTTGCAAACGAACTCGGCGCTGGAACGCCAGCAGACGATGTCGATGAAATCGGCCTGCCGCTGTTCACCCTGGCGCACAAAGCTGCGATCCACCGCGATGGTGAAGGTGGTCACGCTCACGCCCTGGGGGGTGTGGCGCAGTTCCGGGTCGGCCACCAGCCGGCCCATCAAAGCTACAACATTCAGCATTGGTTGGCCTCCTTACTCGGCTTCGGCCACGATCATCGTGCGGAGAACGCCGTCGGTGATCTTGTAAACGCGATCCAGCTCGGCGGGGAACGCGGGCTCACTGGTGAACTTGATCACAGTGTACACGCCCTCTTCCTCGTCGTTGATGGGGTAAGCCAGGCGGCGTTTGCCCCAATCGTCAACAGAATCGATGGTACCATTCGCCTCGATCAGGCTCTTGAACTTGCCGATCAGAGCGGCGGAAGCCTCCTCATCGAGAGCGGCGCTGGTAACCAGCATGGTCTCGTACTTTGCCATTTCTGTGCACCTCCTTTTGGACATATGGCCCCTTGCGGGGCAAGGATAGCCACCCTTTTTAAGGGCAGCAATTTATTATACCAATCAAACAGGCGGCTGTCAACCGCTGTTTGACGGTTTTTGAGGGGATTTTTGCCTCAAACGGCAAGGCCCGCCATCGGCGCGGCCATCAGAGGGGCAAGCGCCATGAAGGAGAGCAGGAGATAAATGCCCAGCACCACCGAGAGGCTCACCACCAGGGCGGTCACGCTCACGCCGCCGGCCTTGGCCAGCGCCGCGGGGGCGTCGGCCGCGGTGCAGCTTTGCAGCGTGCGGGCGATGCGCTTTTCACCGATGCGCCGGTACCAGTACACGGCGAACAGGCCCTCGGTGAACTGGATGGCCAGATTCACCACCCGCAGCACATTCAGCACGGTGGAGAAAACCTCCAGGTTCAGCCCGGCCACCAGGGGGCTTTCAGCCAGGACCAGGAACTGCAGCAGCTGGGGAATGTAGGCGCCGAACACGTCCAGCGTCAGGAAAATGGCGGCGGGCACCCACATCTTGCGGTAGAAGAAATAGAACGGCCCGAAGAAGAAGGCGGAGAAGGAGACCGCCAGCTTTTGGCCGGTCACGGCCATCCGCTTGAAGTTCATCAGGTAGTAGCCCGCGTTGGGGCCCAGAAAAGCCTCCCAGTCCCGCGCCTTCACGCCGCCCAGGTCGTCCTCCGGGTGCAGCTGGCCGGGAGCGGCCTGCCGTGCCCCGGCATAGGGGTCATACTGGGGGCCGGTGGCGGGCCCGTAGCTGGCAGGCCCGTGACCGGAAGGGCCGGAGGCAGCCGGGCCGCTGCCGGGGGCGTAGCGGGGGCCGCCGGCGCGCAAAGGCGCGCCGCAGCTCTCGCAGAACAGGCCGCCCGCCGGGTTCATCGCGCCGCAGGCGGGGCAGGCGATCTCTGCGCCAAAGGCGGAAGCGGCATCCCGGCCCGGCATTTCACCGGGCGCGGGCTTCCACTCAAAACCCGCGCCGTGCCGGCCGGCGAACAGGCACCCGGCATTCTTCTGATAGCAGGCGCGGTGGTAGGGCGCGCCGCATTCGGGGCAGACCACCAGGTCGTCCTCCTCGGTGAAAGGCTGCTGGCACACTGGGCACTTGCAGCCGGTGAAATCAGCCATAAAAACTCCTTTTCGCCGGCCCTGGGGCCGGCAGACGGTATTTGATGCTATTGTAGCGCAAACGGGGGCAAAATGCAAATGGAGCGCAGCGCAAAACCCTTTACTTTGCGCCGGGTTTCGGCTATACTACTATGGGATATGTTTAGAGCACACAGAAGGGAATTGCGATATGATCACCATTGACGAACTGAAAATGCAGATGGGCGACCACCGGCAGGCCACCGCGGAGCTGGGCGACGCGCTGGCCATCACCGCCAGCGAGAAGCGGGTGGCCGAGCTGGAGCACAAGATGACCATGCCCGGCTTCTACGACGACACCGAGGCCAGCGGCAAGGTGTTCAGCGAGATGAGCGCGCTCAAGGGCAAGCTGGAGCGCTATTCCAAACTCAAGACCCTGTGCGACGACGCGGACACCATGCTCCTGCTCTGCGAGGAGGAGAACGACCCCACCCTCATCCCCGAGGCGGAGGCCGCGGTGAACGAGGTGGCCAAGGCCGTGGAGGAACTGCAGCTCATCACCCTGCTCAGCGGCCAGTATGACAAGAACAACGCCATCCTCACCTTCCATGCGGGCACCGGCGGCACCGAGGCCCAGGACTGGGCGGACATGCTCTTCCGCATGTACAACCGCTGGGGCGCGGCCCACGGCTTCAAGGTGAGCACCCTGGACTATCAGGACGGCGATGAGGCCGGCCTCAAGAGCGCCTCCATCATGGTGGAGGGCCCCAACGCCTACGGCCTGCTGAAAGGCGAGAACGGCGTGCACCGCCTGGTGCGCGTCTCCCCCTTCGACAGCCAGAGCCGCCGCCAGACCAGCTTTGCCAGCCTGGAGGTCATGCCCGAGCTGGACGACAGCATCCAGGTGGAGATCCGCCCCGAGGACATTGAGATGCAGGTCTACCGTTCCTCCGGCGCGGGCGGCCAGCACATCAACAAAACTTCCAGCGCGGTGCGCCTGATCCACAAGCCCACCGGCATCGTGGTCAGCTGCCAGACCGAGCGCAGCCAGTTCCAGAACCGCGACACCGCCATGAAGATGCTGGCTTCCAAGCTGTATCAGATCAAGGAGCAGGAGCACCTGGACAAGATCAGCGACATCAAGGGCGTCCAGAAGGAGATCGCCTGGGGCCACCAGATCCGCAGCTATGTGTTCATGCCCTACACCCTGGTGAAGGACCACCGCACCGGCTACGAGAACGGCAACGTGCAGGCCGTGATGGACGGCGATTTGGACGGCTTCATCAACGCCTATCTGAAAGCCGCCAGCCGCGGCGAGCTGCAGGACACCTGATAAAACCGCAACGCAAAAGGGCGGCGCGGGCTGAACTTCAGCCCGCGCCGCCCTCTTTTCTTGCCTCAGTCCGCTTTTTCAAATTCCACGATTCCTTCCAGCCGCGCGGGGACCTTGGCCCCAGTGTTCAGCGCAAAGTCGCCATAGGGCGTGTGAAGTACCGCGTCCTTCCCGCCCTTGAAAAGGAAGAATACCACCCGGCAGGGGCGGGCGTCGTCCGCCGGAAGATCGTACGTCTCACACAGCTTTTCGGTGCCGTCGGCGTTCAGGTATTGCTCCATGTAGGGGCACTGCCAGCAGGAATTGTCCACCCCTTCTTCGGGAACGACTATGCCGGCCCAATCGATTTTGGAAGGCGCTTCGTTTAATACCATCTCCACAAGGTACCATTCATCGTTGAAGTCATAGCAGCCGAAAAATTCCGCCTGTGGCATACCGTTTCCTCCTCGGTCAATATGTGCGCTTTGCCAGATTCGTGCACTTCTTTTTTTGATTTTACCATATTTTTCGGCCTGTGAGAATGGTTTGCAACGCAGGAAGGCTTTCAACCTCCTTTCAAAAACGGGAATAATTCAAACAACAGTTGAAAAAATTACTTGATGGTTTGAAAAAGGCTCCATTGTGCCCGCGGGAACACCGTGGTAAGATGGAAAAAGAGAAAGGGGCGTGGCAAAGATGAACGCCATCGGCGAAACGGTGCAGCGGCTGCGGCGGGCGAAGGGCCTGACCCAGGGCCAGCTGGCGAATCAGCTGGGGGTCAGCAGCGCGGCGGTGAGCAAGTGGGAGACCGGCGGCGCGCTGCCGGACGTGGCCCTGCTCTGCCCGCTGGCCCGGGCGCTGGGCTGCAGCGCCGACGAGCTGCTGGGCTTCCGGCCGGAACTTTCCCCGGAAGAGATAGACGCGGTGTGCAAAACGCCCCGGGCGCTGTTCGACGGGGGCGACTGGCGCGGCGCGCTGGAGTTCTGCCGCCAGCGCCTGCGGGAGTACCCCGGCGATCTGAACCTGCGGTTCCGGCTGGGTTTCCTGCTGGCGGGCTTCGCAGATAAAACCCGGGACGAAGCCGCCCGGGAAGAACTGCGCACAGCTGCCGCCGGGCTTTTTGAACAGGCGGTGGAGCTGCCCGATGAGGAGCAGCGCCGCGCCGCATGGAGGATGCTGGCCCGCCTTTATGCCGACAAGGGCCAGTTCGACCGGGCGCTGGAGGCTCTGGGCAACCTGCCCAGCTGCAACCAGGAGGGCTTAGGTCTGCGGGCGGACATCCTGCGGCGGATGGGGGACCTGAACGGGGCCGCCCGGCTGGAGGAGACCACCCTCTCCGCCCAGCTGGCCGCGCTGGACCACACCCTCACCAGCTTTGCCGCCACCCGGCGGGCCCAGGGCCTGCGCGAAGAGGCGGAACGATTGGAACAACAGGCCCGGCGGCTGAAGGAACTGTTCGGCGCGCCCGCCGCCCCGGCGGGCTGCTGCTGCGAATGTGAAGGAGAAGCGAACGAATGAAACAGAAGTTTGACGTCACCGGCATGAGCTGCGCCGCCTGCTCGGCGGCGGTGGAGCGTGCGGTGAACAAGCTGGAGGGCGTGGACGCCGCCCAGGTGAACCTGCTGGCCAATTCCATGCAGGTGGAATACGACGCGGCCGCCGTCACCGAGGCGGACATCTGCGCCGCGGTGGAAAAGGCGGGCTATGGCGCCAGCCCGGTTGCCCCTGCGGGCAAAACGGCCCCCGCTAAGGCCGCCCCTGCCGGCGAGGACCCCGCCGAGGCGGAACTGCGCGGCATGAAAAAGCGGCTGGTGGTGTCGCTGGCCTTTCTTATCCCGCTGATGTACGTCTCCATGGGCCACATGATGGGCCTGCCGCTGCCTGCCTTTTTCCACGGGCGGGAGGGCGCGGTGACCTTTGCCCTCACCCAGTTTCTGCTGGTGCTGCCCATCATGTATATGAACCGCAAGTTCTATATCGTGGGATTCAAGAGCCTGTGGCACCGCAGCCCCAACATGGACAGCCTCATCGCCCTGGGCAGCGCCGCCGCGGTGACCTACGGCCTCGTGGCCCTCTACCGCATCGGCTGGGGCCTGGGCACGGGGGACATGGAACTGGTGGACCGCTACCGCATGGACCTCTATTTTGAGTCGGCGGGCACCATCCTCACCCTCATCACCCTGGGCAAGTTCCTGGAGGCCCGGGCCAAGGGCCGCACCGGGGCTGCCATCCGGGCGCTGATGGACCTTGCCCCCGACACCGCCCTGGTGCTGCGGGACGGCGCGGAGGTGGAGATACCCGCCGAGGAAGTGGCCGTGGGGGACACGGTGGTCATCAAGCCGGGCATGCGCATCCCGGTGGACGGCACGGTGCTCACCGGCCTGTCCAGCGTGGACGAGTCCGCCGTCACCGGCGAGAGCATCCCGGCGGAAAAAGCCCCCGGCGCGCGGGTCATCGCCGCCTCCATCAACCGCTCCGGCAGCTTCACCTTCCGGGCGGAAAAAGTGGGGCAGGACACCACCCTCGCCCAGATCATCGCCCTGGTGCAGGACGCGGGAGCCACCAAGGCCCCCATCGCCAAGCTGGCGGATAAAGTGAGCGGTGTGTTCGTGCCGGTGGTCATCGCCATCGCGCTGGTGTCCTTCGGCGTCTGGCTGGCGCTGGGGCAGACCATGGAGTTCGCCCTGGCCCGGGCCATCTCGGTGCTGGTCATCAGCTGCCCCTGCGCCCTGGGCCTCGCCACCCCGGTGGCCATCATGGTGGGCACGGGCAAAGGCGCGCGGCTGGGCATCCTTTATAAAAACGCCGAGGCATTGGAAAACGCCCACAAGGTGGACACTGTGGTGCTGGACAAGACCGGCACCATCACCGAGGGAAAGCCTGCCGTCACCGACCTGCTGCCCGCCCCCGGCGTGGACAAAACCGAACTGCTGCGGGTGGCCGCCGCGCTGGAAAAGCCCAGCGAGCACCCGCTGGCGGAGGCCATTCTGGCCGCCGCGGGGGACATGCCCCTGCCCGAAGCCGAACGGTTCGAAGCCCTGCCCGGCCGGGGCGTGCGGGCCTTCGTGAACGGCAGGGAGCATCTGGCGGGCAACCTGCGCCTGATGGAGGAGCAGGGGGTGGACGTCGCCTGGGCCGCATCGGAGGCCGAGCGGCTGGCGAAGGAGGGCAAAACGCCCCTGTACTTCGCCGCCGAAGGCAGACTGCTGGGCCTTGTGGCCGCCGCTGACCCGGTGAAGCCCACCAGCGCCGCCGCCATCGGTGAATTGCAGGCCATGGGCCTCAAGGTCATTATGCTCACCGGCGACAACGCCCGCACCGCCGAGGCCATCCGGGCCCGCTTGGGCATCGAGCAGGTGGTGGCCGAGGTGCTGCCCCAGGACAAGGAGGCCCAGGTGCGCGCGTTGCAGCAGCAGGGCCGCCGGGTGGCCATGGTGGGCGACGGCATCAACGACGCCCCCGCCCTCACCCGGGCGGACGTGGGCGTGGCCATCGGCGCGGGCACGGACGTGGCCATCGACAGCGCCGACGTGGTGCTGATGAAGAGCGACCTGTGGGACCTGGTGAACGCCCTGCGCCTCTCCCGCGCCACCATCCGCAACATCCGGGAGAACCTGTTCTGGGCCTTCTTCTACAACAGCATCGGCATCCCGGTGGCGGCGGGCGCGCTTTACGGCTTCGGGCTGGTGCTGAACCCCATGCTGGGGGCCGCCGCCATGAGCCTTTCCAGCGTGTGCGTTGTTTCCAACGCTCTGCGCCTCAATTTCTTCAAGCCGAAACAGGCCGCCGCGCCCCAGCGCCCGGCGGACCTGCCTCAGAATAACGAACCCTGCGCCCAAGAGGCGCAGCCGAAAGGAGAACCTGTCATGACCGAGAAAACCATTCACATCGAAGGCATGGCCTGCGGCCACTGCACCGCCCGGGTGGAGAAGGCACTGGCCGAGGTGGCCGGCGTGGCTTCCGCCAAGGCCGACCTGGAGGGCAAGTGCGCCAGGGTCACCCTGAACGCCCCGGTGGAGGACGCGACCCTCACCGCCGCCGTCACCGACGCGGGCTACGAAGTCACCGGCATCGAATAAACCGAGACAAAAAAGAGCCGCCCGGCGGGGCGGCTCTTTTTTGTTTCATATAAGAACCACAAGCTATGCTTGTGGACGAGAAGAGCACGAGCGTTGAA
>ERZ1673695.2133-NODE-2133-length-16477-cov-5.904762_pt1 | contig 16477 bp, 13 predicted proteins | sample MGYA00580225_ERZ1673695 | MGnify/ENA primary metagenome ERZ1673695 (study PRJEB41218, sample SAMN15661739) | gut metagenome | host: Homo sapiens | place: Canada: London | collected 2015-08-20/2019-03-30 | study: EMG produced TPA metagenomics assembly of...
AGCCGCCAACGCTTCATAAATGCCGCGCCCGTAGGAGACGATGACCGCTTTATCAGCGCCGCTCTCGCGCAAGGTATAGCCCTTTCCGTATTCAAAAGCCATTCCGTCCGGATAAATTGCCGCGGAAGCTTTCCGCAGAATCCGCAGGTAAACAAGGCCTTTGTTGCCTTCGGCAATCCACTTCATAACCCCTTTGAGCATGGACGGACAGCCAACGGTGATAATTTTCAGGTGCGCCATCTGGTCAAAGAACATAATGTCGTCGTTGCCCATATGCGTCGCGCCGTTGGTCTGGGTATCCATATCCGGGGCGGTTGCAAGGAAAGTGAGGTCAAGGCCGTGGCCTTCTGTCAGCCAGCCGCCTTCAGTCTCCATCGCCTCCAGCCGCTCCTGATAGCTGACTGCGATTCGTCTCATAACCCGCCAGTCAAAGAAGGGGCAGAAGGTGGAAACCCAGGCGTTTTTGCCAACCGCCGCAAACGCCTCACCGATGTTCATCATATTGCTTTCAGCAATTCCCACATTGAGCGCCCGGGTTTTGTCAACCTGGATCACGCCCTCCTGCAGGCCGCTGGTAGAGGAAAGGTCGGAATCGATTGTGACAATCCGGCTGTCCTCAGCAAAAGCTTTGATTACGCCCCTGACAATATCAGAGGCCGCATAGGATTTCCCGAGCTCCACAGCGGGTAATTTTGCTTCGTCGTATTTGATTTTTTTGCAGCGCTTCGGTGCGGGCTTGGTCTTGACCACCGGTTTGCCCGGCGCAACCGAAACCGCTTTGCCGCCTTCCACTGCCAAATCCAGGTTCATTTCCCGGGCAATACAGGCAAGCGCTTCCTTTGTTTTCTCACAGCAAAGGCTGTTGTAAAATTCAACAAACGCCTTTTCGCGGCCTTCGCGGCGGCGGTTCTGCATAACAATTTCTCGCTCGCCAACCTCAGTAGCCAATGTGATTTTATGGCCGTTGATCCCGCTTGAGAAGCCGCCGAAGCCCTTGGTTGCGTCGCAGACAATGGCAGTTGGTTTTCCGTTTCGGTCTTTATGGAACGCATCAAACGCCCCCACAACCGGCGCGTACTCAGTCGCGTTCACTTTAATGACGCGGTAGCCGAACGCACGGAGCTTGTCGGCGATATCGTCCATCGAGACAATCATCTTGCTGACGTTGTCAAGCTGGCCGCCGTTTTTATCCACGATGACGCAGAGGTTGTCAAGCCGCGCCTCCGCACCATACATCAGCGCTTCCCAAACGCCGCCCTCCTGCATCTCGCCGTCGCCGACCATGCAGTAAACATCGTTCTGCGGGTAATCTTTTCCAGCCAGGGCAAGGCCAACCGCCGCAGAAATCCCCTGGCCGAGAGGGCCGGTTGAAATCTGCACACCCGGAAGGATCGGCCCGGGATGGCCGTTTAAAATGCTTTCATAAGAACGGGAGCCCTTGAGGAGCTCCGCATCAAAATACCCCTTGTCCGCATAAACGGCGGACATGGCGGCAACCGCGTGGCCTTTGCTCAGGATAAACTGATCCTGGCCCGGCTCGGTAGGCTGCTCAACATTGAGGCGCATTCCGCCGCCGTAGTAGAGGCTGACCATTGGAATGACCGCGGAGAAAGCGCCGCCGGCGTGCACGCCCTGGTCGATGGCGTCCAGGCCCTGGCGGAGGATGGAATTGCGTATATCGGAATCCTTGATCTCAAGAAGCTTGCACAAGCCTTCCCGGACGGCAGGATTATTTGAGTAGTTCTTTTCCACCTGTTTGGTTCCTTTCCATGGTAATTGACAAATCTGCCAGATTGCCCCACTTTGCGGCAGGCCGGTTCCAGCCTGCCGCAAAGCAGAGTTGTCTTTTTATTGCGATGTAGCAACGAGGCGTCATATTCCAGAGCAAACTCCGGAATTCAACACCGGCTATTTATCGTAGCTGTCGATGATTTTCTGAATGGCGTCGCCAATACCGCGGCCCGGAATATTGGAGTACATCGGCACGCAGGTCGGATGCTCCTCAGTCGGGAACCAAGTATAGGCGTTGGGGTAGAACTCTTTCATCTTTTCAGCGCATTTGCCGTAAATGAGGACCGGTCCTTTTACATCGGTGATATAAGGCTCGAACTGAAGACCGGTGAAGATGGTGATCGGCTCACGCAGTTTGTCTAACAGACCGGAGACGTATGCAGCGTCAAGGCCCATCCGGACCATAACACGGCAGCCCGGCTCACAAGCGGAACCTACAATCACGTTGACGTTTTTAAATTTGCCGCAGAGAACGGTATCCTGACGGTTGAATTTGCGGGAAACTTTCTCTACCGGCACACCCTTGAGCTCAATTTCGTCTACTTTGTTGGTACCCAGGCCTTCTGCAGCGCCCATTACGGTGGAGGGCAGGTTGCCGGGGTTATCCCACTGCATCAGCATTTCGGCAACGGTGTCGATCGCGACCGGGTCAGAACCGCCGTAAGTGGTGTTCCAGTCGGTAATGCGGTCGTCCGGATACGGGCTGAACGGGCCGTTGCCCTGGCAGGTCCAGAGCGAGTCAACAACAAACCAGTCCGGTTTTGCCGCAGTAACAAGGTTGGCGATTTTCTGGTAAATATCGTCGCGGTGGCACTCAGACATCCACTTGTAATCCGGGCAGAGGCCGAACTGCAGTTTCATGGCGTTGGTAAGCCCGGTGTGGATATGTACCTTCATTTTCGGTAGGCCGATATAAACGTCTGCGTCGCGGACAATCTTCGGGAACGGGAACTTCCGGTAAGAAACCGGGCGGCCCATATCGTACATTTCCCACTCGGTGTTTTCCAAGGCAACCAGTTCTGCACCGGTTTTTTCGGCAACCGCTTTGATCCCGCAGACTTCAAAACATTTCATGGTGTCCTGGCCCAGCGCACAGCGCTCACCGATCTGCACCTTTTTCGGTTTCTGCTCCTGTACGAGTTCCACAAGCGCCTGCAACATTCTCGGGTCGGTCGTAAAGCCGTTTTCAGCCGGAGAGGTGTTTACCGTATTAATTTTGATAAAGACCACATCGCCCTCATGGACGATGTTCTGCATACCGCCCTTTGTGTCATCGGCAATCTGGCGGATCATCTCTTTGATTTTCTCAACATGCTCCTGCGTATAGTTTGCAGGGGTGCCGAGGAAATCGTCGGTGTGAGCAATTGAAACAATCGATTTTTTCGCCATAAGTCTTTCCCTCCTGTTTTCTCTTGATACCGCGTACGCCCCGCCCCCATTGGGAAGGCGGGGCCGCACTGCGGAAAGATCCATATTTCTGCCGCCGGCGCGCCGGTTTGGACGCAACCGGACAGTACGGGGCTTCTATCCCTCTTACTATGAATTTTACTTCATATAACCGATCTTTTCAAGATAGAGTTTATTTCCATGTACCGCTTCCTGCGGGGTGACAGGCATTGTCGTACCCGCGTCAAGCTCAACCATAACGGCTCCGTCAAAATTCTTTTCCGCAAAATAGTCAAGAATTCCCTTTAAGTCAACAACGCCGTCCCCCAGAATACAGTAATTGATGTAGCCAGTCGAGTCAATTTCTTTGCCCTTTTCCTCAAAGTTGAAGTAGGTTTCGCCCTCAACAACCTCGGCAGAGGAGTCAAACTCCAGCTTGCCGCTGAAATCTTTGAAGTGAACGTGCTTCACCAGCGGCTCAAAGGTCTTGATAATTTCCAACGGATCGGCTCCGCCCTTCTGAATCTGTCCGATATCAGGCGCCATGGCGACGTATTTCGGGTCGATTCTCTGGAAGAAATCCATGATTTCCTCTTTGGTTTCAACCGGGGTGCCGGTGTGCGGATGATAGCACAGGGTCAGCCCCATGTCCTGCATCAGCTTGCCGCACTCGTTGACAAAATCAACGATATAGTCTTTATGCTCCATGTATTTTACTTTTCTGCGGTCAACGATATTGCCGCCGAAAGCAACGTGGGTGCCGCCCTGCGAAAGCAGGATGCTGCCCTGTTCCTTTATTTTGTTGAACTCCGCCTGACGCTCGCTGGGGTTGATGATGTCGTGGGAGAAGTAAGCGGACCAGAGCGGCAGGTTGCACTCTTCAAACAGGCCGAGCTTACCCTGCGCTTTCATTTTCGGAAGAGTCCAGCCGAACAGCTCAATGCCGCCGAAACCCTCTTTTGCAATGGTGCGTATGGTATCCTCATAATCGTCGTCGCTCAGCCAGGTAATACCGGTATGACCAATTCTCAGTTTGTTTTCGCTCATAATAGCCTCCAATGTATCTAGGGGGTTTATCTCTTAGTCCGCGTAATCGCTAATAGCGTCAGCGTAGTTTCTGTCCTCGTCAAAGGTTCTCCAGTCATAAGCAGGCTCATAACCCAAGAGCTTTCTTGCTTTCTCAATCGAGAACAGGCCGTCATAACCCTTGATATTCTTGCACATATCAGCAAACTCCGGACAGAGTTTCGAATAGTACGGAGCAGACTCATCTGCTATACGGGTGCCGCTCCAAACGTTGAACGCCTCATATTTGTTCGGCAGCTGACCAATCTTCTTCAGAGCAAGGTCGGTAAACCGAGCGATATCACGGGAGTCAACATACTCATGATAGAAGAAGTTTGCGTTGCCTCTCTTCGCAACATCTTCCGGGATCGCGTCAGTTTTGAAGCCGAAGGAATGGTTTTTGATCTTGTCGTTGTAAACGCCGAGCAGACGCATAGCAATGGTGTTCATGCCGTATGCACGGGAGAACGCCTTCATGGTCTCTTCGGTGAGGTACTTGGACAGAGAATAAGTATCCTCCGGATAGCACGGATGCTCTTCGTCGATCGGCAGATACTCCGGAACAAACGGATTGCCGGAAACTCTAAAGCCTACGCCGTAAGCAAAGAAGGAAGTGGTAACAATTACGTTCTTAACGCCCATTCTTCTTGCAGCGTCAAGGACATAGAAACCGCCCATGGTGTTGATTTTCATAGCGTTGTCTTCCGGCATGGAGTAGTTGGTGCGAATACCGTCTCTTGCGCCAGCCGGACCTGTATGCTCAGCATATGGCGGCTGAAGCTCAGGGTTGAACGGAATTGCGCCCAAATGAACGATTGCATCGCACTGGGACATCGCAATGGCCTTCATAATATCGCCGATCTCAAGCAGGTCGGCTTTTACAAAAGGCAGACCGCGTTTTGCATTTTCGCTGTCCGGTTTCGGCAGAACAATGTCGGTGCAGGTTACGTTGTAGCCCTGATCCTGCAAATAGGGAGCAACATAGTTGCCGAGTCTGCCGGATGCGCCGGTTACCAATACATTCTTAATCATAATACACACTCCTAAATTTTAATTTATTTGATAAAAATTTTTGCTGCGAAGAAAGAAAATACAACTGTTTGGTTTGCCATTGGATCAAGATTAGCGTTATTGATTCTATTTGCCGTCTTTCCAGGAATACTGCGGCTTGTAGCCAAGAAGCTTTTCCGCCTTGCGGATGCTCAGCAGGCCTTCGCCGTCGGCAAGGCTGTCAACCATATCGGCGATATACGGGAAACGCTCTTTATAGAACGCCTTTGTATCCGGAACATCCATGCGAACATCAGTGATAACGTTAAACGCTTCATACTTGTTCGGCAGTTTGCCCAGCTTTTCAATTGCAAGGCCGGTGAAAACTGCAATGTCACGGGCGTCAACATATTGATGGGTACTGCCGGTAATAAACTTTGGATCATTTGCGGTTGCCTCCGCTTTCTGCCCCAGGTTATACATTGCACGGCTTCTCTCAACGTTATGGTAGTAAACGCCCATCAGACGCATTGCAATGTTGTTCATGCTATACGCACGGGAGAACGCTTTCATAATCTCTTCGCCAAGGTACTTGGACAGAGAATAAGTATCTTCCGGCCAGCAGGGATGCTCCTCATCAATCGGGAGGTATTCCGGTTTAAACGGCTCACCCGAAATACGGAAACCCAGGCCGTAAGAGAAGTAGCTGGTTGCAGCAACAACGTTTTTAACGCCCATTCTCCTGGCCGCATCCAGCACATAGAACATTCCCATGGTGTTGATCCGCATGGTGTTGTCCTCCGGCTGTCTCCAATTGCAGCGAACGCCGTCTTGAGAGGGGCCCTTGCCCGAACGGTCTTCATACGGCGGCTGGAGCTCGGTGTTGGATGGGATTGCGCCGAGATGGACAATAACGTCCGGCTGTGCCATGGCAATCGCTTTCATCACGTCTCCAATAACGCAGAGGTCTGCTTTTACAAAGGGCAGGCCACGCTTTGCATTTTCGGATTCAGGGTTCGGGACAACAATATCGGTGCAGGTAACGTTATAACCAAGGTCCTGCAGATAAGGGGCAACAAAATTGCCAAGTCTGCCGGAAGCTCCTGTAATCAAAACATTTTTCATAATACTTTATACCCCTTTTTTACAGGCGGCCCAAAAGCCAGCCTGTTTTCATTCAAAGCAGGAGAAAGAGGAGCCGCTCTTTCTCCCGCTCTTTTCTGAACCAATTTACTTGCCCAGTTTCCAGGAGTACTGAGTCTTGTAGCCGAGAAGCTCCTCGGCTTTACGGGTAGTAAAGAGGCCTTCACCGTCTCTGAGATTAGCAATTTTATCTTTCAAGCCGGGGAAGAGGATTGAATAGAACTCTTTGGGTTCAACATTAAATTCAACGTCGGTAACAAGGTTGAACGCTTCATATTTGTTCGGCAGCTGACCGAGCTTATCCAGCGCAAGGCCGACAAAATATGCAATATCACGCCCGTCAACATACTGATGAACGCTGCCGGTGAGGCAATCGCCCTTACTGCCTGCCTCGGGGTAAACCTGACCGCGGTCAAAAGTATGCAGCCTTGCGCTGCCCTTGCCGTTGGCATAGTATACGCCCATCAGGCGCATGGCGATGGTGTTCATATCATAGGCGCGGGAGAACGCCTTCATAATTTCTTCGCCTAAATATTTAGACAGAGAATAGGTATCCTCCGGCCAGCAGGGATGCTCCTCATCAATCGGGAGATATTCCGGAACGAAAGGCTCGCCGGAAAGGCGGAAGCCCATGCCGTAGGAGAAATAACTGGTGGCGGCAATTACGCTCTTGACACCCATTCTTCTGGCGGCGTCAAGGACGTAGAACATACCCATGGTATTGATCTTCATAGTGGCGTCTTCCGGCATGCTGTAGTTGAAGTGCGCCCCCTCAATCGGCGCAGGGCCTTTGTCAGAACGCTCTTCATACGGCGGCTGCAGTTCGGTATTGAATGCAATTGCGCCGAGGTGAACAATAACATCCGCCTGAGCCATCGCAATTGCTTTCATAATATCGCCGATGTTAAGAAGGTCCGCCTTTACAAACGGGAGGCCGCGTTTTGCGTTGTCCCCGTCCGCCGGCAGCGGGACAATATCGGTACAGGTAACGTTGTAACCCTGGTCGTGAAGGTAAGAAGCAACGTAATTCCCAAGGTTACCGGAAGCGCCGGTTACCAGAATATTTTTTGGCATTACAAAATTCCTCCGTTTACGATCAATCAATCGTGATTACTTTTTTAATATATTCTACGCTTTTTTTGGTGACTTCAATATCACGCAGACGGGGGTCAGTCCCCTCAGGGAGGGCGCCGGGCCACGCCGACTCGTAAAGCAGGTGCAGTCCTTCCGGATAAGGTGCTTTCTCAGCAATTGTTTTAATAGCACGGTCGATATCAACATAACCTTCGCCAACAACGCAGCCCACTGGGATCATTGGGAAATAGCTCGGCCCAAAGGGGCTGTCGATCATTTTTGAATCCTTTACATGGGTTGTAAACGTCCAGGGTGCAAGAACATCAATATCGTCGTTCGGGTCGCATAATACGGCAATCGCGTTGCCAATATCGTAAGCGACGCCAACGTTTGGCGAATTGACCTCTTCCATAATCCAGGCGATCTCGGTCCCCTTAAAATCGCAGTGATTTTCCAAAGCAAAAAGAACGCCGTTCTCTTCAAAAAGGGGAGCCGCAGCTTTTAAGTTGTCCGCAATCATCCGGAGCAGCTCATGCGCATGGATACCGGGAGTCTTAAAACAACGCGTGGTAGCGGTGTTGTTCATTCCATAACCGCAGCGAATAATTTTTGAGCCATATTTTTTGGCCAGTTCAATCGTTTCCAGTATTTCCTTTTTCGCACCCTCCGGGTCTGCGCCGGTCATTTCAAAGATTGCGCGCGGGCACTGGATGTCAAACTCAATGTCATATTCCTTCATTTTTTGAAGGACCTTTTCCATCCCTTCCCCTTCAACCGGAGGGCGGGGAACCAACGGATGCATTGCATGGCAATCAAGCTTATGCATTTCATCCATCTGCCATAAAAGCTGATCGACCGGATCCGTAATTTCAGGCGGCGCCAGGTAAACGAAATTGACATAACCAACTCTCATGTTCTTCAAATACGCCATTAAAAACCACCCCTGCAATTCTAATTTACTGTGATCAGTTTTTTCAGGTACTCTAAGCTCTTCTCCATCGCCTCATGCTCAAATGCATAAGCGTCGCCGGTGATCTGGTTTCCCCAGAAACCCTGTTCCAAAATCATATGGAACCCTTCCGGGTAGCGGACCTGGGTCGCAAGCGCGTCGACAATTCCCGGGATGTCAATAATCCCTTCGCCAAGCACGGTTCCGACCGGGATGAGCGGATAATACCGCCCTTCCTGCGTCTTTTGTACAATTTTGGCATCCTTGATATGGGTAGTAATCGCCCAGGGGGCCATCAGGAGGTTATCCGCATCAGGGTCCCGGAATACGCCGAAGTTGTTGGCGGTGTCAAGCGCAATTCCCATGTTCGGAGAATTGACCTCTTCAAAAATGTGAGCCATTTCCTCTCCGGTGAAATCCAGGTGATTTTCCTGCGCAAAGAACATTCCATATTCTTCAAAAATCGGGGCAGCCTGCTTCAAGGACGCAATCACCCGCTCAAGCTGTTCCCTGCCGGTCATACCCGGCGTGGTATTATACCTGGAATACTCGTATTTCAGCACCGTGTTATAACCGGTCCTCAAAATCTTTACGCCGAGCTTCTGCACAAATTTGATTCTGGCGATCAGCTCTTCCCGGGCAGCTTTCGCGTCCGGGCCGGCAAGGTTGAATACCGCCAGCGGGCAACCCATTTCGTATTCTATACCGTTCTCCAAAAGGCCTTCTTTCAGCCTTTCAACCGAAGCGTCATCTTCGGGAACCCCTCGAATGACCGGCTGTAGAACAACACATCCCAGTTCTTTGGCGCGCCTCATCTGCCAGAGCAGCTTTTCCACGTCATCTGTAATATCGGCCGGGGGAAGATAGTTCGGTCCCATCCAGCCGAGCTTCATATTGTTGCGGTAAGCCATGGCCATTTCCTTCTTTCACTGTCACAGGTCAAGAATGTCTATTTAATTGTAATCAGGTCTTTCAGGTATGTAAGGCTTCTTTCCATTGCGTTATGGGCAAATTCAATCGGGTCGCCTGTAACCTGGTCGCCCCACCAGCCCTGCTCAAGGACGAGATGGAAGCCTTCCGGATAACGGGCTTTGGAGCAGATTGCGTCAATTGCCGCCGGAATGTCAATGTTGCCTTCGCCAAGCGAGCAGCCCACCGGAATCAGCGGGAAGTAGTCGCCTTCCTGGGTCTTGTCAATAATCTTGGTGTCTTTTATGTGGGAAGTGATCGCCCACGGAGCCATCCGCTGGATATCCTCATTTGGCTCTGCGAAGATGGAGAAGCTGTTGGCGGTGTCAAGCGCAATTCCCATGTTCGGGGAGTTGACCTCTTCAAAAATGCTTGCAAGCTCTTTGCCGGTAAAGTCAACGTGGTTTTCCTGCGCATAGTAAACGCCGTACTCTTCAAAAATCGGTTTTGCCTCTTTTAAGGAAGCGACAATCCGGTCGTACTGCTCTTTCATCGTCATGCCAGGAGTGCGGTTATAACGGGAAGTCTCCAGGCAGAGGCGGCCGTAACCGGTTCTGAAAATCTTGGAGCCCAGCTTTTTGCCGAATTTGATAAATTCAATCAATTCCTCACGGGCGGCTTTCGCGTCCGGACCGGCAAGCTTAAAGACAGCGCCCGGGCAGTACATTTCGTACTCGATACCGTATTCGGCAAGGCCTTCGTTGATTTTGGCGACGGAAGCGTCGTCTTTGGGCAGGTTGAAAACGATTGGCTGAAGCACTTCACACCCGAGTTCTTTCGCTTTTTTCATCTGCCAGAACAACTGGTCCATATCGTCGGTGATTTCGGGCGGAGCCGGGTAAATGAATCCGATCCAGCCGAGTTTCATATTATTGCGGTAAGCCATATAGTCTACCTCTTTCTTTGTTTAAAGTTATAATGATTATTTAACCGTAATCAGTTCCTTAAGGTACGCAATACTCTTTTCAAGAACCTTGTGTGAATACTCAATCGGATCGCCGGTGACCTGATTGCCGAACCAGCCCTGCTCAATTATGAGGTGGAAGCCCTCCGGATAGCGGGACTTGGTGCAGATCGCCTCAATCGCGGCCGGGATGTCAACATCGCCTTCGCCAAGTGCACAACCCATGGGGATGAAGGGGAAGTAATTGCCCTCCTGGGTTTTATCAACAATCTTGGTGTCCTTAATGTGGGAAGTGATCGCCCACGGCGCCATTCTCTGGTTGTCAATATCCGGCTGGCAGAATACCGCAAAGCTGTTGGCGGTGTCAAGCGCGATGCCCATCATCGGGGAGTTGACCTCTTCAAACAGGTCGGCCATCTCTTTGCCGGTAAAGTCCACATGGTTTTCCTGCGCATATTTCATGCCGTATTCTTCAAAAATCGGTTTCGCTTCTTTCAGGGAGGCGAGGACCCGGTCAAACTGCTCTTTACCGGTCATGCCGGGGGTGCGGTTGTAGCGGGAGGTCTCCAGGCAGAGGCGGCCGTAACCGCAGCGCATAATCGTGGAACCGAGTTCCTTGGAAAACTTAATCGCTTCAATCAGCTCTTCACGGGCAGCTTTCGCGTCCGGTCCAGCAAGCTGGAAGACCGCAGGCGGGCAGCGCATCTCATACTCGATGCCGTACTCTTTGAGCCATTCTTTAAGCTGGTCAAGGTCTTTCCCTTCGTGCGGCAGGGGATGGACAATCGGCTGAAGGACCTCGCAGCCGAACTCCTTCGCCTTTTTCATCTGCCATTCAATCTTTGCCATGTTGTCTGTAATATCCGCGGGAGCCGGATACGCAAAACCAATCCAGCCCATTTTCATATTGTTGCGGTAAGCCATGGTCAGTTCCTTCTTTCTTCAGTTCTGGATTTAAGTGTTTTGTTATTTAACAGTTACAAGCTTTTTCAGGTAGTCAAGGCTCTTCTCCATGGTCTCGATCGCGAACGCGCGCGGATCGGTTCCTTCCGGCAGTTTGCCGAACCAGCCCTGCTCAAGAATGAGGTGGAAGCCTTCCGGGTAACGGACGTTATCAATCAAAAGCTGGACAGAACGCGGAATGTCCACGCCGCCCTCGCCAAGCGCACAGCCGACAGGGGTCATCGGGAAGTAATCCGGCCCAAACGGAGCGTCAATCACCTTGGAGTCTTTGATGTGGGAAGTAATCGCCCACGGCGCCATTGCCTCCAGGTCCTCGTTCGGGTCGCAAAGAATCGCAAAACCATTCGCGGTGTCGTAAGCAATGCCCATGTTGGGGGAGTTGATTTCCTCAAAGATGGCGGCGATTTCTTTGCCGGTAAAGTCACAGTGGTTCTCCAGCGCGTAGAGCATGTCGTTCGCCTCAAAGATCGGAGCGGCGACTTTCAGGCTGTCGGTGATACGGCGGAGCTGCTCATGCGGCAACATGCCCGGAACCTTGCTCCAGCGGGAATACTCAACGTTCAGTTTGCCGTAGCCGCAGCGCATGATCTTGGCGCCGTATTTCTTCGCAAGGTCAATTGCTTCCTGCAATTCCTTTTTCGCAGCTTCTGCGTTTTCGCCGCAGAGTTCAAAGACCGCGCGGGGAGCGCCCATTTCATACTCTACGTCGCACTCTTTCATCTTGGCGGTGATTTTCGCAATCGACTCATCATCGGTAGGCATGTTGAAGACGATCGGCTGCAGGACCTGGCAGCCATAGCGTTTTGCTTCGTCGAGCTGCCACATGATTTTGTCCATAGGCTCGGTGATTTCGGCAGGCGGCTGATACATGTAGCCGATCCAGCCGAGTTTCATATTGTTGATGTAAGCCATAGTAATCCCTCTTTCTATTTCAATTTTCTTTGTATTTACTGCTTGCTGTATTAAGTGCTGAAGTGCCTGCTGTGACTGATTCGCAATATAATATAAAGTATGATAGTTACAAGACTGTTAAAGCTCCACGGGGAAAGCGGGCAGCCCCGCCTCCGCCGTGTCCCTTTATAAAATCCTTAGTCGACGAACTCGTCTCCCTCTTCGTCCTGTTTGCCTTTTCTCCAGGTGTACTGGGACTCATAACCGAGCATCTCTTTCGCTTTGCGGGTGGTGAAGAAGCCTTCATGGCCCTCAAAGTTTGTACACATATCGGCAATGTAGGGGAAGCGTTTCGCATAGAAAGAATTGGAATCCGGGTTGAAGGTAGTGTCGGAAGCAAGGTTGAACGCCTCAAAGCCGGGGAGCTGTTTGTCAAGCGCAAGGCCGACAAAGTAAGCGATGTCGCGGGCGTCGACATACTGGTGGGTATCGCCGTTGATATAGCCCTTCTCTTCCGTTTCCGGCACAACATAGTCGTTGTTGAAAGTATAGCATTTTCTGCACCATTCGACCTTCGGGTAGTACACGCCGGTCAAACGCATTGCAACGACATTCATGTTGTACGCGCGGGAGAACGCTTTCATAATTTCGTCGCCGAGCTGTTTGCCGAGGGAATATGTATCTTCCGGATAGCAGGGATGATTCTCATCAATCGGCAGGTAGTCCGGTTTGAAAGGCTCGCCGGAAATCCTCATTCCCAAGCCGTAGCAGTAATAGCTGGAAGCCGCGATCACATTTTTGATTCCCATTCTTCTGGCCGCATCCATGACATAGAAGGTACCCATGGTGTTGATTTCCATTGCAGCGTCTTCCGGGATCATGTAATTATAATGTACGCCGCCGGTTGCCGGGCCTTTTTTCGGGGTGGTGTCATACGGGGGCTGGAGTTCTACGTTGTGGGTAATAGCAGCAAGGTGGATGATAGTATCCGGCTGCGCCATAGCGATCGCTTTCATCAGGTCGCCGATATTGAGCAGGTCAGCTTTTACAAAAGGCAGGCCGAGCTTCGCAATTTTGCTGTCGGGCTGCGGCAGGACAACGTCGGTACAGGTGACGTTGTAACCCTGTTTGTTGAGGTAAGCGGAGACATAGTTGCCGAGTTTCCCGGCTGCGCCGGTTACTAATACGTTTCTTTTCATGTTTTGTTCTCTTCCTAACGTTGTAATTTATTATTTAATGGTGACAAGGCTTTTAAGGTAAGCCACGCTTCTTTCAATCGTGTTGCGGCGGAAAGCGGCTTCATCCTCTACGCCGTCAAGCCCGCAGCCGAACCAGCCCTGCTCAACAACAAGGTGGAAACCTTCCGGATAACGCGATTTTTCCTGAATTGCCTTAATTGCAGCCTCAATATCAACGCTGCCTTCGCCGCAGGCACAGCCGACCGGGATCAGCGGGAAGTAATCGCCCTCCTGGGTCTTGTCAATTACTTTGGCGTCTTTCATATGAGAAGTGATCGCCCAGGGCGCCATTACCTGAACCTCTTCGTTCGGGTCGCTGAAGATGCAGAACCCGTTTGCGGTATCGAGCGCAATTCCCATATACGGGGAGTTGATTTCCTCAAAAATCGCCGCAATCTCATGACCGGTAAAGTCAAGATGATTTTCCAGCGCGAAATAAATTTCCGCTTTCTCAAACATAGGCGCCGCTGCCTTTAAAGAAGCTTTAATCGTTTCATACTGCTCTTTGCCGGTAGCGCCAGGCCCTTTGTAGTAGCGGGTGGTCTCCATGACCAGTTTACCGTAACCGGTGCGCATGATCTTGGCGCCGAACGCCTTTGCAAAATCAATTTCAGCCTGCAGCTCAGCTTTCGCCTTTTCCGCATCAGGTCCTGTAAGCTCAAAGACCGCACGGGGGCATCCGAGCTCAAACTCAACATCATACTCTTCCATTTTTGCTTTGATTTTTGCAAGAGCTTCCGGATCGTCCTTTGGCAGCGGAAACGCCGGATGCAGTACGTGGCAGTCAAGACGCTTCGCCTGCTCAAGCTCCCAGAGAATCTTATCGGTTGAATCAGTCAACTCTGCCGGCGGCACATAGTTCGGTCCAATCCAACCAATTTTCATATTGTTTAAAAGTGCCATGTCCAAATCCTTCTTTCTTTGCTGATTGTAGTGTAGGGTTTATTCTTTAAACCATAAACCGAAACCCGTTCCCGCGTCCCGGTATGATACAGAAATGGTTCAGGCCGCTTCAGGCGGCTAACAACGGATCACCTGGCAGAGGGAGAGCGGGTCCAGCATATGGCCCTCCAGCAGAACAGTCGACCAGCAGCGGGGAAAGCGCAGTTTTTTTCTGCGGGGTCTCACTTGGCTAACCCCCCCAGACAGACGAAAACGCCGACAGAGCACGGCGGGTTCCAGCCCCGAACCGCCGGAATAACACTGCCGTAAAAACAGCACCAGCCGGTTGCGGACCATCATATTTCGATTGGCGAATAACCGCACCACCGGATCATATCGAACCAAAATATCGCCCCCTTTGGCAAAACTGCCTTTTCTTTAACCCTTAAAGTAAAGTATGATTCTTTTCATTCAATAAGAATCCGACCCTGCAAGCTGTAAAAACGCCGGTATTCTCCGCCAATTTATTGGCAGCAATAACACAATCGTTGAAAGACCGCCTCAAAATACAACAATTATTGACAACAGTAACACATTTCTGTTAAAGCTTCCGTTTTCGCCATTTTGCATAACTTTTAAAAAATTTATTGTGCAAATTTATGCTACTTGCGTACTATTATCATAAGTAATATAGCATAACGCCGAGGGGAGGAAAATATGACAAATGAAACCTTTTGGTTGAAAATATAAACTTAAGGGTAAAAAAACAAATATTGCCATTTACAAATAATACGATCCTGTTAAATAACCCTACTTTTCCGTTGGAGACGGCCTTTACGGCCTTCTTCAGATTCTGTTAATATGTATGCAGACAAGTTTAGCGGACATACTTTCCAACGAGGATGCGTTAAAATTTTTAACCATTGGTTACAAGCGTTCTGCCGATTTTCCGCTTGTTTTTCATTGCTTTTTAAACACGGCTATATTATACTGGAAAGACAAGGAAAAAGCTTTGGAAAGGAGCTGTAAAATATGACAAAACTGTTTCGCATTGCCATGATCCAAAAAAGCGCCGCCCCGCTGGACGCAGAAAAAAACCGTATGCTTGCGCTGGAGTACTGCCGCCAGGCAAAAGAACTGGGCGCGGATCTGGCCTTATTTCCGGAAATGTGGTCGACTGCCTACGCCCGCCCAAAAAGCTTTGAACCTGCCGATATCCGCGATTGGAGAAGCCACGCTCTGCCTGAGAACGGAGAGTATTTGAACTCCCTCCGCCAGGCGGCAAAAGATTTACAGATGGGAATTGTTGCAACCTGTATGTCAGAGGGCGACCCTGTTCCGCAGAATACGGCGTATATTATCGGGCCGGACGGCAGTATCCTTTTAAAGTATTCCAAAGTACACACCTGTGATTTTGACATGGAGGGCTATCTCCAGCCCGGGGATGGGTTTTATACCTGCGAGTATCCCCTGCCGGGCGGGGATACTGTCTGCCTCGGCGTTATGATCTGCTATGACCGGGAATTCCCCGAAAGCGCCCGTGTCCTGATGCTTAAGGGGGCTGAAATCATTCTGGTCCCCAACGCGTCCACTATGAACTACGCCCGCCTGGGTCAGCTTTCTACCCGGGCCTTTGAGAATATGGTGGGAGTTGCCATGGCAAACTATCCAGGGAAGCTCGAGGGAAACTCCGCGGCTTACGGCCCGGTCGTCTTTACCAAAGAGGAGACCTGTGAGGACAACACTGTCGCCCTTGCGGATCACGAAAGCGAAACCATCTGCATGGCCGAGTTTGACTTGAACGCCCTGCGCGATTACCGCGGCCGCGAATGCTGGGGGAATGCCTACCGGAAGCCCGCCGCCTATGGGCCTTTGCTCGAAACAAAGGTAGACCCGCCCTTCCGGCGCAAACCGCGCCCCTAAAAAAGGGGGGTGCGGCCGGTTTGCGCCGTTTCTGCGGATGGCATACATCGGCTGGAATTTACCGCATCTGCCTTCCCTGTGAAACCACTGCTTTATCGCTCCTCTGGATGGGGGTGATAAAGCAGCAGCTTTTATTCAAATTTGTGCCGGCTCAAAACGGCGGAATGGATGATTCAAATGGAAAAACATAAAAGCGTATCGGAAACGCGCACCATCCTGTCAGATGTTATGCTGCCCAGCCAGGCAAACCCGGCCGGCAACGTACACGGCGGTGAAATCATGAAGATGATGGACACCTGCGCAGGTGTT
>ERZ1673695.2143-NODE-2143-length-16399-cov-4.743576_pt1 | contig 16399 bp, 13 predicted proteins | sample MGYA00580225_ERZ1673695 | MGnify/ENA primary metagenome ERZ1673695 (study PRJEB41218, sample SAMN15661739) | gut metagenome | host: Homo sapiens | place: Canada: London | collected 2015-08-20/2019-03-30 | study: EMG produced TPA metagenomics assembly of...
ACCTGCCGCTCGTCGAGATTGTGCGGGTGCTGGCCTCCTCGCTGGCGATGCGCGGCGTCCCGGCGGGGCATATTCCGCGCGTCGAACTGACCGAGCTGCCGAAGACGGCGGTCGCCGTGACGACCCTGCTGCCCGCCGCCGACAAGGCGGACGGGCTGCGGAACCGGCTGGAGCAGCTCTACTTTTCCAACCCCGCCGAAAACCTCTTTTTCTGCGTGCTCGCGGATTTCGGGGAGGACCGCCGGCCCTTCAGCCCGCAGGACGGCCCCCGGATCGACGCCGCCAAACGGGTGATCGAAGAGCTGAACCGCCGGTACGGCGGCCGGTTTTTCCTCTTTGTGCGGCGGCGGGTCTACAGCCCGACGCAGAACGCCTACTGCGGCTGGGAGCGCAAGCGGGGCGCGATCATCGAATTCATCCGCTTTGTGAAGGGCGGGGAGACGCCCGTGGCCTGCTTCGCGGGGGACCGCGAGGCGCTCGGGAATCTCAAATACCTCATTGCGCTCGACGCGGACACCAACCTCTCCTTCGACGGCGCGCGCCAGCTGCTCGCGGCGGCGGAGCACCCGCTCAACCGCCCGGTGATCGGCAAACACAACGCCGTCGCCGCCGGCTACGGCATCCTGACCGCGCGGATCGGCACCGATTTGGAGTCTGCAAAGGCGACGGACTTTACACGCATCATGGCGGGCGCGGGCGGCATCTCCTCCTATGAGCAGGAGTGCAGCGACTTCTATCAGGACCTCTTTGGACAGACGGTCTTTTCCGGCAAGGGACTCATCGATATCGACGCCTTCCACGCGGTCGTCGGGCGGCGGTTTCCCGAAAACCGCGTGCTCAGCCACGACATCGTGGAGGGCGCCTACCTGCGGGTGGGGCTCCTCTCCGACGTGGAGCTCACCGACGGGATGCCCACCAACGCGCTCTCCTGGTTCACGCGGCTGCACCGCTGGATCCGCGGCGACTGGCAGAACCTGCCCTTCCTGCGCCGGACGATCGTGCTGAACGGCTCCCGCCGCCCCAACCCGGTCGGCCCGCTCGCGAAATACCAGCTCCTCGACAACCTCCGCCGCTCGCTGACGCCGGCGGCGGCGCTTTCCTGCGTGGCCGCGGCGGCTTTTCTGCCGCAGGGGACCGCGCTGCTGCTCTGCGCGCTTGCCTTCCTCTCGGGCGCGCTCGCGCCGCTTTTGGGCGCGGTGCGCGCCATCCTGAACGGCGGGCGGTTCGCACTGACCCGCCGCTATTTCGCGCGCACGCTGCCGCGCGTCTTCGAACTGCTGGGGCAGGCGCTGCTCGGCACGGTCATGACCGCCCAGCAGGCGGTCGTCGCCCTCGACGCGGCCTGCCGCGCCCTCTGGCGGATGGCGTTCTCCCACAAGAACCTGCTCCAGTGGACGACCGCCGCGCAGGGGGAGACGCGCGACGCGGGGGTGCTCGCCGTGCTGCGGAGAAGCTGGCTTTCCGAGCTCATCGGCCTCTGCCTGCTCATCTTCGCGCCGCCGCAGAGCCTTGTCGTCAAGCTCTACGGCGCGCTCTTTCTGCTCTACGCGCCCGTCGCGGCGGCGACCGCCCGCCCGACGCCGGAGGTCAAAACGCTGCCCGGCCGCGTCCAGCGGGAGCGCCTGCTCTCCCTCTGCGCCCAGATGTTCCGCTTCTACGAGGACTATGCCGGGAAGGAGAACCACTACCTGCCGCCCGACAACGTCCAGGATTCCCCGGTGGAGGCGGTGGCGCGGCGCACCTCGCCGACCAATATCGGCATGATGCTGCTCTCGATGCTCGCGGCGCGCGATCTGCACCTGATCGACACCGAGGGGCTCTACACCCGCATCGAGCGGACGATTTCGACGATCGAAAAGCTCGAGACTTACCGGGGAAATCTCTATAACTGGTACGCGACCGACGACCTGCGGGTGCTGCCCGAGCCGTTTGTCTCGGCGGTGGACAGCGGAAACTTCCTCTGCGCGCTCGTCGCGCTGGGGGAGGGCCTGCGGGAGTACGCCGCGCAGGAGCCGCGGATGGGGGAGCTTGTCGGACGCGTGGAGGCGCTGCTGGAACGGACGGATTTTTCCGTCTTCTACAACCGCCGCCGCAAGCTCCTGACGATCGGCCTGGACCGGAACGGCAATCCCTCCGGCTCCCACTACGACTTTCTCATGAGCGAGGCGCGCACCGCCAGCTACTACGCGGTCGCCACCCGGCAGGCGGGACGGCGGCACTGGAGCGCGCTCGGACGCACGATGTCCCGCTGCGGCCCCTATGCCGGGCCGGTTTCCTGGACGGGCACGATGTTTGAATACTTCATGCCCCACCTGCTGCTGCCCGCCTACGACGGATCGCTGCTGGGCGAGGCGCTTCACTACGCGCTCTACTGCCAGAAGCGGCGCGCCCGCCGCGCGGGGGTTCCGTGGGGGATCAGCGAGAGCGGGTATTTCGCCTTCGACCCGCACTTAAACTACCAGTACAAGGCGCACGGCGTGCAGGCGCTGGGGGTGAAGCGGGGGCTCGACCGGGAATGCGTCGTCGCGCCCTATGCGACCTTTCTGGCGCTGCCCTTCGACCTTGACGGCGGAATGAAAAACCTCGACCGCCTCGAGGCGCTCGGCATGGCGGGAAGGTACGGCTTCTATGAGGCGGCCGACTTCACGCCCGGGCGCGCCCCGGCGGGAGGCTTTGCGGTGGTGCGCTCCTATATGGCGCACCATGTCGGCATGAGCATCGTCGCCTGCGCGAACGCGCTGCTCGACAACGTCATGCAGAAGCGGTTCATGCGCGACCACGCGATGGGTTCCGCCAGGGAATTTTTGCAGGAAAAAATATCAAAGGATGCGGTGGTGTACGACCAGATGAAACCGGAAAACGACCAGCGGCAAAAGCCCGCGCCCGAGGGCGCGCCCATCGTGCGGGAGGGGCTCTCCCCACTGTCGCCCGCCTGTACTCTGCTCGCGTCGGGGCTCTGCTGCCATCCGCTCTCCGAGACGGGGAACGGCTGGCTGCGCTATGGGGACTGCGACGTGACCCGCCGTTCCGACGACCCGCTGCTCCACCCGCAGGGGATTCTCGCCCTTGTGAAGGCATGCGGCGAGACGATCTCGGCCACGGCCGCGCCCTTCTGGCAGGAGGGGGTGGCGCACCGCTGCGAGTTCACGGCGGACGGCGCGTCCTACCACGCCCGGAAGGGGGAGATCGAGCTCACCCAGCGGTTCACCCTCGACGCGGTCCGTCCGGTGGAGCGGTGCGCGCTGACCGTCCGCAACCACACCGCGTCCAAGGCGGTCGCGCAGGTCTGCTTCTACTTCGAGCCGGTGCTCGCCCAAAACAGCGAATACGCCGCGCATCCCGCCTTCTCCAAGCTCTTTCTGCTGGGAAGCCGGGACGCGGCCACCGATTCGGTCAGCTTCTTCCGCCGCCACCGGGACGGCTCGGACGGGCTATTCCTTTCGGCGGGGCTCGCGGAGCGGATTCCGTTCGACTGCTGCCTGCGCCGGGAGGAGATGACCCCCTATCCCGAGGGGCTCCAGAACCTGCTGCATTTCGACGCGCTGCCCTTCGGCGGCCAGACCGCCACCCCCGACGGCTGCTGCGCCCTCCGCCTGACCCTCACCATCCCGGCGCGCGGGGAGGCGGCGGCGACGCTGCTGCTCTCCTGCGGGCCGTCGCTCGCCGAGAGCGCGGGCAACCTCGCGGCCGCGCGGGAGGAACGTTCGGCCCCCGCGCCCTCGCCGCTCATGGGCGATTCGATGGCCGCGCGGTTCGGTCTGCGGCTGCTGCCGCAGATGCTCTTCGGCGCGGACTGCGGCAATGCGGCGCGGGCCGCCCTCGCGGAGAACACCCGCGGGCAGGACGCGCTCTGGTCGCTGGGGATTTCGGGCGACCGGCCCGTCGTCCTCTACGACTGGGGCGCCGAGCCGGATTGGGCGCGGCTGTCGGCCTACCTGGAGCTCTGGACGATCATGCGGCTGCACCGGCTGGAATTCGACCTCTGCGTGCTCGGCGCGCCGGAGAATCCGCTTCCGGAGGGCGTGTACCGGATTCCGCGGGAGGTCTCCCGGGAGGTGCTCACCGCCCTCAGGGCCGCCGCCTGCCACACCGCGTCCGACGCGCGGGAGCCCGCCCCGGCCGAGTGGCGGCCCGCGCCCATCCTGCACGCCGAGCCGGCGGAGATCCCGCAGGACCCCAACCGGTTCGACGTGGTGGGCGGGGCCTACCTCGGGGAGGGCTTCTGCGTCGAGCGGGTGACGCCGCTGCCCTTCTCCCACGTGCTGGCAAACCCGTCGTTCGGGTGCCTCATGCAGGACGCGAGCCTCGGCAACACCTGGTGGCAGAATGCCCGTGAATGCAAGCTCAGTCCCTGGCGCAACGACATCGCCTCGGGCAACGACGGCGAACGCCTCCTGCTGAAGCTGGGGGAGGAGATTTACGACCTGGTGAACGGCGCGCGCGCCTTCTTTTCCCCGTCGGAGGCCCGCTGGAAGGGGCGCGCGGGGGACCTTTCGACGGAGGTGCGCGTGACGGTATCCGACGCGGGGAGCGCAAAATTCCTCGATGTGACGCTGGAAAACGAGAGCGACGGGGAGGTGGAGGCCATCTGCGCCTATGTAATCGAGCCGGTGCTGGGCGTCAGCCGGCAGACGGCGAAATATATCCGGTTCGGGCAGCTCGACGGCTGCCTGACGCTGCACAATCCCTATCACGCGCAGCTTCCTGCCTGGATGGCGGTCCGCGTCCCGGACGGGCATCCGAGCCACACGACCGACCGCGCCGCGTTTTACGCGGGGGACTGGTCGCCGCGGGAGCTGCTGCCGAATAACGACCCCATTGCGGGCACGGTGGTGCGCAAGCGCCTGCCGCCCCGTCGGCGCGAGTCGATCCGCTTCATCCACACGGCGGCCGCCGCGGAGGCGGCCGCGGCGCAGCTCGCTGGGCGGCCGCTGCCGCCCTCCGGCGGCTCCGGCCGCCGCTCGATCTCGATCTCCACCCCGAGCGAGCCGCTCGACCGCTTCATCAACACCTTCGCGCCCCACCAGATCCTCGCGGGGCGGCTGTGGGGCCGGTGCGCCTTCTACCAGTGCTCGGGCGCCTACGGCTTCCGCGACCAGCTGCAGGACGCGGGCGCCTACCAGCTGCTCGACCCGGAGATCGCCAGGGAGCAGATCGCGCGCTGCTGCGCCGTGCAGTTCCCCGAGGGGGACGTCCTCCACTGGTGGCACGCGCTGCCCAGCGAGACGCGCGGGGTGCGCACCCGCTTTTCCGACGACCTGCTCTGGCTGCCCTACACCGTCTGCGGCTATGTCGAGGCGACGGGCGACCGGGAGCTGCTCGACCTCGAGATCGCCTTCTGCGAGGGGGAACCGCTCGCGGAGGGGGAACAGGAGCGTTACCAGGCGGTGCGGCAGTCGGAGGAAAAGGCGACGGTGTTCGAGCACTGCGTGCGCGCGATCGAAAAGGCGAGCAATTTCGGGGACAAGGGCATCCCGAAGATCGGCTGCGGCGACTGGAACGACGGGTTTTCGGGCGTCGGCGCGGGCGGGCAGGGGCAGAGCGTCTGGCTCGGGATGTTCCTCGCCGTGGTGTGCGGGCGGTTCGCGCCGCTCTGCGCCGAACGCGGGGACAGCTTCCGCGCCGAGCTCATGAAGGGCACGACGGCGCTTCTGCGCCAGAACCTCGACAAATCCTGCTGGGACGGAAACTGGTACCTGCGCGCCTTTTACGACGACGGGACCCCGCTCGGCAGCCATAAGAGCGAGGAATGCCGCATCGACCTGCTCTCCCAGAGCTTCGCGGTCTTCGCGGGGATGCCCGACGCTTCGCGCGTGAAGACGGCGCTCGACTCCGCGCTCGACCGCCTTGTGGACCATGAGGGGCGGATCGTGAAGCTCTTTACGCCCCCCTTCGACCGCTCCGACCACAACCCCGGCTATATCAAGGCGTACCCCACCGGCATCCGGGAAAACGGCGGCCAGTACACCCACGCGGCCATCTGGCTCGCGCTCGCGCTGCTGGAGGCGGGCCGCGCGGAGGAGGGCTGGCGGCTGCTCGACATGCTGAATCCCGCCTCCCGATGCACTGACGCGGCGCTCGCCCAGAGCTACAAGACCGAGCCCTACTACCTCGCCGCCGACATTTACACCCACGCCGGGTGCTGCGGCCACGGGGGCTGGAGCATCTATACCGGCGCGGCGGCGTGGTACTACCGCGCGGTGGTCGGCGGACTGCTGGGACTGGGCTTCCGCGGCGGGGCGCTCACCCTTTCGCCCCGCCTGCCCGAAAGCTGGAACCGTTTCTCGGTTACGGTACGGGAGGGGGAGGCGACCTACGCGATCGAATGCTCCCGGACGGGGAAGCGGACGCTCACGGTGGACGGGAATCCGGCGGAGGAAATCCCGCTCGACGGGGCGAGCCACACCATTTTGTTAACGATTTAAAAACGATGGAAAAAAGATGGTGCGCGCGCGGGTTTTTATGGTATAATAACTTCTCGTAATATAGAAATATCCCAAAGGAGATCATCGAATGAACGACCGCTTCCAACGGGAATCCATCGGCGACGGCGTCTGGTTCAGCAGCGTCACCGATCCCAAATTCAAACACAACCGCATCTCCGCCAACCTGCTGGTCGGGCTGGAGAGCGAAACGGCCTCGGTGAACGCGGCCCTGCCCTTTATCCTGCGGCGCGGCTGCCGTTCCTGCCCCGATTTTACCATGCTCAACCAGAAGCTGTGCGAGCTCTACGGCGCGTCCCTCTCCTGCGACGTGTCCAAGTTCGGCGGCTACCAGGTGCTGGAGCTTTCGATCTACGGCATCGACGACCGCTTCACCCTCGATAACGCCCCGCTCGCGCGCGAATGCGCGGCGCTGCTCTGCGACGTGCTGCTCGACCCGAAGCTGTCGGACGGCGCGTTCGACGAGCAGGACACGGCGCTCGAGCGCCAGCAGCTCGTGGACACGATCGAGGGGCAGATCAACGACAAGCGCCTCTACGCGCTGACCCGCTGCAAGTCGCTCATGTGCGCGGGCGAGCCGATCGCGGTCGACAAATACGGCTCCATCCCCGACGCAAAGGCGATCACCGCCCGCTCGGCGGCGGAGGCCTACCGCCGCGTCGTCGAAACGGCGCAGGTGGAGCTCTTCTTCGTGGGCAGCGGCGACCCGGCCGAGGCGAAGGAGACCTTCCGCAAGGCGTTTTCCGGAATCCGCCGCAGCCCTGCCGCGCTCGAAAAGGTCCAAACGGCCCTGCGCGCCGACAGGGTCCGCGAGCAGACCGACGAGATGGACGTCGCGCAGTCCAAGCTGGTGATGGGCTTCCGCACCGGCGAGATTAAGGACCGCCGCGCCTTCGGCGGCATGCGCATGATGGTCGCGCTCTTCGGCGGCACGCCGACCTCGCGGCTCTTCACCTACGTGCGTGAAAAGCTCAGTCTCTGCTACTACTGCGCCGCGCGGTTCGACCGTCTGACCGGGCTCATGTTCGTCGACAGCGGCGTGGAGAAGCAGAACGGGCGGAAGGCCTACGACGAGATCCTCCGCCAGCTCGACTGTGTGCGCAGGGGCGAATTCACCGACGAGGAGCTCACCGCCACCCGCCTGCTCATGCAGACCTCCCTGGAGGCGGTCGGCGATTCGCTCAGCGCGACCGAGGAGTGGTACCTCACCCAGATCGTGGGCGGCGCCCAGTACTCGGCCAAGGACGAGAGCGCCCTGCTCGACGAGGTCACCCGTGAGGACGTGATCGCGGCGGCCGGGCAGGTCACGCTCGACACGGTCTATTTCCTCACAGGAAAGGAGGCGGAGTAAGATGGATCAGCAGATTGTCAAATCCGCGCGGCTCGGGGAGGAGATGGTGCGGATCAAACACCGGTCCGGCCTCAACATGCTGCTCTGCCCGATGAAGGGCTACTCGACCGCCTACGCGACCTTCACGGCCAACGTGGGCTCGACGTGCCGGAGGGGATCGCGCATTTCCTCGAGCACAAGATGTTTGAAAACGAGGAGGGGGACGCGTTCGAGCGGTACGCCAGGACGGGCGCCTCGGCCAACGCCTATACCTCCTTCGACAAGACCGCCTACCTCTTCGCCTGCACCGGCAACTTCGAGCAGTCGCTCGAGATCCTGCTCGACTTTGTGCGCCGCCCCTACTTCACGAAGGAGTCGGTGCAGAAGGAGCAGGGGATCATCGGGCAGGAGATCCGCATGTACGACGACGATGGCGACTGGCGGGTGCAGTTCAACCTGCTCGCCGCGCTCTACCACAGGCATCCGGTGCGCATCGACATCGCCGGCACCGTCGAGTCGATCTCCAAGATCGACCACGAGCTGCTCTACCGCTGCTACCGCACCTTCTATAACCTGAACAACATGGTGCTCTGCGTGGCGGGCAACTTCGACGTGGACACCGTGCTGAAGGTCGCCGACCGGGTGCTCAAGCCGGACGAGAAGCCGGTGGAGATCGAGCGCCGCACGGTCGACGAGCCGGACGGCGTCTGCAAGCCGCTCGTCGAGCAGAAGCTGTCGGTCGCCACGCCGCTCTTCGAGTTCGGCTTCAAGGGCCGCGCCGGCGCCCCCCGGGAAAACCTCAAAAACCAGGTGCTCGACGAGCTGCTCGCCGACATCATCGCGGGGGAGGCGTCGCCGCTCTACCGCCGCATGTACGACGCGGGCATCATCAACGCGACCTTCGGCAGCGAGATCATGGCCGGGCGCGACTATATGTGCGCGATCTTCTCGGGCGAGAGCCGCGAGCCGGAACGGGTCGCGCGGGAGATCAAAGAGGAGATTGCCCGCATGAAGCGGGAGGGGATCGACGAGCGGATGTTCGAACTCTGCCGCCGGGCCACCTACGGGCGCTATATCGGCATGTACAGCCGTGTGGAATCGGTGGCGGGACTCATGGCCGCGACCTATTTTGCGGGCGTCGACGACATCTATTCGCTGCTTGACATCGTGGCGGACGCGACCGTCGAACAGCTCACCGAACGGCTGGAGACCGCCTTCGATGAGACGCGGTCGGCGCTTTCGATCGTGCGGCCGCTCGACGAATAAGCGGGGGAGGCTGACAGCATGGACTTTTACAGGCACGCGGTCTCTTTCCCGGGGCTTGGCATCGGGGAGTTCGAGATCAACCAGACCGCCTTTACGATCCCCGGCATCGACTGGCCGATCCGCTGGTACGGCGTCATCATCGCGGCGGGGTTCCTGCTCGCGATCCTCTATATCCTGAAGCGCACCCGCACCTTCGGCCTCGACGCCGACCGGGTGCTCGACGTCATCATCGGCGCGGTCATCGGCGGGATCGTCGGCGCGCGCCTCTACTACGTGATCTTCAGCTGGGAGATCTACGCGGACGACCCGATCAGCGTCTTCTACCTCTGGAAGGGCGGCATCGCCATCTACGGCGGCGTGATCGGCGGATTTCTCGTGGGCTACCTCATCTGCCGCTGGCGGAAGGTGAAGTTCCTGCCCATGGCCGACCTCGCGGTCGGCGGGCTCATCCTCGCGCAGTCGATCGGCCGGTGGGGCAACTTCGTCAACATCGAGGCGTTCGGCTCCAACACCACCGCCCCCTGGGGGATGGCGGGCCCGGCGGTCCGGCAGTATCTCGCGAGCCACCAGGCGGCGCTCGCCGCGCAGGGGGTGGTCGTCGACCCGTCGCTTCCGGTGCACCCGACCTTCTTCTACGAGTCGGCCTGGTGCCTGCTCGGGTTTCTGTTCATCGCGTGGTATACCAAACGCCGCCGGTTCGACGGCGAGCTGGCCCTCGTCTATGCCGCGTGGTACGGCGCGGGCCGCGCCGTCATCGAAGGCCTCCGGACCGACAGCCTCATGTGGGGGAGCGTCCGGGTGTCGCAGGCGCTGGCGGTCGTCCTTGTGATCGCCGCGCTGGCGGTCGAGGTCTGGGTGCGCGGGCGCATCCGCGCGCACGCGGGGGCCCCCGACTATCTGAAGCTCTATGTGGATACCGAGGAGGGACAGGCCGTGCTGGCCGGGACCTTCTATCAGCAGGCGGAGGCGAAGGCGCCCGAACCGTCGGAGGCTTCGGGAGCGGGGGAGGAACCCGCTTCTCCGGAACCTTTGGAGACGGGCGCGGACGCGTCCGAAGAGGCGGCGATCGCCGGGGGACCGGCGGGGGACACGCCCGAGGAAAACGAGGAACCCGAGACGACCGATGGGGAGGACGATGAAGATGCAGGCAAAGCTGATTGATGGAAAGGCGGTAAGCGCCGCGCTGCGCGAGCAGCTCAAGGAGGAGGTCGCCGCGCTGGCGGAGGACGGCATTACGCCGGGGCTCGCCGTGGTGATCGTCGGGGACGACCCCGCGTCCAAGGTCTACGTGCGCAACAAGAAGAAGGCGTGCGAGGAGCTGGGGCTCCACTCGGAGGAGTACGCGCTGCCCGCGGAGACGACGCAGGAGGAACTGCTCGCGCTCGTGGATAAACTCAACAAAAAGCCGGATATCGACGGCATCCTCGTGCAGCTCCCGCTGCCCGCCCACCTCGACGAGAAGGCGGTCATCGAGGCGATCTCGCCCGACAAGGACGTGGACGCGTTTTCCGCCGTCAACGTCGGAAAGATTATGATCGGCGACTACAAGTTTTTGCCCTGTACCCCGGCGGGTATCATGGAGCTGATCAAATCGACCGGCATCGAGGTGAAGGGCAGGGAGTGCGTCGTCGTGGGGCGCAGCAACATCGTCGGCAAGCCGATGGCCATGCTCCTGCTCCACCAGCACGGCACCGTCACGATATGCCACAGCCGCACCGCCGACCTGCCCTCCGTCACCCGGCGCGCCGACATCCTCGTCGTCGCGGTCGGCAGGGCGAAGTTCGTCACCGCCGACATGGTGAAGCCCGGCGCGGTCGTCATCGACGTGGGAATGAACCGCGACGAGAACGGCAAGCTGTGCGGCGACGTCGACTTTGCGGAGGTCTCCGAGGTCGCGGGCGCGATCACGCCGGTGCCCGGCGGCGTCGGCCCCATGACGATCACGATGCTGATGAGGAATACCATCACCGCCGCCAAAAAGTGAGAGAAGCGCCTGAAAATACCTCTCGTCCCTTGACATGGGAGCCCCGGTATGCTAAAATATCACTTGCCGCATGTTTCAGGCTATAAGTGCGCCCATACGCCGCCTGACCGCAGCGAGTCTATTGAAATGAGGAAACAGAATGTACGCAGTCATTTGCACAGGCGGAAAGCAGTATCGCGTTTCTGAAGGCGATGTTGTTTTTATCGAGAAGCTCGACGCCGAGGTTGACGCAACCGTGAATTTCGACCAGGTCCTCGCAGTCGGCAAGGACGACGGCGTGGTCGTCGGAGCCCCCACCGTGGCGGGCGCGACCGTGACCGGCAAGGTGCTCAGGAACGGCAAGGCCAAGAAGATCACCGTCTTCACCTACCGTCCGAAGAAGGGCTCCGCCCGCAAGCTGGGCCACCGCCAGCCGTATACGAAGGTCGAAATCCAGTCGATCAAGGCTTAATCGTAGAAAGGAAAGCAGAGGTGTTTTAAATGGCACATAAAAAAGGTGTAGGTTCTACCAAGAACGGACGCGATTCCGAATCCAAACGCCTTGGCGTGAAGCGTGCTGACGGCCAGTTCGTGCTTGCCGGCAACATCCTCGTCCGCCAGAGGGGCACTCATATCCATCCGGGCACCAACGTCGGCAGGGGCTCCGACGACACCCTCTTCGCCCTGAGCGACGGGAAAGTGAAATTCGAGCGCCTCGGTCGCGACCGCAAGAAGGTCTCGATCGTTCCTGTCCAGTAATCATTTTTGCAGCAAGTCCCGAGTGGAAACACTCGGGATTTTTGTTCTTTATTGGGGCATCCTAAATCCATCACACCCGGACCGAAGACAGGAGTAAAAGCATGTTTGTTGACAAGGTAAAAATCCGCATCAGGGCGGGGGACGGCGGCAACGGCGCCGTGGCGTTCCACCGGGAAAAATATGTCGCGGCGGGCGGACCCGACGGCGGGGACGGCGGGCGCGGCGGAAACGTCGTGTTCCAGGCGGACACCAACCTGTCCACGCTCGTGGACTTCAAGTACAAGCGCCGCTTCTTCGCGGAAAACGGCTCGCCGGGCGGCGGAGGCCGCCGCAGCGGCAGAAACGCGCCCGATCTCGTCATCCGCGTGCCGCGCGGGACCGTCGTGCGGGACGCGGCCTCGGGACGGGTCATGGCCGACCTGTCGGGGGAGGAGCCCGCGGTGGTCGCGCGCGGCGGTAAGGGCGGCTGGGGCAACAGCCACTTTGCCACCCCGACCCGCCAGTGCCCCCGCTTCTCCAAGCCGGGGCTGCCCGGCGAGGAGTACGAGGTCGAGCTGGAGCTCAAGCTGCTGGCCGACGTGGGTTTGGTGGGCTTCCCGAACGTGGGCAAGTCGACCCTGCTTTCGATGGTGTCGGCCGCCAGGCCGGAGATCGCCAACTACCACTTCACCACCCTCACGCCGGTGCTCGGCGTCGTCAAGGTGGCGGAGGGCAAATCGTTCGTCATGGCGGACATCCCCGGTCTTATCGAAGGGGCCAGCGAGGGGGTCGGGCTCGGGCACGAGTTCCTGCGCCACGTCGACCGCTGCCGCCTGATCGTGCACGTCGTCGACGTGTCCGGCTCGGAGGGCCGCGATCCCGTCGGCGACTTCGAGTCGATCAACGCCGAGCTTGAAAAGTTCAATCCCGAGCTCGCCTCCCGTCCTCAGATCGTCGCCGCCAACAAGACCGACATGGCCTCCCCCGAACAGCTCGCGGCCTTCCGCGGCTACATCGAGGAAAAGGGATATCCCTTCTATGAGATCTGCGCGCCGATCGGGGAGGGGATCGAACCGCTCGTCTACGCGATCTCGCAGAAGCTCGACACCCTGCCTCCCATCAGGGAATACGAGGTCGACCATGTCCCGCTCGAGGAGCGGGAGCGGCTCGCCCGCAACGTCTTCGACATCCATGTGGAGGACGGCGTCTACATCGTCGAGGCGGACTGGCTGATGCCCGCGCTCGGCATGGTGGATATGGACGACTACGAGAGTCTCCAGTATTTCCAGCGGGTGCTGCGCCAGAGCGGCATCATCGACAGGCTCGAGGAGATGGGCATCCAGGAGGGCGACACGGTCAGCATCCTCAATTTTGAGTTTGAATACATCAGATAAAGGACGGCTTTTATGCTCGATATGAAACCGCAGGAACAGAATCCGAAGCTCTTAAGCCCGCTGACCCTCGCCTTTCTGGGGGACGCGGTCTATGAGCTGTGCGTGCGCCAGCGGGTCGTGGCGGAGGGCAACCGCCCCGTCAACGACATGCACCGCAAGGCGGTGAAGCTCGTCAACGCGGCGGCCCAGTCGGACGCGTTCGAGCGCATCTCCGGTGCGCTCACCGAGGAGGAGCTCGCCGTCTACAAGCGCGGGCGCAACGCCAACGCCACCAGCTCCCCCAAGCACGCGGCGCTCGCCGATTACCGCCGCGCCACCGGCGTGGAGGCGCTCTTCGGCTACCTCTATCTCAAGGGCGAGACGGAGCGCATCGGGGAGCTTTTCGACCTGGCCTGCGCCGCGGCGGAAGGGTAGGGGGATCGCGTTGGAGAGAGCGGGACTGCGCAAAACGCTGTGGGAACTGCTGGTGGAGCTTGCCTTCGACGGGGTGGGCAGCTTTGCCTTCGCCGTGGGGATGCAGATGTTTATCGCCCCCAACCAGATCGCGCCGGGCGGCGTGAGCGGCCTTGCGGTGGTGCTCAACTACCTGACGCGGGTCCCGATCGGCGTCTGGTCCTTCTTTATCAATATCCCGCTGCTGCTGGTCGGGCTCCGGTTCCTCGGCAGGCGGTTCGCCCTGCGCACCCTCAAGACGGTGGTCGTCCTGTCCGTCATGATCGACTACGCCGCCGCGCCGCTGCCCGCCTACACGGGCGACCCGCTGCTTGCCGCGCTCTTCGGCGGCGTGCTCATGGGCGCGGGGATGGCGGTCGTCTTCCTGCGCGGCTCCACGACGGGCGGCAGCGATATCGTCTCCCGGGTGCTCCAGCTCCGGTATCCCTATATCCCGCTCGGCAGGATCCTGATGTCGATCGACGTGGTGGTCATCCTCATTTCGGCGGCGGTCTTCGGGCGCATCGAAACGGCCCTCTACGGCATGGTGGCGGTCTTTACCGCCTCCAAGGTGATCGACGGCATCCTCTACGGCATGGATACCGGGAAGCTCATCTACGTCATGTCGCGGGACTCCCAGACGATCGCCAAGCGGGTGATGGCGGAGCTGGAACGCGGCTGCACCCTTCTCAAGTCGACCGGGGCGTTCACACAGAGCGACGCGCAGGTCCTGCTCGTGGCGGTGCGCCGCCAGCAGTACCATCCGCTCAAGAAGATCATCCACGAGGTCGACCCCGCGGCCTTCATCATCGTGACCGATTCCACCGAGGTGATCGGGCTGGGCTTCAAGCCGATCACCGGATAAAAAGAGGGCCGGCCGCACGCGCGGCCGGTCCTCTTTGAAAAACAGCGAGGGAAAGCCCCCGGATCTGCCGCGCGCGGCGGGATATCCGGGGGCTTTCGGCGCTCTATCAGACGAAATGGCCTTAGTCGGACAGCTCGTTACGGTTCTTCTTCGCCTGGGAGGATTTCTGGTTGTTGTTGGAGGAGCTGTTCTGCTCGTTGCTGAAACGGTTGGAGGAGTTGTTCTGCTCGTTGCTGAAACGGTTGGAAGAATTGTTCTGCTCGTTGCTGAAACGATTGGAAGAATTATTCTGCTCGTTTCTCAGGCTGTTCTGTTCGGAACGGTTGTTGTTCTTCGCCATGGTCATTTCACCTCTTTTCAATTAGTGTACTCTTATTATTCGGAAATTCGGACGGTTTATTCCATGCAATGATCGGCAATGGCAGAAAATCCCCGGCGGGTTGGAAAAAAGTTTACACGGAAACGGAAAGATATTCAGAAAGATTTGTTATCATTTTCTCTGGAATTTTCCAAAAGGGCTTGACTTAACTATACTGTTGTGGTATAGTTAACCAGGGTTAAGAAAACCGCACTTGAAATCGAAATTGACAGGAGGATATGACGATGAAAAAGTTTGTTTGCACCATTTGTGGATATGTTCATGAGGGGGACACCCCGCCGGAGTTCTGCCCGCAGTGCAAGGCGCCCGCTTCCAAGTTCGAGGAGCAGAAGGCCGATTCCCTGACTTGGGCCGATGAGCACCGTGTCGGCGTCGCGGCCGGCGTGGACCCGGAGATCGTTGAGGGCCTGCGCATGAACTTCACCGGCGAGTGCTCCGAGGTCGGCATGTATTTGGCGATGGCGCGTCAGGCGCACCGCGAGGGCTACCCCGAGATCGGCCTCTACTATGAGAGGGCCGCCTACGAAGAGGCGGAGCACGCCGCGAAATTCGCCGAGCTGCTCGGCGAGGTCGTCTTCGCGGACACCAAGAAGAACCTCGAGCTGCGCGTGGCCGCCGAGAACGGCGCCTGCGAGGGCAAGAAGAAGCTCGCCACCCGCGCCAAGGAACTCGGCCTCGACGCGATCCACGACACCGTCCACGAGATGTGCAAGGACGAGGCGCGCCACGGCTGCGGCTTCCAGGGCCTGCTCAACCGCTATTTCAAATAACGGCATAAACATAAAAGCGGCGGGATTCCCGCCGCTTTTATTCGTATATCCGGGGCCGGCGGAGGAATCCTAATGGAAAGAAATCCTGAGAGGGAGGAATCTCCGTTGGCAAAGAAGGCAAAGCTGCCCGACGGCCCCGCCGAGCGGGTCGAGGCGCAGAACGAAGGAATCCGGCCGGAGAGCAACCATCACGCGGCCAACCAGAACCAGCATCACAACGTCAAGAAGGAAGCGCTCGGACCGAACACCCGGCGCTGAAAAAAGGCGGCCTCCGGTTTGGCACACACCCACAAGGAAGTAATTTAATATTTGCAAGGCGGCATAGTCGAAAGGCTATGCCGTTCTGCTTTTTCTTTGCCGTTCAATGGTTTGCGTCTCGTTGTCCTGCTCCAATTCCCCGATAAAGTTCCAAACGATTTGGATTTTCTGCCGGCGGTGTCCGCTGGACTTGTCGGGGGCGTGGACGATTATCTTTTTCACAAACTCATTGACGATAGTAGGCGTCAGTTCGTTGATACCTACATACTTGCGGATAACGGCGGCAAAGCTGTCAAAATCGGCTCTGTCCTGCTCATAGGTATCAACGGCGGCTTGTTCTGTCTTGACAAACTCCATCAGTTCCTTTTGCTCTGCTTCATACTCGGCGGACAGCTTCAAAAACCGTTCATGGGAAATCGCGCCCGTTATGTCGTCTTCATAGATACGCTTGAAAATACGGTCAAGTTCCACTATCCGTTTTTTTGCCTGTTCCAACTCTTTCTTGCGCCGCTTTACAACCATTTCCGTTTCCTCAAAACGCTGCTTTTGTACTACCCTGCG
>ERZ1673695.2144-NODE-2144-length-16365-cov-6.005028_pt1 | contig 16365 bp, 20 predicted proteins | sample MGYA00580225_ERZ1673695 | MGnify/ENA primary metagenome ERZ1673695 (study PRJEB41218, sample SAMN15661739) | gut metagenome | host: Homo sapiens | place: Canada: London | collected 2015-08-20/2019-03-30 | study: EMG produced TPA metagenomics assembly of...
TTGTCGCTTAAGCAAGACAAAACCCCTGGTTCAACCAGGGGTAGGTAAAAAGGCCTTGGCAAATAAAACCTCCGTGCTACAATCGAGACGGTTTGGCAGCCGCATCACGAAAGAGCAAGGAGGTTTTACACAAGGTGAAAAATGAAGTAAAACACACGGCACATTCCAGTTACCGGTGCGAATACCACATGGTATTCGCACCAAAGTATCGAAGAAAAGTGATCTACAAAACATTAAGGGAAGATGTGATCGAGATCATAAAAAAGCTGTGCAAAGAGATGAAAGTGGAAATCATCGAGGGAGAGGCGTGCCCCGACCACATACATCTCCTAGTGAATATCCCACCGTACATGAGTATAGCACAGTTCGTGGGGACGCTCAAGAGCAAAAGTGCACTAATGATCTTCGATAGACACGCGAATCTGAAGTATAAATACGGGAGCAGAAATTTCTAGTGCCGAGGATATTTTGTGGATACGGTAGGAAAAAACGCAAAGATGATCTAAGAGTACATTCAAAACCAGTTAGAAGAAGATATGGCAAGTAACCAGATCACACTCAAGGAGTACATAGACCCGTTTACGGGTAGCAAGAGGAAGTAGGCAAAAGAAAACAGCCGCTTTTAGCGGCCGCCTGTGATAGTGATGCGATGACAAACCCTCGGTACTTCTTTCAGGGGTCAGCAAGTACTGACCCCTCTGGGGTCTGTGCAAACCACTAGTTTACTAGTGGTTTTGATTACACAAACGAAAAGTAAGAGCTTTTTTAAGCTGGTAACAGAAAATGCTCCATATTTTTGAATTGCTTTACTTCCCAAACCTGAAAGAGGGAAGCCCTTTCACCCCCGGTCTAACTGCGAAAAGAGCGCCGCCGAGCGGGTCGTTTTTTCGTTCCTCCGGTGTGCTGTTTTCCCACCCGGTCGTAATGTAAAGGGTAGAAAAATCCGGACCGCCAAAGACCGGGCAGGTTACTTTCTGGGCGGGAACCTCGACTTCGGCGAGGATTTCGCCGCTTTCAGGATTGGCGCACAGCACCTTGCCGCCTTTGAAAAGAGCGATCCATAGGTTACCGTTTTCGTCGATGGTCATACCGTCCGGCAGGCCGGTTTCCCTGGGAATTGTTACGGCCGTCCGCGGATTGGAAAGAGAGCCGTCAGAGAGATTGTAGTCATAAGCGGTTACAGCGTAGTTGAGAGAATCGATGTAGTAAAGAACTTTATGGTCGGCGCGGAAACAAAGACCGTTTGAGATGGAAACACCGTTTAACAGGATCTGACAGGAACCCTCCGCCTCTATACTGTAAAAACCGCCGTCAATCTTTCCGCCATCCGGCAGTGGAGTGTAACAGGTTCCTGCGAGCAGGCGCCCGGCAGGATCGCACTTTCCGTCGTTAAACCGGTTTGGAGTGCCCGGCTCCGGGTCGGCAAGCTTGCGTTTTTTTATGGATCCGCCTTCAAAGTCGAGCAGATAAATCCCGCTTTTAAGCGCGCCGACAAGACCGCCGTCTTTTCGCAGAGCAACCGTTCCAATCGGTTCTCCGCAAGAAAAGGTTTCGTCTTTGCCGTCTGCAGGGTCAAAACGGTGCAACTCGCCGACATTGATGTTTACCCAGTAGAGCTTTTGTTCATCCTCGCTCCAGAGCGGCCCTTCGGCAAGCTCTGCCCCGGCGTTTAAAACCAGTTCCGCTTTGAATGTTTTCATTGGAAAACCTCCTTGTTAACGGTCTAATATGCGAAGCACGCTTCCGGTGATCCGACGTGTTGCTTTGAGGTGAAAGGGCGAAAAAAATTGGGTGACCGGTCCGGTGAGAAGCGCGCCGGCTATGGTGCCAACGCCAATCACGCCGCCGAGCAGGAATCCCGCGGTGACGAGGGTCAGATCGACAGCAATCCGCACCCAGCGGAAGGCAATATGCGTTTTATCGCTGATGACAATCGACGCAAGATCGTTTGGGCCAACCCCGACGTCCGCGTTAATGACCATGGCGAGTCCAAAGCCCATTACAACACAGACCAGGAGCATGACGATTACCCGGAGCCAAAAAGGGAGGCTGTCGTTGATTAAAGGGGAGAGAAGGAAAGAAACCAGGTCGATAATTGGTCCGCAGATAAAGATAGCCGCAATAGTCCCTATTTTAATATACCGCCGTGCAAAAATCAGAATCACCAGTAAGTAAACAAAGTTAATCCCCATATGGGCAATCCCGTTTGAAAGATGAAGGGTTCTTGCGACGCCCTGCATAAATACCGCAAAGGGATCAGAGCCTGTATCGGACAATACAAAAATGCTGGTACCGGTTGCAATAACCGCCATTCCGACCAGAAAAAGGACAAGCCGTGTCAGAACTTCTGGCAAAGTGCGTTTGGAGACCTGTGTTTCCCGCTTCAGACATACTCCTCCTTTATTATTCCTGGAGTTCTTTTTCAGCAAGTTCTGATTGACGCCTCATTGATAAAACGGCACTTTCCCATTTACGGCTCAGCCAAATTCCCATGGTGGCGAGTCCGCGGAGTACATCGTCCGCCGCCATTCCAATCCACAAGCCGACAATTCCAAGTTGGCAGGGAATGGAGAAAACGTAGCCAAGCCCGCAGTTGACAAGCCAGATAGAGCATACAGCAATGATCATCGGCCAGAACACATAACCAGACGCCCGCAGCCCATAGTTGAAGGAGTGGTTTAAGGAGCGCCCGATATTGATGGCAATGCACAGTGCAAAAAGCGGCATGGAAATGGAAATGATTTCTTCGCTTGAGGTAAACAGCCCCATAATCGGCCGGTGGAAGATAAAAATCAGAGTGGAAATCACCGCGTTGCAGAGGAAAACGGTGCGCCATTTCCGTTTGATGAACCGGTAGGCCTCATCGAGCTTTCCGGCGCCCATCATCTGCCCTGCGATTACCTGCGCCGCTTGGCCGATCGACATGCCGATGACGTAGGCGTAATAGTCCACGGTGTTGACGTAAACCTTGGCGGAGAGCGCCGCCGCTCCGAAAGCGGTCAGAAAACCGGTCGTCACAACCTGGGACAGCATGTATGAAATACCTTCCGCGCCTGACATGAAACCGATGCTTACGATCTGCCTTAAGGTGCGCAGTTTGATTTTCCAGAGATTTATCAGCCGGAAGCAGCTGAATTTTGCCCGGACGAGGAGCAGAACCAACAGCAGGGCGCCGGCTGTTTCGCTGATAAAACGGATAATCCCAACGCCCTCAATCCCTTCGAGTATAAAGGGGAAGGGACGGAAGATGACAAGGTAATTTCCAAGTACGTTTATAACATTGATGATCATGACTACGATCATCGGTATTTTCGCATTGCCGTAACAGCGAAACAGGATCGATATAGTACTGGAGACTGAAATCATGACCGAAGCGCCGCCCGCCCACTGCAAATAAATTGCAGCTCCGCCGATTAAATCCTGCTCAAGCCCCATTAGGTTTAAAATCGGAACGGCCATCACAATGAGGAACAGGCTGACGACCCCGCCAAGCAGGATGCTGATCCCTATGGCGTTCATGCTGATGAGCCCGGCCTCTTTATCTTTCCGGGCGCCAAGGCTCTGGTTGATAACTACGGCGGAACCGGAGGAGATCATTGTAAAGGTCACAAGGACAACGCTCATAATCTGGTTGGCGACGCCGACGGCGGCGACTGCGCTGTCAGAATAATTCCCGAGCATAAAAACGTTGACCGTCCCAAGAAAGTTACGGAGCACCTGCTCCACCAAAATGGGAATAGCCAACGATAATAACGATATTTGCCTATCTGGCTTCATGTTGCAACGGCCTTTCTGCATAGAATGTTGTAAAAATTGGAATTATAATGGTTTAAAGCTCTTAGCTGAGTATCAGTATAGCCTACTTAAAAACTTTTTGTCAAATTTTTTGTAAAAGTAACAATTTGTTCTTGAAAAAAACTGAGAATGTGAAATAATAGAAACATAAACAAATAAAAGCGGCGCATTCTAAATATCGGGTGAATTAGAATGCGAAAATGGAAAGAATATTCAATTATATATACGGTCGGCTCACTCGGCTATGGGCTGCTGGAAATATTCTGGCGCGGGTTTACCCACTGGTCCATGCTTTTCGCCGGTGGGATTAGTATGCTGTGGCTGTATATACTCAACATAAAAAACTTTTCGATGAAGCTGTGGAAAAAGTGCCTTTGCGGCGCTGCCATTATCACGGCGGTTGAATTTGTTGTAGGCCTTTTTGTCAACCGTCTTTTTCACCTGAATGTATGGGATTATTCCAAGAAGCGCGGAAACGTTTGCGGGCAAATCTGCCTGCAGTACTGTTTTCTGTGGTTTCTGCTCTGCGTTCCGGTGTTTTTTTTATGCAAGCGTTTGAAAAAGCGGTTGCTTCGGCTGTAATGTATGACGTATAATATTGTAAGACTTTGTGGGGGATATTGGGTATGGCACAAAAGAAGAAGGTATATGTTTATAAGAATAAAAAACCGAAAAATCATGCGAAGGCGTTTGTGGTTTTCATGGTCGTTATAGCGGTTGTCCTGGCAGGCGTCGCCACGGTGATTGCACTAAACGGCGGCGGGGTCAGCGGCGGAAGCACCGCTGCCAGTACCTTAACACCCAGCACAATTATGGACAGTTGGCAGTCGCAGCAGTCTTCTTTGTCATCTCAGTCAAGCAGTTCCCAGTCGCAGCAGACAAGCGTCAGCGTTGATTCAGGCAAAGAGCAGGTCGGCGCTGTTGCCACTCATGACAAGCCGGTTCCTGAATCGGGAGCAGTGGATCGTTCATATTTCAGCGACGCGCTTTTTATAGGGGACTCACGTTCAGAGGGCTTTAAATTATACAGCGAACTCGACAATGCAACCTATTTTGTATATAAAGGCCTTTCAGTTGAAACAGTCAATACAAAAGAGGTAATTACTGCACCGGATGGAACCCAGCAGACTGTTATGAACGCGCTGAAACAGAAGCAGTTCGGCAAGGTTTATATTATGCTTGGCATCAACGAACTGGGCTGGACCAATACGAATGCCTTTATTCAGAAATATGGCGCGCTGGTCGATGCAGTGAAAAAGTACAACCCTAACGCAATTGTATATGTGCAGTCGATTCTACCAGTGTCTGACAAGAAAAACGGCGACCCCATTTATAACAACGAAAATATCAACAAGTTCAACGGCTTGATTCAGGATATGGTCAATCAAAAGCAAGTCTATTATGTCAATCCCGCGGAATCCGTCATGAAAGACGGGTTGCTGATTCATGAGGCCAGTACCGACGGGGTGCATTTAAATAAAAAATACTGCATGGTCTGGCGGGATTATCTTATGACCCATACCGTGCGGAAATAGCAGAACAAAAGGAGCGTATTTATGAAAAAAATTGCAGTTGCGGTTATGACAGTGGTTCTTCTATGCTTTATGGGAGGTTGTGCAGGTGCGCCCGCCAAAGATGTAGATATAAACAAGGTGGCGGACGACCTTATGACCCAGATTACCTATAAAGACGAACTTGGAAAGCTTACCGACGATATGTTCGACAGTGTTTATAAAATAGACCGGAGTTTAATTAAGCAGGCGGTTGCCTTTACAAGCTCCGGCGCAACGGCGGAAGAAATCGTTGCAATTGAACTGAATAATGCTGATGACGTGAAAACGGTGGAAACGGCGCTCAAGGAGAGGATCAAGTACCAGAGGGACGGTTACGCCGACTACGGCCCGGAGGAAGTGCCGAAGCTCGATAACGCGGTCATTAAAAGCAGCGGCAATTATATTTTTATGAGCGTTTCAGACGATCATGCCAAAGCCGAGGATATTTTAAAGTCCTACCTTGGTTAATCAAAGCCTTAAAAAGAGCGGGGATTATTAAAACCCGCTCTTTTTTTAAAATGTGGCAAATAATTGTGCCGTCCGGGGCCGCCGCTCAAATTGGTGCAGTGATTGACAAATGCTGGGAAAAAGATATTAATTTAGACGATTTTCTCACATACCTGTAAATTCGCATATGGTAACAGGAAATATGAAAGCCTTATGATTGAAAATATAAGAGACCAAAAACCGGGAGCATGCTCCCGGTTTTTATAATTCATATTGAGCTTAAGGCGGTACTGTGCAATGTATTTAAAAATGTACTTCATAATAGAAAAAATACCCCGTTATTTTTTCAGTGTAATAGCGGTTGTCGCCGTTTTTTTCACGCCAGCCCCAGCCGTTTCCCTCCGCTGAAAGCTCTCCGCCTACCCATATGCAGGAAGGCTCGCCGTTTTGAGAATAATAAAAACCGTAGTAGCTCGTCGCCGGGCCAAATCCCGAACCGCCGCAGTAAAAATCAACCGTGCTTTCTCCGGGCGAAACATCTTCAATCCCGCGGATTTTCTTGCTGTTTTTAAAGTCGCTGTTTGCAATATCTTCTAACAACACTTTTTCGTTCTTTTCAACTAACCTGAAAATCTGAGCTTTGGAAAGATGAGAACTAAATAAACCGCCCGTTAATACGCAGGAGGACAGGGAAAACAGCAGGATGACGGATAGAAAAAGAGCGATTAGGCGTTTCAACTTCAAATCACCTCTTTTAAAAAACGCAGATAAAAAGGCCGGAATGATTCCGGCCTTTTTCAAGTCTTTTTTATAAACTGGTTGCGGCACTTCGGGCAGGTAATTCTAATTTTACCCCTGCCTTTGGGTACCCGCAGCTTTTGTTTACAGTTAGGACATTTATAGTAACGGTGGGTCTTGCGGTCACGAAATGCTGCCCTTAAATTTTTAAACCAGTTTTTAACCGGGTTCCAGAAACGGAGAAACACCTGGTTTTCATGGTACCGTTTGGCAATATTCCGGGAAAAAGTCCGGAATAGAATTACCGCAAAAAGCAACAGGCCGATCCATGAAAGAAACCAGCAGTAGGGGATGTAGCTTAAGAAAAATAAAACGAAGTAGAGCGCCATCAGCGCCAGCGATAGCTGATCCGTTCCATAACGTCCTACAAGCATCCTTCTCAGCCAGTTCATTCCACCATAACTCCTTTGATTTAAGCGATTACCATTAGTATACCGTATTTGCCGGCAGGGTGTGTAAGCTGTTCATGGTCATTCTGTGGCTAATTTGTAAATTCAGCCGGCATATGATAAATCTTCGTTCCGCCGCCGTTTGACCGCCCGGTGAATAAAGTAAATATAAGGCAGGCCGAGGTTTGTTTCTAACAGGGAGTTGACAATCAGCGGCGCAAAGCCCTGAGCGCGGATTCCGGAGATCAGCAGGATGAACTCCCAGGAAAACTGCACTAGAATCCCGATGGCTAATATCCAACCGAGCGGGGCGCGTTCTTCCTTTGGAACCCGCATGTTGTGAATGCAAAGGATGGCATATCCTATAAAAAGGATTGCCGCCATAATACCGTGATAGCTTCCCGTCCCTCTGGAAATAGAAATTTCCTGAAAATCTGCACCGAAATTTTGGCTGAGAAGCGCCGTGCAGAGCCACCCGGATACGATGAGAACCGACCATTCAAAAATATGGCGGTCCCGGTCGAGCCAGAGCCATATCCAGACAAAATTTGTAAACCCGTAGCTGATGCTTAGCCAGAGCAGGAACCAAAATGGGTCTGCTCCTTCTACGGTACGGGTGTGCAGGAGCAGGTAAAACCCACCGTAGTCTACAATAAAGTAAAGCAGCCCGCCGAACGCTCCGAAAAGGGCGGCGAGGTACTTTTTGCGCACCAGGAGCAGTACGAGAAGAAAACATAGAAAAGCGATGTCGAGCCAGATATAGAGTCCGTTGAGAACCCGTGCGGGAATGACTTCCACGGGAATCCCTCCTTTGCCTGTTATAATTCAGTTTCTGACTTATTGTAGCACAAAGGCCCGTATTTTTCCATAAAGCTTTTTAAAAGATAAAAAGCCCGTCCGGCGGGCTTTTAAGTCATTCTGTCTTTAAAAGCTGCTGAACGCAGCTGACAAAGGAGTCCTCGTCTCTGATCTGGCTGGCTTGCTGGCTGATCTGGTCGCGGATGTGGTCAGGCAGAGAATCGTAATACTGCTTTACTGCGGGATCTTGTTCAATTAAGCGGTATAACCCGAAATTTTCCGGCATGTTTCGTCACCTCCGGATTTATTTTCTGCAAAGTTATGCCAAACTATGCAAAAATTCCCGCTAAACCAGTAAATCCGCCTCTTCTGGGTGCTTTTCAAACCATTTTATGGCGTAGGAACAACTCAGAACCGCTTTTCGCCCGGTGCTGCGCAGCTCTTTTGCGGCGAGCTCCAAAAGTTTGCCCGCAACGCCTTGCCCGCGGAGGGAACCGTCTACAAAGGTGTGGTCAATATCTACCGTATTTTCTCCCGTTTTCGGAAAAGTGACCTCGGCGATTAATACTCCATTTTCATCGTTTGCATAAATTCTGTTCGTTTCGGCGATATAATTCATAAAGGCCTCCTGTTTTCGGAAAGTGGATAATGCATATTTTAAACTTATTATACACGGTTTTAATATGGATTTGCAATCGCTTATCAGCCGTGTTATCATAAAAGAAATTGAGTTTAGAAGAAAGAAGTGTTGGTAATGGGAATGGTCGACGATGTAAGAGCCCAAATGATGGCCGCTATGAAGGCGCGGGACAGCAAGCGCAAGGACGTTTTGTCAAATCTGCTGGCGGCTCTTAAAAACGGCGTGATCCAGAAACGGGAGGATTTGACACCCGAAGAGGAAACCGCGATTGTCGCGCGGGAACTCAAGCAGACAAAGGAGACGCTTGAGAGCGCCCCGGCCGGCCGGAGCGATATTAAAGAGGAGTGCGAATATAAAATTTCTGTTTTGGCAGAATTTATGCCGGAGCAGATGGATGAGACCGAAATCCGCAAAACCATTGAAACTGTTTTGGAAAAGCTCGGAATCGCGGAGCCTTCCGCCAAGCAGAAAGGGATCATTATGCGGGAGCTGATGCCTCAGGTCAAAGGAAAAGCGGACGGAAAGCTCGTAAACGAAATTTTGGGGAGCTATTTTGCGGACTGATGTTCCGCTGCAAATTTAGGCGTAAAAAACAGCCGGCTATAACCGGCTGTTTTTTATTGGCTATAGCAGGGAGACGGGCTTGACAGCCGGAAACGAAACGGAGTCCAGAAATTCAGCGGAAATAGCGTTGAATTCCCGCCATTTCTGTAAGCTGCAGACATGCCCGCAGTTCCTGATTGTTTTGAGCTTGATCCGGTTGCGGAAATTTAGCAAAGAACTGATGGCGTCTTTTAAAAAGACGTGGTCTTCACTGCCCATAATGACCAAGCTTTGAATCCCCTTAAAGCAGGACATATGGTCGTGCAGGCGGTATATTTCACCGGTCATCAAACTGTACCAGCGAAGAAATTCTGCCCGGCCCAGGTTGCGGCATTCAAGCACCAGAAACTTTCGTGAAATCTTATGCGTCCTATTTGGCATTAAAATCATGGCCAGGATTTTGACCATTGCCATATAAGGCAGGATGTATTTCAAATAGTTTCCGGCCCGGAATGCCAGTTCAGAAATCCGGTTCATTCCAAAGACAGCGCCGCAGAAAACAACCGAGCGAACCATTTCCGGGCGTATTTCCGCAATGGCCGACATAATAAGGGTTGCCATTGAAACACAAATAAAGCTTGCACAGAAAATTTTTTCATACAGCAGAAGGTTAATAATTGCCTCCGCGATATCCTGCAGGGAAACGTTTTCATATTCCGATAATCCAATGGGGGAATCGCCGTGTCCCGGCAGTTCCAAAATCATAATGTTATAGCGGTCACTGAAGGCGTCCACCTGTTTATTCCACATTTTTTTGCTGCCGCCAAATCCGTGGATCATGATAAGCCACGGCGCCTCTTGATTCAGAATGAGCTTTGTATTTGAAATGTTCATTAGTTCTCCTTAAAACTCCTGCGCTGACGGCAAACTGATATTTATATTATAGGCGTTTTAAAGGATAGAGGTATGCTTAATTTGTGAACAGTTCTCTGTTTTTGTGTGTTGATGAGCAAAAACTGTTTGTTTTGTATCATAAATCCTTTTTTGCTGCAAAAAAGGCCACCGGATTATGATCCGGTGGCCTTTGCGTCTTGTTATGGGCGCTCTTTGATTTCAGCAGAAAGGATTTTATCCTTCTCTTGCAGGAGCGTGTCGGAGAAGAGCTCTTCTTCAAGTTTATCCACACCAATCCGGTCAATTGCCGCACCCAGGCGTTCCTTTTGGTATGCGTACTTTTTAAACCAGAGCATGGTTTTTTCAAGCAGGGGGTAAATTTCATCGGCCTCTACCAGCCGGGAAAGAGGGGTGCCGTTGCGTGTTTTTTTGCCCCAAGTTCCGCCGACAAAAATCTGATATTTTACGTCGTTATGATGCGCCACTGCCTGGAAGGGGCATTTTCCAGTGCAAACGCCGCAGGCGGTGCAGATTGCTTCTTTGATTTCGAGCTTCCGGTCTTCGTTCAGGGCTGCCGCTTTCATTGGACAAGCCGCCTCAACAAAGCAGGTGGCGCATCCGCGGCATTTTTCTTTATCATACTGTGGAATGCGGTGTGCTTCTATGCCGAAATCATTGAGGCTTGGTTTCATGCAGCTATTCGGGCAGCCGCCAACTGCAATTTTAAACTTATGGGGCAGTTTGACATTAGCCCAGCCAAGATAATAGCGGTCGTGGATTTCCTTTGCCATAGCCTGGGTGTCAAAGTTTCCGTATACACAGGTCGTACCTTTGCAGGAGGTTACCGGGCGTATTTTCGCTCCGGTTCCGCCAAAAGAAAGACCGCATTCTTCTACAAAAGCGACGGCCTCGTCTATTTTATCGTAAGGAATTCCCACAATTTCAGCTGCGAGTCGGCTGGTAAACGCGACTTTGCCGCTGCCGAATTTCTGCGCGCATTTTGCAATTGTATCCAGCTGTTCAGCGGTAAAAATGCCACCCGCAGGAACGACCCTGCCGGAAAAAAGCTCAGTGCCACGGTTTAAAAGAAAGCCCATTCCTTTCACACGGGCAATATCGGCAGGCTTAATTTTTGATTTAACCATAAAACTTAATCTCCCTGGTTTATAAAAGATAATATTATATGCGCCGAAAGCGGCGCAAATACTCAGTGTGTATTTTTAATAAAATAACATATTTGAAGAAAAAGGTCAATTGACAAGTTGCGGAAGTGCTGGATAAGGCCGAAAATTCGGACTTGTTTTTTATTTGCCGCATAAAATGTTGTCATTTATAATATTTTGATGTAGAATAGTTGGGTATGAATAAAGGAGTGAACCTATGCAGAAAGCAGTAGAAAATCAAACTGAGAATAAAATGGGGCGGGACCCCGTTTTAAAACTCATCATTTCAATGTCGCTCCCAGCCATGTTTTCCATGCTGGTTCAGGCGCTTTACAACATTGTAGACAGCTATTTTGTATCGCAGGTCAGTGAGAACGCCCTGACCGCCGTGTCGCTGGCTTTTCCAATCCAAATGCTGATGGTTTCGGTCGCGGTTGGTACGTCAATTGGTATCAACTCGTTTATCTCCCGCAAGCTGGGCGAGCGCCGGCAGGAACTGGCGGACAGCGCCGCAGCCCATGGTATTCTTCTTGCAGTTTTCAGCTGGTTTATTTTTGCCCTGGTCGGCATTTTTGGTTCAAGGTTCTTTTTTCAAAGCTTTACCGATATTGCTGAAATCGTAGAGATGGGTACTCAGTATATCGGCATTTGCTGTATCTGTTCTTTCGGCGTCTTTGTTGAGGTCAACCTTGAAAAAACGCTGCAAGCCACTGGAAACATGATATACCCCATGCTGTTTCAGCTGGTTGGAGCCGTTACCAACATCATCCTGGACCCAATCTTTATCTTCGGCTGGCTTGGCCTTCCGGCAATGGGGGTTTCCGGCGCTGCAATTGCAACGGTGCTTGGACAGATTGTATCAATGCTGTTCGCCATTTATATTGTCAAGGCAAAGGATCATGACATTACCATCAGGTTTAAAGGCTTTAAGTTTGACTGGGGAATTGTCAAAAGCATTTACGCCGTCGGTTTTCCGTCGATCATTATGCAGTCGATCGGTTCTGTCATGAATGTTGCAATGAACGCCATCCTTATTTCATTTACTGAAACGGCGGTAGCTGTTTTCGGCGTTTACTATAAGCTCCAATCCTTTATTTTTATGCCGGTTTTCGGCCTGACTCATGGCGTCATGCCGATTATGGGGTACAATTTCGGTGCGCGTAATAAGGCGCGGCTGATGTCCGCCCTGAAAATAGGCGGGATCATCGCTTTGATTATTATGGCAGTTGGAACCGTCATTTTCTGGGCGGTGCCGGACCTGCTGCTCAGTATTTTCAACGCGTCGGACCATATGCTGAAAATCGGCGTACCGGCGCTCCGGTTGATCAGCACCTGCTTCATCCCGGCGGCACTCGGCATTATATTTTCAACACTCTTTCAGGCGGTGGGCAAGGGGACGTACAGCCTTATTATTTCAGTGCTGCGGCAGCTGGTTATCCTGGTGCCGTGCGCATATCTTCTTGCACAAACTTTGCAGGTTGAAAATGTCTGGTTCGCTTTCCCAATTGCCGAAACATTCTCTCTTTTGGCAAGTGTCCTTTTGTTTGTGCGGCTATACCGCAAAACCATAAAGCCCCTCTCAACAGCACCTGAATAATGTCTGTACGACGCCTGTGCGGTAAATGTCTCCGTGCGGGCGTTTTTGTCAAAGCGGTTGCTTCTTTCGGTATAATGTTTTTAGCATAAAGCGTTCAAAGAGGAGATATGCCGGCTAAAATGGAAAGCGGCTGCTGCACGGCGTGTACAAAGCCGCATATATTGTTTCGCTTTCTGGCGTCTTATTGCTGACCGATATTTTTGCGGCCGGCGCCATTATTTTCTGTGGACTGTTTGCGGCATTGACCTTTATTTAAAATGCTGCAGCATTTTGCTGTTGCAGCGGCGAAGCTTAATAAAAAAGGAAAGGCATAGCCTTTCTTTTTTATTCTTCCAGCATTTTAAGAAGCTCTTCCTTGCTTTTGGCGCCGGCAGATGCGGCGGTAATTTCGCCGTTTTTGACCACCATGACCGACGGCACCGCAAGGACGTTATAGGCGGTTGCCAGGCTCATTTCTTCGTCGATATTGATTTTGCAGATTTTTGCCTGCCCTTCTTTTTCCTCCGCGATTTCATCTAAAAAAGGAGCCATTGCCTGGCAGGGGCCGCACCAGGTCGCCCAAAATTCTACCATTGCCGGGATGGATGACTGCAAAACTTCTTCTTTGAAATTGTCCTTTGTAATTTTTAAAGTCGGCATTTGATCTTCCTCCTGATTCTTTTGCTTTGATCTTATCATACCCCTTTTTGCAGCTGTTTTTCAAGGGAAGAAAAAGGCCCCGGATGCAAATGAAAAAGATGAACTGCATAAGATAGAGAAAGACTATTGTAATTCTGTCTTTTTCTTTACAGGATGTTCCATTTAGAGTATAATAACGTCAGAGTTTCCTGCAGATGTTTTTAAAGGCGGTCAATTTTCAAAAAACTGATGAATCAATTATATGAAGCAAGGAAGTGGTACTTGTGGGAATCATTGAAAAAATGCGTTTGGACGGTAAAAAAGCCTTTGTAACCGGCGGCGCCCGGGGAATTGGACGCAGCATTGCCACGGCGCTGGCTGAAGCCGGAGCTGATGTGGCGCTGGTCGACCTCGACTGGGCAGAGGCGGAGAAAGCGGCGGATGAAATAGCAAAAGCAACCGGGAGAGACCTCTTCGCAGTCAAAGCAGACGTCACCTCACCGGAGGACGTCAACGCGATGATCGAGGCGGTTTTGAACCGCTTCGGGCGGATTGACGCGGCGTTCTGCAACGCGGGAATCTGCAAAAATATCCCTGCAGAAGAAATGACCTTCGAAGATTGGAAAAAAGTAACCGACATCAACCTGACTGGTGTTTTTCTCACGGCGCAGGCCGCAGGAAGGGTCATGATCAGGCAGGGAGGCGGTTCTATTATCAATACGGCTTCAATGTCTGCCCATATTGTCAACGTGCCGCAGCCGCAGTGTTCATACAACGCTTCTAAAGCGGGGGTCATTCAGCTTACAAAATCGCTTGCGGTCGAGTGGGCCTCAAAGAATGTACGTGTCAACAGCATCAGTCCAGGGTATATCGGAACGGAGCTCACCTTAAACTCTCCTACGTTGGTTCCGCTTATTGAGCAGTGGAACGCGGTGGCGCCCCTTCACCGGATGGGACGCCCGGAAGAACTTCAGGCGATTGCCGTGTACCTGGCAGGTGACGCAAGCCCCTTCACCACCGGCTCTGATTTTGTAATTGACGGCGCTTTTACCTGCATTTAGCAGAGCATTTCATACAATTTGGAAAGAAGGAACATTTTTTTGATTTATAATACCATTCTGGATGCGTTGGGTCATACGCCCATTATCAGGTTAAACCACCTGGTTGGTGAGAATGATGCTGAAATTCTTGTTAAGTACGAGGGGGTTAATATCGGCGGCTCCATCAAAACCCGCACGGCCTATAACATGATTGTCGAGGCGGAGAAAAAAGGGCTGATCGGCCCGGACACCATCATTGTGGAGCCGACCAGCGGCAACCAGGGAATCGGACTTGCGCTGGTGGGCGCTGTTAAAGGATATAAGGTCATCATCATCATGCCGGATTCTGTCAGCAAGGAGCGCAGGCTGCTGGTGTCCCATTACGGTGCGGAAGTTGTGCTGGTCCATGACGATGGAGATATTGGCAAGTGCATTGCGGAATGTTTGAACCGCGCTGTGCAGATGGCAGAGGAAAACCCCAACGTCTTCGTGCCGCAGCAGTTCGAAAACCCGGATAACCCTTTGGTGCATAAATACCACACCGCGGTGGAAATTTTAGAGCAGGTTGAAGGACCTATCCACGGCTTTTGTTCCGGCGTTGGTACCGGCGGCACCATTTCCGGGATCGGCGAGGTTTTGAAAAACCAGTTCCCGGATGTTGCAATCTGGGCGGTGGAACCTGAACATGCGGCTATCCTTTCAGGCGGCAGCATTGGAACCCATCTCCAGATGGGAATTGGAGACGGCTTGATCCCGAAAAACCTCAATATGCAAATTTATGATAAAACAGTGACGATTACCGATGATGAGGCGCTGGAGGTTTCCAAACGCCTTGCCCGTGAGGAGGGAATCCTCTGCGGGATTTCCAGCGGCTCCAATGTTGCAGCGGCTATGAAGATGGCAAAGCAGCTTGGAAAGGGGAAACGAGTGGTCACCATCCTGCCGGATACCGGCGAAAGGTATTTCTCAACCCCGCTGTTTGAAGAGTAAGAAAACACCAGCCAAATATAATTTTGGCTGGTGTTTTTTGTTGCTGTCTTTAGACTTAACAAAACCCCTGGTTCAACCAGGGGTAGGTAAAAAGGCCTTGGCAAATAAAACCTCCGTGCTACAATCGAGACGGTTTGGCAGCCGCATCACGAAAGAGCAAGGAGGTTTTACACAAGGTGAAAAATGAAGTAAAACACACGGCACATTCCAGTTACCGGTGCGAATACCACATGGTATTCGCACCAAAGTATCGAAGAAAAGTGATCTACAAAACATTAAGGGAAGATGTGATCGAGATCATAAAAAAGCTGTGCAAAGAGATGAAAGTGGAAATCATCGAGGGAGAGGCGTGCCCCGACCACATACATCTCCTAGTGAATATCCCACCGTACATGAGTATAGCACAGTTCGTGGGGACGCTCAAGAGCAAAAGTGCACTAATGATCTTCGATAGACACGCGAATCTGAAGTATAAATACGGGAGCAGAAATTTCTAGTGCCGAGGATATTTTGTGGATACGGTAGGAAAAAACGCAAAGATGATCTAAGAGTACATTCAAAACCAGTTAGAAGAAGATATGGCAAGTGACCAGATCACACTCAAGGAGTACATAGACCCGTTTACGGGCAGCAAGGAATCCATGACATAAAACAATACCCCTTTAGGGGCATTGTCCGTATTATGCCCTTCTAGGGCTATTCATGCCTCCGGCTTTGCCGGAGGTTTTGACTCCTTTATGGTAAGGTTGCGTTATCAAGCACATTTAAACAGGGCTCAGGCGGCGTAGATGCTGGTATAATCTTTCAAAATGGTTATTTAAATATTAAAGGATTAACGACGCTATAGCCCCTGAAATTTACATACCCTTTTTCAACTGATGGATAAAGGGGATGTTTCATAAAGTTTTACTTTCCACGCCTCATGGAAACAAAGCTTTTCAGCCCATTTAACAGGGTTCCCGCATTGATAATAACAATCAGGGCAAAGAAGATGATTTCCAAATAAATCCAGTACCGAACCTCCAGAATCATAATCACCGCCTGAAATATGAGAATAACAGTATTTAAGGTGAGCTTGGGAATCTGCATATTGAAGCGGA